>Ga0224505_10000033_pt1 | contig 101286 bp, 88 predicted proteins | sample SF_Jan12_sed_USG_FD_169102 | JGI IMG/M metagenome (GOLD analysis project Ga0224505, IMG submission 169102) | Sediment microbial communities from San Francisco Bay, California, United States - SF_Jan12_sed_USGS_4_1 | ecosystem: Environmental > Aquatic > Marine > Sediment | place: USA...
GTGCTTCGTGCAGGGTGCGATGATCGGCTGGCTCGGCGTGCTGCTCGGCGTGCTGGCCGGCGTCGTTCTCGCGCTCAATGTCCCGGTGATCGTGCCGTGGCTCGAACAGGTGTTTGGATTCCAGATCATGCCCGGCGACGTCTATTACGTGAGCCAGATACCGTCGGAGCTGGAAGGAGAGGACGTCGCGGTCATCGCAATCGCCGCTTTCATCCTGACGTCGCTGGCCACCCTGTATCCGGCGCGACGGGCCGCGCGGGTCGACCCCGCGATCGCGCTGCGTTACGAGTAGGCGGATGGCTGCTTTCGAATTCTGGATAGGTAACCGGTATGTGCGCTCGAAGAGCCGGAACAGCTTCGTGTCGCTCATATCGGCGATCTCGATGCTCGGCATCGCGATCGCCGTAGGTGTCCTTATCATCGTGTTGTCGGTCGTGAACGGCTTCGAGCGCGAACTGCGGGAGCGGCTGCTGGCCATGAGCGGGCACGCGAATATCGAGGCAGCCCAGAACGACCTGTCGGAGTGGCGCACACTGATCGATATTGCGCTGGCGGACCCCGAGGTTCGGGCCGCGGCGCCATACGTGACCGGGCAGGGACTCCTGATGTTCGGCCAGCGGCTCAGCGGCGCGGAGTTCCGCGGCATCGATCCCGGCATGGAAAGCCGGGTGTCGGGCGTGGACAGGGTTGTCACCGAGGGCTCGCTCGATACGCTGCAGGCCGGCGAGTTCAACATCGTGCTCGGCAACGAACTTGCGGCCGAACTCGATGCGCGGGTCGGGGACAAGGTGACGATTACGCTGGCCGAGGGAGTTGTGACTCCGGCCGGGCTGCTGCCGCGCAGCCGCCGCTTTACCGTCAGCGGCATCTATCGCGTCGGCATGTACGAATTCGATCGCCGCGTCGCGTTCGTGCATCTCGAGGATGCGCAGCGACTATACCGCATGCAAGGTCGCGTCAGCGGCGTGCGGCTTGCCGTCGCCGACATCTACTCGGCCTGGCAGACGGTGAGAAACGTCGCGCTGGATGCCGGCGGAGGCGTCATGGTCAGTGACTGGACAAGGCGACACGTCAATTTCTTCCGGTCGATCCAGATCACGAAGTCGATACTCTTTGTCATTCTTCTCATGGTCGTCGCGGTCGCAGCTTTCAACATAGTTTCGACGCTTGTCATGGTCGTGAAGGACAAGCAGTCGGATATCGCGATCCTGAGAACCATCGGTGCCCGGCCGTCGAGCATTCTGAAGATTTTCGTGACCCAGGGCAGCATCATCGGCGTCGTCGGCACTGTCGCCGGCCTCGTCCTGGGCGTACTCATTACTTTGAACCTCGAGGGCATAGTGGGATTCATGGAAGCAAGTTTTGGCATCAAATTCCTCGCGGCGGACGTGTATTTCATCAGTGATCTGCCGGCCGAGCTCAGGATCTCGGACGTCGCCACGATCAGCGGCATAGCGCTCCTGCTCGCGCTCGCGGCGACTATTTACCCGGCCTGGCGGGGCGCAAAGACGTCCCCGGCGGAGGCGTTGCGGTATGACTGACGCGAGGGTCCTGGGCGGGGACGGCGAGCCGGTACTCGTATGCCGTGGGGTGACCCGGCGCTTCGCCGAGGGCGGCGTGGTGCTGGAGGTCTTGAAGGGCATCGACCTCGAGGTCCGTGCGGCAGAGCGGCTTGCCATCATTGGCAGCTCCGGTTCGGGCAAGACGACGCTGCTGCAGATCCTCGGCGGACTCGACGAGCCGTCGGATGGCGAGGTACTCGTCGGCGGACATTCGATGGCGCATACGAGCGAACAGCAGAAGGGAGAACTGCGGAACCGCTATATCGGGTTCGTCTACCAGTTCCACCACCTCCTGCCCGAGTTCTCGGCCGAGGAAAACGTCGCCATGCCGCTGATGATCCGCGGCCTTGCGCGCGAAGCGGCGCTGGGCGAGGCGCGGGCCCTGCTGGCGAGGGTGGGGCTCGGCGAACGCCTCGGCCACAAGCCGGGCGAGCTGTCCGGTGGCGAACGTCAGCGCGCGGCGGTGGCGCGTGCCCTGATTACCAGGCCGAAACTCGTACTCGCGGACGAGCCGACCGGCAATCTCGATGCCGGCAACGGTGCCCAGGTCTTGCGGTTGATGCTGGAACTGAACGAGGAGCTCGAAACCAGCCTCGTCATCGTGACCCATGACCAGTCGATCGCGGCCCGCATGGACCGCGTGCTCTCCCTCGAAGGTGGGGTGCTGAAGCCGGCGATGCTGGCCTGAGCCCCAGCGGTCGGCGGCAACGATCGTCCCGCTACCGCTCGCGCCGCTTGTTCTCGAGGTAGTCGGCAATCGACGCCCGCCACAGCAGGTCGAGCACGATGTAGCCTGCCAGGGCCAGCAGCGACCCCAGCAGGACGCAGCCGACGAGCATCGGTTGCCAAATCGTCACGAAGCGCTGCATCACCCAGTCCATCGACAACTCGAATGCGAACGGCTGAGGCTCAGTGCCCAGCAGGAACAGGCCCGCGCGATAGGCCAGGAAGTACATCGGTCCCATCGTCAACGGGTTGCTGACGAATGTGGTCAGTGCCGCTATCGGGATATTGACCCGGAACAGCAGGGCGAGGAGGGCGGCGAAGAGCGGGTGGCCCGGGAACGGGAAATAGGCCACCAACAGGCCCAGCGAGAATGCCGGCACGACGGTCCGCCGCCGGATACCCCACAGGTTGTGATCGTGCAGCAAGTGCTCGAATGGCGAGAGATACCACTGCCTGCGGAAACGCTCCCGATTCAGCGCAAACTTCCTGAAAAATCGCCTCGGCATCCCGGCTCGAATCCGCTTCCATGGTCGCTCCGGCGTGTTGCCGGGACCGGCATGATAGCGAGATTCGGTGCTGCAACGGAAATCAGCTCCCGGCGTCCCCCTCGCGGTGCTGCTGCTCGCCGGGTGCCTGCTGCCGCTCGGCTGCGCGGAGCTGCCATCGGCACCGGCTGCAGCGACAGGCACCGCGCTCGCCGTTCTGTGCATCGCCTTGCGGCGACTGCGGCCGCTCGCGTTGCTGCCGGTCGGGGCGCTGCTGATGTGGGATGCCGCAGGCGACGTTCTCGACGCGCGCCTCGACCCGGCGCTGGCGGGCGCCGATCTACGCGGCCGGTTTCGCGTTGTCGATTTCCCGGTGCCCGCGGGCGAGTCCCTGCGCCTGCTGCTCTCGCCCGAGGATCGACCCGACCTGCCGACCCGAATCCGGGTCAGCTGGTACGACGCACCGGCGATCCCGGGCATCGGCGACTGCTGGGAACTCGAACTCAGGTTGCGGCGACCGCGCGGCTACGCGAACCCGGCGGGCTTCGATTACGAGGGCTGGCTGTTTCGCGAACGGATCGGCGCCACCGGCTACGTGCGGCGGGGGCTGTCCGGCGTCGATTGCGATAGTCCCGATCGGCTCGCGTCAGTCAGACGCAGGCTCGAGGCGCGGCTGGCGGCCGCCCTGCCGGCCGGCGACGCGACGGCAGCGCTCGCTGCCATCACAGTCGGCGCGCGCCATGGCATCAGCCGCGAGCAATGGGACCGGTACGCGGTAACGGGGACGAGTCACCTGATGGCCATTTCCGGCCTGCACGTCGGCCTCGCGGCCGCCGTGGCCTTTGCCCTGTTTCGCGTCGCGCTCGCGCCGGCACGCGGCGGCAACGCGCGGGATCGCGCCATGCTTGCGGCTGCTTCGGTTGCGGGACTGTACGTATCGATGTCGGGCTTTGCGGTGCCGGCGCGCCGTGCGCTGGGGATGCTGCTGTGCGCGCTGCTCGCACAGCGAATGCGGCGCAGGCTCGTGCCCCGGCACGTCCTCGGGATGGTGGCGGCAGGCGTCGCCGTCGCCGATCCCCCGGACATCCTGGCGCCCGGATTCCAGCTGTCGTTCGCGGCCGTCGCCATCCTGCTCGCTTGCGGAGCCCGGCGGGGCGCGGCGGCGGCGTCGCGCCAGGGCAGCCTCTCATCCGTTCGTCGCCTGATCCGTGACCTGCCGGGACTCCAGCTCGCGCTGTTGCTGGGGCTCTTGCCGCTGACGGTGTTGCACTTCGACCGCGTGTCCTGGGTGGCGCCAGCCGTCAACCTGGTCGTCGTACCGGTGTTCAACCTGTTGACGGTGCCTGCAGCGCTCCTGGGCGTGCTCCTCGACGGGCCGCTGGCCGGGGCCGGGCAGTGGGCCCTGCGAGTCGCCTGGTTCAGCATGGACATGGTCCTCCGGCTGGTCGCCCGGGCCGCGGCGCTGCCCGGGACCGACCTGCCGGTTGCTGCAAGAAACGGCATCGCCGTGGTGCTGCCGTGGTTCGCGCTCGCCTGGGTCGTGCTGCCGCCGGGGTGGCCGGGGCGTCGGGTGGCGTGGCTGGCCGCCGTCGCCACCATGTGTTACCTGCCGCCAGCGACGCCGGACACTTGCGTGGACCTGCATGCGCTCGACGTCGGGCAGGGACTGGCCATTGTCCTTCGCACGCGAACCCACGCCCTCGTCTACGACGCGGGTCCGTCGTTTCGCGGTGGCGGGTCGACCGGGTCGCTGGTCGTCGTGCCCTACCTGCAGAGGCTCGGCCTGCGACGGCTGGACCTGCTCGCCGTGTCGCACGCGGACAGCGATCACGCGGGCGGCGCGGCGGACCTCGCCGATGCGGTACGCATCGATGCGTTGCTGGCCGGCGAGCCGCTCGAGGGTCCGGGTCTGGCGGAGCTGCCGTGCAGTCGGGGGCAGACCTGGCACTGGGACGGCGTGCGTTTTACGGTGCTGTACCCGGCGCCGGCGGGCGAACGCAACGGCAACAATGCGTCCTGCGTGATCGAAATCGGTACCGGCAATCGTGCCGCGCTGCTGACCGGCGATATCGAAATCGATGCTGAACTCGCCCTGCTGCGGGACAGACTTGCGGCTCCCGTCGATCTTGTCATCGTGCCGCATCACGGCAGCCGGAGTTCGTCGCACGCCGGCTTCGTCGATGCGCTGCAGGCAAAGGTTGCGATCGTATCCTCCGGTTATGCGAATCGCTGGGGGCTGCCCCGCGAGGACGTCGTCAATCGCTGGACGGCCCGAGGCGCGCTCGTACTCAATACGGCAGTCGACGGCGCCGTCGGTTACCGACTGTGCCCGAACGACGGACCGACGAGCCTGGGACGCGAACGACGCGACCGCCGTCGCATATGGATGGAGCGCTGAACCACGGCGTCCGGCGGGAGGCATTTTTCGGCCCGTCCCTGTATATTTCGCTTTTCCTCCGGGACAGGACCATGGTCGAAATCGTCAAATCCGGCGGATGGTTGATGGCTCCCATCATCCTCTGCGCCATTCTCGCAATGGGCATCATCCTCGAGCGATTCTGGACATTGAAACCGAGTCGCGTGCTGCCGGAGGACCTGACGAGCCGCGTCTGGGGCTGGATCGAAAAAGACGCGCTCGACCAGAAGCAGATCCAGAGTCTGTACCAGGGTTCGCCGCTCGGGCGCATCCTCGCGGCGGGCCTCGTCAATCGCGATCGCGAACGCGACGTCATGAAGGACAGCATCGAGGATACCGGCCGGCACGTAGCCCATGAACTCGAACGCTACCTGGACACGCTTGGAACGATCGCCGCAATTTCACCGTTGCTCGGGCTGCTGGGCACCGTGATCGGCATGGTCAAGGTCTTCACGGCGATAACCACGCACGGCGTCGGTAACCCGACGGTGCTGGCCGGTGGTATTGCCGAGGCGTTGATTACGACGGCGGCGGGCCTGACCGTGGCAATCCCCGCACTTATCGGATATCGGTACTATCGCAATCGCGTCGACGGCCTCGTCGTCGACATGGAAAAGGAAGCGATCAAGCTGGTCGAGGCACTGCACCGCCGCCAGGCGCGTGAGAGTGCCGATATATGAAGCTCACCGTCAGGCCGAAGGCGGAGCCGGAGGTCAACCTGACGTCGCTGATAGACGTCGTTCTGCTCCTGTTGATCTTCTTCATGGTGTCGACCAGTTTCGTCAAGGAGTCGCAGATATCGATCCGCCTGCCGCAGGCGGAAGTCGAGCCGATCGCCGAGCCGATGCCTGAGCGTCTCGATATCATGATAACGGAGCAGGGGACCTATCTCGTGAATGGTCGCGAGCTCGTCAATAGCCGGCCGGAGACGATACGCAACGCGTTGCTCAAGGTTTCCGGCGGCAATACTCGCCTGCCGCTGACGATCAGCGCAGACGCCAACGCCCGTCACCAGTACGTCGTGACGGCAATGGACGTCGCCGGACGGCTGGGATTCACACAAATCAATATCGCCACGATCAACGAACCGGCGGGCCAGTGAGCGCCCGTCTCGATCCCAGGATAGTCCAGGTCTACCGTCGCCTGTGGCATTACGTGCTGCCGCATCGTGCTATCGGGCTCCTGGCCGTTTTCGCGATGGCGACCGCGGCGCTCCTGGAAATGACGATGGTCGCGCTGGTCGAGCCGCTGATGGACGAGGCGATGGTCGCCCAGAACCTCGAGGCGACGAAATGGCTGCCGCTGGCTTTCGTGACGGTGTTTATCGCTCGCGGCATCGCAGGCTATGCCACCGAAGCGTCGCTCGGCCGCATCGGGCGCAGCGTCATCAGCTCGCTGCGGCAGGAAGTCTTCCGCAAATTCCTGACGCTGCCCACCCGATTTTTCGACTCGAAGTCCATCGGGCCGATGCTTTCGAAGATGACCTACAACGTCGAGATGGTCGCCGAATCCGTGACGAATGTCGTGACTATTCTCGTACGGGACTTCCTGACCGTCATTGCCGCGATCACGCTGATGATCTACCAGAGCCCGCGACTGTTCCTGTCGGTCGCGATCCTGCTACCGATCATCTCGTTCCTGATCCGGATTCTGAGCCGCGCGTTCCGCCGCTACAGCGGCCGCATCCAGGATACGGTCGGTGAGGTGACGCAGGTGTCGGAGGAAGTATTGTCCGGCAATCGCATCGTCAAGATCTTCGGCGGTTACGACTACGAGGCGCAGCGCATGAAGGAGGTCGACGACAGGAATCGTCGCCAGAACATGAAGCTGATCCGGTCGCGCTCGCTGGGCGTGGCCGTTACGCAGGTGATATTCGGTTTCGGCGTTGCCGGCGTCGTTTATTTCGCTGGCCTAGAGTCCGTCAAGGGAGACCTCAGTCCAGGCAGTTTCATGTCGTTCTTCGGCGCGATGATGCTGACCCTGCAGCCGCTCCGGCGTATTACGAACGTCAATGCGACACTGCAGCGCGGCATCGCCGCGGGTGACAGCCTGTTCAGCGTCATCGATGAGCCGGACGAGCCCGACACGGGCAGCCACAGCCCGCAACGCGTCAGGGGCGATGTCGAGTATCGCAGCATCTGTTTCTCCTACGATCGGGGCGGCGCGCCGGTGCTGGACGGCGTATCCCTGAAGGTCGAATCGGGCAAGTCGATCGCGATCGTCGGCCACTCCGGCAGCGGCAAATCGACGCTGGTCAGCCTGCTGCCGAGATTCTATGAAAGCACGTCCGGCGAGATTCTCCTGGACGGCATCCCGATAACCGAATATTCGCTCGACAGCCTGCGCCGGAACGTCAGCCTCGTGAGCCAGGACGTTGTCCTCTTCAACGATACGATCGCGAATAACCTTGCCTACGGGCAGCTCAGGTCCCGATCCCGGCACGAGCTGCTGCAGGCGGCCGAGGCGGCTCATGTCATGGACTTCGTCCGTGAGCTGCCGGACGGGCTCGAGACGATGGTAGGCGATCGTGGCGTGCTGCTCTCCGGCGGGCAGCGCCAGCGCATCGCGATAGGTCGGGCGCTGTTGAAGGACGCGCCTGTGCTGATACTCGACGAAGCAACGTCGTCGCTCGATACGCAATCCGAGCGACGGATCCAGGAAGCGCTGAACGTACTGATGAAGAACCGGACGACGCTCGTCATTGCGCATCGGCTATCGACGGTTGAGAACGCGGACCAGATCATCGTGCTCGACAAGGGCCGCATCATCGAGTCCGGCACGCATCGGGAGCTGCTCGACAAGGATGGACATTACTCGGCCCTCTATCGCATGCAGTTCAGCGACGAACCGGAGACTAGCGGCTGAATGCGATGACCGCTCGCGGTGAAGCCTGGTTGAACCGGATCTGGTACGGTCAGTCGCGCTGGTACCTGGCGCTGCTGCCGCTGGCCTGGATCTTCGGCGCGCTCGCCGCGATCCGGCGCCGGCTGTACCGGTCGGGGCTCCTGGCGAGTGCGAGTGTCGGCGTGCCCGTGGTCGTCGTCGGAAACCTCAGCGCGGGCGGCACCGGCAAGACGCCCGTCGTCATCTGGCTGGTGCGCGAACTCGCGGCGCGTGGCTTGCAGCCGGGCGTCGTCAGCCGCGGTTATCGAGGCCGTCCCGGCGCGGTGCCCGAACTCGCGACAGCGGACGGTGACCCCGGATCCTGCGGCGACGAACCCCTGCTCATTGCGCGGCGGACCGGCAGGCCCGTCGCCGTGCACCCGGATCGCGTCGCTGCCGCGCGCCTGCTGGCGAGCCAGGGAGCCGACGTCATCGTCGCCGACGACGGCTTACAGCACTATCGGTTGCGGCGCGACGTCGAGATCGCGGTCGTCGACGGGCACAGGTTGTGGGGTAACGGCCGGTTGTTGCCGGCCGGCCCGTTGCGGGAAAAGCCGGCAAGGCTAAAGGATGTAGACCGTGTGCTGGTCAACGACGGCGACCCCGGGGCCGTCCGCTTGCAGGTCGATGGAACCGTGCCGGTTGCCCGGTTCACGCTGGTTCCGGGCCCGGCGATGCGGGTGGACGGCAATGGGCAGCGCCCGCTGGAATCCTTGCGCGGCGAGACGGTCCACGCGATCGCCGGCATGGCGCGGCCGGAGCGATTCTTCGAGTCGCTGGAAGCGCTCGGTATCGACCTGCGGCGCCATCCGCTGCCGGACCATGCATCCATTCTGCCTGCCGACCTAGAGTTCGGTGATGAACTGCCGGTACTCATGACCGAAAAAGATGCCGTAAAATGCGCCGGGTTCGCGCATCGCCGCTGCTGGTATGTGCCGGTCGATCTGCGGCTGAAAGGGGGCGCCGACGACTGGCTCGACGGACTGGTGAGCCTGCTACGCTCGAGAACGAATCAACATGACTGAATTTGCCGTTGTCATACCCTCGCGTTACGCGTCCGAGCGACTTCCCGGCAAGCCGCTCAGGGATATCGCCGGCAAGACGATGCTGCAGCGCGTATGGGAGCGCGGCATTGCCAGCGCCGCGTCCGAGGTCGTCATCGCGACCGACGACGAACGGATCGCGGCCACGGCACGCGGGTTCGGTGCAAGCGTCTGCCTGACCGATACAGGCCATCAGTCGGGAACAGATCGCATCGCCGAAGTGGCGGCAGCGCTCGGCTGGCCCGACGACCGCGTCGTGGTCAACCTGCAGGGCGACGAGCCGTTGATGCCACCGGGCCTGATCCGGCAGTGTGCGGCGCTCCTCGACGACGCAGGGGCGGGCATGGCGACGCTCGCATCGGCAGGCATGTCGGAGGAGGAGTTTCGAAATCCGAACGTGGTCAGGGTGCTGGTCGACCAGGACGATTTCGCGCTGTATTTCAGCCGCGCGCCGATCCCGTACTCGCGCAGCCGGGACACGGACGGGCTGGCGAGGGCAAGCGCGCTGCGCCATCACGGTATCTATGGCTATCGCTGCGACGTCCTGCAGCGCCTCGTCGCAGCGCCTCCGTCGGTCCTCGAGCGTTGCGAAAAACTGGAGCAGCTGCGGGCGCTTGAACTGGGTATTCGGATCAAGGTCGGACGGCCGGCGGAACGGCCGGGCCCCGGCGTGGACACCGAAGCTGACCTGGCAGCGGTCGTCCGGCTCGTGGAGCAGGGAAGAAAGTAAAAGGGAAGCAGAACATGACAGAATCGAAAGTCCGCGTCCTGTTCGTCTGCATGGGCAACATCTGCCGATCGCCGACGGCCGAGGGTGTCTTTCGCAAGCTGGTCAGCGACGCCGGCCTTGCCGAACACGTTCATATCGAGTCGGCCGGCACGCATGCCTACCACGTAGGTGAACCGCCGGATCGGCGCGCGCAGGCCGCGGCCGAAAGACGCGGCGTGACGCTGGCCGACATACGCGCCCGGCGGGTCAGCGAGCAGGACTTCGACCTGTTCGACCTGATACTCGCCATGGACCGCGACAACCTGGAAGCGTTGCTGGCGCAGGCCGGCGAAGAGCGCCGCCGGGCGGACGTGCGCCTGTTCCTCGAGTATTCAGCCGCCGCGAGGGAGCAGGACGTTCCCGATCCTTACTACGGCGGCGCAGCCGGCTTCGAGCGGGTGCTCGACCTCGTCGAGGAAGCGGCGGCTGGCTTGCTGCGGGAACTCAGGCAGAGTCGCCTCTGAAAACGGACGGAACCGGGCGCATTGCGCCGCGGTTCCGTCGCTCGCCTTGTTTACTGTTGCTCGGGTTGCTCCGGCTGCTCCGACTCCGCCGGCGGGGCCTGGTCGGCCTGCGGTCGCGGCTCCCAGGGCAGCAGGCGGCCTGCCGGCCGGGCCGGCTCCTCCGGCGTCTCGGCAGTTGACTCGGTCGCCTTGCCCTGCCGCTGGTCGCCGTTGCCTGCCGGCGCCGCTCCGGATTGGGACTGCGCAGGTTTCGGCGCTTTCTCAGGCCGAGCCTCGTCGGGCGCGCGCCGCAGGACCGGAAGCTCGGGCTGGGTGTCCTCGTAGTCCCCCGCCGGCGTCGGCTGCGCCGATTCCGGCGCCCTGGCGGCAGCGGGTTCTGCCAGTGCGGCCGGCTTCGGTTGGACTGCGCCGGCATCCGCCGGCTCCGGTGTCTTTTCGACCGGACGGGTGCGCTCGCGCGGCGCGGCGGGCTTTTCCTCGCCGCCGGTGGCGATGATCGCCGTCGGCGCCAGGCTCGCCACCGCCCCGGTCTTCGGTTCGGTCTCGGCCTGATCCGGCGCGCCGGCGGCTGATTCCGGCGTCGGGCGGGCCTCCCTGGCCGTGGTTCTCGGCTTGCTGTCGCGGTGCCTGTCGGCCGGTGCGCCCGACCGGGTACCGGTATCGTCCGCCGCCTTCGGCTCGGCCTGCGCGGGCGGCAGGTCCTGCCCGGTGGCCTCGGCCGGGTTCACGGCCTGCTGGTCGGTGCCCTGTTTCCCGTCCTGGGACTCCTGGCCACGCCGGCGGCGACGCCCGCCGCGACTACGGCGGCGTCCCCCTGTCCTGGCCTCCTCGGCGCCCTCGGGCTTCGACTCCGGCGCAGGCCGCGCGGTATCGGCACGCTTTTCATCGCGCCTGTCATCGCGCTTTTCCTCGCGTCTGGCGGCGCGCTTGTCGGCGGCACCGTCCTGCGCCTTCTTCTGACCGGCCTGCCGTTCCGGCCGCTCCTGTCGTTCCGGCCCGCCGCGCTTCTTGCCACCGGCCCTGCTGCGCGAGCCACGACGGGACTCCTGGCCTTTTTGTGCATCGCCACGCCGCTGCTGCGACCGCTGCGGGCGCTCGCGCTCGCGCTCGCCATCGCGAGCGCGCTTGGCCGGGCGCGCTGCCTGCGGCGATTCGCGTTCTTCGTCACCCTGGGTGGCAAACAGCTGCTTGAACCAGCCGAAAAATCCGCCGCCGGTCCTGGCCTCTTTTTCCTCGACCACAGCAGGCCGAGGGATCGGGGGCGGAGGCGGGGCCTGCGCCACGACGGTCTGGATTGCCGCCGTTTCGGCGGGTTTGCGGTCCTCGAGCGACGGGGGCAGCAGGGCGTCCTGGTCGGTTTCCGCGAGCGAGTAGCTGGTTCCGACGTTCTCGGGCAGCATGACCTGGTCATCGCGCACTCGCCGGATCGAGTAATGGGGGGTCTCCAGCGCGGGGTTCGCGACCAGGATCACCTGGGTCCCGTGGCGCGATTCGAGGCCCTGGACCCAGTCGCGTTTTTCGTTGAGCAGGTAGGTCGCCACCTCGACCGGCAGCTGCGCAATCACTTTCGCGGTGCGTTCCTTGCGAGCCTCCTCACCGATCAGGCGGAGTATCGCCAGCGCCAGCGATTCGACGCTGCGGATGCTGCCGGTCCCGCTGCAGCGCGGGCAGCTCAGGTAGCTGGATTCGCCCAGGGACGGCCGCAGGCGTTGCCGCGACATCTCGAGGAGCCCGAAGCGCGTGATCTTGCCGATCTGGATGCGGGCGCGGTCCTGGCGAACCGCGTCGCGCAGCCGGTTCTCGACCTCACGTTGATTTTTCTGTGGGCCCATGTCGATGAAATCGATGACCACGAGGCCACCCAGGTCGCGCAGCCGGAGCTGGCGGGCGATTTCGTCCGCCGCTTCCAGGTTGGTCTGCAGCGCGGTCGCCTCGATGTCGCCGCCCTTGGTGGCGCGCGCCGAGTTGATATCGATCGCGACGAGCGCTTCGGTGTGGTCGATCACGATGCTGCCGCCGGAGGGCAGGGTGACCGTCTGCGCGAATGCCGACTCGATCTGGGACTCGATCTGGTAGCGCGTGAACAGCGGGACCGGGTCGGTATAGTGCTTCAGCTTGCGCAGGTAATGCGGCATCACCTGCTCGACGAATTCCCGGGCCTGTGTGTAGGTATCGTCGTCGTCGATCAGGATCTCGCCGATGTCGTCCGTCAGGTAGTCGCGCAGTGCGCGTACGACGGCATCGCTTTCGCGATAGATCAGGAACGGGGACGGCTGCTGCACCACGACGGTCTTGATCGCCTCCCAGACCGCGAGCAGGTTCTTCAGGTCCCACTCGAGTTCCTCGGGGCCGCGGTCGATGCCGGCCGTACGCAGGATGACGCTCATCCCGTCGGGTATCTCGACCTCTTTGAGCGAATCGCGCGCCAGGTCGCGGTCCTCGCCGACGATGCGGCGGGAAACGCCGCCCGAGCGCGGCTTGTTCGGCTTGAGGACGATGAAACGGCCCGGCAGGCTTACGAATGTCGTCAGCGCGGCACCCTTGTTGCCCCGCTCTTCCTTGTCGATCTGGACGACGATGTCCTGGCCTTCCTTGAGAACTTCCTTGATGTTCGGCTTGCCGGAAGGTTCGGTCAGGAAATATTCGCGGGAAATTTCCTTCAGCGGCAGGAAGCCGTGGCGCTCCGCCCCGTAATTGATGAAGCAGGCTTCGAGGCTGGGCTCGATCCGCGTGATCGTGCCCTTGTATATATTGGCTTTCTTACGCTCGCTGGATGGCAGTTCGATATTGAGGTCGAACAGCCGTTGGCCATCGACCAGTGCTACGCGCAACTCTTCTTCCTGAGTTGCATTGATTAACATTCTTTTCATGTTGCCCTACTTGATGATTATTGCCGGGCAACGGGCGGGTTCGATCGAGTCGACGTGGAGCGGCAGCGCAGGGAGCGTGCACAGCGAATGGTCGGCGCAGCGCGCCGAAAATCTGAAATGCATCGTTCGGAAGGGCCCGGTCCAGGTGGAGCCGGCCCAGCAGAAACCTGATCATGTTTACCCTGCGGCAAGGCCGCCCTGGCGCTCGTCGGATCGTCCGCTCGCTGCCAGCTGGAAGCTGCACCCGCGTTGGCGAGAGCAGGAAGTCTGTTGATAACCACGGGCGGCCCGCACTGCTGCCAGCCACCACGAATCCCTGAATTGTGCGGCCCGGGAAAATCCCCGGTAACCGTCACGGCAAAGTAATATAGCACAGCAATCGGGATTCGTACCCGGAATCAGCACCTTATAACCGAAACAAGCGACCCCACATGCAGCCCAAGCCCTCAAGCCCCGCCGCCGCGACCGGCGTGCGCAAGGTCCGGATCGATGCCGACCAGGCCGGTCAGCGCGTCGATAACTTCCTGCGGCGGGAGCTGCCCGGGCTCCCGAAGAGCCGGCTTTACCGCATGCTGCGCCGGGGCGAGGTGCGCGTGAACGGGGGCCGAGTCCGGCCGGAGTACCGCCTCGCCGAGGGCGATGAGCTCAGGATACCGCCGGCGCGGCTGCGGGCCGAGCCGGCCGGACCGGGCAATCGTGCCGTGGACCGCATGGCGCAGGCGATCATCTATGAGGATCGCCGATTGCTCGTCGTCAACAAGCCGGCGGGAATCGCCGTGCACGGGGGCAGCGGTGTCAGCCACGGCGTCATCGAGCTGCTGCGGGCGGCTCGCCCCGAGCTCAGGGACCTGTCGCTGGTGCATCGCATCGACCGGGAAACGTCCGGCTGCCTCGTGCTGGCCAAGCGGCGCAGCGCGCTGCGGGAGCTCCATGCGCGTTTCCGGGAAGGCGTCGTCGAGAAGAACTACCTCGCCCTGGCCATCGGGGATTGGCAGTTCGGCGAGCGGCTGGTGGACGCGCCTTTACTCGTGACCCATCGGCAGGGCGGGGAGCGTCACGTCATCGTTCACGAGGACGGCAAGCCCGCGCAGACGCGGTTTCGCCTGTCCCGGACGTACCGCGATTACAGCCTGTTGCAATGCCAGCCCCTGACCGGGCGTACCCACCAGATCCGGGTGCATGCTGCGCACGTCGGCCATCCGCTCGCCGGCGACGAGCGTTACGGGGACCCGGACGCCAATACCCGGTTGACGGAGCTGGGGCTGAAGCGCCTGTTTCTGCACGCACAATCGATCGCCTTCCCGGACGAGAGCGGCAACGAGCTCCATTTCACGGCGCCGCTGGCCGATGACCTGCAGCGTTTCCTGGACGACCGGCTTGCTCAGGCGAGCAGGTAGCCGAGATTCTGCAGGCGGGCCGCGAGCCAGATCATCGGCAGCCCGATCAGGGCCGTCGGGTCCTCGGTCGAGACCGAGTCGAACAGTACGAAGCCCGCGCCCTCGATCCTGAAACTCCCGGCGCAATCGTAGGGCTGGTCGTGCCGCAGGTAGGATTCGGCCAGCCGCCGGTCGAACTTCCGGAAGCGGACGACTGTCTGGTCCACATGTTCGTAGCGCTCGTGCCGGACCGGGTCAAGCAGGCAAACGGCGGTCAGGAAGCGGACCGTCTTGCCGGAGGCGGCCAGTAGCTGCTCGACGGCCTTCTGGTGGTCGCCGGGCTTGCCGAGGACCCGGCCGTCCAGCACGGCCAGCTGATCCGCGCCGATGATCAGCGCGTCCCGGTGACTGCTGGAGGCTGATTCCGCTTTCTGCCTCGCCAGCCGGGCAGCCAGCGCCTGCGGCTGCTCGTCGGGCAGCGGTGACTCGTCGATACCCGGGCTCACCGTCTCGTACTCGTTCAGGAAGCGATCGAGCAGGCTGCGCCGGTAGGGCGACGATGATGCGAGAACGATAGGAGGTGCCGAAGGATTTTGCATGCTGGCCGCTGCTTGTCGGTTATTGTCGTGGTGCTGCACTGGCTAACGGGTCAGACCGCCGACCGGCGACGGTGGTTCCGGGCGAGTTGCGCTTTTTGCCTGATTCTCATGGATTTTTCCTGAAAAGTCTCTTTGACAGCCGCCTTCCGCCTCCTTATCATTCGCGCCCCATGACCAACCCGCTGTTTGAGCGCGCCGCACCGCAGGGCCTGGCGAGAGCTGGTCAAGTTATTGAATGTAAAGAGGAATTAAGGCATTTCGCGCGCCTGACGGCGGCCGTCGAAGCGGACCTCGCCGGGGTGCCGGAGGCACAGCGGCCTGCGGCGTGGCGGCAGGCCATGGTAAGCATTAGACTGCGCTTCGGTTTTGCCGACGCGGCGGGCCAGGTTCCCGCGCTCGTGGGCGAGCTCGGCGCCACGGTGACGGCGGTCTGCCAGCGCTGCCTGGAATGTTTCGAGCTGCCGCTGGCTGCGGAGCTCGGCCACGTGCTGGCGGCCCCGGATGAGCCGGCGGCTGAGCCGGCCGGGTACGACACCTGGGAACTGGGCGAACCGGCGTTCCGACCGGTGGACCTGGTGGACGAGGCGCTTCTGATGGCATGGCCGCTGGCGGCGGCGCACGCATCGGTGGCCGACTGCGGGCCGCTGGCACAGAAGCTCGCTACCGACGCGCCGGAAACTGTCCGGCCGTTCGCGGGTCTGAAGGCGCAGCTGGAACGATCGGATTCGAAGTAGGGGCGACCCGGAACGGGTCGAGGAATTGACGAAGGCAGGACCGTGACTTGCGACGCCCTGCCATTGGAGACGGAAATGGCTGTTCAAAAGAGTCGAGTGACACCATCCAGGCGCGGCATGCGCCGTTCGCACGACAAGATAACCAAGCCGACGCTGTCGGTGGACCCGACCTCGGGCGAGACCCATCTGCGCCACCGCGTGACGCCGGACGGCTTTTACCGCGGCAAGCAGGTCATCGAGCAGGCAGTCGTCCAGGACGACGAATAGGCGATCACGAACCCGTTGACGGCCGGCAGACCCGCCCCGGGTCCGGCCGCCTCCGCGCGTGGCGACTGAATCCGTAATTGCGCTGGATGCGATGAGCGGCGACCTCGGTCCGGAGGTCGTCGTCAGCGCCGCCGCGCGTTGCCTGAAGGACCACCCTAACCTCCGCCTGATCCTGGTCGGAGACGAGGCCGTCGTCGGTCCGCTCGCCGAAAGCGTGATCGGCCGGCAATCGCGCTATGAACTCAGGCATGCCTCGGAAGTCGTCGGTATGTCGGAGTCACCTGCAGATGCGCTGCGCAAGAAAAAAGACTCGTCGATGCGGGTCGCGATCAACCTCGTCAAGGACGGCGTCGCGGCCGCTTGCGTCAGTGCCGGGAATACCGGCGCCCTGATGGCGAGCGCGAAATTCGTCCTGAAGATGCTGCCCGGCATCGACCGGCCGGCAATCATTGCCGAGCTGCCGGCCCGGGGCGGTTCGGTGCACATGCTCGACCTGGGCGCGAATACGGGCGCGGAGGCCGAGCAGCTGTTCCAGTTTGCCCTGATGGGCTCCATCGTTACCGGGGATATCCGTTCGATCAGGCAGCCGCGTGTCGCGCTGCTGAATATCGGCGTCGAGGATACGAAGGGACACGATACGGTCAAGGCGGCCGCGGCGTTGCTATCCGCGAGCGGGCTTAATTACGTAGGCTTCATCGAAGGCAACGAGATCTTCAGCGGGAAGGCGGATGTCGTCGTCACCGACGGGTTCACGGGCAACGTCGCTCTGAAGACGATGGAGGGAACGGTCGGGCTCGCGTCTCACTATCTGAAAAGGGCCTTCACCCGAAACCTGTTTGCGAAAATCCAGGCGCTGCTTGCCGCACAGGTACTGCGGCGCCTCGCCGTCGAGATGGATTCACGAAATTATAATGGTGCGTCTTTGGTCGGCCTTAATGGTATCGTTATAAAGAGCCACGGCGGTGCGGATTCAGTCGCATTCGAGCATGCGATCGAGACCGCGCTCGTCGAAGTCAAGAATCAGGTGCCGCTGCAAATCGGCAATCTGTTGCAACGGGAAGCCGCATGATTTACTCGAGAATTGCCGGAACCGGCCGTTACCTTCCGAAACGCATCATGACCAACTCCGAACTCGAGAAGATGGTCGATACCAGTGACGAATGGATACGGACGCGAACGGGCGTCGAGCGCCGGCATATCGCCGCCGAAGACGAGACTACATCCGATCTCGCGCTCGCGGCTGCAGAGGCCGCGATCGAGAACGCGGGTATCGACAAAGACGAGATCGACCTGATCGTTATTGGCACGACGACGCCGGACCTCGTCTTCCCGAATATCGCAACTCTGGTGCAGTACCGCCTTGGTATCCACGGGTGTCCGGCGTTTTCCATCGAGGCTGCCTGCACGGGTTTTATTTACGCGCTCGCGACGGCGGACAAGTTTGTGCGCACGGGCGCATCCAAGTGCGCCCTGGTCATCGGCGCGGAGATCATAACCAAGCTCGTGGACTGGACGGACCGCAGTACCTGCGTATTGTTCGGCGACGGTGCGGGCGCAGTGATCATCAAACCTTCCGAAGAGCCGGGCATCATTTCCTGTCACCTCGGCGCTGACGGTCAATACCGGGACCTGCTGTACTATCCCTACGGTGTGTCGAAGGATCTGTGCAAGGCAGGCACGGGTGATGCCCGCCTGATGATGAGCGGCAACGAGGTCTTCAAGGTTGCCGTGAAGACGCTCGGCAGCGTCGCCGAGGAGGCGCTGACGGCCAATGGCATCGACAAGTCCCAGCTCGACTGGCTGGTGCCGCACCAGGCCAACATGCGCATCATTTCGGCCACCGCCAAGCGCCTCGACATGCCGCTCGAGAAAGTCATCCTGACTGTGCAGGAGCACGGCAATACCTCGGCTGCGTCCGTGCCGATGGCGCTCGACGTGGGAATCCGCGACGGCCGGATCAAGCGCGGGCAGTTGATCCTGATGGAGGCCTTCGGTGGCGGCTTTACCTGGGGCTCGATATTGATGCGCTATTGAGCGCAGCGACCGGGCCGAATCACCACAAAGCTTTTCGACTCAGCTTCCGATCCGCCGCGTGGCGCCGCCGCATGCGTTTATGCAGTTCGGTGCGCCTTTTTCTCAGGCGACCGAGCCTGTCGCCCGAATCGGCCGCCCGGCCATGCGCGCGATCAAGGCTTTCCCGGAACGCGCAGAAATCCCGGTACGCGTCGCGTACGTGCCGCATGTCGCGCAGCAGCAGTTCGATCATGATGACGTCATCGAGATAGCCGATCCCGGGAATGTCGTCCGGGATCAGGTCCTCGGGATCGCCGAAATAAATGAAGGTCGCCAGGAGCGTTTCACGCTCGGGCTCCGGCAACCGCCATTCGTCGTCGCGCAGCATGTCGGTCAGGGCTTTGAGATCCGGCAATCGCCGCTCGATGAAATCGGGCAGCGGCCCGCCCTTGCGTATGTCCTCGATGACAGACGCGATCGCGTCGATGATCTCGTCGTCGTCGGCATCCTTGACCGCGTCGCGCGAGCGCTGGACCGCGTCCCGGAAATAACGCAAGTCCCGGTCGGTGAGATCCAGTGATATTCGAAGTGCCATCGGCGCTGTTCCGCGGCGGGGGATGCGCGCAAGGCTACCGGCCACCACGGCGCCGGTCAATTAGGGCCGCGGGCGCGCTCGTGGCTGTGGGCGCCGGAACGCGCTGTCAGTTCCTGGCGCGGCGGGGAGATACCGCTTGTACCTCGGCGCTCGGCGCATCCGGAATCGCGAAAAATATTGCCCGGATGCATTACCATAGGCGGCTGGCAGAGGCGGGCGGCAATGAGACCCAGACTCGTTATCGGCAATAAGAATTACTCTTCCTGGTCGCTCCGGGCGTGGCTGCTCCTGCGGGAGGCCGGCATCGACTTCGACGAAGTGCGGGTGCTGCTCGATACGCCGGAATTTCACGAGCAGTTACGAGCGTACACGTCGGCCGGAAAGGTACCCGTCCTGGTACTGGACGATTGCGCCGTCTGGGATTCGCTGGCAATTGCGGAGACGGTGGCGGAGCGTTGGCCCGAAACGAGACTCTGGCCCGACGACCCTGCGGCACGTGCACACGCCCGCGCAATCAGTGCCGAGATGCATTCGGGATTCGCGGTATTGCGTGACGCAATGCCTATGAACTGCCGAGCCATGGGGCGTAAGGTTGCGCTGCCGGACCGGTTGACCGCGGATATCGATCGCGTGTTCGCTATCTGGCTGGACTGCCAGCGTCGCTACGGTGGGCAGGGCTGGCTGTTCGGGCGGTTCAGCGTCGCGGACGCGATGTATGCGCCGGTCGTGTTGCGCTTCCGGACCTACGGGATAAATCTGCCCGATTCGGCCAGCGAGTACCCGGCGAGACTGCTCGAGAGCAAGGCGCTGCAGAGCTGGCTGGCCGATGCGGAGTCTGAGACAGAGGTCATCGAGGCCGACGAGAAAGGACAATGACTCGACAATTATTTCTGACGTCGCTGCTTTGGACGTTGCCGCTTGCGGTCAACGCCGAAATCTACGAGTTGCCGCCGGACGGTAGTGACGTCATCGGTGGCGTGAGCACCATACTCGCGCGGCACGACGATACGCTGCTCGACATTGCCCGACGCCATGGTCTCGGCTACGAGGACATCGTCCGGGCCAACCCTGACGTCGACGTCTGGCTACCCGGCGAGGGCACCGAGGTCGTGCTGCCCACGCGCTACATAATCCCATCGGGTCCGCGACGCGGCGTCGTGCTGAATCTCGCCGAATACCGCATGTATTATTTTCCGGAGCCAGCCGCCGGCGAACGGGCCGTCGTCATGACCTACCCGATGAGTATCGGTCGCATGGACTGGGCGACGCCGCTCGGTCGGACACGCGTCGTCGCGAAGGTTCGTAACCCGGCCTGGTATCCGCCGGAGTCGGTGCGTGCCGAACACGCTGCCGAGGGCGACATACTGCCGCGTGTCGTCCCGCCCGGGCCGAAGAATCCTCTCGGCGCGCGCGCGATGCGGCTCGACATCCCGGGCTACCTGATACACGGTACGAATCGGCCGGATGGCGTGGGCATGCGCGTAACGCACGGTTGTATACGAATGTTTCCCGAGGATATCGAGTTCCTGTTCGAACAGGTGCCGGTGAACACGCCGGTTCGGATCGTCAACGAACCGATCAAGTTAGGCTGGGACGGCGAAAACCTGGTGATGGAAGCACATCGTCAGCTGGAGAGTTCGCCGATCATCGACGAAGACAACATGTCGCCGGTTGTCCGTGAAACGGCCGAGACCGCCGAAACCGTTGCCGCATCTGATGCCACGGTGCTGACGGAAGCCGATGCGGTAGAGGATGCGAGCCGGCCGGTGTTGCGTGATCCGCTGACGCTCGTAACCGAGCAGTTCGTCGCGGCGACGAGCGAGCGTGCCGGCGAACTCGACTGGAACGAGGCGGAGCGACTGGTCGCACGCGCGAGCGGCATGCCGATGCCAGTCGGTCGCGCAATAAAAAACGCCGCGACAAGCGCGGCGTCTGAGTAACTAATCGTAGTCTTCTGCTACTTTTGCATCGAGCGCTGGAACATGCGTTCCAGGCGGTCACGGTTGGCTTCACAGCAAGCCATGGCTTCCTGTGCAGCGGCCAGGGCCTGATCAGCCGTGCTCTGTGCAGCCGCCGCAGACTGTGCGGCGCTGTCAGCAGCTGCGCGGGCAGCTTCCGCAGCGGACTTGGCTGCTGCCGCATCCCGTGCTGCGTTGTCCGCGGTAGCCTGTGCGCGGTCAATCGCTTCCTGGCTGGCACAACCGGCTGCCAGTCCGAGGACAAGCACCAGCGCGCTCATTTTCATCAAACTTTGTTTCATTTTCGAAATTTCCTCTGTTGGGATAAATCGGCCCGCGCATTATTTCGTACTACGCTGATATCTGCAACGAAAACCCGCAGTTTCTTTTGCATTGTCGGTAATCCGCGACGCCTTCGGTGACGCTGTTTTAGCGTTTGCGCAACAGCAGGCTGCATGTCGCTGCGAGGCGGCAGGTTGATCGTCCGGGGATGACGGGCAGGGCAGCCGGGCGGATACTTTCTTTCCAGCCGGCATCCCGATCCTGCCGCCAGAGCATACAGGGCGACCCGGCAGCGGTGGCCGCCTGTCCCGGGCAGCCGCCTGTCCCGGGCAGCCGAATCTGACGCCGGCCGACGGCTGCGCCGGCACATTTACAAACCCGGCCGAGTCATGTATATATCCCCAGGACTGGATATACATACAGGACATGCATCATGGCCCAACTGACCCCCAGGCAAACCCAGATTCTCCAGATGATTCAGGATTTTATCGCCGAATACGGCATGCCGCCGACGCGTGCGGAAATCGCCCGGGAACTCGGTTTCAAGTCCGCCAACGCGGCCGAGGAGCACCTGCGGGCATTGCAGAAGAAGGGCGTGGTGGACCTGGTGCCCGGCACCTCGCGGGGTATCCAGCTCCGGGATTCGCTGCGGGAGCAGCTCGGCCTGCCGCTGGTCGGTCGCGTGGCCGCCGGCAACCCGATCCTCGCCGAGGAACATATCGAGGCTCACTACCAGATCGACCCGGCGCTGTTCAATCCGAAGCCGCATTACCTGCTCCGGGTCAACGGCATGAGCATGAAGAACGCGGGCATCCTCGACGGCGACCTGGTGGCGGTGTACCGGACGCCGGAGGTTCGCAACCGGCAGATCATCGTTGCGCGACTCGAGGATGAGGTGACCGTCAAGCGTTACCGGCAGGACGGTTCCCTGGTCTGGCTGCTTCCGGAAAACGAGGAGTTCGAGCCGATACGGGTCGACCTGAACTCGCAGTCGATGGTCATCGAGGGCGTCGTCGTCGGCGTCATTCGAGACGGCATCCGGATGCATTGAGTGCGACGGAGTATCCGTGGATGACGCGCTCGAGAAGCTTCTGCAGAACCCACGGATATGGCGGGGGCAGGCGGCTGCGGCCGGCTGGCAGGGCCTGCCCAGCGGCTACCCGCGGCTCGACGAGCATCTGCCCGGTGGCGGCTGGCCGCGACACGCGCTGACCGAGATCCTGCTCGAACACTACGGCACGGGTGAGCTGAAACTGCTGATGCCTGCGCTCGCCCGGCTGAGCCGGGCGGACGGGGAAGCCGATACCGGCGGCTGGCTCGTCTGGATCGCGCCGCCGTTCCAGCCGTATCCGCCGGCCCTGCTGCAATGGGGCGTCGATCTCTCCCGTGTTCTCATCGTGCGCCCGAGGAACGCCACCGAGGCGCTGTGGGCCGCCGAGCAGGCGCTGGCGTCTGGCACGGCCGCCGCCGTGCTGCTGTGGTCGGACGCACTGAGCGATGCGTCGAGCCGGCGCCTGCAGCTCGCCGCCGAGCAGGGCGCGAGCTGGGCGATCGCGTTTCGTCCGCTCAATGCGCTGTCACAGGCATCGGCGGCTGCACTGCGCCTGCTGCTGCTCGCGAGCCGCCGGGGCACCGAGCTCCGCATCCTGAAAAGCCGCGGTGGCCGGCCGGTCACGCTGCACGATGTCATAACCGATACCGCGGGGTGATGCGTGTCGCCCGCGGACAAGTCAACTGCCGCCCTGCCGGCTGCTGCCCCGACTCCCGCTGAAGTCGCACGCGACCCGGCGTTGCCGCAGCAGCAGTCGCTGTTCCCGGCCGCGAGCGGCGAGAGTCGCCGGGCGCGCCGATCCGAAGCGCCGCGCCCGCGTCCCACCCGGCAGCTGTGGCTCTGCATACACCTGCCGTTACTCCCGCTGGAGGCCCTGCCGGCTCGCGCTGCAGCCGAGGCGCGCGCCGTGTGCGAGGAGCAGCGGGGTGTCCGCCGGATATTGCTGGCGAACGAGGCGGCCGCGGCATCCGGTATAGAGCCCGGCCAGCCGATCAACGCGGCGCTGTCGCTGCTGCCGACGCTGGAACTCGCTGAGCGCAGCCCGGACCAGGAAGAGCGGACGCTGCAGCGGCTGGCCGCCTGGGCGGAGCGCTTTACGTCTTTCGTGTCGATCGAGGCGCCGGATGCCCTGCTGCTGGAGGTCGCCGGCAGCCTGCGCCTGTTTGCGGGACTTGCCGCCCTGCGGTCGGACGTTGCGAACGGCCTGCACCGGCAGGGCCTGACGGCGCGGCTGGCGGTTGCGCCCGCGCCGCTGGCGGCCGCCTGGTTCGCCCGGGCCGGTCGCGAGGTCAGCATCGGGGATGCGGCTCGCCTGGCCGGCCCGCTGGGTTCGGTGCCGCTGCGCTGCCTCGACTGGCCGGTAGCGATCGTGGAATCGCTGCACGGCATGGGGGTTACCCGTATCGGCGACTGCCTGCGCTTGCCACGACAGGGTTTTGCGCGGCGTTTCGGCGCACGACGTCTCGACGAACTGGATCGCGCGCTCGGCAAGTGCCCGGATCCGCGCGATCACTATCGCGCTCCGGAGCGTTTCAACGATGCCCGGGATCTCGAAACGGAACAGGACGACAGCGAACTCCTGCTGCAGGTCTGCCATGAACTCCTGCTGGGGCTCGAGCAGTTCCTGCTGACCCGGCAGGTCGGGGTGCAGCGTCTGCGGTTCAGTTTCTTTCATCTCGATGCGCCGGCGACGCATCTCGTCCTGGGCTGCGCGCAGGGCGGGCGCAGCGTTGCACACTGGTTCGACCTGCTCTGTATCAAATTCGACCGGCTCTCGCTGCCGGCGCCGGTGATCTCGATACAGCTGCGTGGCGGGGAAGGCCAGGGCCTGTCGACGGGCACGAGCCGGCTGGCGTTTGCGGGCACTTCGCAGCCACGGGAAACGGCGATCGGCCCGCTCATCGAACGTCTCAGCACCCGTATCGGCACGGCGGCCGTGCACGGCGTGGCGACGGTCGCCGACCATCGCCCGCAACAGGCGTGGCGGCCGATCGGTGCGCTGGACGACGTCCCGCGCTGTGCCGCGGCCGCGACGGGGTACTGGAACGAGCGGGAGATGCCACAACTGCTGCAGGAGCTGCGCCTGAGCAACAGCCTGCTGCTCAGGCGGCCGTTGTGGATGCTCGAGAAACCGGAGCTGTTGGCGACGCGGCAGGGGGAGCCGGTATACCACGGGCCCCTGACGCTGCTCGATGGGCCGGAGCGGCTGGAATCCGGCTGGTGGGACGATGCGGGCATCGCCCGGGACTATTACGTCGCGAAGAGCACGAAGGGCGTGCATCTCTGGATCTTCAAGGACCGTGGCCGGCAGGGCGCGTGGTACCTGCACGGCGTTTTCGGGTAGCAGGGATCAGCAGCGATGACGGGCGGCTATGCCGAGTTGCATGCGCTCAGCAACTTCACGTTCCTGCGCGGGGCGTCGCAGCCGGAAGAACTCGTCGCGACGGCTGCCGCGCTGGGCTACGCGGCGCTTGCACTGACGGACGAGTGTTCGGTATCCGGCGTCGTCCGGGCGCACATGGCGGCGAAAGACACGGGCCTCGCGAAGCTCATCATCGGTTCGGAGTTTCGCCTGGCGGGCGGGCTGAAACTGGTCGCGCTTGCCCGTGACCGTAACGGCTACACGGAGCTTTGCCGCCTGATCACGCGCGGCCGGCGCGCAGCCGACAAGGGCAGCTACCGGCTCGACGCCGACGACTTCCGCAACGGCCTGCCGGGTTGCCTGCTGTTCTGGATACCCGATAACAGGCTGCAGTTCGACGAGTCGTACCGCTGGATACTCGACGCGTTCGCCGGACGGCTGTGGGTCGCCGTCGAACTGCATGCAGACGGGCTCGAACGACAGCGGCTGTGGCGCCTGCAGGAACTCGCGGCCACCTATGCGCTGCCGCTGGTGGCGAGCGGCGACGTACACATGCATTGCCGGGCACGCCGCGCGCTGCAGGATACGCTGACGGCGATACGCGAGGGCGTAACGCTGGAGCGAGCGGGGTTTGCTCTGTATCCGAACGGCGAGCGCTGCCTGCGCCCGCGGTCCGTGCTGGCGACGCTCTATCCGGCCGAACTGCTCGACACGACACTGCAAATCGCCTCGGAGATCGACTTTTCGCTCGACGAACTCCGCTATACCTATCCCCGCGAACTGGTGCCGGATGGTGAAACACCGTCCGCTTACCTGCGGCACCTGACCGAGCGGGGCATGCGACTGCGCTGGCCGGACGGTCCGCCGTCGAAGGTCGTGGAACTCGTCGAGCACGAACTCGAACTGATTGCCGATCTCGAGTACGAGTCCTACTTTCTGACTGTGCACGACATCGTCGCCTTCGCCAGGCGCCAGGGCATCCTGTGCCAGGGTCGGGGCTCGGCGGCCAATTCCGCCGTCTGTTTCTGCCTCGGTATCACCGAGGTAGACCCGGGTCGCATGGCGATGCTGGTGGAGCGCTTCATCTCGCGTGAGCGCAACGAGCCGCCGGACATCGATGTCGACTTCGAACACGAGCGGCGCGAGGAGGTGATCCAGTACATCTACGCAAAGTACGGGCGCGATCGCGCGGCCCTGGCCGCTACGGTCATCACTTACCGGCCGCGCAGCGCGTTGCGCGACGTCGGCAAGGCGCTCGGGCTCGGCGTCGTGCAGGTCGACCGGTTGGCGCGATCGATGCAGTGGTGGGATGGCGGGGAGGTCGACGAAAGCCGAGTGCTCGAGGCGGGGCTGGATCCTGCGAGCCCGGTCATACACCGCCTGCTCTGGCTCGTACGCCAGCTGGTCGGGTTCCCGCGGCATCTGTCGCAGCACGTCGGCGGTTTCGTGATTTCGGACGGGCCGCTGGCGGAACTGGTCCCGGTCGAGAACGCGGCCATGGTGGATCGCACCGTGATCCAGTGGGAGAAAAACGATCTCGAGGATCTCGGCCTGCTGAAGGTCGACGTGCTGGGGCTCGGCATGCTGACGGCGATACGCCGCAGCTTCGACCTGATCCGCGGTTACGACGGCCGCCATTACACGCTGGCGACCGTACCCGCGGAGGACCCGCGCGTTTACGACATGATCTGCAACGGCGATACGACCGGCGTATTCCAGATCGAATCGCGCGCGCAAATGGCCATGCTGCCGCGTCTCAAGCCACGCTGCTATTACGACCTGGTCATCGAGGTGGCGATTATCCGGCCCGGCCCTATCCAGGGCGACATGGTGCATCCCTACCTGCGCAGGCGCAGCGGCGAGGAGGCCGTGAGTTATCCGAGCGAGGCGGTGCGCGACGTCCTGCAGCGCACGCTCGGCGTGCCGATATTCCAGGAACAGGTCATGCAGCTCGCCGTCGTGGCGGCGGGATTCACGCCCGGCGAGGCGGACCAGCTGCGTCGTGCGATGGCCGCCTGGAAACGGCGCGGCGGTCTCGGGCCGTTCGAGGACAAGCTGATTCGAGGCATGCGGGCACGCGGTTACACGGAGGAATTCGCGCGCCAGATTTTTCACCAGATCCAGGGCTTCGGCGAGTACGGCTTCCCCGAGTCGCATGCGGCGAGTTTCGCGTTGCTCGTTTACGTGTCGGCGTGGCTCAAGTGCCACGAACCGGCGGCGTTCACCTGCGCGCTGCTGAACAGCCAGCCGATGGGTTTCTACTCGGCCTCCCAGCTGGTGCAGGATGCCGCTCGTCACGGCGTCGAGGTGCGGCCGGTGGACGTCAACGCGAGCGGCTGGGACTCGAGCCTGGAGGAGGGTAGAAACGGCCGCCCGGCGCTGCGCCTCGGACTGCGGCAGGTCAAGGGCCTGGCGGAGGAGGCCGGGCTCGGGCTCGAGGTCGAGCGCTGCGAGTCCGGGCGATACGCCAGCGTGCAGACGCTCGTCGAGCGCTGCAGGATATCGCGCCGCGACCTGGATGCGCTCGCGGCGGCCGGCTCGCTGGCTTCGCTGGAAGGGCACCGGCATCGCGCACGCTGGACCGTCAGTGGCGTCGAGGAGCCGACGCCCCTATTCCCGTCAATGGATCGCTACGAAGCGGCGCCGATGCTGTGCAGGCCGACCGAGGGGCAGGACATCGTCGCGGACTACCGGAGCCTCGGCCTGACGCTAGGGCGACACCCGATGCGCCTGTTACGCAGCCGCTTGGACGCGTGGCGCTACGTGCCGGCCGGACGCCTCGGCAGGCAGGCCGACGGACGCCCGATCCGGGTGGCGGGCCTCGTCATTACGAAGCAGCGCCCGGGGACGGCGAGCGGCGTCACCTTCGTTACGCTGGAGGACGAGACAGGCTGTATCAACTTGATTGTCTGGAAGAAAATTGCCGATGAGCAGCGGCCGATCCTGCTGAATGCACGCCTGATGGGCGTCGAAGGGCAGCTGCAGATCGAGGGCAAGGTGATCCACGTGGTCGCGCGAACGCTGTTCGATCACAGCTCGCTGCTCGGCGAGCTCAGCATACGGTCCCGGGACTTTCGCTGAGGCCCTTCAGTCCTCGTCGTCGAAATCGATGGCAAACGTATCGTCGAGTTCGCGCGACTCCGCGAGCTCTTCCAGGCGGCGGCGGATCTCTGCCTTGCGGCGCGCATCCCGGTTCTGTGACTTCTCGAATTCTGCGACCAGTTTCTCGACGTTGACCTCCATGGAGATGTCGGTCTCGCTGAACGTGTCGTCCGCAATGACGACCGTCTGGGTCCCGACCTCTTCGTCGAGATCATCGAAATCGTCGTCGTCTGAATCGCTATCGTCGCTTTCGTCGTCCGCTACTTCGTCGTCGAGATCGTCGTCGAAGTCATCGTCGTCATCAATTTTTCCGCGATCGGGACCAGCGTTCATCCAGGTGTTCTCGATATTGACCGCCGTGTTGGACAGGTTCCGGTTACCCCGGCTGGATTTTGCAGCGTCGCGATTGTATACCGCGAAACACCGGGGCACGCAAGGACGTCCTGCCCGCATCGGCGATGTTCCGAGTGCGCTCTCCGAAACGGCTTTCGGCGGCGGGCCGCGGCTAACGGATAAGGTTGTTGATTTCGAAGATCGGCAGCAGGATCGCCAGCACGATCAGCAGGACGACGCCGGCCATTATGATGACCAGCAGTGGCTGCATGATACCGAGCAGCGTCGTAACCAGGTTGTCGACTTCACGTTCCTGGTTGGCGGCCGCACGCGACAGCATTTCCTCCAGCCGCCCGCTCGCTTCGCCGCTCGCGATCAGGTGGGTCGTCATTGGCGGGAACAGCCGGCTGGTTTCGAGCGATCGACTGATCATTGCGCCTTCGCGGACGCGCAGGGAGGCCTCGCGTACCGCCTCGCGCATCGGTATGTTCACGACGACCTGGGCGGCAATGCGAAGCGAGTCGAGGATGGGCACGCCGCTGCCCGCCAGTATGGACAGCGTCTGCGTGAAGCGTGCGGTGTTGATGCCCTGCGTAAGGCTGCCGACCACCGGCAGCCGCAGCAGCAACCTGTGGTAGCGCCGCTTCGGGCCCTCACGCCGCAGTATCCGCCGCGTGCCGAAAAAAACGACTCCTGCCGCAATGATCAGGAGCAGCCAGTGGTTTCTCAGGAAGTCGCTCGATCCGATCATGATGCGCGTGAGGAGCGGGAGCTCGGTTTCGTATCGTTCGAAGATGTAGACGACCTTCGGCACGACGTAGGCCAGCATGAAACTGATGATGGCGACGGCCGTAACGACCAGCGCAACCGGGTAGATCAGCGCATTGCGGATCTGTTGCTGCAGCACCTGCCGGGACTCGGTGAATTCCGCGAGGCGCTCGAGTACTGCATCCAGGTGACCCGACTGCTCGCCGGCCGACACCGTTGCCCGGTAGAGTTCCGGAAAGGCGCTGGGAAATTCGCCGAGGCCGTCGGCCAGGGTGTGGCCCTCCATGACCCGGGACCGGACGCCGAGCAGGATGCTCTGGGTGCGCGGCTTGTCATTCTGCTGGCCGACGGCGAGCAGCGCTTCTTCGAGCGGCAGGCCGGACTGTGTCAGCGTCGCGAGCTGCCGGGTCAGCAGCGCGAGATCCTTGGCCGACAGCCCGCGCCTCAGGCTGAACTGCCACTGGCGGCGGGACTCCTGCTGGACGACCTCGGTGACCTCGACCGGCAGCAGGTGCCGTTCACGCAGCAGCTGGCGGACGTGCTTTGCCGTATCGCCCTCGATCAGCCCGTGCGCTTCTTTGCCGGACCGGTCCAGGGCCGTGTATTCGAATGCTCCCATCTTGTGTGCCTGGTTCCTGGGTGAGCGGCGCTGCGATCAGTCCGACCGGGTGACGCGCAGGACTTCGTCCAGGGTCGTGACGCCGTCGAGCACCTTGCGGCGGCCGTCTTCCTGGATGCCGGGTCCCATATTCCGGGCATGGCGTTCGAGCTGCTGTTCGCTGGCGCCGTCGTGGATCATGGCGCGCATCTCGTCGTCGACGGCTATGAGTTCGTAGATGCCGGAACGGCCGCGGAATCCCCCGCCGTCTACGCCGACGGCGGCCCGGTAGATCGTCGGGGGATTTTCCGGGTCGACACGCAACATTCGGCACTCGTATTCGCTGGCGACATACGGGATCTTGGTCGCGTCATCCAGCACGCGCACGAGGCGCTGGGCCAGGACGCCGATCAGGCTCGAGGACAGCAGGAACGGTTCTACGCCCATGTCGCGTAGCCGGGTGACCGCGCCGACCGCGGTATTCGTGTGCAGGGTCGAAAGGACGAGGTGGCCAGTGAGGCTCGCCTGTACCGCGATTTCGGCGGTCTCGAGGTCGCGGATTTCGCCAACCATCACGACGTCAGGGTCCTGGCGCAGGATCGCCCGCAAGCCCTTGGCAAACGTCATCGAGACCTTGGTGTTGACCTGCGTCTGACCGATGCCGTCTATGAAGTACTCGATCGGATCCTCGACCGTCATGATATTGCGGCTCTGGTCGTTGATCCGTTCCAGGGCGGCGTACAGGGTCGTCGTCTTGCCCGAACCGGTAGGCCCGGTGACGAGGATGATTCCGTGTGGCCGGTGGATCAGGTTGTCCATGACCTGGCGCGATTTCTCGTCCATGCCCAGCGACATCAGGTCGAGCCGGCCCGCCTGCTTGTCCAGGAGGCGCAGGACGACCCGCTCGCCGTAGCCCGACGGCATCGTCGATACCCGCACGTCGACCGCGCGGCCCGCGATGCGCAGGGAAATACGGCCATCCTGCGGCAGGCGCTTTTCGGCGATGTCGAGTTTTGACATGACCTTGATTCGCGACACGACCAGGGGCGCGAGTGCGCGGCGTGTCTGCAGCACCTCGTGCAGCACGCCGTCGACCCGGAAGCGCACGCCGAGCCGGTTTTCGAACGGCTCGATGTGCACGTCGGAGGCGTTGTCCTTGACGGCTTCCGTCAGTACCGCGTTGATGAAGCGAATGATCGGTGCGTCATCGTCGCTTTCGAGCAGGTCTGAGGGCTCCGGCAGTTCCTGGGCTACCTGGAGCAGGTCGGTGCTCTCGTCCAGGTTGCCGACCATCTGCATGGCCTTGTGGCTGCCATGCTCGTAGGTCTGCTGCAGCATCGCATCGAAAGCCTCGTTGGAGACGCGGGTCAGTTTCAGCGGTACGCCGGCGAAGCGGCGCGCTTCGGCCAGGCTGAGCGGGGATGCGCCGCTGCGATAGACGGCGTCCGCGCCGGCGTCGCCTATCTCCCGGATCAGCACGCCATGGCGCTTCGCAAACGAGAACGGCAGCAGGCGCTCGGTGGCCGCCCCGTTCCCGGCCTGTGCGGCCGTGGGCGTCGTCTCCAGCGTCAGTTCGGCAGCATCATCCATCGTTCGTCGTCACACCGCTCAGTTCTGGTTTGCATCGGCAGGGGGCGTCATTGCCGGGGTCACGCCCAGTTCCTCGATAGGCGGCAGCACCGGCCGTTCCTCGCCGGGCATGATGGCGACGCGGCCGCCCTTGCCGCCGCGGCCTTGCTGCTGAACGTCGCGGATGTAGTTGTACTTGGCATTCGTTTCGATCGAAGTTGCCACGTTGTCACGCAGGATCTTGGGCCGAATGAATACCATCAGGTTCGTCTTTATCTTGTCGGTCTTGCGGGCCCGGAACAGGGCACCGATGACCGGGATGCTGCCCAGTACCGGCACTCGCTGGTCGCTCTCGCGGAGCTGGTCCTCCAGGAGGCCGCCGAGCACGATGATTTCGCCGTCCTCGACGATGACCGTCGTTTCGATCGTGCGTTCGTTCGTAATCAGGTCGACCGCGCCCTCCGCGGACTGGGCGATAGCTGATATTTCCTGTGAGATCTTGAGCAGGAGCGAATCGCCCTCGTTGATCTGCGGAGTTATCGTCAGCTTGACGCCTACCTGCTCGCGCTGGATGGTCTGGAACGGGTTGATCGCACCGCCCACGCTGCCGGTATTCGAAAACGATCCGGTGACGAACGGCACCTCCTGTCCCACGTTGAGGCTCGCCTCCTCGTTGTCCGTCGTTACGATCGACGGTGTCGAAATGATGTTGGTGTCGGCGTCGCCTTCCAGCGCCCTAAGGATCGCCGCGAAACTGACTCCCTGGTCCCGGATGCGGCCGACTCCGACAGTGATGCCGGTGCCTATCAGCCCGCCCGCATTCGCGGCGCCGCCCTCGCCGGCGGCGGCGCCGGCGAGCTGGACGACGCCTGGCCCGAAATCAGGGAAGTTGGTCGCGCCCAGCGGGTTCGTGCCGCTGCTGTCGGTCGCAGCCCAGGTGACGCCGAGCTCGGCGGTCCGGTCGGCAATGACTTCGACGATGATGGCTTCGACCAGCACCTGCGCCCGGCGGATGTCGAGCTTGTCGACGATGCTGGTCATGGACCGCATCATCTTCGGCGGGGCGGTCACGACTATCGCGTTGGTCTGCGTGTCGGCCCAGATGCTGACCTGGCTCGCCCCGCCCGCCGATGCTCCTGCGGGGGCGCCGGCGCCCGCGGTGCCCGTCTGCTGCTGGGTGAAATGCTGCTGCAGCTTGGTCGCGAGTTCCTCTGCATCGGCGTAACGCAGGTAACGCACCTGCGTGTCGCCGCCGTCTTCGAGCGGTGTATCGAGGTGAGCGATGATGGCGCGCAGCCGCAGCCGCTCGCTCTTGTCGCCGCCGATCAGGACGCTGTTGGTCCGGGCATCGGCGACGAGGCTGGTCGTCACCGGCGCACCGTCGGCCCGCGGCGTCTGGCTCAGCGCCGTCAGCACCCGCACGACCTCGGCGGACGAGGCGTGCTGCAACGGCACGATTTCGATGTCGTCGTCATTCGACTGGTCGATGCGGCGGATGATCGCGATCATCCGGGTCACGTTGCTGGCCCTGTCCGAGATGATCAGCATGTTCGACCCGGGGTGCGCAGCGAGATGACCGTATTGCGGGATCAGGGGGCGGAGTATCGGCACGAGTTGCGCGGCGCCTACGTTCTGCACCTGGATGACCTGGGTGACGATGTCGTCGTCCGAGGCGCCGTCGGCGCTGAGGTAGCCGGGAAACTGCCGCACGCTGGCGTCCGGGATGATCTTGGTGATGTCGCCTGCCGGCACGGCGGCGAATCCGTGTACCGCCAGTATCGACAGGAATGCCTCGTAAAAAGCCTCCGGTGACATCGGCGTCGACGAAAGCATCGTGACTTCGGCACGCACCCGCGGATCGACGATGAAATTCTTGCCGGTCACCGCGCTGACCGCCTGGACGATGGCGCGCAAATCTACCCCGACGTAATTCGGCGTGATCGACTGCTGCTGTGCCTGTAGTGCCGGGAAAGTTGCGAGCCCCAGGACGAGCGCCATCAGCAGGTGCCGGGTACGATTCCTCGTTTTGTTCAGCTTTGTTTTCAAGATCGTGCCTACTGTTCGGGTTCTTCGACTGAGATCTGGCTGGTTGTCAGAACCAGCACCTGCGGCTGTCCGTTTCTTTCGACGGTTACGGAGACCTGGTCCGCCTCTCCGAGACTCTGGAATATCTGCATCGCCTGCTGTGGATCGGTCAGCGCCTGGCCGTCGATATCCTTGATCAGGTCACCCGGGCGCAGCCCGAGTGCGGCGAACTGCTTGCGGTCGCGGCCCGGGTAGACCCTGTAGCCCTGCTGCTGACCGCCTTCAAAATAGGGCGTTGGGCGGATGATGTCGGCGAGCTTGGTCACGTTCTGGCTGACCAGGTCCTGGATGCTCTGGGTTTCGTCCCCGAGGTCGTCCGTCGCCGTCCGGTTGACCGCCGTCTGCTGGCGAATGACGGGAGCCGTCGTCTTCGGGAAGTCCTTCGGGAGCTTGAGCACCTCGAGCGCCCCGCTTCGGTTGAGTACCACGCGGTCGGCGTAGACGGCATGGAGCGTGGTTCCCGCGGCAACGGCGTCGTTGATCGTGTAGACCTTTTCCTCGTTGCGGTTGTCCGCAATGATCGCCACGGTCAGCCGGTTGTCGGTGCCCGCCATGGTTCCCTTGAGCGTCAGGGCGAGCCGCGTTTCGGCCAGTTCCTCGAGGGGTTCGTCGGGTACGACGGCAACGGCGTCTGCTGCAGACGCTTCCCCGAACAGGTGGGCGGCGACGATCGTCTGGACGTCGGCGGAGGCGGGCGAGCGCCCGAGGCCGGCACCGACAGGCGGCGCTACGGTCAGGGTGTCACCGGCGCCCGAACCGGGAACCAGCATCCAGACGATGCGCGCGAGTTGCCAGGCGATCAGCGCGATCAGGACGAAGACGACCCACGGCGGCAGGCGCCCGTTCAGGATCGCGATCAGTCGATCCCGGTCCAAGTTGCTGAAATCCGCCCATTTTGCCTGGATCGCCATGCTCGATGTTACTGCTGTCGCGACGCCCCGGTGCTTCCATTGGCGCGCGTCACCGTCCGTAGTTGTGATGGATTCCGATGATACGGTGTTGCCGGTACAGCTAACAAGGGGTGAAAAATGTAAAAAAATCAATTGCGGCAAGCATATACCGGTGGCTGGCGGCCGCCGCGAGGCGCCGGCTGCCGCAAAGCGCCGAAAAATGCGAAACGGTCTTGGATAACGGCCGGGCAGGCCCATATATAATGGCGACTGAAACTTCGGGCATTAACAGCGATACGAGGCGGCGCGGGCCTCGGTACCAGGGGACCATGTCGGAACACAAGCCATCGGACGACAACGGCATCAATCACGGGCTTGCGGTCGAGGAATCGCGTCCCAAGCTGAAACGTCCGCCTTTGTACCGGGTCATACTGGTCAATGACGACTTCACCCCGATGGAATTCGTGGTTGATGTCCTGCAGTCGATTTTCGGCATGGAGAGGACGAGGGCCACGCGGGTCATGCTGGAGGTGCATACGAAGGGCAAGGGCATCTGCGGCGTATATACCTACGAGATCGCCGAGACAAAAGTGGCGCAGGTGATGACGGTCGCGCGGCAGCAGCAGCATCCGTTGTTGTGTACCATGGAGGAGGCGTAAAGCCTCGGATTCGAACCGAAAGAAACGACCACATGCTCAGTAGCGAATTGGAATTTTGCCTGCAGGCGGCTTTCGAAAGCGCCAAGGAGCGCCGTCACGAGTTCATGACGGTCGAGCACCTGCTGCTCGCGTTGCTCGACATTCCCAAGGTTCACGAGATTCTGAAAGCCTGTCACGCGAACGTCGTAGAACTCCGGCGGCAGCTCGACGAGTTCGTCGACGAGGCCACGCCGCTGATGGCGCCGGACTATGACGGCGAGGTGCAGCCGACCCTGGGCTTCCAGCGCGTGCTGCAGCGTGCCGTGTTTCATGTGCAATCCAGCGGCAAGAAGGAAGTCACAGGCAGCAACGTCCTGGTCGCCATATTCAGCGAAAAGCAGTCGCAGGCCGTCTACTTCCTGGGCCTGCAGAATGTCTCCAGGCTCGACGTCGTAAACTACATTTCCCATGGCATGCCGCAGGTGCCGGGCGAGTCGGGCGAGGGCCAGCGCGAGGGGGCCGTCGAAACCGACGGCGAATCGGAAGCGAGCGCGCTCGAGAAATACGCGACGAACCTCAATCAATTGGCGGTGGACGGCAAGATCGACCCGCTGATTGGGCGGGAACTCGAGATCGAGCGCACCGTGCAGATCCTGTGCCGCCGGCGCAAGAACAACCCGTTGTTCGTGGGTGAGGCAGGCGTCGGCAAAACGGCCCTGGCCGAGGGCCTGGCCCGCATGATCGTCGAGGAGCGAGTGCCGGAGATCCTGTCCAGGAGTACCATCTACGCCCTGGACATGGGCACGCTGATAGCCGGCACCAAGTACCGGGGCGATTTCGAAAAACGGCTGAAGGCCGTTATTGCCGAGGTCAGGAAGGACCCGGGCGCGATCCTGTTCATCGACGAGATTCACACCGTCATCGGCGCCGGCGCGGCATCCGGGGGCGTCATGGACGCTTCGAACCTGATCAAGCCGGTGCTGGCCAACGGCGAAATCCGTTGCATCGGGTCGACGACGTACACCGAGTACCGCGGCATCTTCGAGAAAGATCACGCACTGGCCCGGCGCTTCCAGAAGATCGACGTGCCCGAGCCGACCATCGACGAGACGGTCGCGATTCTGAAGGGACTCAAGTCCCGGTTCGAGGAGCACCACGGGGTCACCTACGAACCCGAGGCCTTGCAGGCTGCCGCGGAACTGGCGGCGAAGTACATCAACGATCGGCACCTGCCGGACAAGGCCATCGACGTTATCGACGAGGCCGGCGCGAACCAACGTCTCAAGCCCGTCGCGGAGCGCGAAGGCCGGGTTACGGTGACGATGATCGAGAATATAGTCGCCAAGATGGCGCGCATTCCGCCGAAGAGCGTGTCGGCGTCCGACAAGGACGCCATGCGCACGCTGGAGCGGGACCTGAAGCTGGTCATATTCGGCCAGGACAAGGCGATCGAGGCGCTCAGTTCGTCCATCAAGATGGCGCGATCGGGGCTCAATGACGATAACCGGCCGATCGGCTCCTTCCTGTTTGCCGGTCCCACCGGCGTGGGCAAGACCGAGGTGACCCGCCAACTTGCCCTCATCCTGGGCGTCGAGCTGATTCGCTTCGATATGTCCGAGTACATGGAGCGGCACACGGTCTCGCGCCTCATCGGCGCGCCGCCGGGCTATGTCGGTTTCGACCAGGGCGGATTGCTGACCGAAGCCGTCAGCAAGAACCCGCACGCCGTCGTCCTCCTCGACGAAATCGAGAAAGCCCATCCGGAGGTCTTCAACCTGCTGCTGCAGGTCATGGACCACGGTACGCTGACGGACAACAACGGACGGAAGGCCGATTTCCGCAACGTGGTCCTGGTGATGACCACGAACGCGGGCGCGCAGGAGATGAGTCGCGCATCCATCGGCTTCACGACCCAGGACCACACGACCGACGGCATGACGATCATCAGCAAGATGTTCGCGCCGGAATTCAGGAATCGCCTCGACGCGATTATCCAGTTCGAGCCACTCGATCGCCTGTCGATCGCCCGGGTCGTGGACAAGCTGGTCGTCGAGCTCGAGGCCAAGCTTGGTTCGAACAAGGTGACGCTGGAGCTGGATGACTCGGCTCGCGACTGGATTGCCGAACGCGGCTACGACCCCAAGATGGGTGCTCGCCCGATGGCAAGAGTGCTGCAGGAATACATCAAGCGGCCGCTCGCCGAGGAGCTCTTGTTCGGCAAGCTGGCCGATGGCGGGCACGTGCGTATCGTGGTCGGCGCGAACGACGTACTGGAGCTCCAGGTCGAGAAAGCCGTCAAGGAGCTGGAGCACCTGCCCGGCAGCTGAGCCTGGCAAAAGCAGGCTGTCCGGGCATTCGACCCGGTAACTGGCTGGGATTCGTGGATTGCCCGGCGGCCGGGCGGGACGGTGGCCGGTCAGCGGCCGCGGTAGACGATTCGTCCCTTGCTGAGGTCGTACGGCGTCAGTTCAACGGTTACCGTGTCGCCCGTCAGAATGCGGATGTAGTTCTTACGCATCTTGCCCGAGATGTGGGCCGTCACGACGTGCCCGTTCTCCAGCTCGACCCGGAAGGTCGTGTTGGGCAGGGTCTCGATGACGGTGCCGTCCATCTGCAGGGCTTCTTCTTTTGCCACGATAAATCGGTCTCAGGTTTTTAAGGCCCGCGAATTGTGCAGAAAGCGCCTATCGATTGCAATGCGCAACGCCCGCGGTCACTGTGCCGGATCGAGCCCCGCGGCACAGCGCCGTCGGCCTTCCGGCCACCCGGTTACAGGCTTGCCGGTCCCGCAGTTTCGGTCGAGCAGGGCACGGAATTCGGTTCGCGGAATCGGCTTCGCACCCAGCGTCAGGAGGTGTGGGGAAACGACCTGGCAGTCGAGCAGGCCGCCGCCGCGGGCGATGAGTTCGCGGCACAGGGCGAGCATCGCCGCTTTGGACGCGCCGGCAGTCCGGCTGAACATGGACTCGCCAAAAAAAACGTTGCCCATACCGATGCCGTAAAGCCCGCCGACGAGCTGTTCTTCGTGCCAGACCTCGATCGAGTGGGCCCAGCCCAGCCCGTGCAGGGCCTCGTAGGCGGCGCGCATGCCGGCAGTGATCCAGGTGCCGCGCTGGTGCCGCCTGGGGGCGGCGCATTCGCCGATGACACGGGAGAAACAGTGATTGAAGCTGATCTGGAATCCGGACACTCGCAGCGAGCGGGCCAGCCGCCGCGATACGTGGAATTCCCCCGGTTCCAGCACGCAACGCGGGTCCGGCGACCACCACAGGATTGCCTGGCCCTCGTCGTACCACGGAAAGATACCGTGCCGATAGGCGTACAGCAGGCGGCTCGTGGACAGGTCGCCACCGACGGCCAGCAGGCCCGGCGGATCCGCCAGTGCGGCGTCAATGTCGGGAAACGCGTCAGGCGGCTCGTCTGCGCCGAGCCAGGCAATGCGTTGCGTCCTCATTCAGAGTCGCCGGCGTCGCGGCGGTAGGGCGTGTGGTCCTCGATGGCGTCGATGTAACGGTCCACATGGCGGCGTTCCGCGTCGAGGTAACGCCCGATCGCGGCATGAAACTCCGGGCGGGCCAGCCAGTGCGCCGACCAGGTATCTACCGGGACGAAGCCTCGCGCAATCTTGTGCTCTCCCTGGGTGCCCGGCTCGAAGACCTCGATGCCATGCGCGATGCAGTACTCGATGCCCTGCAGGTAGCAGGTCTCGAAGTGCAGTGCGTCGTAATACCCGTCGCTGCCCCAGTAACGTCCGTACAGGCGATTGGCGCCGCGATAGCAGATCGCTACGCCGACGGCGTCCGGCCCGCGTTCGGCGAGAATTACGAGTACCTGTCGTGGCAGCCGCTGGGACAGGAGCCGGAAGAAATCCAGGCTGAAATAGGGCATCGATCCACGTCGCAAAAACGTCACGCTGATCAGCTGGTAGATTCGCTGCCAGAGCGCTGCGTCGATCTCGTCCCCGGCAAGGTGTCGGAAACCGATGCCCTGTTCCGCGACGCGCCGGCGTTCGCGTCTGAGCTTTTTGCGCTTGGCCGAACTCAGCCGTCCGAGAAACTCATCGAAACTCTGGTACGAATCGTTGTGCCAGTGGAACTGGCAGTCTTTGCGCAGCTTCAGCCCGCATTCCCGGTACAGCTCGAGTTCGGCCTGCGGCGGGAACTGGACGTGCAGGGATGAATAGTTGCCGTCGCGCGCCAAGGCCAGTGCCGCCTCGACGAGGCGACGGTCGAGGCCGGCGGGAGCGTCGGGCGCAAGCAGCAGGCGCGGCCCGGTCGCCGGCGTGAAGGGCGTGGCCGACACCAGCTTGGGGTAGTAGGAAATGCCGGCCTGCTCGTAAGCATGCGCCCAGGACCAGTCGAACACGAACTCGCCCCAGGAGTGCGCTTTCTCGTACAGCGGCATCGCCGCCAGCAGGCGCCCATCGGCATCGGTGATCGTCAGGTGCCGCGGCGTCCAGCCGGTCGCCTCCGACACGCAGCCGGTTTCCTCGGCGGCCGACAGGAATTCGTGACGCAGGAACGGGTAGTCCGTACCGGCCAGCCCGTTCCACTGGTCACGGTCGAGTCGTGCAATGCCGGCAGCGATCCCGACACTGAGCGCGTCCGCGTCGCGGACGTTACCGTCAGGCGGCGGCATTCCTCGTCGTCGTCGCCTCGGCGGCGGCCTCGAGATAGCGTTCCGCGTCCAGAGCCGCCATGCAGCCGGCGCCGGCCGATGTGATGGCCTGGCGATAGACGTGGTCGGCGACGTCACCCGCCGCGAACACGCCGGCAACGCTGGTTGCCGTTGCGTCACCGTTCTGGCCGCCGGCCACGCGTATGTAGCCATTGGCCATATCCAGTTGGCCCTCGAAGAGTCCCGTATTCGGCGTATGGCCGATCGCGACGAAAACGCCATCCAGCTTCAGGTCACGGGTACCGGCCGATGCGCCGGTGCCGCGTATCCGAAGGCCGGTGACGCCGGTTTCGTCGCCGAGCACTTCGTCGACGACATGATCCCAGACGATATCGACCTTGCCTTCGTCGGCTTTCCTGAACAGGTGGTCCTGCATGATCTTTTCGGCCCGCAGCTTGTCGCGCCGGTGCACCAGCGTGACCTTGCTGGCGATGTTGCTGAGGTACAGGGCTTCTTCGACCGCGGTATTGCCGCCGCCGATGACCGCCACTTCCTTGCCGCGGTAGAAGAAGCCGTCGCAGGTAGCACAGGCCGACACCCCCCGACCCTTGAACGCCTCCTCGGACGGCAGCCCGAGATACTTCGCCGTCGCGCCGGTGGCGATGATCAGTGCGTCGCAGCTGTAGTTGCCATAGTCCCCTTCCAGCCGGAACGGACGGACACCCAGGTCGACTCGATGGACGTGGTCGTTCACGATCTCGGTATCGAAGCGCTGGGCATGGCGGAGCATGCGGTCCATCAGCGCCGGGCCCTGCAGCCCCTCGACATCGCCCGGCCAGTTGTCGACGTCCGTCGTGGTCATAAGCTGGCCGCCCTGCTCGATGCCGGTGATGACGACCGGGTCGAGGTTCGCGCGCGCCGCGTAGACGGCAGCCGTGTAGCCGGCCGGACCGGAGCCAAGGATGAGAACGCGGCAATGTCTGGTGTCGCTCATGTATACTTTACCGTCAGGAACTTTGTCAGGGCAGCCAAAGACTTATTCCGTCCCGGAATCTTGCCTGCGGGCCGCTTGGGCCGCAGCGAGACCGGGAATGGAACAGTTCGGTCGAATCCAGGCGGCAAGTGTAGGCAAAAGCCCAGCGGCGAGCAAAGTCGCTGCGCGGCGCATGACCCATGCTTCCGAGGCCGAGGCTACGGTCGTCCGGATAGTCGAGACTCGACCGTCGATGCTGTATTAAAATCACGTGCTTATATAGGCTATCTCGGAATCTGCTTTAAATATGGCCCGATCCGCCGCCACCGCCAGGCAACCGAGCGGCCTGTCCCGACAGGTCCAGCGCACGCTGCGCGAGGGTGCGCTCTGGGTGTTCGGCGCGCTGGCGATCATCATCTGGGTTGCGTTGTTCACCTACGACCCCGCGGACCCCGGCTTCACGCGGGCGAGCAGCTCGCCCGAAGTTCAAAACGCCATGGGGCACGTCGGGGCCCTGATTGCCGACCTGCTGTTCAACCTGTTCGGACGGCCCGCGTACCTCTTCGCGATCATGGTCGCTTATTTCGGCTGGATGATCTTTCGCGAGCGTCTAAGCGAGGCCCCGCTATCGCGCGCAGACTTCATGCTGCGTTTTGCCGGGTTCGTCGCCACGCTGGTCACGAGCTGCGCACTGGCGACGCTGCACTTCTCGCCGGCCGGATTCCGCGAGACCGCCGGCGGCATCATCGGTCAGGTCGTAGGCCTCGGCATGGAGTCGGTGATGAAGCTGCTGGGCGCCAGCACGTTCCTGTTTTTCCTGTGGCTCGCGTCGATATCGCTGTTCCTGGGGATTTCCTGGCTCGCGGTGATGGACCGCGTCGGGCGCTGGTCGCTCAAGGGCTGGGAGACGCTGCTGATCAGGATCGACGAGATCCGCGACCGGGCCGAGGGCAAGCGGCTGCTCGCGGCGCGCCAGGACGTTGTCGATGCCGAAAAGAAGCGCAGCGCAACCCGGACGCCGCCCAAGATCGAGCCGGTGATGCAGACGCTCGAGAAGAGCGTGCGAGCCGAAAAGGAACGCCAGGTGCCGCTCTTCGATCCGCCTGCCGACGGCGAGCTGCCGCCCCTGTCCCTGCTCGACGATCCGCAGCCGCAGAAGCACGGCTATTCGGAGGAGTCGCTCGAGGCGATGTCCCGCGTCGTCGAACTCAAGCTGAAGGACTTCGGCATCGAAGTCGCCGTCGTGTCCGTCTCGCCGGGCCCGGTCATCACGCGCTTCGAGCTGGACCCGGCCCCGGGTGTCAAGGTCAGCCAGATTACGAACCTCGCGAAGGACCTTGCGCGTTCGCTGTCCGTCGTCAGCGTGCGCGTCGTCGAGGTCATTCCCGGCAAGTCCTTCGTGGGGCTGGAGATCCCGAACGAATATCGCGAGATCGTCACGCTCGGCGAGATCCTGAAGTCGAAGGCATACGACGACATGGCATCGCCGCTGACGCTTGCCCTCGGCAAGGACATCGGCGGCAATTCGATGGTTGCGGACCTCGCCCGCATGCCGCACCTGCTGATCGCCGGCACGACGGGCTCGGGTAAGTCCGTCGCTATCAATGCGATGGTCCTGTCGATTCTCTACAAGTCGAAACCCGATCACGTACGGCTGATCATGATCGACCCGAAGATGCTGGAGCTCTCGGTCTACGAGGGCATACCACACCTGCTGACGCCGGTCGTAACCGACATGAAGGACGCGGCGAACGCGTTGCGCTGGTGCGTCGCGGAGATGGACCGCCGCTATCGCCTGATGGCCGGGCTCGGCGTCCGGAACATCGGCGGCTACAACCGCAAGGTCAACGAAGCGATTGCGGCAGGCACACCGCTCAGGGATCCAACGTTCATGCCGCCGCCTTTCGAGGACGACGAAAAGCCGATCGAGTACCCGACGCTGGTGCCATTGCCTTACATCGTCGTCATCATCGACGAGCTGGCGGACCTGATGATGATCGTCGGCAAGAAGGTCGAGGAACTGATCGCCCGCCTCGCGCAAAAAGCCCGCGCGTCCGGCATCCACATGCTGCTGGCGACACAGCGGCCTTCCGTCGACGTCATTACCGGACTCATCAAGGCAAACATACCGACCCGAATCGCGTTCCAGGTTTCCGCGAAAGTGGATTCGCGGACCATCCTCGACCAGATGGGGGCCGAGACGCTGCTCGGTCACGGCGATATGCTTTACCTGCCGCCCGGCACCTCGGTGCCGATCCGGGTTCACGGGGCGTTTGTCGCCGATCACGAAGTGCATGCCGTCGTGCGGAACCTGAAAAAAGGCAGCCAGCCTCGCTACGTCGATGAAATCTTACAGGCTCCCACTGGTCCAACTCCCGGATTGACCGGCATAGACATGCCGGAGATCGACGGCGTGGATGCGGAACAGGACCCGTTGTATGACCAGGCAGTGCAGATCGTCATCGAAACCCGCAAGGCGTCCATTTCGGGCGTCCAGCGTCGGCTCAAGATCGGCTACAACCGGGCAGCCCGGATGGTTGAATCGATGGAGCTGGCCGGCCTCGTCGGCCCCCTGCAGCCGAACGGGTCACGCGAGATCCTCGCCCCGCCGCCAGCCGAGGACTGAAGCGTGATAGCAAAGCCGAAAGCATGCGTGGCAGCAGCCTGGTTGCTGCTGGCCGCACCAATCACCGCCTCGGCGGATGCCGTGGACGAGGGCAGGCGCCTTCTCGATGAGTTCCTGACCGGCGTCCAGTCGCTGTCGGCGCGCTTCGAGCAGTCGCTGGTCGATGCGGACGACGTCGTGATCGAGGAGTCCGTCGGCACCATGCACATCGTCCGTCCCGGCCAGTTTCGCTGGGCTTACACGGAGCCCTACGAGCAGTTGCTGATAGCCGACGGCCTGAACGTGTGGAGCTACGATGTCGACCTTGCCCAGGTTACCGTGAAGCCGCAGCGGGATGTCCTGCAGAACACGCCGGCGCTGCTGCTTAGTGGAACAGCGGACGTCATGGACCAGTTCGATGTCATCGACGGCTTCGAGGATCGCGGTACCGTGTGGCTGCGAATGCGCCCGCGCAGTACCGAGCACGGCTTCAGTACGGTCGAGATGGGTTTCAGCGACGGCCGGCTGGACCGCATGATCTTCACCGACAGCCTGGGGCAGTCGACCCTGATCGCGCTCTTCGATCTGCACATAAATGAACCGACGGATGTCGAATTGTTCCGTTTCGTTCCTCCCGAGGATGCCGATGTCGTCGGCAAGCCGGCGGTCGCAGCGAACGTCCCCTAGATGCTGCCGCTGCGCTACACGCGACGCTGGCAGCTTGCCGGTGCACTGTTCCTGCTGATCGTACTGGTCTCGACGCTGATGCCGGCCTGGTGGTTCTGGTCCGAGCTGCCGCGCGCGGCGCTTTTCGCCGCAGACAAGTGGCTGCATGGCATCACGTTTGCGCTGCTCGCGATCTGGTTTTCTGGGCAATACGCGCGCCGTTCGTATTGGCGAATTGCCCTCGGGCTCATCGTGTTCGGTCTCCTGATCGAATTTTGTCAGCGCATGGTTTCCTATCGGACGGCCGAATTCGCGGACCTGGTCGCGGACATCGCAGGCATCTTCGCCGGCCTCGCCATCGGGGCGCTGGGCGCCGGTGGCTGGAGCCTGCGTTTCGAGCACTGGCTGGCGGCAGAGCGACACAGTTGAAAGCGGAATGAGAGACCTGTTCGCCAGCGACGGGCAGCAAGGCAGAGCCCCTGGGCAGCCGCTCGCGGATCGCATGCGCCCGGCTTCGCTCGATGAGTTCTTCGGGCAGGAGCATCTGCTCGCAGCGGGCAAGCCGCTGCGCCGTGCCATCGAACAGGGCAGGGCGCATTCGATGGTCTTCTGGGGTCCGCCGGGCACCGGCAAGACAACGCTGGCGCGCCTGATCGCCGCGACCACCGAGTCCCATTTCATCGCCTTGTCCGCCGTTATGGCGGGCGTGAAAGACATTCGCGCGGCCGTGGACGAGGCGCGCAGCATTCGGGCGACCAGCGGCCGATCGACGGTACTGTTCCTCGACGAGGTGCACCGTTTCAACAAGTCGCAGCAGGATGCGTTCCTGCCGTTCGTCGAGGACGGCACGCTGACCTTCATCGGTGCAACCACCGAAAATCCCTCCTTCGAACTCAATAACGCGCTGCTGTCTCGGGCCAGGGTCTACGTGCTGAAGGCGCTGGAGCCGGATGCGCTCGCCGGCATCCTGCAGAGGGCGCTGGCCGACCCCGAACGCGGGCTGGCCGGCGTGGAGGCGGAACCGGATGCGCTGGAACTCATTGCACTGGCGGCGGACGGTGACGCGCGGCGGGCACTGAACCTGCTGGAGCTTGCCGCCGACCTCGCGACGGCCGGCGGCGATACGGGCGTCGTCAAGCTGGAGCACGCCGAGGAAGTTGCGCAGGGCAGCCGCCGCCGATTCGACAAGCAGGGCGAGTATTTCTACGACCAGATATCGGCCCTGCACAAATCCATACGTGGCTCGGATCCCGATGCGTCGCTCTACTGGCTGATGCGCATGCTGGACGGAGGTTGCGAGCCCTTGTACATCGCGCGTCGAATGATCCGCGTCGCATCGGAGGACATCGGTAACGCCGATCCCCGCGCGCTGGGTATCTGCCTCGACGCATGGGACGCGCTCGAGCGGCTCGGCAGCCCCGAGGGCGAGCTGGCGCTTGCGCAGGCGATCGTGTTCCTGGCCTGTGCGGCGAAGAGCAATGCCGTGTACACCGCGGCAAAGGCCGCCGCCGCTGACGTGGACGAATTCGGCACGCTCGAGGTGCCGATGCGCTTGCGGAATGCACCGACGAAGCTGATGAAGGGTCTCGGCTACGGGGAGGGCTACCGCTACGCGCACGACGAGAAGGATGGTGTCGCCTGGGGCGAGCGCTATTTTCCGGACGACATGCCGGACCGGACGTATTATCATCCCGTGCCGCGCGGCCTGGAGCTGAAGATCCGCGAAAAACTCGAGGAAATTCGCCGCTCCGGTCGCCGGGACAAAACCTGAATCACCACCCCCTTGATGCCGATATCCGCTCATGATCGATCCGAAACTGTTGCGGCAATCCGCCGCTGACGTCGCCACGAATCTCGCTCGTCGCGGCTTTAATTTCGATACCGAGGCCTACCTCGCGCTGCAGGAGCGCCGCAAGGCGCTGCAGGTCGAGACTGAGTCGCTGCGGAACGAACGGAATTCGAGTGCGAAACGCATCGGCCAGGCCAAGGCCAGGGGCGAGGACATTGCGCCGCTGCTCGCGGCGGTGCAAAACCTTGGGGCCCGCCTCGAAGCCGCCGATGACGAGCTGCAGGCGTTGCTGGGCCAGGTTCAGGACATCGAGCTCGGACTGCCGAACCTGCTGCAGGACGATGTGCCGAACGGCAGGGACGAGAACGACAACAAGGAAGTGCGGCGCTGGGGCGATCCGGCGGCGTTCGAGTTCGCTCCGAAGGATCATGTCGACCTCGGAGCCGGCCTCGACATGCTGGACTTCGACGCGGCCGCTCGAATCTCCGGTTCGCGTTTCGCGGTGATGTCGGGACCGCTGGCGCGCATGCACCGTGCGCTGATTCAGTTCATGCTCGACACGCACACGCGCCTGCATGGCTACCGGGAAATCTATGCGCCTTACCTCGTGCAGGCGGCGGCGCTGACCGGTACCGGCCAGCTGCCGAAGTTCGAGGAAGACCTGTTCAAGACCACGGGCGAGGTGCCGTTCTACCTGATCCCGACGGCCGAGGTCCCGGTGACCAACCTGGCCCGGGAGGGCATCCTCGAGGCGGAGCGCGTTCCACTGCGTTTCGTCGCGCATACGCCTTGCTTCCGCTCCGAGGCGGGATCCTACGGCCGCGATACGCGCGGCATGATCCGCCAGCACCAGTTCGAAAAAGTCGAGCTCGTGCACATCGTTGCGCCGGACCAGTCGGGCAAAGCTCTCGAGACGCTGACGGGGCACGCCGAGGCCATACTGCAGCGGCTGGGCCTGCCGTACCGGGTCGTCGCGTTGTGCAGTGCCGATATCGGGTTCGCCTCAGCGAAGACCTATGACCTCGAGGTGTGGCTGCCGGGCCAGGACAAGTACCGGGAGATTTCCTCCTGCAGCAACTGCACCGACTTCCAGGCGCGGCGCATGCAGGCGCGCTGGCGCAATCCGGAGACAGGCCGGCCGGAACTCGTGCACACGCTGAACGGATCGGGTGTCGCCGTCGGGCGGGCGCTCGTGGCGGTCATGGAGAACTACCAGGCAGCGGACGGCAGCATCCGCGTGCCGGAGGCCCTGTTGCCGTACATGGGCGGCATTGAGCGGATCTCCGCTACTTCCGCGTAAGCAGTTCCTGCAGTTCGACCAGCGCGTTCTGCCAGCGCACGACCGAGCGGTTGTAGTCCTCTTCCCAGTCTTCGGTGGCCGGAATGCCGGCGACCCGCACGGTCAGCAAGGTCTGGCCTTCTCGTTCGCGCAGCGTGAATTCGACCGTCATCGGCCCGGTCGCCAGTGGCTCTTCACCTTCCCGCGGCCCCTCGACGAGGCGCATCCGGTAGGGCGGCACGAAAATGTCGATGTGTCCGCGGCGGCGATCCCCATCCTTCAGTTGCAGGTCGTAGGCGCCACCGATGAACGGGGAGAACGTGCCCTCGGCGCCCAACCAGGTCTTCATCGACTCGATGTCGGTCAGCGCACGCCAGACGTCGCGTATGTCCGCCGCGATCCTGGTCTCGTCGCTGTGGAAGCGCGTAATGACCTCGAGCTGAGGCAGCGATCGTTCCGTCTCCTCCGGAGCCGGCGGCGGCGCAACAGCGGCTTCCTTGCCGGCGCCGAAATCGGGGTATGAGCGGATGTGGAGATCGCGTTGCGGGAACGGGATCTCGATGTTCTCGGCGCGAAACCCCGCATTGATCGCGAAATTCATGTCGCTCATCACCGTGAAGCGACGGTCGATCCGGTTGACTCGGCAGCGGAGCTCGAAATCCAGTGACGAGTCGCCGAAGCCCATGAACAGCGCCCGCGGGGCAGGCGCACGTCCGTCCGTTATTACCTCCGGGTGCTCGTTCGCAATGCGCTCGAGGATATTGCGGACTTTCTCGACATCGGAACCGTAGGCGACGCCGACGAACAGGCGTATGCGCCCCTGCGTGTCGTGCAATACCCAGTTCGTAACGCGCCCGGACACCAGTTCCGAATTGGGCACCATGACGTTCTGATTATCGAGCGTCTCAATCTCGGTCGCGCGGATGCTGATCCGGCGGACGAAGCCTTCGGTGTCCCCGACCGTGACGAAGTCCCCGGAGCGAATAGGTCGTTCGAACAACAGTATCAACCCGGATACGAAATTGTTGGCAATCTCCTGCATGCCGAAGCCGATGCCGAGTGCGAGCGCACCGGACACGATAGCGATGCCGCTGAGGTCGACACCCGCCTGGGTCAGCCCGATCAGCAGCGCGATCACGAAGCCGACGTAACCGAACAGCGTGATCAGCGCCTCGCGGGCGCCCCGCTCGGCGACGATATGCTGCAGCCAGCGCCGGTCGATCCAGCGCTTGAGCCAACCGATCAGCACGAGCAAGCCGGCGAATACGAGCACGCCGCCGATGATTTGGGCCGGGATCAGCCGCAGGTTGCCGACAGTCCCGCCGAGTATCACCAGGTCCACGAGCCGGTCGATCGTGGTGCCGGACTCGTCCCAGACGTAGATGAGGTAGACGATCGCGCCGATCCAGAGTACGAGGTCCGCGACCAGCTGCATGAAGCCGAGGCCCGTACGCGTGGCGCTCTTGCCGAGTCCGAGGTTCTCGCGCGCTCGCTGCGCGGCCGGTGTGTCGTCGCGGATCAGGTAGTCGAAGGCCCGCGAGATGAGCCAGAACAGGATCCACAGCGTGAACAGCGCGAGCGACGTGCGGGTGACACCATGTATCAGGTAGCCGGCGAAATTCTGGTACCCGACGAGGACCGCGGCGATCGCGACAATCAGGGTCAGCATGGCGAGGTAACGCAACACGCGCAGCCGGTGCCGCAGCCCCGGGATACGGCGCAGGTAAGCGAACACGTTGAACAGGCAGAGGGCGACGACCAGGATCATTGCTGCCCGGCCGGTAACGTCCGGGTCGACCAGCCGGATGGACAGCCAGTTCGTGCCCAGCAGGATGAAGCTCGCCACCAGTGCAAGGATCAGGATGCGCAGGCGGCGCCGCAGCGGCTTGACGTGATCCGGGATCAGGCCATTGACATCCGCGGACGGCGACAGCGGGCCGGTAGCCCAGTCGATGACCACGCAGCCGAGACCGAACAGCAAAACCCCCAGCGCGATGCGCATGACGACAAGTTCGAGTGACGGTTGCTCGAGCGCGTAAACGAGCGTGGCGACGAACGCCATGCCACTCAGCATGGCGGGGGCGTACTGCGCGAGGGGTTTCGGGAACAGCAGGCGCAGCTGCGGAATGGCATCGTCTCCGCCGGCCTTTTCGTACCAGGCGGCGAAGCGGTGTCGCAGGAAGATGCCGAGGCCGGCGGCAAAGATGCCCGCCGCGATCAGGTACCAGAACAGCTCGACGGCGTCGATGCCGTTCACCAGCTCGGGCCGGTTCGCGTTCCGGATCCGCTCGGGCAGGCCACGTAGCCGGTCGGGTGTTTCCGTCAAGGCGCTCAGCTGGTCTTCGCTGCGATAAAACAGGAACTGTTGCGACAACCGGGTTTGCGTCCCGGAGATTGCCGCGATGAGCGCCGCCGCGTTGTCGCGAACGCCGATGCAGGCGGTTTCCCGTGCGATCGCTTCGTCGAGCTGCCGGCGGATCTCGTTGCGCTGGTCGAATACGGCAGGCGCCACGTCCGCATCGACCTCCCTGAGCGGCTCGTAGCGGGCTTCAAGGCGGACGCGCTCCGCGCCGCTCTGCGCTGCGCAGCCTTCGGCGGTCGACGATACCTGCAGGGCGCGCGCTCGCGCCTGATTCAGGAACTCGTTGTCGACCTCGTTCGTGCCAAGGCCCGCCCGGAGGCTCTCGAGTTCCGCGGCGGCCGCGATCGGGTCGAAGGCCGGCGCATCCTGCGCGATCAGCGCCGGCGGCGCGGCCAGCCACAGCACCACCGCGGCAAGCCGCAGCAGGCCCGGCAGGGCATTCATGGCAGTTCTGGAACCCAGGCGCGTGTCCTCGACGTGAGCCGGCGCGATACGGCGGCGAGTATACAGTGGCGGCAGGGCAGGCAAATAGGCGGAAACCGGGGCGGCCCGGTTTCCGCCTGCGGGATGCGAGCTTAGTCGCGGCTCATGAACAGCCGCAGGATGTACCAGAACATCAGCGCGATAGACGCGAACAGCGCCATCGACGCTGCGACGTAACGATCCTGTGGGTAGTGGTGCATGATGTTCGACGTGTCATAGAGCACCGCGGCGCCGGCAAAGCCGATCATCGCGACCGAGAACCACGTGCCCATCTCGAAGCCGAAGATCATGCTGGCGACAATCGCGACCAGTGCGAGCACGAAGCCCCAGACCAGCAGGCCACGCAGGAAGGAAAAGTCCTTGCGCGTCATCATGGCAACGGCGACCAGGCCGACCGAGCCCATGATGGTCACGCCTGCCGCACTGTCGATGACGCCGGGTTGCATGACGCTCGCGACGTACAGCATGGGGGCAAAGATCAGTGCCTCGATGAAGACGAATGCCGCGAAAGCCGCGTACTGCGCCTGCTTCGACTCGACTCGGTGCGCAACATGCGATGCGCCCCAGCCAACGAGAATGAACGCGCCGAAGACCATCCACCAGTTGTTCAGCATCGGGCCGGCGATACGTTGGGCGACCCCGGACTGGAACAGGTAGACCTCGATGGCGGCAAACGCGAGGATTGCGGCCACGACATGCGCGTAGCATTTCCAGATGAAGGTCGAGCGGTCTGCCACGCCCATGGCGGATACCGGGCCCAGGTAGTCGACGTTATGGCTCATGCGAATCGTCTCCAGCTCATTGAGTAGCGCCGGATTCTAGCACTGGCGCCGGCCGGTGTCGGCGCCAAACGCCCGGGCGCGCCGGCGAGCAGGGCGGCCGTGGCGGCCGCCCTCACTCAAGTCATTGAATTAACGTGCTATTTGCGGGCGTATTTGCGGAGGGTGCGGGGACCGACCTCGGCGCCGTAGATATTGCCGGCGGCGTCCACGGCGACTCCCTCGGCGGCGCTGGTCGCCGAGTTGTCCTGGTCCGGTTCCGGGTCGGGGATAAAGGCGCTGACGAAGCCGTCGATCGCGCTGCCGATGCGGATGCCGCGCTTCCAGCCGCGATTGCGGCGGGCATTCGACTCCGAGTCCGCCGAGTAGAGCACGTCGTTCGAGTCGATATAGAGTCCGCTCGGGCGCCCGAACTGGGTCCAGGTCTCGAGATGCTTGCCGTCCTGGTCAAAGATCTGGATGCGGCTGTTGCCACGGTCGCCGACAAACAGGCGCCCCGTCGAGTCCATCGCCAGTGCGTGCGGATCCTGGAACTGGCCAGTGCCTGTGCCGGTCTCGCCCCATTCGCCCAGGTAGCTGCCGTCGGCTGCAAACTTGACAATGCGGTTATTGCCGTCCGCATCGTGCCCATCGGCGACGAAAACGATGCCTTGCTTCGTGACAAGCACATCGGACGGCTTGTTGAACACGTCGGGCCCGGTGCCGGCGACGCCCTCCTTGCCGAGCACCATGAGGAGCTCGCCATCGGGACTGAATTTCTTGACCGTGTGGCCGACGCCCGCGGGTACCGGCGCATAGCCAACGGCGTCCGCGATCCAGACGTTGTCCTCGTGATCGACGAATATTCCGTGCGGCCAAACGATCTGGCCGGAACCGAAACTCCGCACGAGCCTGCCATTCGCATCGAACAGGAGCACCGGGTCCAGGTCGCTGCCGACGCAGAGGTTTGCGCCGCAGCGCTCGGCTACCCAGAGGTGCTGGCCGTCGTTTGCGGGGAATACCGCGCTGGTTGCGCCCCAGGTCCGGCCCTCGGGCAGTGCCGCCCAGTTATCGACCGTCATGTACGGATTGGGCGCATGGTTCTGCGCCGCCGCCATACCGCAGCACAGGGAACACGTGGCGAACGTCACGAAAATTCGCGACATGGAAATTTCTGGCATGCTTTTCTCCTGCTGTCAGCGTCCGTCGACGATGTGATTGCGCAGTACTCCTACGCCTTCGACCTCGATCTCGACCACGTCGCCGGGTTGCATGGCGCTCGTCGAGCCCGGCGTGCCGGTGTAGATGATGTCGCCGGGATACAGCGTGACGGTCTGGCTGACATGACTGACGATGGCCTCGACGTTGTGGATGAGGTCCCTTGTTCGCTGCGATTGCTTGACCTCTCCATTGAGGCGCGACTCGACGAGCAGGTCGTTGTGGTTCAAACCGGTCACGATCGCCGGCCCGAGCGGACCGAAGGTGTCGGATGCCTTGGCACGGAACCACTGCAGGTCATTCGCCTGCCAGGCTCGCTCGCTGACGTCGTTGCCCGCCGTGATGCCGAATATGTACTCGCCGGCCTGTCCGGGCGACACCTGCTTCGCCGTTTTGCCGATCACGACCACGAGTTCGGCCTCGTAGTGCAGGTCGGTGGCGCCGGCCGGGTAGACGACTGCCTCGTCCGGGCCGATGATTGCCGTCGGCAACTTCAGGAATATCGGTGGGTGCGCCGGCAATTCCCGGTCGCCCCGGTGACTCTTGTAGTTGTAGCCGACCGCGATGACTTTCGAGGGCTCCGCCGGCGCCAGCAGGCGCACATCGGCGCGCCGTACCGTCCGGCCGGTCGCCTGGCCGCCGTTCCAGGGGGCGGCGCTCAGCTGCCGCACGGAGTCGCCTTCCTCGATCCCGTAACTGACGGCGTCGCCGTCGGCATAACGCACGTAGCGGACCACGTCGGCGCGCGCCATGTCAGCCAGCCCGCCGAGTGCGAGCAAGTAAACGGCGCTGACCCATATCACACTCCTCATGCATACCCCCCGTCTGTCGTTCCGATCCGCCGTGGCCCGCGGTGACGCGGCCCGGTCGGAGGAGGCGTGATACTCCGAATCTTCCGGATCCTTTGCAAGCTTCCGTTGCGTCAGCCATGACTCGATCGGCCCGCAGCGGGCGGTAACAGCGTTGTATTCGCCCTGCAAAACCTGCATCGTTGCGATGGGTCGAGAGCATCGGACGGAGGACGGACGGCGATATGGACTGGGGTCTCATGTCCCTGTTGCCGCTCGTGGCTACGCTGGTCATCGCGTTCCTGTCCCGATCGGCGCTGATCGCAATGCTCGTCGGCACATTTGCCGGGACGCTCATGATCGGGTCTGCGCCCGGCGTCGGGCTCAATGAACTCTTCCAGTCGTCGCTCGGCAACCCGGACTTCATCTGGATCTGCGAAATCGTCCTGCTGATCGGCGTGCTGTTCGAGCTCTTTCGGCAGTCTGGCGTGCTGTCTGCACTGGCCCGCCGCTTTTCCGCGGCGCGCGGCGACCGGCGCAAGGTCGAACTGTCGGCCTGGGCCATGGGCTTCGTGATCGTGGACGATTACTTCAGCCCGCTGCTGACGGGCGCCGTCATGCGCCCGATGTCGGATCGTGCGCTGATTCCACGGGAGAAACTCGCGTTCATCCTGGATTCCACGACGGCATCGGTCTGCATACTCGTGCCGTTCACCGCGTGGGGCGCGTACGTTTCGAGCCTGATCGCAGCCCAGGGAGGTCCCGTCGGCTCCGTCGAGGAGGGCCTGGCGGTCTTCATAGGCGCGATCCCCTACAACTTCTACCCGATACTGCTGATCCTGTTCACGCTCCTTGTCGCCGCGGGCGTCGTGCCGGATTTCGGCCCGATGAAGCGGGCCGAGCGCCGGGCTGCCAGCACGGGCGCCGTGCTGCGTCCCGGCGGCAGGCCTTTGTCCTCGGATGCGGATGCGGTCGATCCGGACCACGTGCCTGACGTGCCGCCCTCCCTGTTGCTCGAACTGCTGCTGCCGATCCTGCTGCTGTTCGCGGTGGGGACCTGGTCGCTGGTCGCGACTGGCTCCGTCCGGATCGTCGAAGCCTTCCTGCTGGCCGATACGTGGCTGGTGCTGGTGTTCGCGGTCCGCGGACGCTTCGCGCGCGTCGCCGATGTCGGGGACGTGATCGTCAATGGCGCCCGCAACGTCGCCGCGGCGCTGTTGATCGTCGCGCTCGCCTATTCATTGAACGCGGTCACCGCCCAGCTCGGTGCCGCCGACGTCATCATCGCCCACTTCGCGGACGACCTGACGCCGAATACGCTGGTGGCTCTTGCCTTCCTGCTGACCGCGGCAATCTCTTTCGCAACCGGCACGTCCTGGGGGGCCTATGCATTGATGCTGCCGGTCACGCTACCGCTCGCATTCGAATTCACGGGCGGCGAACTGGCGCCACTCGTTCACCAGGCGGTCGCCGCCGTCGCGGGCGGCGGAATCTTCGGCGATCACTCGTCACCGGTGTCCGATACGACGGTCCTGTCGTCCGTCGGCGCGGGCAGCGACCACATCGACCACGTTGTCACGCAGCTGCCGTACGCCATGCTGATCGCTGCGCTGACGCTGCTGGCCTACGCATTTCTCTGAGGAATTCCTGCATGTCGCAGTTCGACCGGATCATCAACAGGCGTGGCACGGATTCGTTCAAGTGGGACGGGAACCAGGTGCTGTTCGGACGGGGGGACCTGCTGCCGTTCTGGGTGGCCGACATGGATTTCGCCACGCCGGCGCCGATACTGGACGCGATCCGGGCACGCACCGGTCACCCGGTGCTCGGCTACGAGATACGCTCGGACGAGTACTTTGGCGTGCTGGCCGACTGGCTGCGCAGGCGCCACGACTGGTCGGTGCCGCGGGAGTGGCTGATGTTCTGCCCGCCGAGTTCCATTGTCGGCATATATGGCGTCATCACCCAGTTCACGATGCCGGGCGACGGCATCGTCGTGCCGTCGCCGAACTACGGCCCGCTGCTCAAACTGGTGCGGGATACGGGCAGGCGCCTGGTCCGCAATCCGCTTCGCGAGAAGAACGGCCGCTTCGTACTGGATACGGAGGCGCTCGCCGCGAGCGTCGACGCGGGCACGCGCATGATCATCATCAGCAGCCCGCACAACCCGACCGGGCGGGTCTTCACGCGCAGCGAACTCGAGGCGCTGGCCGCCGTCGCCCGGGCGCACGATCTCGTCGTCGTATCGGACGAGGTACATGCAGACCTGGTGCTGCCGGGGCACAGGCACATACCGTACGGCAGCATCGACGCCGGGCGCTCGGTGACCGTGATGTCGCCCAACAAGACCTTCAATACGGCCGGCCTGCCGCAGGCAACGCTGGTCATGCCCGACGAAAACATGCGGGCACACTTCAAGGCTTTCCTGGATACGACGCAGCTGAACCACGACAGCACCTTCGGCGCGGTAGCCATGATCGCCGGCTACCGGGACTGCGAACCGTGGCTCGACGAACTGATCGAGTATCTGGCGGGTAATCACTGGCTCGTGGCCGATTACCTCGAACGGCACGTCCCGCAGGTTCGAAAGGTACCGGCGGAAGCGACCTACCTGGCCTGGCTGGACTGCCGCCGGCTCGGCCAAAGCGAGGCGGACATCATGCGGCTGCTCGTCGACAAGGGCGGCGTAGGGCTCTATGGCGGGCCCGAGTTCGGGCCGGACGGCGAAGGATTTTTCCGGATGAACATTGCCTGCCCGCGCGATACGCTGCGGCAGGGACTGCAGGGCATACGCCGCGCGCTGGCCTGAACTCCCGTGCCCGGGCGCCGCCGCCGCGGGCCGCGAGATGACCGGGCCGGGCCGATCGCGTTCAGCGCTCGTCGTCGTCCACGAGCAGCACGCGGCAGCGCAGCCCCTCGAACAGCGTGTAGGCGGGTTGCAGCCGGAACTGCGACGACGCGATCACGAGTCCCTGCTCGCCGGCCAGCAGGTCCGCGAGCAGCGCCGGCGTGGCCTCGCGCAGCACCTCGAAACGCAGCCTGAGCCGGGCCTCGGCCGCCATCCGCTCGATATCGCGCCGCGTCCTCGCTGCGGCCTCGCGACAGATCGCTTCCGCGCGCTCGCGGGTGAACGCGAACGGCGCGGCGGACAGGCGGGAGATCTCGAGCGTGCCGGGCAGTTCGGCGGCCCGGTACCAGCGCTCGTCGACGACGAACAGCGCGGTGAGCTCGGCCGGGGACTCGCGCAACTGCTCGAGGGCCGCCTGCCACAGGCGCGGCACGGGACAGGACTCCGTGAGTGCGATGAACACGCGGCTGTGCTGTTCAGTTGCCGGCGTCATTCGGCTCCTCCTGTTTGGCGAACTTCTTGCGCTGCTCGGCATAGGCGAGCAGCTGTTCCTCGACGCGGCGATTGACCGAGCCCTCCGGGAATTCGCCGTCATCGCCGCGCTCGCCGGCTTCGACGCCGGTCAGCAGGCTCACCGCCTCGTCGATGTAGCGCACGCCGTAGACGTGGAACTCCCCGCGCGCCACCGCCTCGGCGACTTCCTGCCTGAGCATCAGGTGGCCGACGTTTTCCAGCGGAACGATCACGCCATGGGTACCGTCGAGACCGCGCTTGCGGCATACCTCGAAGTAGCCCTCGATTTTCTCGTTGACGCCGCCGATGACCTGCACGCGCCCGTGCTGGTTGACGGAACCGGTGACGGCCAGGTTCTGCCTCACGGGCAGCCCGGATAGCGAGGACAGCAGCGCGCAGAATTCCGCGACCGAGGCGCTGTCGCCCTCGACGCCGCCGTAAGACTGCTCGAACACGACGCTCGCTCGCAGCGACAGCGGCGAATCCGTCGCGTAACGCGCCGACAGCGCAGACGACAGGATCAGCATGCCCTTCGAGTGAATCGCACCGCCCAGCTCGACCTCGCGCTCGACGTCGACGACCTCGCCCGAACCGAGGCGCGTCGTCGCGGTGATCCTCACCGGGTGGCCGAAGCGCAGTTTGCCGAAGTCCACGATCGCGAGCCCGTTCACCTGGCCGACCCGGGCTCCCTCGGTGTCGATAAGGACGAGGTCACGTTCGATGGCTTCCAGCAGCCTGGTCTGTGCCCGGTCCAGGCGGCGTATTCCCTGCACGATGGCCTTGTCGACGTCTTCGCGCTCGACGAGATCCGACTTGCGCTGGCGCGCCCAGTGCTGCGCCTCGTCGAGCTGGTCGTCGAGCGATTGCATGTGGGTCGACAGGCGCTCGCCGTCTTGTGCCGTGCGTGACATCTCCTCGATGACGCGTTCGAGCGCCGGGCGCGCAAAAGGAAGCAGGCCGCGCTGCCGGATGCGGTCGGCGGCAACCAGCGCAAGCGCCGCGACATTGTCGGCGTCGCGCTTCACGTCGTCCTCGAGATCGGCGGCGACCTTGAACAGCTCGCTGAACTCGGGATCGTAGATGCTCAGGAGGTAGAACAGCAGGCGCTCGCCGATCAACAGGACCTTGATGTTCAGCGGTATCGGCTCGGGCTGCAGGGTCGAGGTGCTCGCGAGGCCATAAGTCTCCTCGGGCGATTCGATGCGGATTTCGTTCGTCAGCAGCGCCTGCTTCAGCGCCTCCCAGGCAAACGGGCGCCCGAGGACTCGCCGGACATCGAGAATCAGGAAGCCGCCGTTGGCCCGGTGCAGCGCCCCGCCGCGCAGCATGCGGAAGTCGGTTACGAGCGCGCCCATCTCGACCCGGTACTCGATCTTGCCGAGGATGTTGTGATAGCTGGGATTCGGTTCGTAGACGACCGGGGCGGAACCGTCCGCAGCCGTGCCACGGATCAGGTTCACTTCGTATTGGGCGAATGAGCGGGCCTGGCCCATCGCGGCGAACGGGCCTGCGGCCTGCTCGGACTGCAGGAAGCTCCTCGCATTGTCGATGATGTCGGCGGCGACCTCGTCGAGGTAGCCGACGACCTCATCCAGCGCCGAGTACTTGTTTTTCAGATCGGCGAGCAGCAGGCTCACCGCGTGCGAGATGACGGTGCGATCGAGCTCGCGCACCTGCTCGCGGTGGCGCTTGTGCAGGCGCGGCACCTGTTCGAACTGCTCCTGCATGCGCTGGCCGATTCGGCGGATCGCCTCCTGGATACGCTCTTTTTCCTCGTCGGGTAGTTTGCGGAAGTCCTTCTCGTCGAGGACCTTGCCGTTCTTGATTGGCGCGAGCACGTAGCCGGTCGGCGTCTGCATGATGCCGATCTGCTCCTTTTCGGCTTCACTCTCCAGTTCCTTTGTGAGTTCGGAGGCGGCCTGCTCGGTGCCGCTTTCGATCGCCTTCAGCTGGCTGCGGTAGTCATCACTTTCGAAGGCCGCGGGGATCGCGAAGCGCAGGTCTTCGATCAGCGCCCGCATGTCATCCTGGAAAGCTTTGCCCTGGCCGGCCGGAAAGGCCATGGCGCGCGGCTCCTTCGGGGCCGCGAAGTTGTTGACGTAGACCCAGTCCGGGTCCGCCGGTCGCCCGACCGCAAGCTCAGCCGCAATCTCTTCGGCGAGGCCATGCCGGTGGCTGCCCGGCGGGCCGAGCACGAAGATGTTGTAGCCTTCGCTCGCGATCTGCAGTCCGAAGCGGATGGCGTCGATGGCCCGCTCCTGGCCCAGGTGCTGGCGAAGTTCGCCGAGTTCGTCGCTGCGCTCGAAGTTCATTGCCGACAGGTCGCAGGTTCTGCGAAGGTCTTCTACCCGGACTTCGAAACTGTTCTGTGCCATATCCATACCTTCCGCGGACGGCTCTGGTCGCAGGACCATGTAAGCACAGGCACTTACTGCATTATCAGTAGCATTTTCCGCAATAGGGCTGCGGCGATTTCCGGTCGCGGGCAGGGGAGCCGGGTGGCGCGACAGGGCGGACAGGCTACCCTCTCTCCGCCCGGCGTCGCCGGCTACGGCTGCGGGGATCCCGTGGCCGGGCGGTCCGCGGCCGGAACCTTGCCGGGGTTGTCGGCCAGGAACGCCTCCCAGCGGCGGCTCACGCCGGCATCGGTGGGATTGTCGGCCAGCACGGACTCGACATACCGGGTAAAGCTGTCGGTGAAACCGGCGGGCCGGTGTTGCCACCAGACCTGCACGCCGGGAAAGCTCAGCCACCAGGCGATGGTGGTTGACCAGCGCCTCCAGACCTCGTCCGGCAGTTCGCCGGTCTGGTGCGTCTGGAACATGAACTCGAAGGCATCGAACGCCTCGTACGCCGTCCACGTAAAGCGGATTTTCTCCAGCGCCGTCAGTCTCGAGGGGTCCTGCACCCCTCTGGAGTAGATCAATGACAGCTCGGGATCCTGGCCCAGCGCGGACTGCACCGCCGACAGCCGGTCCAGCGCGCGGGCATAGTTCTCTGTCCGTTGCGCCCGCGTGCCCTGGCGGACCTGGACGGCGAGATAGAGCAGGGAAGCGACGACTGCGGCGGCACCGACGATCTCACCCAGGTTTGCCAGTGATTCCAGGTTCATGGCGACTCACCCGTTAAGTGACCAGCGCCGATGGTAGCGGAAGCACGGCGCCAGCTGTTCAATCAGTGAGCCCGCGGCATACGGGCGGTGGCAGTCCGGGCGAGCAGCGAGAAGCCGGGTGGCCGTTGTCTGGCGACGCGATTTCGCGGAGCCCGCTTGCCCGGAAATAGGTAATTCAATCAGGCAGATATTGCCAGAACCTCACGGCAGGTATCGGCCCAGAACCAGCCCAAAGTCACTAACCTATTCTTCGGGATACTCCGCTTCGATCACGTCAATGATCGCCTGCGCCGAAGCCAGCAGTCCGGGAAGCTCGTGGTCGGGCCGAGGATACAGGTCATTGCGATAGGAAATGAGTATGTTGACCATTTCTTGAACTTCACGCATGTCTCTGGCTATCGGTCCTGGATCGTTCTGCGCGATGCGTTGATAAAGTCCCGTGGATGGAAACCCGAGAAACGATTCATGAAAATGTTCGGCGTTCGAGGCCGTATCAAAATATTCGTCTACGGCGACTCTACCAGGAAAGTTCCTATTCACGACTTTGTTGGTCGCGAGATAGGCATCGCGCGCATTACGGGAATCGGATGTCTGGTCTTCTCCGACGTGGTATGTCAGGCCCTCATACTCTGATATTTGCCGCGCCAACTCCCGGTTCCGCATTTCGCGCAGGGCACCCGAACCTTTCATAGGATCGAGCGCCGCGCGGTTGAAAGCGAACGGGCGATAGCCCAACGACCCAACGTGACGATACAGGTCAATGTTGCTAATTCTGTCAAACGGCCGGTCTTGCAAGTACGCGACCAATTCATCGATCTGGAACACGACGATTTGTGCTTGATAGGCGCTGATTCTTATGGTGGCAATGTCATCGCGCAGGTCGCTGGCGAATGCCCGCGCATAAGCATGGATCTGCTTTTGCTCGATTCGGTCTTCGTTCCAATTGTTGACCTGAATCGCAATTAATATACCGATGACGACGAGAACGATTTCACCTGATGAATACCAAAGGTATTTTTTGAAACGCCGACGCGATGCGGTCATACCTCGTGCCTGTTTGAAGATTCGTATCATGAAAAAGACTGATGGCTCAATTTCTGCTCTGGGTTCAGTAGCGGCCTTTCCCGACTTTATCAGGCAAATGGCCGCCTTCGGTACCAGAGCTGACATTCAGACCTTCCGTTTTCAAGCCGCTATCTGCTCGGTCAATTCCACCGCCTCGTCGATTTCATTCAAAGTATTGCGGCCAGCCTGATGCCGTAAACAAAAAAGGCCCCGCGAGGGGCCATTCAAAGTCATGGCGGAGGGGGTGGGATTTGAACCCACGAAGGGCGTTAGCCCTTGCCGGTTTTCAAGACCGGTGCATTCAACCGCTCTGCCACCCCTCCGGAGCGGTAACGCGAGCGTCGAATTGTGCGTTGCGATGCGACGCATTTCAACAGACTCAGAGGAGCGGCGGGCTTCGTCGCAATGGATCTGCCGTCGACTCCAGCCGTCTCCGGCACTCGCATGATCTGAAACGGCGCCATGACAGGCGTACCGGGCTTCACATATGCTCCGCGTGCTGACAGGTTCACGTGGTCGTGCAAAGGGGGTCCGTCGCTGATGAAAGCCTATTCCGCCTGGTCGGTCTTCCGGCATGCGCTCACCGGCAACCGGCACTGGCCGAGGGCCTGGCGCGACCCGGAGCCGAAGGCGGGTTACGACGTCGTCATCGTCGGGGGCGGAGGGCACGGGCTCGCGACCGCCTACTATCTCGCGAGCGTGCATGGCATCCGCAAGGTCGCGGTGCTCGAGAAGTCCTACATCGGCAGCGGCAATACCGGGCGCAACACGACGATCGTGCGCTCCAACTACGAGCAGAATGCGAATGCGCGCTTCTACGAGTTCTCACTGAAGCTCTGGGAAGACCTGAGCCTCGAGCTGAACTACAACACGATGTTCAGCCAGCGCGGCGTACTCGATGTTGCCCAGAGCGAGGGCATGGTGGAGCGCTACATCCGGCGCGGCAACGCGATGCGGCTGAATGGCATCGATGCGGAGTTCCTGTCCCCGGCCGAGGTCCGCAGCATGCTGCCCGGCATCTACGAGGACAGCGCGTGCCGCTACCCGATCCACGGCGGCCTGTACCAACCGCGCGCCGGCAACGCGCGCCACGACGCCGTCGCCTGGGGATTCGCGCGCGCGGCCGACAGCCTGGGCGTCGACATCATCCAGGGTTGCGAGGTGACCGGTTTCCTGCAGGAGGGCGAGCGCATCGCCGGCGTGCGAACGAATCGCGGCGACATCCGTGCCGGGCGCACCGGCCTCGCGGTCGCGGGTAGCACCGGGCACGTCGCGGGCCTCGCCGGGCTCAGGCTGCCGATCGAAAGCCACGTCCTGCAGGCTTTCGTCACCGAACCGGTCAAGCCGGTCATCGACACGGTACTGACCTTCGAGCTGGCAGACTTCTATATAAGCCAGTCGGACCGGGGCAGCCTCGTCTTCGGCGGCGAGCTGGACCGGTACAGCTCCTATGCGCAGCGCGGCAACCTGCCGATCGTGCACGACGTGCTCGAGGCGGCGGTGACGATGTTCCCGATGCTCGGCCGCGTGCGCATGCTGCGTCACTGGGGCGGGGTATGCGACATGACGCCGGATGGCTCGCCGATCATCGGCGCATCGCCCATAGAGGGCCTCTACCTGAATTGCGGCTGGTGCTACGGCGGCTTCAAGGCAACGCCTGGCTCGGGCTGGATGTTCGCCCACACGCTCGCGACCGGCGCGCCGCACGCGGTCAACGCGCCGTTCGCGCTGGACCGCTTCGAGCGCGGCTACACGATCAACGAGAACGGCGCCGGGCCGTTCTTCAACCTGCACTGAGGTCCGGGCCGATGATCCGACTCCGTTGCCCGCACTGCGGCCTGCGCGATCACAGCGAGTTCACCTTCCTCGGCGACGCGACGGTATCGCGTCCCGGCACGGAGGCGGCCGGGGACCTCGCCCGCGGTGGCGCCTGGTCGGACTATCTGTACCTCCGCCGGAATCCGCGCGGCGTGCAGGAGGAGTTCTGGCACCACGGCAGGGGCTGCCGCGCCTGGCTCGTCGTCACGCGCAATACCGAGACGCACGAGGTGCTCGACACGCGGCTGGCCCGCGACCGCGGGGATCGCGCGTGAGCGCACAGCCATGCAGGCTTGCCCACGGCGGACGCATAGACCGCGCGCAGGCCCTGCGCTTCAGCTTCGACGGCAGGGCGTATACGGGCTACGCCGGCGACACCCTCGCCTCGGCGCTGCTGGCGAACGGCGTATCGCTGCTCGCCCGCAGTTTCAAGTACCACCGGCCGCGCGGGATCCACTCGGCCGGCGCGGAGGAGCCGAATGCGCTCGTGACGATCGGGCGCGGCGCGCGGCGCGAGCCGAATACCCGCGCGACCGCCGTCGAGCTCGTTGAAGGCCTCGAGGCCTACAGCCAGAACGCGTGGCCCAGCCTCGGCTTCGATCTCGGTGCGGTCAACAACCTGGTGTCGCCGTTCTTCTCGGCCGGCTTCTATTACAAGACGTTCATGTGGCCCGGCGCTCGCGGCTGGCGCTTCTACGAGCGCTTCATCCGGCGGGCCGCGGGCATGGGCGCCGTCGCCGACGGCGCGGACCCGGATCGCTACGAGCGCATCGAGGAATTCTGCGACCTGCTGGTCGTCGGCAGCGGACCGGCCGGCACGGCGGCGGCGCTGACGGCGGCGCGCTCGGGCGCGCGGGTGCTGCTGGTGGACGAGAACGCCGTGCACGGCGGCGCGATCGCCCGTGGCACGGCCGGCGCCGACGACGCGCTCGCCGCCTGGCACGCGGCGGCGCTCGGGGAACTCCGCGAGACGCCGGAGGTGACGGTGCTCGAGCGCTGCAGCGCGTTCGGCTACTACGACGGCAACGTCGTGGGGCTGGTCGAGCATTGCGCCGGCCACCGGCCGGACCGGCCCGAGGGCATTGCGCGACAACGTCACTGGATCGTCCGCGCGCAGCAGGTCGTGCTGGCGACCGGCGCGATCGAGCGCCCGCTGCTGTTCGGCAACAATGACCTGCCGGGCATCATGCTGGCGAATGCCGGGGTCTGTTACCTGCGCGAATACGCCGTGTGCGCGGGCCGGGAGCTGCTCGTCTATACGAACAACGACAGCGCATACGCGGCCGCGCTGGCCCACGCGGCGTTCGCCCGCGTCGCCGTCGTCGATACACGGCAGGAGATTGCGCCGGAGCTGGTCCGCGCCTGTGCGCAGGCGAATGTGTCCCTGCACACGGGGTCCGCGGTCGCCACGGCGGTGGGCTCGCGCAGACTGAAAGCGGTGCGGCTCGTCGGCGGCGAGGCGCTGCCCTGCGACCTGCTGCTGACGTCCGCCGGCTGGAACCCGACGATCGCGCTGCACAGCCAGGCTGGTGGCCGCCCGGTCTATGACGGGGAACGGCAGTGTTTCCTGCCCGGGTCCGCGAGGGAGGCGTGGATCGCGGCCGGTGCGTGCAGCGGCGCTTTCGATACCGGGAGCTGCCTCGCCGAGGGTCGCGACGCGGCCCAGAAGGCGCTCGCCCGGCTGGGAGTCACTCCTGCCGATATCGAGCTGCCGGATTGCGCGCCGGCGTTCGCGCTCCGGCCAGGCCCGCAGCCGGCGCCGCAGGGCAAGTGCTTTGTCGACCTGCAGACCGATGCGACGACCGACGACATCGAGCTCGCGGTCCGCGAAGGCTACGCCTCGGCCGAGCTGCTGAAGCGCTACACCGCGCTCGGCATGGGCACCGAGCAGGGCAAGACGTCCAACGTCAATGCACTCGCACTGCTCGCGGCAAGGCGCAAGGAACCGGTGCCGGCCGTCGGCGTCACGAGCTTCCGGCCGCCGTACACGCCGGTGACGATGGCCGCGATCGCGGGCCGCAAGCAGGGCGCAAGGATCCTGCCGACGCGACAGACGCCGCTCCTCGGCTGGCACGAGGAGCAGGGCGCGCTGCTGGGCGATGCCGGCCTGTGGAAGCGGGCGCTTGCCTATCCGGAGCGCGGCGAGACGCGCCAGCAGGCCGCGATCCGCGAGGCAAGGCACGTGCGCAGCGCGGTCGGTGTCTGTGATGTTTCGACACTCGGCAAGCTCGACATCCAGGGTCCCGACGCCTGCGCCCTGCTGGAGCGCGCCTGCGTCAATCGCTGGAGCTCGCTCGCGCTCGGCAAGGCGCGCTACGGCGTCATGTTGCAGGACGACGGTTTCGTGTTCGACGACGGCACGACCAGCCGCATCGGCGCTGCGCATTACTTCATGACGACGACGACCGACCGGGCCGAGCAGGTGCTCCGCCACCTCGAATTCCTGCTGCAGGTCCTGTGGCCTGCGCTACGCGTCCACGTTTGCGACGCGACCGAGCAGTGGGCCGGGATCGCGGTTGCCGGTCCGCGCAGCCGGGAGCTGTTGCTGCGGCTGTTCCCGGACACGGTCCCGGGGCTGCCGTTCATGGGCGTCGCGGACGCCGAGCATGCCGGTCTGCCGGTACGCATCCTGCGCGTCAGTTTCTCCGGCGAGCTGGGATACGAGCTGTACGTGCCGTCGAGCGGCGGCGAGGCTCTGCTGCGCGCGCTCTGTTCTGCGGGCGACGAGTTCGACGTCCGCCCGTACGGCCTCGACGCGATGGACATCCTGCGCATCGAGAAGGGACACCTGACCGGATCGGAACTCGACGGCAACCGCACGCTGGCCGATGCTGGCCTCGCTCGCTTGGCGCGCGAGGACGAAGGATTCATCGGCGCGGCGCTCTCGCGCCGGCCCGGGCTGCTCGATCCAGGGCGCCCGCGCTTCGTCGGTCTCGAGCCGCTCGATCCGGCCCAGTCCATCCGCGCCGGCGCGCACCTGGTCGCGGCGGCGTCGCCGCGTGAGCCGGACGAGAGCCTCGGGCACGTGAGTTCGGCCTGTTTCAGTCCGGCACTCGGGCGTCACATCGGGCTCGGTTTCCTCGCCGGCGGCGACGAGCGGCAGGGCAGCGTCGTTCACGTTGCGGACCCGCTGGCCGGCACGCACGTCGCCGCGCGCGTCGTTTCGCCCTGCTTCGTTGACCCGGCGGGGGAGCGGCTCCGTGCGTGAGGGGTCGGACAACAGGAAAAGCCAAGCCGGCGTCCGGATCGAGGAGGGCTGCGTTCGGATGCACGAGTACGCCGCCTGGCCCGGTGCCGAGGCAGCGCTGGCGGTGCTGGCAGACGGGCTGGCGAGCCGCGATGACGTCACATTGCTGGCTGTCGGCCCGGGCCGCTACTGGGTCCTGCTCGATGCCGCTGCGACGCTGGAAATAGAGGCCGCGGGTGTCGCGCACACGGACCTGTCGCATGCCCACACGAGCTTTCGGCTGACAGGCCCTGCCTCGCGCCTCGTGCTGCGCAAGGGGCTGCCGATCGACCTGCACCCGTCAGTGTTTCCGGCGGGCCGCGTCGCGACCTCGGCGATCGAGGGCATCGTCGTCACGGTGATCAACCGCGGCACCGGCTTCGAGCTGCTGTGCCGGCGCAGTTTCGCCCGCAGCCTGGCGCACTGGCTGTCGGACGCGGCAGCCGAGTTCGCCGGCGCAAGCGCCTGAGGACCGGGACCGGCGGACAGCGAACCCTCGCGCCGCGCCCGGGTCCAACTCCGAAACCACGCTCCGGGGGGAGGGAAAAATGACGGGAATCAAGCGGATGGCGGCCATGGTCGCCCTGGCACTGCTGGCGGGGGCGAGCAGCGCTGACACGACGGCCGATGCCGATTCGATACGAGCGGCCTATGCCGCGCTCGCCAGGTCCGAGGCCCCGGGTGGCCAGCAGTGGTTCGAGCTGGCGCAGCAGGCCCGCAACGCCGGCGTACTCGACGTGTCGGCCGAAGCGCTGGCACGGGCGGAGTCGGCCGGTTTCTCGCCGGTACGCGTGTCGCTCGAGCAGGCGCGCGTCCAGGTGGCCTCAGGCGACGCGGCCGCCGCCGTCGCATCGCTGCAGGCCCTGGTAGCGGCCGGCTTCGGCAATCTCCCGGTCGTCCGCGACGACCCCGTGTTCGCGACGCTGGCGGGCCAGCCCGCCTACGACCAGCTGATCGACGGGTTGACTCGCCAGGCCTATCCCTGCCGCTACGACGAGACTTTTCGTGACTTCGACTTCTGGGTGGGCGAGTGGGACGTGCACCTGGCGAACGGCCAGGTAGCCGGCTCGAATCGGATCGCCAGTGCGGAAAGCGGCTGCGTGCTGATCGAGAACTGGATCGGCGCGAGCGGCAGCACAGGCATGAGCGTCAACTACCTCGACAAGGCGACCGGCGAATGGGTCCAGGTCTGGAATTCCGAGGGTGGCGCCCAGATATCGATTCGTGGTGCATTGACGGACGAGGGCATGCTGCTCGCGGGTCAGATACACTACGTCGGTAACGGCACGACGGCCCCTTTCCGGGGCCTGTGGACGCCGCTGCCGGACGGCCGGGTGCGCCAGTTCTTCGAGCAGTCGAACGACGGCGGAGCAACCTGGACACCGTGGTTCGAGGGCTTCTACACGCGGCGGAGCCCGCCGGAATGAACGAGGTATCGCTGAATTGAGCCAGGCTTATCGAAACAGGCAGTTCCCGCTGAGCAACCCGCTCGCGAACGCGCTGGTCATCATCGTGGGCACGCTGGCCATCGGCCTGTCGATCGTGATCGGCTTCTTTGCCTTCCTGACGCTCGGTGCGCTGTTGCTGGTCATCGCCGCCGTGATCGGCATCCGGGTCTGGTGGCTCAACCGCAAGATCGCCCGGCGCTATGCCGCAGAGGGCAGACGGCCCTCGGCGCGTTCCCCGGAGATCGAGATCATCGAGGGCGAGTACCGTGTCGTTTCGCAGACGAAGCGGCCCGAACCCGGTTCCCGGAAGTAGTCAGGCACGGTAAAACCCCGTAAGCTCGCTCCTCATGCGCAACGGGCAGACAGAAGCGGAACGGCGCAAGAAACGCCGCCACCGGCGCGTCCTGATCATCGTCATTTATACGGCTATCGCCGTCGGTCTCGCGTGGTTCTTCGAGTCGCAGGCGACGACCACGATCATTTTCGTGCGGCATGCGGAAAAGGCTGCCGAGCCGGCCGAGGACCCGGGCCTGAGCGATACCGGCCGGCGCCGGGTCGCCGAGCTGACCCGGCAGCTGGTGGATGCGGACGTCGTCGCCGGCATCGATGCCGTCTACTCGACGCCGTTCCGGCGCAGCCTCGAAACCGCGAAGCCGCTCGCCGACGCGCTGGGCCTCGAGATCCAGCGCTACGACCCGTCCGATAACGAGGCGGTGCTCGCGGAGATCCTCAAAAGGTACAAGGGCAAGATCATCCTCGTCGTTGCACACAGCAACACCGTGCCGACACTGATTGCCGATCTCGGCGCGAGCAAGAAGGTGCCGCCGATTGCCGAGAACGAGTACGACAATATCTACATCATCTCCATCCCCTGGTTCGGCAAGACCAAGACGATCCGGTTGCGCTACGGTGATCCCTATCTTCCGGGGCCACCGGCGAACGGCGCCGATGCCGTCAGCGCGGGTGCGCAGGCGGCCCGGGAACCGGTCTGACGGAAGCCAACCGGCGGAGTACGGCGCGTGTTCAAGCAGGAATCCATCACCGTCCAGACCCGCGGTCGCGGCACCTACGACATCACGGCGGCCGTGCGTGACATCGTCGGCGCGTCCGGCGTGGCCACGGGCCTCTGCCACGTGTTCATCCGTCACACGAGCGCATCGCTGATGCTCTGCGAGAATGCGGATCCGGACGTGATGCGGGACATGGAAACCTTCATGGCGCGGCTCGTGCCCGACGGCGACCCCGCGTTCGTTCATACCATGGAAGGCCCGGACGATATGCCGGCACACGTGCGCAGCGTGCTGACTCAGTCCGAACTCAGTATCCCGGTCAGCGGCGGGCGCTGCGCGCTCGGCACCTGGCAGGGAATCTATGTCTGGGAACACCGGCACGCCTTGCACGCGCGCAGCGTCGTCGTGACCGTGCACGGCGAGTGAGCTTGGCGCCAGGCGGGCTCACGCCGAGCGGAGGCGCATCGCGTTCTCGATGAATGACGTGTGGCGGCCGACGAGGATGTCCGCCTGCAGGGCGTCCCGAATCTCGCCATCGCGGCCGATCAGGTAGGTGACCCGGCGGACGCCCACGCCGAAAGGCCCATCGACGTCGTATGCGCGCACGACGACCTTGTCCTCGTCCGACAACAGCGAGAACGGCAGTCCGTACTCGTCGCGGAACTTGCGGTGACTGTCGCCGTCCTGCGGGCTGACGCCGACGACGCGCAGGCCGGCAGCGAGTATGTCGGCATGGATGTCGCGGATCGAACAGGCCTCGCGCGTGCAGCCGGGCGTGAAGTCGGCCGGGTAGAAATAGAGTATCAGCGGGCCGTCGGCGAGCAGCTCGCGGAGCGACCTCGGCGCGCCGGTCTCGTCCGGGAGCGTGAACTCCGGTGCCCTGGTGCCAGGCTGTAGCATGCTGTCTCTCCGTCATCAGGTGGCGCGCCAGCGGGCCGGGCCCAGCGCTCCCTTATGCCCGTTCGCTATCCGGCCGCAACCGGGCCGGAGCCGGCGGCCGAAAGCGTCATGGCGCTGCTGAATTTAACAGGAATCGCCCGTATGATGCCGGCCTTCAGCGAGACTTACCGGAGCGTCCGATGAACCCCACGCGCCTGCTGGCACTGTTACCCGCACTACTTACGGCCGCCTGTGGTCCATCCGCCGAGCCGCCGGAGCCCGCTGCGCCGCCTGCCGCGGCCGATATTCCCGCGCCGACGTATTCGGCCGAGCAGTTCTACCAGACGACCAGCTACGGCATGGCCTCATCCTCGGGCCACGCGTTTTCCCCGGACGGCACGGCGCTGCTCGTATCGTCGGACGCCACCGGGGTATTCAATGCCTACGAACTGCCGGTCGGCGGAGGCGAGCCGCGCATGCTCACGAATTCGGACGACAACGCGATCTTTGCCCTGAGCTGGTTCCCGCAGGACCGGCGCGTTCTCTATACCTACGACAGCGGCGGTAACGAGCTCAATCACGTCGTCGTTCGCGAAGAGGACGGCAGCTCGCGCGACCTGACGCCGGGCGAAAACCTCAAGGCCGGATTCCTCGGCTGGAGCGCGGACGGCGCGTACTTCTATCTCGAGACGACCGAGCGCGACCAGCGCAACTTCGACGTGTACCGCTACTCCGCCGCGGATTACTCGCGTGAGCTCGTGTTCGAGAACCCGGGCATGCAGGTTGCCGACGTCAGCGCCGACGGCCGGTGGCTGGCGCTGGACCGTCCGCGCACCAGCGCCGACTCGGACGTCTACGTGGTCGATCTCGCGTCCGACGACAGGGAGCCGCAGCTCGTCACGGCGCACCAGGGCAACGTCGAGCACGCCGCCTGGGAGTTTTCCCCGGACGGCCGCTATCTCGTCTACGCGACGAACGAATTCGGCGAATTCAACCACGCCTGGCGTTACGAACTTACGAGCGGCGAGAAGACGCCGCTGCTCCAGGCCGAGTGGGACGTGATGTACGTGACCCATTCGCCGGGCGGCCGCTACCGCGTCAGCGCGATCAACGAGGATGCGCGTACCGCATTGTCCCTGACGGACGTCACGACCGGCGATGCGGTAGAGCTGCCGCCGCTCCCGGATGGCGACCTGCTGAATGTCCGCTTCGCAGCGGACGAGCGACAGCTGGCGTTGATCGTCAACGGCGAGAATTCGCCGTCGAACGTGCACGTGGTCGACCTGGCGGGCGGCACCAGCCGGCAGCTGACGGACGCGCTGTCGCCGGCGATCGACCCGACACACCTCGTCGCGGGCTCCGTCGTCCGTTACCCGAGCTTCGACGGGCTGGAAGTACCGGCCTTGCTGTACCGGCCGCACGGCGCATCGGCCGACAACAAGGTGCCCGCGCTCGTGCTGGTGCATGGCGGGCCGGGGGGGCAGAGCCGGCTCGGCTACAACGCGATGCGGCAGCACTTGCTTAACCATGGCTATGCTCTGCTGGCGGCAAATAACCGCGGCTCGTCGGGCTACGGCAAGACCTTCTATCACCTGGACGACCGGCGTCATGGCGAGGAGGACCTGAAAGACATCGTCTGGGGTCGCAAGTACCTCGAGTCGCTCGACTGGGTGGACGCTGAGCGCATCGGTGTGATCGGCGGATCCTACGGCGGGTTCATGGTCGCCGCGGCGCTGGCTTTTCACCCGGAAGCCTTCGATGTCGGCATCAATATTTTCGGCGTCACGAACTGGGTGCGAACGCTCGAAAGCATCCCGCCGTGGTGGGAGGCGTTCAAGGAGTCACTCTACGACGAGATGGGGGACCCGGCGACGGATGCGGAGCGGCACCGCCGGATTTCACCGCTGTTCCATGCCGGGAATATCGTGCGGCCGCTGCTCGTGGTCCAGGGCGCGAACGATCCGCGCGTGCTGCAGGTCGAAAGCGACGAACTCGTCGCCGCCGTGCAGAAGAACGAAGTGCCGGTCGAGTACCTGGTGTTCCCGGACGAGGGTCACGGCTTCGCCAAGCGCACGAACCGGATCGCGGCGTCGGACGCCTACGTGAAGTTCCTGGACACTTACCTCAAGGCGGCTGCCGGTACGATGGATTGACGTAACCGGTTCCCCCAGCGCATCGCGCTGCGACCCAACAAACGCCCGGATAGCGGAGGCCATCCGGGCGTATTCATGTCCGGCAGCGGTTTTTCCGGCCCGTCAGAGGGGGCGGTCGGGGTTCAGCAGCGAGCGCCACATGTGCGCGGAAGGGCTGTTGTCGTAGCCCAGGCCTTCCTTTGGCTGCCGGAAGTTCCGCCCGATGATATCGACGAAATCGTCGAATTGCGGGTTTACGTTCTCGTCGAAGCCATAAGTGTCATTCACCGTGATCATGCGTGCGTGCATGTACCAGCGGTGCTTGCGCGCGGACTCGTAGGCGTCCCGTATGTAGGGCTCCGGCACGAAGTTTTCGCCAAACATCTCCCTGTAGAGATCCGGGTACTCGTAGCCCACTGACTCATCCGGGTAAAAGCGCAGCGCCTGGTGGTACCGGATCCCCCAGGCAATCTTCTCGTCGACATAGGGCGCGAGGAAATCCGCGCCCCAGTAGCCGTGGTCCGTCCGCATCAGCGTCATGATCGTGTCGTGGACGAGCGCCGCCATCACGTGGATCTCGTCCTGGCCGGATTCCAGCGCGTGATGCGCCGAGCGCAGGCAGTGTTGGACAATACCGTCGCTGAAGCGGCGCTCGAAGAAATCGACGAGTGTCGCCTTCTCCGGCATCGGCGCGAGTTCCGGCGTCCGCTCGCGATTGAAAATGATGCCGGAGCCGCGCCTCACGGCCGGCGAGTCGTCCTGCGGCGGTGGCTCGCAATTCACGGCGGCTTCGAGCTGCCCCAGCATCTGGTTTTCGAGTTCGTCGGCGAGCGCGGTCGCGCTCATCGTGGCGACGGCAGCTGCCCCGCCGAGGCGCTTGAAGAATGCGCGCCGGTCTACTTGCTTGATTTCCATCTCCCCCCCTAGGCGCAGCCTGGGCCTGCCCGGCTGAAGCACGTGGGAGGACTATAACACCGCTGGATCAGCGGCAGGCACGCGCCGGGCCGGTCGGCCGTCCCGGTGCAATGGCGAAGTCGGGCCAGCGTCCCTGCCGGCCCGTGCGCAGTCAGTCGGTCGGCAGCAGTCGATAGCCGATGGCCATGGATGGGCCGAAGTCCTGCGTGAACGGCGAATTCGGATCCGGGCCGAAGATCAGCTCGGTCACCGTCGAGTCATCGATCGTGTACAGCGCGTCCCCGACGATCGTCGCCGTCGATTGCACTCGCAGGAAGCCAACCGGGGCCCCGGCTTCGAATGGCGGCAAGTCCGGGAAGCTGAGGTCCGGACCCGCGTACACGAACTTCAGGAAGCTCCACTGGACCTTGCAACCGGGCATTTTTCGCCACGCGCCGTGGCCGTCGCTGCCATTGAACGGCGGTCTTGCGGTCGGGTCGCTCGGGTCGGGCGGCGGATCGTTCGGGTCCGGAAAGCTCGCGGCGTGCAGCCCGCTGTTGGTCTCGCTGACGGTCCCGCCGCGATGAAAGCTCAATAACTGCTGGAATCGAAGGCCGCTCGAGAATTCGACCTTGAGTAACCAGGACCCGGTTACGCGGCATCCTTCGTTGCCGTCGTCGTCGGCATGCGCCGTGACGGCTGCGAGGAGCCCGACGACGACGGCGACCGAATAGCGTGTAAGCATGGCATTCTCCCTTGCGTCAGAGGCTCGAGGTTCCGCAGTCCCTGTTGGATCATCAGGGAAAGCGAGCGCCCGGGTCCTTATGTCGTCCTTAGGGAATGCTTAGGCTGGCTCTTTCGCAGGCAATGCTGCGCAGAAAGCCTCCGGCTCCGGCCGTCGGCACGCGTCTGGCGGTCCCTCGTTCCGCCAGATGCCGGGGAGTCCGAGACCGGTGACGTAGTCGATGAATCCGGGCAAAGCGCGGACCGGACGGAATTCCGGGGTCCAGAGGTCGCTCATGTTGCCGCTGCTGACCGGGTCTCCGTCCGCCATGGCCCGGAGCGCCTCGGCCGGCATGCCCATCATGGCCAATTCGCGCGCGAAATTGTCGTTTTGCGGGCGGCGCAGCGGCGTGAGGCTGTCCAGGATTTCGTCGCCGGTCAGCTCGCCCTGGAGGCCCCTGTACACGATTGCAGCTGCCTGCGGCGGGACGCCGATAACATCGTAATACTGTTGGAGAGCGTCAGCGAGAGCATCGAATTCGCCGACACGGTAATAGTGAAATATGAACGGGTGTACGCTCAGCAGTGCCCCCATATCGCGAGCCTTGACTGCCGTCGGCTGCAGCTCCGAATTTTGGCCGATCACGGTAGCCGCCTGCGCCGCGATAGTATTCGTGGATCCCGCGAGCGGGTCGAGGCGCAGTCCCGCCAATATGCTGTGCTGCGCTTCGGCCAGGTATCCCAGCATCTGGAGCGCCTGCCCATACCAGAGTCGCGCCTGGGCATTACCCGGCTGCAGGTTCAGCGTGTGACGGAAATCGGCGAGGCAAGCCTCGAATCGCCGTGCGTTGCAATGGAGGATCGCGCTGATCAGCAAGGCATCGACGTTGTTCGGGTCGAGTTCGAGCGCGCGCTCTGCCGCGTTCTGCGCCAGCGCGTCGGCCCGCTCGGCATCGAGGCGAAGATAATAGCGGCTGACCAGGTAGAGCTGCGCCAGTCCGGCATGCGCTGCGGCGAAGCCTTCGTCCAGCCTCAGCGCCTCGTCGAAGAACTGCTGCGCATTTTGCAGCGACGCCGCCGACCGGGTATGCAATTCCGCTCGCCCTCGCAGGTAGAGATCGTATGCGTCGCTGGTGGTGCCGCCCAGCGTGGTCTGTATGGTCGTGTCGACCGTGGCGCCCGTTTTTGCCAGCATCGAGAATACGCTTTGCCCGATTCTGCGCTGTGCATCGAACAGGTTTCCGTCGATTATGTCGAGCGTCGAAGAACCGGTGTGCATGCCGTTGCGTGCTTCGACAAGCTGTATGGTTACGCGCTGTACGCCGCGTTCTTCACGGATACTTCCCTCGATGATCGCGTCGACTCCGAGGATCGAGGCAATTTCCGCCAGCGTGCGACCGGAATCCCTGAAGCTGAACGAGGACGTCCTCGCGGAAACGGTAAGTGCGGGTTGTTGCGCGACGAGATGGATCACTTCTTCGGCGAGTGCCTCGCCGATGTAGTTACGGTCCGGGTTGCCGGTCAGGTTGCTGAACGGCAATACGGCAATGGATTTGACAACGGGAGACGTTCGAATGCCGTCACCCAGGTAGGCGTATGCTGCGACAAGGCTGAGGAGGACTGCAGCCGCCGCTGCGAGACCGAACCGTGAGCGCGGTACGTCGCCGGGTGCGGTCAACGGCTCGGGTGCGACCAGTAGCCGGTAACCCCGGCGGGGCACGGTTTCAATGAACCTCGCTTGCTGAGGCGAGTCGCCCAGGGCCCGCCGCAGTTCGTGTATCGCGCGGGTCAGCACGCCCTCGGCTACGTCCTGCCGCGGCCAGACCTTGTCGAACAACTCGTTCCTGGAGACGACCTCGCCACGCGCTTCGGCCAGGGCGAGCAGCACGCCCATGACCTTGCCTTCGACGCTGTGGGATTCCGGCCCATGGCGCAGGCGGTTCAGTGCAGGATGCACTTCCCACTCGGCGAGCCGGAACCCGTGGTGGAGTCCCGAGTCCACTGCGCAATCCATTCACAGTTGCACCAGCGGGGATCTTAACCGCCGCAACTCCGCCAGTCAGTGACTAATTGACATTTGCGCCAAATCCGTCGGCCGAGGATGCTGTCTGGAATCATTCTAAACTGGGCCGGCCGGGCAACTTGTGTGAGCGATGTGTCCCTCGTGGTGCTTATAATCGGCGCAAAACATTCGAACGGCGGTTGGGGGGACCACAATGACCGGATTACTTGGCCTGCGTGACGCGGGCAGCCTGCTGACGCTGTTCATACTGCTGGCTGCTTGCGGCGGTGATATCGACGACGAGCCGGAGCCGGCCTTTCCGGGCCGCTATCAAGCGCTGCCCGGGGAGCCGACCATGCTGTCCGGGGCTACGATCCTGACAGGTACCGGGGAGCGCCTGGATGATGCCGACGTAATGATGCGTGACGGCAGGATCGAGGCCGTAGGGCAGGGGCTCGACCCGGCCGGCGCCCGGGTCATCGATGCTGCCGGAAAGTGGATCACGCCCGGCATCATCGACGTGCACTCCCATCTGGGCGTCTATCCGTCGCCGTCCACGGAATCGCATTCGGACGGCAACGAAGCGACGTCCCCGGTCACGGCGGAAGTCTGGGCGGAACACAGCGTCTGGCCGCAGGATCCCGGTTTCGTCGCGGCGCTGGCCGGCGGGGTCACTGCGCTGCAGGTGCTGCCCGGGTCGGCGAACCTGGTGGGCGGCCGCAGCGTGACCCTGAAGAACGTCCCGGGCCGCGACGTGCAGAGCATGAAGTTTCCCGGAGCGCCCTACGGCCTCAAGATGGCCTGCGGCGAGAACCCGAAACGCGTTTACGGGCGCAAAGGCACGTCACCGTCGACGCGCATGGGAAATGTCGCCGGGTATCGCAAGGCCTGGATCGAGGCCGCCGAGTATCGCAGGAAGAAGGCCGAGGCGGCCGAGGGTAAAGGGGAGGCGCCGACGCGCGACCTGCGCCTGGAGACGCTGGCCGGCGTGCTGGACGGCGAGATCCTCGTGCACAACCACTGCTACCGGGCCGACGAGATGTCGGTGATGCTCGATGTGGCCGCCGAGTTCGACTACAAGATCACCGCATTCCACCATGCGGTCGAGGCTTACAAGATCGGCGACCTGCTGGCGGAGCATGGTGCCTGTGCCGCGATGTGGGCGGACTGGTGGGGCTTCAAGATGGAGGCTTACGACGGCATCCGCGAAAACGCGGCGCTGGTCGATGCGGCCGGCGCCTGCACGATTATTCACTCCGACGACGACTACGGTATTCAGCGGTTGAACCAGGAAACGGCGAAGGTCATCGGGGCGGCAGCACGGGCAGGGATCGAGATTGCGCCCGAGCACGCGATCCAGTGGATTACCAGGAACGCGGCGCAGTCGCTGGGCATCGGCGACGTCACCGGCACGCTCGAGCCCGGCAAGATGGCCGATGTCGTGCTCTGGAACGGCGATCCGTTCAGCGTCTACACGCGTGCGGAGCGCGTCTACATCGACGGCGCGCTGGCCTATGACCGCAGCGATCCGTCTCAGAATCCCGTTACCGATTTTACGCTCGGTACGTCGGCGCTGGCGGGAGGTGCGCAATGAATCGCCTGATCCTGCTGCTCGTTGCCTTCGCGTCGACGGGCGCAGTCGCACAGACCACGGCGATCGTCGGTGGCAGGGTCCACACGATGGGGCCCGCCGGCACACTGGAGAATGCGACCGTACTGATCGAGAACGGCGTGATCGTCGCCGTCGGAGCGGCCGTAGCGGCGCCGCCCGGCGCCACCGTGATCAACGCGGCCGGCAAGGTCGTCACGCCAGGCCTGTTTTCGCCTCTCGGCAATCTCGGTTTGGTCGAAGTCGGGTTCTCCGCCGGGCCGGTGGATGCCGTGCAGCGAGGCCAGCAGTTCACGGCCGGCTTCGACGTCGCCGACGCGTTCAACCCGCGCTCGACGCTGATCGCGGTCAATCGCATCGAAGGCGTCACTCGTGCTGCGATCACGCCAGAGGGGCAGGGCGAGGAGAGTCACGTTCTGTCCGGGCTCGGCGCACTCGTCAACCTGGGTGACGGGACTGCCGGCATCGACAAGCGGGCGGCCGTGCTGGTGGCCAGCCTGGGCGAGGCCGGCGGCGGCTCCGCGGGCGAGACGCGTACGGGCGCCCTGCTGGTCCTGCGCAATGCGCTCGACGAGGCGCTCGATTACCGCGCGCACAAGGACGAGTACGAGCGGGGCCAGCGCCGGCCCTACGTCCACGGCGTCGCAGATCTCGAGGCGCTGCAGGGCGTGCTGAGCGGGGACGTGCCGCTGCTGGCGAACGTGCACCGCGCGAGCGACATCGAGACGCTGCTGCGGCTGGCCGGGGAGTACCGCATCCGTGTGATCGTCAGCGGTGGGGCGGAAGCCTGGCTCGTGGCCGACAGTCTCGCCACCGCGGGCATCCCGGTGATCCTGGAACCCACGACTAACCTGCCGGGGGATTTCGACCAGCTGAATGCGCGCCGCGATGCGGCGACTCTGCTGGCTACAGCCGGCGTGCAAATCGCGTTCGCCGGTCCGCAGAGCCATACCCACAATGCGCGCAACATCACGCAGTCGGCCGGCAATGCGGTGTCCGAAGGATTATCCTGGAACGAGGCCCTGCGTGCCATCACGCGTGTGCCGGCGGAGATCTATGGCATTGCGGACCGGGTCGGCAGCCTCGAGCCCGGCAAGGACGGCGATGTCGTCATCTGGCCGGCCGACCCGCTGGAGCTGACGACCTATCCGGAACGCGTATTCATCCGCGGCGTGGCTATCCCGATGCAGAGTCGGCAGACACTGTTGCGAGACCGGTACCTGCAGATGAATTCCGACAGGCCGCCTGCGTTCCGGCCCGCAACGCAGTGAGTTCGAGTGGACGATCGGAAACCGCAAGATCAATAGACGGGGGAGAATCATGAAGACTTCATGCGCTATTACGCTTGTCACGATGCTGTTGGTGATTGCTACGTTGCCGGCCTCTGCGGACGACGCCGACATGAGTTTCTTCCTCACGAGCAAGGGTCCTGGCGACGGCGCGAACCTCGGCGGACTCGCAGGCGCCGATGCGCACTGCCAGGTGCTGGCGGAAGCAGCCGGCGCTGGTGGCAGGACCTGGCGCGCCTACCTGAGTGAGAGCGAGACGGACGATGCCGGGGCCATGAATGCGCGCGATCGCATCGGGGCAGGACCGTGGTTCAACGCGAACGGCGTCAAGGTTGCTGACAACATTGACGATCTGCACAGCGACGCCAACAGGCTCAGCAAGGAGAACTCGGTGAGCGAGACCGGCGCGGTCATCAACGGCCGCGGCGACACACCGAACCGGCACGATATCCTGACGGGCTCCAATCTCGACGGCACGGCCTTCGACGACGGGCAAGACCATACCTGCCGGAACTGGACCTACTCGGGCGCGGACGGCAGCGCCCAGGTAGGGCACCACGACCGCACCGGCGGCGGCGCCAACCCGACGTCCTGGAACAACGCGCACGCGTCCCGCGGCTGTGGCCAGGCGGACCTGCAGGGCACCGGCGGCGACGGGCTGTTCTACTGCTTCGCGATCGACTGAGGGTGCCGCAAGCGCGCCCCGCAGGGGTGAGGGCCGGCGGCCCGAATCAATCCTGTCCGGGGACCGGTGCCTGGGGTATGCGCCTGCGGCGGGGCCCGGCGGGGCGTCGGTATTTGGCGCTCTGGTATCATTCGGCGTCGAAAATAAAGCGCCCCGGTAGCTCAGTAGGATAGAGCACCAGATTCCTAATCTGGGGGTCACAGGTTCGAATCCTGTCCGGGGTACCAACAACAAGGGGGCGACATGATCACAAGGCGCGATTTTTCCCTGGGTAGCGTTGCCGGGGCGATGTCACTGGCAGCCGGCAGCCTGGCGGGTCGCACGGCTCGCGCAGCGACGCCGACTCAGGACGCGCTGATCATCGATGCGATGGGTGAGATCCGCGAGGCCTATACGGACGACCTCGTGCGCGAAATGATCGGTGCCGGCATGAATTCGGTCACCGTTACCCTCTGCGACCCGAAGTCCTTCGAACAGCAGGCCTACGACTGGGCCATGGATGGGGTGCTCGAATACGACCGGCTCATCGGGAGCAAGGGTGAGTTCTACCTGAAGGCGACCTCGGCCGCCGATATCGCCAGGGCACGCGAGCAGGGCAAGATTGCGATCTTCTACCTGTTCCAGAATTCGACGCAGTTCGGGCGCGATCTCGATACCGTCGATATCTTTTACGGTCTCGGCGTCCGCTCGAGCCAGATCACCTACAACTGGCAAAACTGGGCGGGCGCTGGCTGCATGGAGGAGAACGGCTCAGGGCTGACACGCTTCGGCCACGAGCTGGTCGAGAAAATGAATGCTGCCGGCATGCTGATCGACCTGTCGCATGCCGGGATGCGCACGATGGCGGATACGATCGCGGCGTCAAGGCAGCCGGTAATTATTTCGCATACCTGCTGCAAGGCACTGAATCCGCATCCGCGCAACACGACCGACGAAAACATGCGCGCGGCGGCCGATCGCGGAGGGCTGGTCGGGATTACCCAGATGCGGCCGTTCATGACGCTCGAGCGCGACAACGCCGTCCATTACTACTACCAGCACATCGAGCACGCGGTGAAGACCGCCGGTATCGATCACGTCTGCATCGGCAGCGACCGCGATCACCGGCGCCTGGTCATGACGCAGGAGTACCTGGACGAGTTGAAGCGCGAGGAGGGCGAGAACTTCAACCCGGACGAGTGGCCCCTGTATTTCGAGGAACTGAACGGACCGCGCCGCATGGAAACGATCTGGGACGGCCTGGCGCAGCGCGGCATGAGCGAGGGCCAGCTGGAGAAGATTTTCGGCCTCAATATCCTGCGCCTGTACGAGGACGTCATCGGTTGAGGACGCCGGCATCTCGGTTAGCCCGAATGCCGCACCCGGACATGCCTCGCTAAGCTGGCGTTTCCTGCCAATTCCGAGCGGCGAATGGAGCGCAAGTCGCTGATTATCTGTCTTTGCGGCAGCGTGGCGCTGGTGCTCGCTGCCTGCGTTGCGGACCCGGATCAGGTCCAGTACCCGCTGTTGCCGGGCAGCTTCCCGGACCGGGCAGCCGACGAACCGCTCGTCGCGGACGAGGCCTACATAAGCGACACCGACTTCTGGGTTCGCTTTCAGCGCGGGCCGGAGACCGTCTACGGCGGCGGCAACTGGGCAGAGCGCATACAGCTCGAAGGCGGCCCGGCGGGCGCTCCCTACGGCGGCCCCTTCCTGCTGCCGCTGCAATACCAGCAACCCGAGCGCTGGCCTGAGCCGCCCGACGAACGCCACGCGATACGCCTGTTGAGCATTGCGGAGTGGAAGGCGTTTCGCGACCGGTTCTTCGAGATGCTGCTGCCGCCGGAGGACGGGCGGGGAGTCGTACTCAACTTCAACATCGATGACTATTTCCTGTTCTACGACGAGCAGGGCCGGTTCCAGTCCGTGCCAATGCTGGACAAGCCGGGCGACTATGCCGTGTCCAGAAGCCTGCCGTTCACGGAGTTCATGCGGCTGGGGCTGCCGCTGCTGGAGCAGTACCTGGACGCCAGGGGAATCGCGGAGCGGCGCGTCGCATTCAACACCGGCGACACCGGCGATTACTCGCTGCCGTTCCTGTACGTGAACCTGGATATTCCGGTTGCGGTATTCGTCCGACTTCCGCCCGAGGGCCGGCAATTCCGAACCGGGAACAAATCGATCCCGATCGTCCAGACCGCCGGCCACGTTGCCGGCAGCCATACGAGCGCCATCGTGTTCCGGCCGATTTCGTCGGTGTATCGCCTGCTGTTCGTCGCCACGGACACGGTCACCGAGACGATTCAGCCTGATTACCTGGTCACGCTGGAGCAGACAGAGTTGCCTCCGGTCAGCGCAGCGGCGCCGATGGACCTCGTTGACTGGGAGCGTCGCCTCGATGCCCTGACCGGGCGGGGCGCATCGCAAGGCAGCATTCACTACCTGGTCGACGGCGAGGAATTCTTCACGCGCTTCATCGACGCGCTGTCGGCCGCCAGGTCTTCGATTCACTTGCGTACTTACATCTTCGACAACGACGACTACGCGACCCGCTTCGGGGAATTCCTGAAGCGCCGCTCGCAGGAGGGCGTGGAGGTCAGGGTGCTGCTGGACGGTCTCGGTACGATCATCTCCACGATCGAGCAGCAGGAGTCCCTGCCTGAGGACTATGAAGGCCCATCGTCGGTGCACAAGTACCTGGAGAGGGACTCGAAGGTCGATGTCCGGCAGGCGGCCAATCCGTGGCTTACCGGGGACCACGTGAAGACCGCGACGATCGATCGCAGTATCGCATTCACCGGCGGCATGAACATCGCGCGCGAGTACCGATACGACTGGCACGACCTGATGATGGAACTGCGTGGCCCGGTCGTCGGGGTACTCCAGGAAGAGTTCGACAAGGCCTGGGCCCACGCCGGATTTCTCGGCGACTACACCTACCTTTTCCGGTCGTTCGATCACCCGGCGCCCGAACCGGAGGAACAGGATTACCCGGTACGGGTGCTTTTTACGCGGGTCGACGATCCGGAAATCTTCATGGCGCAGCGGGAGGCGATACGGAACGCACGCCGCTACATCTACGTCGAGAATGCCTACTTCACCGACGACGCGATGCTGTACGAACTGGCCAGGGCGCGGCGTCGGGGCGTCGACGTGCGGGTAATCATGCCGCTCGTGACCGACCGGGGTCCTATTACGCGCAACAACGCGCTGGCCGCGAATGCCATGCTCGCCCACGGAATCCGGGTGTTCGTGTATCCCGGGATGTCGCACGTCAAGGCTGCACTGTTCGACGGCTGGGCCTGCCTGGGTTCGGCGAACTGGGACCGGCTGAGTTTTCGCATCAACAAAGAGCTCAACATCGCGACCTCGCACCCGCCCGCCGTCCGCGAACTGGAGGAGCGGCTGTTCGAGCGCGATTTCGCGCGATCCGTCGAGATAACCGAGCCGTTTCCTGAGCGCTGGTCGGACTACCTGATCGAACTGGTCGGGGACTACGTATTCTGATGACCAGCCAGCGGCTCGGGCCTGCGGCCAGCGCTTTGTATCCGCCTGTCGCGCATTTGTAAGTGTTTGTAACAAGGGCGGTAATCCCGTTGTAGCAACGCCGGTGCATATCTATAGTCACGCTCTCCGCAAGCGCGCGGCCGCGGGCCGGCGCGGTGAGATTCGAAACGCTGACGAGCGCTGCCACCCCAGGCATCTCTCGACCGGTTGGAGACTGACGGACTTATGCTTATGGCTGGCACAGAACTGTTCGACCACGACGAAGGCCGGGAATGGCACTTCGCTCACTACCTGCTGGGGCGTGCCGGGCACGCCGTCCTGTCCGGGGTACGTTGATATGTTTCTGCTGTTCAATTTTGCCGCCTTCCAGGTCGGTTGGTTCTCGGCCGTCATCGGAGCTGCGCGCGGCATGCCCTGGGCCGGGCCGGCGGTGATCGCGATCATCGTGTTCGCGCACCTGCTGATGGCGCGCAGACCCATGCAGGAACTGACACTCATCGGGATCTGCGGCCTGTTCGGGGCCATTCTGGACAGCGCCCTGGTCGCGGCCGGCTGGGTTTCCTATCCGTCGGGTTACCTGGTGACCAATGCGGCCCCCTACTGGATCGTCGCCATGTGGATGCTGTTCGGCACGACGCTCAATGTGTCCATGAATTGGCTGAAGGGGCGCCCGTTGCTCGCGTTCGGGTTCGGCCTGACCGGCGGACCGCTGGCCTATTACACGGGCAACAAGCTCGGTGGCATCGTATTCGACGACCTCTATGCGGCGATAATCGCGCTTGGCCTGGGCTGGGGCATCATGATGCCGATCCTGCTGGCGCTGGCGGAGCGTTACGACGGCATCAGCGAATCGCCCGGCGACCGTTACGGCCGGATCCTGGATTGAGGCGCTAACCGTATGGGGAACCTTCGACAACTATCGGGCCTCGCTGGGTGTCGCCGGCCCGGACTTGCCGGGAAGGGCCCGCGAAAAGGTATTCGCGCCGCCCGCACAGGTGTCGTTCTCGCGGCCATCGCATGCCTTTGCGTGCCGATCGTGGACGCGACGCCCCTGCTCGCCGACGCTGCCACGGAAGTGCGCGAGTGGAACTTTCGCGTGTTGCTGGACGATTCCGAGATCGGCTATCACCGCTTCCGGCTGACCGACACCGGGGACGAGCGCCAGCTCTCCAGCGAGGCGAGCTTTGACGTGCGCTTCCTGTTCGTCACGGCCTATCGGTACCGCCACATGAACCGGGAGACTTGGAGCGGCCGCTGCCTGGAGCGCATCGAGACCGATACCGATGCCAACGGCAGGGAGCTTCAGATCACGGGAGAACGAGAGAGCGGTCGTTTCATCGTCGAGGCCGGCGACTCTGTCAGGCAGTTGCCGGAGTGCGTGATGAGTTTTGCGTACTGGGACCCGCGCTTTCTCGGTGAGCAGAGGCTCCTGAATCCGCAGACCGGCGAGTATGTTGACGTCGAGATTCAGAAAATTGACGAAGGCGAGCTGACGGTACGTGGCCGGCAGGTTGCGGCAACGCAGTACAGGATCGTCGCGAAGGGCGTGAACGTGGACGTATGGTATTCGGACGAGCGGGAGTGGGTGGCCCTGGAATCCGAGGCGAAGGGCGGGCGCAAGATCCGCTACGAGTTGATCTGATGGCAGTTCGAATGGGCAAGCGCGGTTTTATCGTGGCATGCGCCCTGTCGCTCGCCGCCTGCGGCGCGCAGCAGCCCGAGCTCAAGGCCGTTGACTACGTCGATCTCGACCGCTTCATGGGCGACTGGTACGTGATTGCGAATATACCGACGTTCCCCGAGAAAGGAGCCCACAACGCCGTCGAGACCTACGCGATGAACGACGATGGCACGATCGCGACCACCTTCGTGTTTCGGGACGGCGCCTTCGACGGGAAACGCAAGGAGCACAATCCCAAGGGCTTCGTCCGCGATACGGAGTCGAATGCGGTCTGGGGAATGCGTTTCGTCTGGCCCATCAAGGCCGACTACCGGATCGTCTACCTGGCGGAGGACTACTCGCAGACGATCATCGGGCGTAACAAGCGCGATTTCGTGTGGATCATGGCGAGGTCGCCACAGATTCCGGAAAGCGACTACCGCAAGCTCGTCCAACTCATAGGCTCGATGGGCTACGACACGAGCAAGATAGAAAAAGTGCCGCAGCAATGGTAGCGGACATTGCACGCAAGGCACCGGCGGGTCGACGCTCCGGCAGACTGCAATAATCGGCACCGTCACTGCCGGCCGCCTCGGCGCGCACTGCGCCGGCCCGTGGCCACGTGATCACGGCATGCGAGGCACCCGGCTATGCGGGCGGCCACAGCAGGACAGTGGACGTCGACGTCCATAGCCGTTCGCTTGCCGGCATCGTCTGCGGCGACAGGGTCTCCCCAGTTGCGTCCGGCTGCTGGATGACATCGGGCGGGGGTCCAGGCCGGGCGTTATGCGCCGCAACGTTCAGAGCCCGGTCTTCGGCCGATAAAATCCCCAAAATCCCGTCGATTACATCGACTTCCTAAAGTTGGCGCAATGTCGACTGGTTCATGGTTTTGGGCCCACGGCTGCCGGTAGTCTGATTTCCACTGACGCCTTCGACGGCGCTATTGCTGGGAGGACGACACTTGCATCGAGCGCTGACTCGCCGGATGACCGCCCCGGTCGCGCTGTGGCTGTTTGGCTGCGGGGCGGCCGCGTGGGCGGAGTTCGGCGACGGCATCGATGCCTGGGATCGGGGCGACTACAGCAGCGCGTACCGCGAATGGCTGCCCATGGCGGAGCAGGGCGACCTGAGCGCGATGTACAACATCGCGCTGCTGCACGACATGGGCCTGGGCGTCGAACGCAACCACGCCGAGGCCGCTCGCTGGTACGAGGATCCGGCCGCGGACGGCAACGTATCCGCCCAGTTTCGCCTCGCGACGATCTACGATTACGGCCTGGATGTCCCCGAAGACGACGCGAGGGCCGTGTACTGGTACGAGGCGGCAGCCCGGCAGGCGGATGACGAGGCACAATTCAACCTCGCCGTCATGTATTCCCGGGGAGAGGGAGTAGCGACGGATTTCGAACGCGCGCTGCACTGGTACCGCCTGAGCGCCGACCTCGGCAACGCGGGGGCACAATACAACCTGGGCTACATGTACTCGCAGGGGCAGGGTGTCGAGGCGGATTCCGTCCAGGCCCTGGCATGGTATCGGCGCGCCGCCGAGCAGGGCGACGCCGATGCGCAGTTTGCTGTTGCCTTGATGCTCGATCGGGGTCAGGGAGCGGCGGCTGACAAGGGTGCCGCACTGGCGTGGTTCGAGAAAGCGGCCCTGCAGGGTCATCAGCAGGCGCAGTTCAATCTGGCCGTCATGCTCGATTCCGGGGACGGAATCGAGCAGAACGACGCCGACGCCATCGACTGGTACAGGGCGGCGGCTGAACAGGGCCACGTGGGTGCGCAGATCAACCTCGGCATCATGTACGAGCGGGGCGAAGGCACGGGGCCGGATCCGGCCGAGGCCCTGTACTGGTATCGGCACGCGGCCGAACGCGGTTCGGCGCAGGCGCAATATGCCGTCGCCCTCATGTTCGACGAAGGCGTCGGAGTCGAGGAGGACAATTATGCCGCTGTTGCCTGGTACCGGCTGGCGGCGCAGCAGGGCGATGCCGATGCGCAGAACAATCTCGGCGCGATGTTCGATGCCGGCGAGGGCGTCCCGCGCGACGAGGTCGAAGCCCTGCGCTGGTACACCCTGGCTGCCCAGCAGGGCAATGTCGTGGCGCAGAACAACCTCGGCGCAATGTACGTGCGTGGCGCCGGCGAAACCATCGACGCGGTGCAGGCGTACAAGTGGTTCTATATCGCCGAGCGTCTCGGGCACCCGGCGGGACGAGAAAACCGGCTCGATACGGCCCGCTCGATGGCACCCGCGGAGATTGCCGAAGCAACGCGGCAGGCGGGCGAGTGGCTCGGTGAATTCAGCGGCCGGCCGCAACCGGGTTCGCCATCAGCCGCCGCCCGGCCCTGACGCCCGTATGCCCTCCCGTTAGTGCCGGCCCCGTTCGAGGGGTTAGAATGCCCCTGCACTGAACGAGGGGGATAGGACGTTGGGCATACAGACTCGGCAGGTTGAATATCGGGACGGCGACACGGTGCTGGAAGCGCACGTCGCCTGGGACGACGCGGTGAGTGGGCCGCGTCCCGGCGTGCTGGTATCGCATGCCTGGGCCGGTCGCAGCGACTTCGAGGACCGCAAGGCAGAGCGCCTGGCCGAACTCGGCTACGCGGGCTTTGCCCTGGACCTGTACGGCAAGGGCGTGCTCGGCAAGAACAACGACGAGAACGCGAAGCTGATGAAGCCCTTCATCGACGACCGGCGCATTCTGCAGCGACGCATGAAGCTGGCGCTCGAGCAGATACGTGGCCAGAAGGAAGTCGACTCGAACCGGGTCGCCGCGATCGGATTCTGCTTCGGCGGCTTGTGCGTGCTGGATCTCGCCCGCACCGGCGCGGATGTACGCGGCGTCGTCAGCTTTCACGGCCTGCTCGGGGCGCCGGGCAATACCGAGGGCAAGCACATGAAGGCCAGGGCGCTCGTGCTGCACGGCTGGAACGATCCCATGGCGCCGCCGGAGCAGGTGCTCGAGTTTGCGAAGGAGATGGCTGCGCTGCGGGCCGACTGGCAGTTGCACGCCTACGGCAATGCGATGCACGCCTTCACGAACCCGCAGGCGAACGCGCCGGACCACGGCCTGCTCTATGACGCGACCGCGGATCGGCGCTCCTGGGACTCGATGTGGCTGTTCCTGAACGAGGCGTTTGCCTGATCCCCTGAACCAGACCGGCGGGCGGCGCGCCAGGCGCGTCCGCCCGTCTTTTTTTTCCCGACGGAGTCTTGTTTCGATGATGCGAAATTTTTTCATACTGGCGTGCACCGCGATGCTCGCAGCTTGTGGCGGCGACGATGTGCCGCCGGCGACGGGACAGGTGCCTGCAGACGTGCTCACGAGCGGCGTCGCTGACGCCGGTGCAGCGACCGCGGAGATCACGGCCGACATGATGCGCGAGTATGTCCGCGAGCTGTCCGACGACAAGTACGAGGGTCGTGGCCCGGGCAGTGCCGGTGATGCGGCCGCCCGCGCCTGGTTGATCGAGCGCATGCAGGAGATGGGTCTCGAGCCGGGCGCGGCAGACGGCGGCTGGGAGCAGCCGTTCGACCTCGTCGGCGTCGATGCCCAGCAGCCGCCGGAGTGGCGCTTCGGCCGGGGCGACGAATCGCTGGTCCTGAAGCAGTGGGACCAGTTCATCGTGTACAGCGGCATGCAGGCCGAGCGCGCCGCAATCGAGGATGCCGAACTCGTGTTCGTCGGTTACGCGATCCAGGCACCCGAGTTCGACTGGGACGACTTCAAGGGCCAGGACCTGGCCGGCAAGGTCCTCGTCATCATGAACAACGACCCCGACTGGGACCCGGAGCTGTTCGCGGGCGAAACGCGGCTGTGGTACGGGCGCTACGACTACAAGTACCTGAGCGCCGCGAGGCAGGGCGCGGCCGGGGCTATCATCATTCACACGCAGCCCTCCGCCGGCTACCCGTGGCAGGTGGTGCAGACTTCCTGGACCGGGGAGCAGTTCGAACTGCCGGCCGGCGATGAGCCGCGCAGCCCGGTCAAGGCCTGGATTACCGAGGAAGCTGCGCGCGAGCTGATGGCGTTGGCCGGGCAGGACCTGGACTCGCTCCGCGAGGCCGCCTACAACCGCGACTTTGCCCCCGTGCCGCTGGGCATCACGACGTCGATCGCGTTCGACGTGGGGATCACGCGCGTCACCTCGGCCAACGTCCTCGGCCTCATCCGTGGCAGCGACCCGGAACTCGCCGACGAGGTCGTCGTCTACACCGCCCATCACGACCATCTCGGCATCGGCACGCCGAACGATGCGGGCGACAACATTTATAACGGCGCTATGGACAACGCATCCGGCGTCGCGCAGACAATGGCCATTGCGAAGGCCCTCAAGGCGATGCCGGAGGCTCCGCGCCGTTCGGTACTGATCGCGCTCGTCGGTGCCGAGGAGCAGGGGCTGCTCGGCTCGAAGTACTACGCGTCGAATCCGACCTTTCCGGCAGGCAAGATCGCCGCGAACGTCAACTACGACGGCGGCAACATCTGGGGCCATACGCACGACGTGACGTTCACCGGTCTCGGGAAATCATCGACGATCGACGAGATGATCCTCGAGATCGCGGCCGAGCAGGGCCGCGTGGTAAAGCCGGACCAGTTCCCGGATCGCGGCTACTACTATCGATCGGATCATTTCAGCTTTGCGCGAATTGGCGTGCCGGCGCTGAATCTCGACACCGGGACCGATTTTGTCGACCGGCCGCCGGAATGGGGCAGAGAACAACAGAATCACTACACGGACGTGCACTACCATCAGCCCTCAGACGAGTACGACGACAGCTGGAACTTTGACGGCATGATCGAAGATGCGCTGCTCGGCTTCTGGACCGGCCTGCGGATCGCGAACTCCGACGAGTTTCCGCGCTGGGTCGTCGGCGACGAATTCGAGGCGGCACGCCTCAAGGCGCTCGAAGAAACCGAGTGAGGTCTCGCGGCATCCAGGCACGGCCGCCGGCGCCAACCGGCGGCCCTGTCCTGGCGTTCAGGCCACGTTGCGGCGGCGGCGCGCGAACTGTGCAATGCCGAATAGCACGAGGCCGAGTGCAAACAAGCCCCCGGTCAGCTGCCACTCGTCGCGCCCGGACTGCGCGGCGATGCCGATGGAGACCAGCAGGGCGATTGCAGGAATCGTGTAGCCGCCCTTCAGCCTGTATACGCGGTCGAGGTCCTCGCCGCTCGCGGCCCGGCGGATGATCGGCAGCGCCGAGATGCACAGGATGTAGGTGATGAGCCGTGTCAGCGAACTCGCGACCGCGAGAAACGCGAACGAACCGGACAACGCCAGCAGCAGGCTGATACCGCCAAGAAACAGGATCGAATTGCCGGGCGTTGCGTATTTCGGGTGCACGGCACGGAACCACTTCGGCAGCATGTGCTGCTCTGCAAGCCCGAACGTCAGGCGCGGAACTGCCAGCAGGATGGCGCCTAGATTGCCGCCCATCGAAAAGACTGCCGCCAGCGTGATGGCGATCGCTCCGACCGGCCCCAACAGGTACTCGCCCATGGCGACCAGCGTGCCCTGGTTGCCGCCGACGCTCGGCAGGGTCGCGACATAGGTCAGCACGACGAAGAAGTAGAACAGCCCGATGAATATCGTCGTGCTGACGAGCGCCCGCGGCAGCGATCGTCGCGGATCCTTGGACTCGCCGGAGACGATCGTGGTGGCTTCGAAACCGACGAAGGCGAAGATCATCAGCAGCACCGTTCCGCCCGGATCATCGATGACCGGCATTTGCTGCGGGATGACGGTCTCGACCGACACATACGGCAGCGCGGCGAGTATCAGCACGATGACCGGAACGATTTTCAGCAGGGTCAGCACCGAGAGCGTTCGTACGCCGTCTTTCACGCCGACGTAGTTGGCCCACGTGAGGCCTGAACAGACCAGCGTGATGATCGTCGCGCGGCCGATACCGGCTGCCGCCGGACTCCACAGAGACCCTACGTAATCGGCCAGCAAGCTCGCATTCGCGGCAAAGGCCGTTATGCGGCTGATATAGTAGATCCAGCCGGTTCCGAAGCCTATGTAAGGTCCGAAAGCCCTGGTCGTGAACAGAACCGGGCCACCCGAGTCGCGGAAGTAGCTGGCGAGTTCCGCGAACGTCAATACGATCGTTATGACCAGCAGGCTGACAACCAGGAACAGCCAGGGGCTCGCGAGCCCGGCGCGCTCCACGACGCGGGCGGGCAGTCCGAAGATGCCGCCACCGATTACCGAGTTCAGCGCCAGCACGGCGACGCCGAAATAGCCGATCGCGCGTAGAAGCTGTCCGTTTCCGCCTTCGCTGGTGCCTGTCGATGTCAATGGAGATCCCCTGTCTCTGCGGTGGTCGATAACGGGGCCCGACTATAGCCGCTTCGCGCTGCCGCTGCGCGCCGCTGCAAAGCGGGGCCCGGCCGCCACGCACGGGCGGTATGTTACGGCATTGTTAATTTGTCATGAAATCTGGGGACTTGCGACACGCCGGTACGGCGGTTCCGATACACTGCGTTCGTGACACTTCATTGGCACTTTTGTTAATGAAATATTAACGTTTGCACGCGGTCCCGGATGCTGCGAGTCGCATCACGTAACCTGGCCTGGTGCCGGAGTAGGGTGACCCACATGGACAAGAGACTGACAGTGCTGCTCGTTCTTGCCAGCGTGCTGGCCGGGTGTGCCGTGCAGCCGGGGTCACCGGTTCGCATGGCCACTGCCGCCTCCTACTGCCCATCCGGGAGTGTGCTCGTTTGCGAAAGCCTGTTCGAGCCCGGCCGCGAGATCGGCCCGAACCAGTGCGGCTGCGCCGATACTCTGGGCCGCCGTTGAAGCGAAAGCGGGTCCTCCCCCGGCCGACGGCCCGGCAGGCGGACGCCGGCGTCGGCTAGCCCCTCGCCGGGTCCGGCGCATCGCTGGGTAGCCGTGCATAATGCACGGCCTGACCCCGATATCTGCAGGCGAACCATGCAGCCACCGAGAGCCGCGAAACGGCCGCACCCGCTAGAGGCGCACGGCCACGTCCGGCACGACGATTACTTCTGGTTGAACCAGCGGGACAACCCCGAGGTGGTCGCGCACCTGCAGGCCGAAAATGAGTACGCCTCGGCGGTGCTGGCGCCGTGCGAGAACCTGCGCCTGCGGCTGCTGGACGAGATGCGTTCGAGGATCCCGGGGCGCCAGTCGACCGCCCCGTTTCGCGAGGGCGACTACTTCTATTACCTCCGCTACGAGGAAGGACAGGAGTACCCTGTCTTTTGCCGCCGGGCATGTTCCGCCAACGGCGGGGAGCAGTTGCTGCTCGACGTCAACGCGGTAGCCGATGGCCACGATTACTGCGATGTCGGCGCCTTCGAGGTCAGCCCGGACCAGCGCTACGCTGTGCTGGCCGTCGATTTCGTCGGGCGGCGTTTCTATACGCTGCGCTTCCTCGATCTCGAAAACGGCCGGTTTCTCGAGCGCAGCATCCCCGACGTCACTGACAACGTGCAGTGGGCGGCCGATAGCCGGACCGTGCTGTATGCGCGCCAGGACCCGGAGACGCTGCGGGACTTCCAGGTGTTGCGCCACACGCTGGGCAGCGGCAAAGATGCGCTGGTCTTCGAGGACGGCGACGAGACGTACTGGGTGTCGGTAGAGAAGTCGCTGTCGGGCCGCTTCCTGTACATCGTCAGCGCCGCCACGCTGACGACCGAGGTCCGCTACCTGTCGGCCCTGGAGCCTGCCGCGGAGCCCCGGCTGTTCCAGGCGCGCGAGGAGGGACACGAATACTACGTGACCGACGGCGGCGATCGTTTTTTCGTATTGTCGAACCACGAGGCTCGGAACTTTCGCGTGTTCGAAACCTTCGCCGCGGGCACCGACAGGGCCCACTGGCGTGAACTGGTCGGACACCGTGCCGAGGTGCTGATCGAGGGCATCGAGGTATTCCGGGATCACGTGGTGCTCGCCGTGACGGAGCGGGCCCTGCCACGCTTCGAGGTCCTTGACCGGGCTGACGCTGCGATACGGCGAATCGGGTTCGACGAAGCCGTATATGGTGTCGAATTTGGCGACAACCACGTTTACGAGGCCGCGACGCTCCGCGTCGACTACGAGTCGCTGACCACGCCGCACACCGTTATCGACATCGATCTTGCGGATGGATCGAGGGGGATCGTCTGGCAGCAGGAGGTCCCCGGCGGCTTCGATCCGCAGCGTTACCGGGCCGAGCGCCTGTTCGTGGAGGCACGGGACGGAGCGAGTGTGCCGGTCTCCATGGTCTACCGGCCGGACCTGCGCAGGGACGGCGGCAACCCGTTGCTACTGTATGGCTACGGCGCGTACGGGATCAGTGTCGAGGCGAGCTTCGACGGTGACCGGGTGAGCCTGCTGGACCGCGGCTTCATCTTCGCGATAGCCCACGTTCGCGGCGGCTCGGAACTCGGCCGGGACTGGTATCGCGATGGCCGCGAGTTCCGCAAGCGCAACAGCTTCAATGACTTCATCGACGTCGCCCGCTACCTGCAGGGCCAGGGCTATACGACGCCCCGCCAATGTTACGCCCGCGGCGGCAGCGCCGGCGGGCTCTTGGTCGCGGCCGTGATGAACATGGCGCCGGAGCTGTTCCGGGGAGTCAGTACGCGCGTGCCCTTCGTGGATATCGTGACATCCATGCTCGATACGAGCCTGCCGCTGACGACCGGCGAGTATGACGAATGGGGCGACCCCGGGGACCCTGACTGCTATCGCTACATGCTGAGCTATTCACCGTACGACAACGTCAGGGCCAGAACGTACCCGAACCTGCTCGTGACGACCGGCCTGCATGACTCCCAGGTGCAATACTGGGAGCCGGCCAAGTGGGTTGCCAGGCTGCGGGATCTCGACACCGGCGATGCGCTGATTTTGCTTCACACCGACATGCAGGCGGGCCACAGCGGCAAGACCGGCCGGTACCGCAGCCTCGAGGACAGCGCGCTCGCCTACACTTTCCTGCTGATGCTGGAAGGCGAACCGGGCTGAACCTGCACCGCGGTCAGTCGGCCTGGTCCAGTGCGGGCCTTACGATCAGCACGTCGCAGGGGAGGTGATCCAGCACCCGCTCAGCCGTGGAGCCCAGGATTGCCCGTCGCCAACCCCAGCGGGCGAGGGCGCCCATGACGACGAGGTCGGCTTTGCGCGAGCGGGCGAAGGCCGGCAGCAATTCGCGGGTCCGGCCCGGAAGCTGGTGCACGAATTCCTTCGCGAACCCGTTCTTCGCCGCCAGCTCGTCGAGCCTGGCGCGGTGTTCGGCGCGGATCTTCTGGTCGAGTTCGTCGATCGGAATTTCGATCGGCTTGAAGGTCCGGGTCGCTTCGCGCCCGATGCCTGTCAGTCGATGGTAGGTATGCAACAGGTGCACTTCGCCGCTGCTCGGTTCGGCAATTCGGCGAGCGTTGTCGATGATGATCTGGTCCAGGGCCGCCGGCTTGTCGTGGCCGTGGGTCGGGTCGACTGCCGCGATGATGACCGGGTTCTCCCGGATCTCCTGTGGCTTGACCAGGTACAGCGGGCACGGGCAGCTGCGGATCAGCTGCCAGTCGGTATCGACGAAAATCGCGCGTTCCGCCGCACTGTGGTACTCGGTGCCCTTGACCACATAGCTGGGATTGACGTCCAGGATTCGGGCCATGATGGCTTCGGCCATCGGTCGTTCCTCGAGTACCCCTGTCTTTACGGTCAGTCCCATGTCCCGCGCGTTCTCGGCCAGTTCCTCTATCATCTCGGATTGTGCAGCCTGGATACGCTGCCCGATTTCTTTCGCCTCGGCCGACACGTACCAACGGTCCTGCAGCGGCCCGATCTCGGGGTCGCACAGCAGCAGTTGCAGCGAGCAGTCGGTCAGGCCGGCGAGCCAGACGGCACGGTCGACGACTTCATGCGGGTGGGTATCGGGTTCGACGATCGTCAGGATGATGTTGTTGGTTGACATGGCGGCTTCCTTCCAGGCGTTCCAGCGCCCTAAAGCAAGCATAGAAAGCCGTCGCCGGGTCTGGAATCCGTACTCTGCGTGGCGCCTTTTCGGCTATTACCTATGCGCCCGGGCACCCCGCACCGCGGTGCAATTCAACACGCGACGGCGGATAATCGTCCGCTCTCGACCGGACAGGGCAGAAACGCCATGCAGAGGATTCACGTGATAGTCATCGCGCTTTCGATGGCCGGTGCCGCTTCGGCGCAGGATTTGTCGGAACTGGTCAATTACCGCGCCTATTCACCGGTCTTCGCCAGCGCCGGACAGCCGACGGAGCCACAATTGGCCGCAATCCGGGATGCGGGCTTCGAGCGGATCATTTACATCGCCTACAGCGACCAGCCGAAATCGCTGCCCAACGAGGATCGGCTGGTCAAGAACCTCGGTCTCGAGTATGTGCACATCCCCGTCGAGTGGAACGCGCCTACCGGCAGCGACTTCTACCTGTTCGCTGCCGCGATGCGAAGCGCCCCCGAAAAGAGGACGCTGCTGCATTGCCAGGTCAACTATCGCGCCTCCGCGTTCAGTTTTCTGTACCGCGTGATTTACGAGGACGTGCCCGTGGCAGTGGCGAAGGCGGACCTGAACAGCGTGTGGACCCCGAACGAGACCTGGCGAGACCTGATCTTCGCGGTCCTGGCAGAAAACGGCGTGTCGCCGGAGTGCGAGGGCTGCGACTGGACGCCGGCGCCTGACAACTGACGAGCATCATTGCCGGTCGTTGCGCCCTGTATCCCGGGCGGTCGGTCGGTTCGCCGCGTTTTGCTAACATGCCGGGCACGGAATTTACGCCGGCCGCAACCGGCCGGCCTGGACTGGAGCCCACGGGTGAAACATGAACATCGCAGTCTCTAGAGTAGCCGTCGCCGCGGCCTTGCTGTTCACCGCACTGCCGGCCGCCGCCCAGGAAGCCGACCTGGTGCTGCGGAACGGCATCATCTGGACCGTCGACGACTCGAACCCCCGGGCCGAGGCGCTCGCCTCGCTGCGCGACCGGATCGTCTACGTCGGTTCGAACGCCGGGGTCGAGCGCTACATCGGTCCCGGCACCCGCGTCATCGACCTGGGCGGCAAGCTGGTGACACCCGGTTTCTATGACAACCACGTTCACTTCGAAGGAACGGGGCGGCTGCTTTACGGCCTGAACTTGCTCGACGTGTCGGATGAACCAGCGTTCGTCGCGCGCATTACCGAGGTCGACGAACGCTACGCTCCGGGAACATGGATTACCGGCGGCGACTGGTCTGCGTACGAGGCCTGGGGCGAAGGCGAGGTTGCGGAGGCCGGGCGGGAGGTCAATCCGGACGATCTGTACGGCGATTTCTTCCTGCCGCAGCGGCGCATGATCGACCGGATCACAGCCGATCGCCCGGTGCTCGTCCGGCGCTTCGACCGCAAGGTGTACCTCGCGAACGGCGCGGCGCTCGAGCTGGCCGGCATCCGGAAGGGCACGCCGGACCCGGAGGGCATCGCGGTGCAGCGGGATGCGAGCGGCGAGCCGACGGGCGCGCTCTTCAATCCGGTGTCCGGCGCCGTCGAGTCGACGGTGCTGGTGCGTGACAACGTACGCACGCTGTTCGACCCGTTGATACCCGAACCGTCGCGCGAGCAGCGTATCCAGGAAACTTTGCGCGCCTGGCAGCAGATGCGCGAGGTCGGCGTGACGAGCTACTGCGACATCACCTCGGCGCCGGTCCAGGTCGACATCTACCGCGAGCTGCGCGACAAGGGCCAGATGACGGCGCGCGTCCGCTACCGGCCGCCGCTCGATCGCTGGGAGTCGCTCGCGAACCTCGGCATTCAGCCGGGCTTCGGCGACGACTGGATTCGTTTTGGCGCGGTGAAGGCCTGGATCGACGGCATCATGGGCAACAGTTCGGCGCGATTTTATGAGCCGTACACGCACAATCCGTCGAGCCGCGGTATCTGGCGCGACATCATGTTCCCCTTCGAGCGTTCGCCGGAGAACCCGGAGGACATGCAGAGCCGGCTGGAACGCCTGGCGCTGGAGGCGGACGCTGCCGGCATACAGCTGACCGTGCATGCGATCGGCGACGAGGCAAACGGTTACCTGATGGACATGCTCGAACGAATCATCGCGAAAAACGGCGAACGCGATCGTCGCTTCCGGCTGGTACACGCCCAGGTGATGACGGATCGTGACATCGAGCGTGCCGGCAAAATGAAGATCGTCGCCGAGGTGCAGCCTTTCCATACGTCGGACGACATGCGCTGGATGGAAGAGCGCATCGGGCGCGACAGGTCCCGCGGGGCCTATGCGTTCCGCAGGCTTTGGGACTCGGGCGCGACAGTCAGCTTCGGGTCGGACTCGCCCGGTACGAACGCGTCGCGCTATTACCTCAACCCGATGCTCGGCCTGTATGCGGCGGTCACGCGCAAGACGCTGTCGGGACAACCGGAGGGCGGCTGGTTCCCGCGGGAAAAGCTGACGATAGAGGAGGCGATCAAGGCCTATACGCTGAACACGGCGTACGCCGGCTACGAGGAAAACATCAAGGGCTCGATTACGGCAGGCAAGCTGGCCGACTTCGTCATACTCTCGGACAACCTGCTGACAATGAACCCGGACGGCATCAAGGACGTCAGGGTACTGATGACGATCGTTGGCGGCAGGATCGTGCACGAGGCGGACTGAACACGTGAACCCCGGGCGGCTGTATTCCCATGCGGTCGCCCGGGTGGTTTCCACAAGCGGTGGCACAGGATGAAGCGCACGATCGCCATCGCAGGCAACATGGGCGTGGGGAAGTCCACGCTCGTCGAATTCCTCAGCAGGACCTACGGCATCGCGCCGTTTTACGAGCCGAACGAGGATAATCCTTACCTCCCGGACTTCTACCGGGACATGGGTCGCTGGGCATTCCACTCGCAGCTCTACTTCCTGAGTAACAAGTTTCGCCTGCACCAGGAACTCGATCGCAGCTCGGGCGTCGTTGTGCTCGATCGGACGATCTTCGAGGATGCCGAGGTCTTCGCCCGCGCACTACACGAGATGCGAGTCATGGACGAACGCGACTGGGAAACCTACAGCGGATTCTACCGCTCGATACTCGATGCAATTCGGCCGCCCGACCTGATGATCTACCTGCGTTGCTCGATGCGCACGCTGCGCAGGCGTATCAGCATGCGAGGCCGCGAGATGGAAAAAAACGTCCCGCTTGCCTACCTGAAGCGCCTGGAGCGGCTCTACGAAGACTGGATCGAGAACTACTCGCTGGGCGAGGTGCTGGTGCTGGAGACCGATCGGCTGGACTACGTGAACGACGTAATTCATCGCCTGGACGTGATGGAACGCATCGAGGCCGTCTTGCCGCCGGAGCTCGGCCGACCGGCCGTGCCCTGACGGGAAGCGTGTCCTGCACCGGCGGCGTGCTCAAGCTGCGGCATGTCCGGGCGCTACTGCGCCGGACGGATCAGTTCCCGAAGGGCTCAGTATAGGTCGACGGCACCGCCTCGCCATCGACCATTGCAGGGATATACAGACTCTGGTTCAGCGTGTCGGTGATCGCCCGGCGGCAGTTGTCGGTGATGGGCAGGCCGGCGCCTTCGGATACGCTGATGCTGCTCGGCACGCCCTCGAATGACACGTGCGCCTTGGCCAGGACCGAGAACTGCGCATAGTTCGGGCATACCTTCTGCCAGGCTTCCCCGGTCAGCACGCGCTGCGCCGCGACGTGCTGCGGCCCGTAGGCCTCGACATTTTCCGCGTGGCCCGGATTGGGCAGGAGGCCGACCTTGCGGTCTTCGCCCTTCTGCACAAACAGCACGCGGTACTGGAAATAGATCTCGACTTTCTTGCCATCGATGCTCGCGGGCGTCCAGCGCGCCTTCTTCAGCGCCTGGCTGACGGCCCCCGCATAAACCTCGTCTCCGGGCTGGATGACGTAACAGCCACCACCGTCCATCTTGCCGTTCGTCTTCACGATGCCGGCGCAGACGATCGCGCGTTCGAAATCACCCTTGATGTCCGGGAAGCCGAGTTGCTGCAGCAGCGCCTTGTCGCCCTCGATCATGCCGGCCGGCAAACGCTCGGCCAGCGCCGCCTGGCTGGCGCAAAGCGCCAGCAAAAGAGATGTCAGTTTGTACATTCGTGTTTCGGATAGTGTCTGCAGACCGCCTGCATTATACTGCCGCGCGCCGAGACCGGGATCGATCCCGGCACGGTGTTACAAATCGAAACACAAATTGACTGGATATTTGCGGCGGGACAGGCAGTATGGGCGCCCGTCGCTTTCCACAGGGATCAACCCGAGGCTACAGGTATGCGTATTTTTTCAAGTCTCTTATTGCTCCTGGCCGCGCCGACCCTGGCGCTGGCGCAGGGTTACGGCGGCACGCGCGGCGGCGCGGGCACCTGGGAATGGGCGGTCGCCGGCATCTACCAGGATTCGGAAAGCGCAACGTCCGGCGGTGGCTCGGCCGTCACGATGGACAGCGCGGTCGGCCTGGGCTTCAACATCGGCTACTACCTGAACGATCGGATCATGCTGGGCGGCGAGATCGAGTGGCTCAGCCCCGACTACGATGCGACGCTGATCAGCGAGGGCGGTGACCAGGAGCGGATCAGCCACTCGCTGAGCCAGTTCAATTTCCGTTTCAAGGGTACGTTCAACCTGCTCGAGGGCCCGTTCACCCCCTACGTCGACCTGAATGCGGGCTGGACCTACTTCGACTCGAACGTCGCAGACGGCCCGCCGATCGTCGGCTGCTGGTGGGTATGGCCATGGGGCTACATCTGCGACGGCTATTACAATACCTATACGGAAACCAGCTTCAGCTACGGCGCCGGCCTGGGCCTGCGCTACCGGTTCACCGGCGGTGCGATGCTCAAGCTGAGCTACAACGGCTATGTCCTGGATGACATCGGGTCGGCGAGCGACCCGTCGCTCAGTGCCGCGAAGCTCGAGGTCGCGTTCGGCTTCTGACCGCGCGCGGCGTACGGAACGGAGACGGCCGGTTCCTGGACCGGCCGTTTTCTTATGCGCTGCAGGTCAGCGGAGTCCGGCCGGAGTCCGGTAGCAGCAGCCGGGCTGCCTGGTAAAACGTCTCTATTCGCCGACTGCCTGGAATTCGTAGACGGCTTCGAGGATCGGCGATAGCGTCTCGCCGTAGCGGCCGAACCAGTTGTGGTAGATGCGTCGTATGCGGGCCGTTCGATAGAGGTCCGCCAGGGCGCGATCCGCGGACAGCCTGAAGCGCGTATCGCCCCGGTTCAACATCAGGGAGTAGGGCTCGAACGAAAATGCTCGCTGGGTGAGCGTGTAATTGGATGAATTCGGGGACCGAAAAACCTGTCCGACGAGCATCGCCCGGTCGGAGGCATAGCCGTCGACTTCGACCGTGTCGAGGAGCTCCATGCCCTCGTCATGAGTTTCGATGAGCCGGATCTCGGTCCGGTAGTCGTTCGCCTGTGCGAACTCCCGCAGCGCATCTTCGGTAGTCGTCCCGGCGATCACCGCGATCCGTTTTCCGTCGATGCCTTCCAGCCCGCCGATCGGACGGCTGTTGCGCGACAGGATCGAGCCGCCCGTGATGAAGGTCAGCAGCGTGAAGTCCACCCGTTCACGACGCGACAGTGTCACTGTGGTAGCGCCGCATTCGATGTCGACCAGGTTCTGCTCGACCGCCTCCAGTCGCTGTTCCATCGAGACGAGCGGGAGGAAGCTTATGTCGATCTTCTCCAGGCCGAGTTCGTCCCGGACGGAGGAAGCGATGTGGCGGCACAGGTCGATCGAATAACCAACCGGGTTGCCGCTCTCGTCCAGGAACGACATCGGCGGTGCATCGGGCACGAAGCCGATCCGGAACTCCCCTGTGCCGGCGACGCGATCCAGGGTGCTGGCATAGTCCTGCGCGTGGGCCAGCAGCGCAGGGAGAAAGATCAGAACGAACGAGGCGATGGCTCGCGGCATGTCGGGCTCCCCTGGCTACGATGGGTCGAGTCTCGCAATCCGGGGGGCGCGTGTCTACCTCGCGCCCGCCGGCAGCAGCCGGATCCTGAATGCCTCGTGCTCGAGGATGCGCTCACGCGAGTAGAGCAGCGGGAATGAGCCGTCCGTGGCCCAGCCTTCGAGCAGGTTGTCGTAAAAGCGCGAGCGCGGATCGCCCGACTGGCCCGGCGCGTTGGTCATCCGCGCGGCGTCCCAGTTGCCGACGTCGACGACCATGCGCCAGGATGCGCCGCTCTGGACCAGGAAGTCGTCGGCATCGAAACTCGTGTTGTTGGTCGTGTTGCCGCTGCCGCCTCGCGGGTAGGACGGGAAGCGCATCTGCGTCGCGAGTTCCGGGCCGGCGCGTTCGAGCAGCGGGTGCTCGAATTGCATGCGGTGCAGGTCTCCCCAGCGCCAGTTCGACGAGTCCTCGCCCAGCAGATCGATTGCCTCCGCCCATGCGGTTTCGAGTGTCGCCAGTGCGAGTGCCTCACCGGTCGGAGTCCTGAGGCGCTCGAGCACGGTGTAGTCGTGCAAGGGCGCGATCCGCTCCGGCTGCGACGGCGCGAGCTCCGTTGCGAGCGCGGGGTTCAGGTGACGGTGATACCAGATCGCGTACAGGGCGGCAGCAGCCGATTCCGGCACCAGGCGTGCATCCCATCCCGCGAGCAGCCGGTATGCCGGCGTGTCGCCGACGGGCAGCAGCGCGACGATCTCGCGCGCCAGTACCGACGTGTAGTCGCGCTGCAGCGCGACGGAATCCGCAAGCGTGTGCTCCTGTTGCCCGGCCAGGACTTCCCGGAGCCGGTTGTAGCGCCACGGCGTCGACCATTCGAAACCGATTCGATAGCGGTCGATGGGGTAGTCTTCGGGCAGGTTCATCGAGTTCGCCGTGCCGGCATAGCCGCGGGCCGGGTTGTACTCGACCGGCAGCACGTCCATGTCGTGGTAGCCGTCCCACTCGTAACGGCCGTCGCCCGGCACCGGCAGAATGCCGTCCCAGTTGCGCCGCACCGGGAACAGGCCGGCCGGCTTGTAGCCGATGTTGCCCTCGATATCGGCATAGACCTGGTTCTCGGGCGGTGCGCCCCAGCGGTTCAGCGCGCCGACGAACTCGCGCCAGTTTTCCGCGCGCATGTATTCGACGCTGCCGAAGTAGGGCGCCATGCCTTCGTCCAGCCAGGCTGCCCGGACGGCGAACAGGTGCGTGTCGTCCGCGGCGATCACGGGACCGTGCCGCGTGAATGCGAGTTCCACTTCGACCGGCGCCTGTCCCGCGACCGGGATGGATTCGCGGACAATCGTCAGAGGTTCGCTGCCGCTGCCGTAGCGATAGCCACCGTCGCTGCGCTCGTACACGTACAGGTCTTCCTGGTCGATGCGGAAGATAGTCAGGCCGAACGCGATGCGCTGGTTATGCCCGATCGATATGCCGGGCAGGCCCGGCTCGCCGGCGCCGATGACGTCGAGATCGGGCGCGACGAGATGGGAGACGTAACGGAGTGACGGCACGCTGTGGGAACGGTGCGGATCATTGGCGAGTATCGCGCGGCCGGTCGCGGTCCGTCCCGGCGCAACCACCCAGTTGTTGCTGCCGAGTGACGGGTCATCGATACCCCGGTCCACGCGAGCCAGTGCGCCGGCCGACCTGTCGAAGCTCACGGACGCCTTGGCCAGCCGGTAAACGGCCAGCGTATCTTCCTGGATGACGCAGGGGTCGAGGCCTGCCGGGACGGTCAGTTTCCAGCGCGGTTCCAGCGGCATGCGCAGTTCGATCGCCTCGACGCCGAGCTCGCAGGCGATGCGCGCGGCGCGCGCCTCGCTCGTGACGTTGGCAGACAGTCCGTGACTGCGTACGCGCACGACGTCCGCCGGGTCCCAGCGGCTGGGCGCGTAACCCAGCAGGCTGAACTCGACCGGCATCCGCTCGGGTTCCGACCGGAGCAAGTCCACGTACGCGTTGATCCCCGCGGTGAACGCCTCGGCAATGCGCTTGGCGTCCGAACCATAGGCGAGCCATTCGCGATACATGTCGCCTCGGTAGAGAAACAGGCGGTTGGCTCGGTCCTGCTCGACGAAGCCTGCGCCGAATACCTCGGCCAGCAAACCCAGCCCGCGGCGGCGCCACGTGTCGATCTGCCAGAGGCGATCTCGCGCGGCATTGAAACCCTGTGCGAAGAACGCATCGTAGTGCGTGCCCGCGTAGATGTGCGGGACGCCCCATTCGTCCACGATGATTTCCGCGGGCTGCTCGAGTCCCGCAAGCTCGAAGCTTGCGTCGCCATCCGCGAGCGACGCCGGGCCGGCCGCGAGGGCCAGGCAGGCGAGCAGCGTTCTCATGTATCCCCCGGTTCGTTCGCTACCGGGCGATTGTACACGGCTCCGGAGCGCCCTCTATTCCGCCCGGCACTGCGCCTCGACCAGCATCCAGCGCAGGCCCGTACGCTCGTGCACGAGGAAGCATTTCGAGCCGTCGATGACGAGCTGGAAACGTTCGGGACGGCCGAGGTCCCGGCCCAGCTCCGGGGGGCGATCGATGCTGCGGCTGGTCGCTCGCTCGATGATGAGCAGGCTGTCGACGCTCAGCGCGTCGTCGGCGATCGTGACCGGCGCGCCGTTCAGCGCCGTCGACACGATGCCCTCGATCTCGGCGCGGGTCGCCGGGCTCGCGTTCGTCAGGAGTGCGGGCACGTCCGGCTGTGCCGGCGGCGAGCCGCAGGCGCCCAGCAGCATGCCGAGAACGACCACGGCGCGGCAGTTCATGGCCGTTGCCTCAGGATGCGGTTCGTATGCCAGGGCGACTTGGGCACGAATGCGTCCTGCGCGTCATCGCTGGCCGGCGCCTCGACGCCCTGCACGGTCGAAGCGCTGGGGGGCGACGTGCACTGCCCGGTGTCGACCCAGGCGAGCGCCTCGGCGTAGCGATCCTCGAGCGGATCGCCGAGGTCGCGGCCGAAGTCGTCGGCGATCGCGCAGCC
>Ga0224505_10000034_pt1 | contig 100272 bp, 127 predicted proteins | sample SF_Jan12_sed_USG_FD_169102 | JGI IMG/M metagenome (GOLD analysis project Ga0224505, IMG submission 169102) | Sediment microbial communities from San Francisco Bay, California, United States - SF_Jan12_sed_USGS_4_1 | ecosystem: Environmental > Aquatic > Marine > Sediment | place: USA...
GCAGCGCCTGGATGAATTCCGGCGGCGTCGCGAGTATCTCGGCCGGTTTCTTGTCGCTGTATATGCGCAGGAGCACGGCGATCAGCCCGGACACGATCGCCGCGTCGCTGATTGCTCGAAACCGGATTCGCTCGCCCGAGCGCTCTGCGACGAACCAGACCTGTGACTGGCAGCCACGGATCCTGTTTTCATCCGTGCGATCGGACTCCGGAAACTCGGGCAGACGGCGGCCGAGGTCGATCAGGTACTGGTACCGGTCCATCCAGTTGTCGAAGAATGCAAATTCCTCGATGACTTCGCGCTGCGCGGCGTCTACCTCGTTCATGGACCGCTGCTCCTGGCCGTCAGCCGCCGCGCCGCCAGCGTGTGCCATCCGCACCGTCTTCTATTGCGATGCCGGCGGCCGCCAGGCGGTCACGGATCCCGTCGGCCGTGGCGAAATCGCGTGCGGCGCGCGCAGCATTGCGCGCGGCGAGCAGCGCCTCGATCTCGTCGGCCGGCAGCCCGTCGTCGTCGCTCGTCGCCCCGGCGAACCAGGCCTCAGGATCCTGTCCCAGCAGGCCGACAAGGTTCCCGGCCGCGAGCAGCTCGGCGGCCAGGCGCCGGCGTTCATCGTCCGAGCCCGCCTTGTTGAGATTGCGCGCCAGTCCGAACATCTCTGCCAGCGCCTTCGGCGTATTCAGGTCGTCCTGCAGCGCTTCGACGACCGCGACGGGCGGCTCGGCCACCTGCCGAAGTTCCGCGGGAATGTCGATGCCCCTCAGTGCACCATAGAAGCGATCGAGCATCCGCCGCGCCGAGTCGATCGTTTCTTCGGACCAGTCGAGCGGCTGCCGGTAATGCGCACTCAGGAGCGCGAGACGAATGACCTCGCCCTGGATGGTTTCTATCATTTCGTGCACGAGCAACACGTTGCCCAGCGACTTCGACATCTTCGTGCTGTCGATGCTTAGAAAACCGTTATGGACCCAGTAACGGGCGAAGACCTTGCCATCATGCGCGCAGGTACTCTGCGCGATTTCGTTCTCGTGGTGCGGGAAGACGAGATCCTGCCCGCCGGCATGAATATCGATGGTCTCGCCGAGATGCTTCTCCGACATTGCCGAGCACTCGAGGTGCCAACCGGGCCTGCCGCGCCCCCAGGGCGAATCCCAACCCGGCAGGTCCGGCGTGGACGGCTTCCACAGCACGAAGTCCTGCGGGGCCTTCTTGTATGGCGCGACGTCGACGCGTGCACCGGCGATCATCTCGCGAAGCTTGCGCCCGGACAATTTCCCGTAATCGGGGAATGCCGCCACGTCGAAGAGCACATGGCCTTCGGCCTCGTACGCGCAACCCTTCGCGACCAGCTTTTCGATCATCGCGACCATCTCGGCGATGTGATCGGTCGCGCGCGGCTCGATATCCGGCCGCTGGACACCCAGGGCCGCCATGTCGTCATTGTATGCCCTGATGTAGCGGGCCGTAATTTCGCCTATCGGCTTGCCTGTCTCGAGCGACGCGGCGTTGATCTTGTCGTCCACGTCCGTAATGTTGCGCGCGAAGGTGAGCTCGTAATCCCGCCGGAGCACGCGCGCGAGCACGTCGAACACGACGGCCGGGCGCGCGTTCCCGATGTGCGCAAAGTTATAGACAGTGGGCCCGCAGAGATACATCGTAACCCTGCCGGGAACCATTGGTTCGAACGGCACCTTGGCGCCGCGCATCGTGTCGTGCAGGTAAAGCGTCATGAAACGGTCTTTTCGTCGGTCGGGTGAGCAGGAATCCGGGGACGCAATGATAACAATAACGGCCCGGCGGACAGCCAGAATCTTGCCCCGGGGAGCCATTGCTGCCGGCCTTCGCTTATAATCAGCGGCCCGACGCAGGCAGGGAACCCGAGCCAGGAGAGGTCATGTCCGACTCAGCAATCCGCTTCAACGAACGGACCAGCATCGAGCAGGTCGAGGAAAGCACCGAACTCGCTCCCAGGTTCGACGAGCGCGGCCTTATTACCGCCGTGACGACGGATGCGCAATCAGGCGAGCTCCTGATGCAGGGCTACATGAATACCGAGGCCCTGCGCCTGACGATCATGACCGGCGAGGCCCATTACTACAGCCGCAGCCGCCAGGCGCTGTGGCACAAGGGCTCCACGAGCGGGCTCGTGCAGAAAGTTGAGCAGCTGCTCATCGACGACGACCAGGATTGCGTCTGGCTGCGCGTGAACGTGGCCGGGGGAGCGAGCTGCCATGTTGGATACCGGTCCTGCTTCTATCGGCAGATACCGGTGGGGCGGGAATTTACTGCGCGCCAGCACCAGGGGCAGATAGAACTCGAGTTTACAGACACCGACAAGGTCTTCGATCCCGCAGAGGTCTACGGCGACGCGCCGAACCCCACCATCCTGTAATGGCGCCCTGCGTCAGCCCTTCAGTACCGCCCGCTGACTGACTTCTGGCGCTGCCCGCCGCGACGGCGTACGGCGGCCGGCTGAGGTTCGCGCGTCGAGATCGCGCGGGCCTGGAAGACGTATTCGAGCGTGCCGACCAGCCAGAAGAAGTAGCCCATCAGTTCGAAAAACTCCTCGACAGCGAGTTTTACGACGCGCTGGTAGTCGTCGCCCAGTATCGCCAGCCACAAAGGCTCGTGGCCTATGAATCGCACGTACACGAAGTGCACGACCGCCCCGGCGAACAGAAGCGTAAGCCCGGGCGATGGCCACAGCCGCAGCCAGGCTACGCGGAACCGGCGCCGGTGGCGATACGTGTAAACGATGAGCAGCGACGCCGCGACGACTGCGAGCGTTTGCCAGAGGTTGTTCGCGACGTAATTGTCGAGGAAATAGTCGAGTTCGCGGATCATGAAGATCAACGCGAGACCGCCGAACAGGAAAGCCACGGGACGCTGCGCAGGGAAATCCCTCGCAACCCAGCCGCAAAGCACGCCACAGATCGCGAGTATCAGTGGCTGGATGAGCTCGACCGGCGAGAACTCGCTCGTGCCATAGAGGTCGCCCGTATTGACCAGCACGTGCAGCCTGAGGCTGCCCGGCGACCGGATTTCCAGCCAAGTGAACAGCCACGTGAAAAAGGCGATCCCGGCGAAGTACAGGAGGTAGCGGATGAGGGCCATGACCCATTATGGGTCAGGGACCCGCGGGTTGGGAATCGCATTCAGTTCCGCAGGTGCCAGGTTGGCCGGTCGTCCGCGTCCAGCAACTCATGTCGCAGAAGCCAGTCGCGCGCGTCCGCTGCATCGTCGTCGAACCAGCGCCTCGTGCTGCCGAGCCTGAAACTGTATCCCCAGCTATCCATGTCGCGCATGATCCGGTCACGGCCTGCCGGCAGGCTGTCGGCGAGCACGACCTGCAGGAAGCATACAGCCGCTTCTTCGGGATCGTCACCACCGGCGTCCCGCGCCAGAGCGGCCCGACGCTCTCCATCCATGCAAACGACATGCGCTGTTTCGTGCAGCACCGAATGTACCGGTGTGTCCGACCGGACGAATACGCGGCGGCCGATGAGACCGGCCTCGGGTTCACCCCAGAAACTGCCCGGAATGGCCTCGCCGTCCGGGACCACGCAGAGGTCGAGCCCGAGCCGGTCCAGCAACCCGCGGAGCGCCGCGAGCGGCATGTCGGCTACGACCAGGACATCGGACGAAGGCGGATCAGCTCCCATTGCCGGTGAGCGACGACAGCTGGATCAGCACGATCCGCACGAGATCCGACGCAATCGTGTCGCGCAGCACATCCTCCTCGCGCGCTTTGCCCAGGACGAGCGTCTCGTCGTAAGTGTAGTCCTGGGTCAGCGTTTGTTCGCGAGCGGCAAGCAGCTGGCCCGAGGCGCTGTCGAGACTGAAAACGACCCGGTAGTACACCTCGTACTCGCGCGGTACGTTCCGTGCCGATACCGACAGCACTCTCTGCCCGGTGACATCGTCCAGTATGTTCAGTACTGCGGTAGCATCCGTGGCCGACTCGACCAGCTCGATATCGTTTGCGCGTAGAGCTTCCTGCAGCTTGCGGTAGAAAAGGCTGTGCTTGTCCTGCGTCGAAATATAGGTGCGCTGCATGTCCGGCGGCAGCGACAGGGCGCCGCGCATCTGGAATCCGCAGGCGCCTGTCAGCGCCATGGCGACGCAAAGCAGAATGCTGCGCCTAGACGACGACATTCACCAGCCTGCCTGGCACGACGATTATCTTGCGGATCTGCTGGTCGGCGACGAAGCGCTGAACGTTGGCGTCGGCCAGGGCCAGCTCCTCGATCGTCGCCTTCGGGGCGTCGACGGCGACCCGAACCCGGCCACGCAGCTTGCCATTGACCTGCACGACCAGTTCGATCGTGTCCTGCTCCAGGGCCGCTTCGTCGACGGCCGGCCAGCGCTCGTCGATGATGTTGGTCGTGTGACCCAACTGGTACCAGAGTTCGTGGCAAATGTGGGGCACGATAGGCGACAGCAAGAGGACAATTGACTCGAGTGCCTCGTGCACGGCGGCTCGGCCGCCTGCGGACTGGTCCTCCAGCCGGGACACGGCATTCAGTAGTTCCATCGTCGCCGCCACGGCCGTATTGAACTTGTAGCGTCTGCCGACGTCGTCGCTGACCTTTGCGATCGTCTGATGGGTCTTGCGCCGCAATTCCAGCTGCGCCTCGTCGTATGACCGGACGGGCTCGACTTCGCCGGCCGCGACATGCGCGCCGACAGCAGCCCACAGGCGTTTCAGGAAACGGAAGGCACCCTGCACGCCCTCCTCCGACCACTCGAGCGACTGCTCCGGCGGCGCCGCCGACATCATGAACAGCCGGACCGTGTCTGCTCCGTAACGGTCCATCATCTGCTCCGGGTCGACGCCGTTGTTCTTCGACTTCGACATCTTCTCGACGCGGCCCATCGTCACAGGCTTCCCGTCGGACCGGAGGATCGCGCCCGTTACGCGGCCGCCGCTGTCTCTCTGGATGTCGAGGTCCACCGGGTTGAAGTATGTCGTGGAGCCGTCCTTCTCTTCGCGGTACCAGGTCTCGGCGACGACCATACCCTGGCACAGTAGCCGAGTCGCGGGTTCGTCGCTGCCCACCAGGCCGGCATCGCGCATCAGCTTGTGCCAGAAACGGAAATACAGCAGATGCATGACCGCATGTTCTATTCCGCCGATGTACTGATCGACGGGCAGCCAGTAATTCGCGCGGTCGTCCAGGATCGCGGAATCCTGATCACGCGACGTAAATCGCGCGTAATACCAGGATGACTCCACGAAGGTATCGAACGTGTCCGTCTCGCGCTTGGCGGGCTGGCCGCAGCCGGGACAATCCGCGTCGACGAACTCCGGCATGTCACGCAGCGGGGAGGTGACGCCCGAAAATGCGACGTCTTCCGGCAGCACGACGGGCAGGTCTTGCTCCGGGACCGGCACGGCACCGCAGTCACTGCAGTAGATGACGGGAATCGGACAGCCCCAGTAACGCTGGCGCGATACGCCCCAGTCACGCAGGCGGTAATTGATGCGCTCCGTCGAGCCGGTTGCTTCCTTGATCGCGGCAAATGCCTGCGAAAAATCCATGCCGTCGTAGGGGCCCGAGTTCACGAGCAGGCCGTAATCGGTATACGCGCCCTTGCCGATGTCGATGCCCGAACCGTCGGCGGGACGTATGACCTGGCGGATCGGCAGGCCATAGCGGGTCGCAAATTCCCAGTCGCGATCGTCGTGGCCGGGCACGGCCATGACCGCGCCGGTGCCGTAGCTCATCAGCACGAAATTCGCGACCCAGACCGGCACCGGGTCGCCGGTGGCCGGGTGCCGGGCCTCTATCCCGAGCGGCATGCCCTTCTTTTCGGCCGTCTCCATCGCCGCCTCGGCGACTTGCAGCTGTTTGCACTCGCCGATGAATGTCGCCAGTTTCGGGTTGGTCTTCGCGGCCAGTTCGGCCAGCGGGTGCTCGGGCGCGACGGCCATGTAGGTCACGCCGAACAGGGTGTCCGGCCGCGTCGTGAAGACCGACAGCGCCTCGTGCCCCGGCACCTCGAACCGGATCTCGAGGCCGCGCGAGCGGCCGATCCAGTTGCGCTGCATCGTCTTGACCGCATCGGGCCAGCCGTCCATCAGGTCCAGGTTATCGAGCAGTTCGTCCGCGTAGGCGGTAATTTTCAGGAACCACTGCGGAATCTTGCGGCGCTCGACGACGGCGCCGGAACGCCAGCCGCGCCCGTCGACCACCTGTTCGTTCGCCAGCACCGTCTGGTCTACCGGGTCCCAGTTGACTTCCGAGTCTTTGCGGTAAACGAGCCCTTCCCTGAAGAGCCGCACGAACATCTGCTGTTCCCAGCGATAGTACTCGGGTCGACAGGTCGCGATCTCCTTCGACCAGTCGTAGGCGTAGCCGAGCCGCTGCAACTGCCGGCGCATGTTGTCGATGTTGGCGTAGGTCCACTTCGCCGGCGGCACCTTGTTCTTGATTGCCGCGTTCTCGGCCGGCAGCCCGAATGCGTCCCAGCCCATCGGCTGCAGGACGTTCTTGCCGAGCATCCGCTGGTACCGGCTGACGACGTCACCGATCGTGTAATTGCGCACGTGCCCCATATGGCACTTGCCGCTCGGGTAAGGAAACATGCTCAGGCAGTAGAATTTATCCCGGTCCGGGTCTTCCCTTGCCTCGAAGCAGCGCTCGCCGTCCCAGTATTGCTGGGCCTTCCGCTCGACTTTGGCCGGATCGTATCTCTTGGTCATTTCCACGCGTGAAGCTTGATGCAGCTCTGAAAACCCGCAAGGATAACGGGTCCGGGGCGTGTTTACATGATTTTCGCGGCAGCCGTTCCGCATCGCAGGGGGCGCCGACCCGCCGGGTCGGCGCCCTCCGGCATATCGAGAGTCCGGCTCAGGCCGCGGACTTCTTCTTCTCGGCCTGGTAATACTCCATCAGGATCTCCGCTACCTCGGGCCGGGAGAACTCGACCGGCGGGGCGATGCCCTGCTCCAGCATTTCGCGGACGCGCGTGCCCGACAGCATGACGAAGTCTTCGGGAGCGTGGTCCGGGGCCTCGCGCATCATGACGACCTTGCCGAGTTTCTTCGACCAGGCGGTGTGGTCCGCTGCGAAGATTTCGATGTCCAGCGCGTCGGCGGGCAAGGTGTCGAAGATCGTCTGTGCATCGAACGGTCCGTAGTAGCTGCCGACGCCGGCATGGTCGCGGCCGACAATCAGGTGCGTGGCACCCATGTTCTGCCGGAAGACCGCATGCAGCACGGCCTCTCGCGGCCCGGCATAGAGCATGTCGAACCCGTAGCCGTTCACCATCACCGTGTTCTCCGGGAAGTACACGTCGACCATCTTGCGTATGCACGCGTCGCGCACGTCGGCCGGAATGTCTCCGGCTTTCAACTGGCCGAGCAGCATGTGAACGACGATACCGTCGGCGCCCAGGCGCTCCTGCGCCATCCGGCAAAGCTCCTCGTGGGCCAGGTGCATCGGGTTGCGCGTCTGGAAGGCAACGACCTTTTCCCAGCCGCGAGCGCCGATCTCTTCCCGGATCTCCACCGCGGTGCGGAAAGTTTCGGGAAAGTCGGTCTCGAAATAGCTGAGGTTCAGCACACGGATCGGGCCGGACACGCAGTATTTGCCGAGACCCTGGAACACCGCCACGCCGGGGTGCTTGGGATCCAGCGTTCCGTAGACCTCGCGCGTGATCGTCTCGATCTGCTCAGCCGTGAATTCCTCGATGGCGTCGACATCCATGATCGCAATGACCGGGAGCCCCTCGACATTCGGGTCACGTAGCGCGATGCGCTTCGCGCCGCGAATCGCATCGACGTTCTGCGCCAGGTTCAGTACCGGTACCGGCCAGAACAGTCCGTCCACTGTTCTCATGGCTGTAGCGACAGACATCGCATCGGCGACGTTCATGTAGCCGGCCAGCGGCGTGAAGTAGCCGCCGCCCAGCATCACCGCGTTCGCCGCGGCTGCCGAGTTGAGCGTGAGCGAGGGCAGCTTTTCCGCCTCGGCGACCAGCCGGGCTCGTTCGTTCGCATCGGTGACGAGCAGCGGTTTCAGGGCGTCAGCCCCGTGTGGCTTGATCATTGCGTTTCTCCTAGACGGCGTGCGCTGAGGCATCCGCCGCGCGATCGAATGACTGGACCTGGATGATGCCGTTTGCCACCAGGTACTTGATGATGATGTCGATCTCCTGCTCGAGCGTCATTTTGTCCGTGTGCAGGTGAATTTCGGGCCGGGCCGGCGCCTCGTAAGGATCGTCGATACCGGTGAAATTCTTGATCTCTCCGGCGCGAGCCTTCTTGTAGAGGCCCTTCGGGTCGCGGCGCTCGGCCACCTCGAGCGTACAGTCGACAAAGACCTCCACGAATTTCAGGCCAGCCTTGTCGTGCAATTCCCGGACGCCGTCGCGATCAATCGCGTAAGGGCTGATGAAGCTCGAAAGCGAAATGATGCCGGCATCGCCGAACAGCTTGGCGACCTCGCCGATACGCCGAATGTTCTCGCGACGGTCCTCTTCGGAGAAACCCAGGTTCTTGTTGATGCCATGGCGAACGTTGTCGCCATCGAGGCGATAACTCAGCTTACCCATCCCGTGCAGCGCCTGTTCCAGGGCTACGGCAATCGTGCTCTTGCCGCTGCCGGACAGGCCGGTGAACCAGACGGTGGCGCCGGTCTGCCCGAGCAGGCCGTAGCGATCGTCGCGCGAAATCTCGCCGTCCTGCCAGACGACGTTGGTAGCTTTTTGTTGTGCCATGTCGGGGCCCCTGTTCCTTTACCTGTTGATTCGATTGGCGGCACGCCGCTCCGAGTAGCCGTTGAGCAGCAGATCCGTGCCTTTCTGGATGATGTCGAAAATGTCGATGTCCGAATCGCGGACGATCAGGTCGCCCCAGGCATTGCACATGCCGATGACGGCCAGGGCCGCGAAGTGACAGTCCGTTCCCGGGCGCACGGCGCCGTCCGCGATGCCCTGTTCGAAAATGCCTTCGAGCAACTGGCGATAGCGGCTGCCGAGCTGCTTCAGCGTCTTGCGCTTTTCGGCCGGCAGGTACAGGCGTTCGTCGTTATGCACCTTGAGTGCTTCGTTGCGCTCGCGGTAGCTCGACAGGTGCGACGTGACGGTTGCAAGGAGCCTGGCTTCGAACGGCTGGTCGCTCGCGGCGATCGACTCCATGCGATGTACGTAATCCTCGATACCGTAGCGACATACCTCGCCGAGCGCCTCTTCCTTCGACCTGAAGTAGTAGTAGAGGCTGCCCTGCTTGATGCCGAGGCGCTCCGCGATGTCGCGAGTGCTGGAGCCGTGGAAACCTTTCTCGGCAAAAACCGCGGCCGCCGCCAGGATCGCCTGGCGTCGGTGCTCCTGGTACTTGTGACTGGCGGACTGCGGCATGGTCGATGGCCGGGATTGGACGAGGCGTGCAGTCTATAGATCTATAGATTTTTCGCAAGGATATTTTTTATATATTGTTAAAACATACACTTAAGTACGATATGAACTATAGCTTTATTGGTTATTGTAAATCTGCGGCGGCGCGAGGGGGCCGGCCGAGCCAGCCGGCCGCCGCCAGGGCCGCGAGCAGGGACAGCAGGGGCCAGTTGCCGGTGCGCGCATAGGGCGTCAGCCCCTGCCTCGGCTCGACCTGATGGGTCAGCGTCGCGAACCGGAACTGCGGCGCCGTGCCGGTCAGCATGCCATCCGGCCCGATGAACGCGCTGACGCCATTGTTCGTAGCCCGCACCACCCAGCGGCCGGCTTCCAGCGCCCGCATGCGGGCAATCTGCAGGTGCTGGTGCGGCGCGATCGAGTCGCCGAACCAGGCGTCATTGCTGACGTTGATCAACACCGCCGCATCGGGCAAGGCATAAAGCTGCTCGGCGCCGTACGCGTCCTCGTAACAGATGGCCGCCGCCATCCGGGTTCCGTTCGCAGCAACCAGCAGCGGCTGCACGTCGTCACCGGGCGTCATGTCGCTGTTCGGCAGGCTCATCAGCCGCATCCACTCCCGCACGAAATCCGGCACCGGAAAATACTCGCCGAAAGGCACCAGGTGCCGCTTCCGGTAGACCTGTCGCGTCGCGCCGTCGAGGAGCAGGAGGCTGTTGTAGATCTCGCGGCTGGCGATATCGCGTTCCAGTATGCCGAGCGCGAGGGACTGGCCGCGGGACCGCAAGTCCGACTGCAGCAAGTCGAGGAAACCGTCGACCTGGTCGACGAGCGCCGGGATCGCCACCTCGGGCCAGACGACGACGGGGCTGGACTCCGCCGCGAGCAACGCGTTCCGGTACAGCTCGAGCGTGGTGTTGAATTGCTCGGGCAGCCACTTGCGGTCCTGCGAGACGCCGCCCTGCACGATCGTGACCCGGAACGGCGATCCCGACGGCCCGGTCCAGGGAACCGACTGCAGCAGGAAGCCGGCGAGCCAGGGCAGCACGACGAGCGGGACGGCTATCGCGGCATACCTGCGCGTCACGAGCAGCAGCAGGCCGCAGGCGGACAGCAGCAGCATCCACGACACCCCGTACACGCCGAGCAGCGGCGCCCAGCCCGCCAGCAACGAGTCGACCTGCGCATAGCCCAGCGCCAGCCACGGGAAACCGGAGAGCACCCAGCCCCGCAGCCACTCGACCAGCACCCACGCGGCCGGACCCGCCAGTGCGAGCCTTAGCGGGTCGCCGCCGGCCAGCCGTGCCAGTAACCAGCCGGTCGCGGCGCAATAGCCCGCCATGATCAGCACCAGGCCGAACATCAACAGGATCGCGATCCATAGCGGCGCCTGGCCAAATACGTGGACCGACACGTATATCCAGTAGGTGCCGCTCAGGAACAGGCCGACACCCCATGCGAACCCGTGCCGCGCGGCCCGGCGTGGCGCAAACGACAGGGCACTGGCGAACAGCGGCAACACCAGCAGCACCGCCGCCAGGTAGAGGTTGAACGGCGCGAAACTCAGCGTCAGCAGGGCACCGAGCGCCGCGAACAGGACGTCGCCGACGCGCGGCCGTTCGTCCAGGATGCGGATGAGTTCCTGCAGGAGGCCGGGCACGCTTAGACGACCGGTACCATCGGGCCCTGCGCTCTGCCGCAAAACGGCATCATTCCGGTTTCGTTTCCCGGAACACCTGCAACGTGTCGATCCGGCGTCGATCGGCCCGGATGACGACAAACTCGAAACCGCCGAACTCGAGGCGCTCACCGCGCCGCGGCAGCCTGCCCAGTTCATGCATGACCAGCCCGCCGACCGTGTCGTACAGCTCGTCGTCGAGCTCGCAGCCGAAGTAATCGTTGAAGTCCTCGATCCGGGTCAATGCCCGAACCGCGAAGCAGGGCTTCCCGTTCTTGTCCTTGTCCGGCAGGATGAAGACGCCCTCTTCCTGGTCGTGCTCGTCGTCGATTTCGCCGACGATCTCCTCCAGCACGTCTTCAATCGTCAGGAGCCCGGATACGCCGCCGTACTCGTCGACCACGATCGCCATGTGGCTGTGGCTGTCCCGGAATTCCTTCAGCAGCGCATTCAGCCGCTTCGACTCGGGAATCACGGCCACGGGCCTCAGGTAGTTGCTGACGTCGGGTTCCTCGCGACCATCGGAATCGCGATAGTGCTTCAGCAGGTCCTTGGCCAGCAGCACGCCGAGAACTTCGTCCCGGTCTTCGCCGATCACGGGAAAACGCGAATGTCCGGACTCGACGATGACATCCAGCATTTCATTCAGGCCCTGATCCCGCTCGATCACGACCATCCGCGAACGGGGCACCATGACGTCACGCACCTGGGTTTCCGCGACCTCGAGGACCCCGGCCAGCATCTCGTGCTCCTCGGGGTCGAGTACGCTCTCGGATTGCTGCAGCAGACCCTGGATTTCTTCGCGGCTCCAGGGCTCACCGCGTATTGCGCGGATGACTCGCGCGAAAACGCCGGTGGCTCCGGTGCCGCTGGTACTTGGAGGTTTGTCGTTCATCGGTAATTTAGGTTGGGGTTCGGGCGGCTCGCTCGGTTATTGCCGGCGCCACCCGCCTGGATTGTATCAGGTCGGATATCGGTCCTCGTACGGATTTTCCAATCCTCCGGCCTGCAACACGCGGATTTCCAAGGATTCCATGCGCCCTGCCTCGGATTCCGTCTGGTGGTCGTGGCCAAGCAGGTGCAGCATCCCGTGGACCAGCATGTGGGCCCAGTGGGCGGCCGGCGCCTTGCCCTGCTCAGCCGCCTCCCGGTCCACGACCGCCGCGCAAATGACCAGGTCGCCGAGCGTTACGGGAACGTCCCGCGGCCAGTCCCCCGGCGCCGCGGCGGCCGGGAATGCCAGCACGTTCGTTGGCCGGTCCTTGCCGCGGTATTGTCGGTTCAGCCCCTGGCTCTCCTGCTCGGACACGACTCGGATGCCGACCTCGAACCCCCCGGGTCGCCGGCTGCCGCCGGCCTTCAGCGCAGCCGCGAGCCAGCGCTCCATGTCGGTCTGCCCGGGCACGCCGGCCGCGTCGCCGTCGATCTCCAGGTCGATCGTCACATCCACGCAGCGGCCCTCGTCACGATCAGCCGCCGTTGCCGCTGCCGTCAGCCTCGTAGGCCTCGACGATGCGCTGCACGAGTTCGTGACGCACGACATCATTCTTGGTGAAGAAGGTAAAAGTGATCCCGCGGACTCCGCTCAGGATTTCGATCGCGTTCGTCAGGCCCGACTGCTGGCCGGCCGGCAAATCCATCTGCGTCACGTCACCCGTCACGACCGCCCGCGAGCCGAACCCGATGCGAGTGAGGAACATCTTCATCTGCGCGACGCTCGTATTCTGGGCTTCGTCCAGAATGACGAAGGACTCGTTGAGCGAGCGGCCGCGCATGAACGCGAGCGGCGCAACCTCGATGACATTGCGCTCGATCAGGCGCCCGACCTGGTCGGGGCCGAGCATGTCGAATAGTGCGTCGTACATGGGGCGCAGATAGGGGTCGACCTTCTGCGACATGTCGCCCGGCAGGAAACCGAGTCGCTCGCCCGCTTCCACCGCGGGCCGCACCAGGATAATTCGCCGGACGCGCTCGTTCTCGAGCGCGTCGATGGCGCTTGCGACGGCAAGATAGGTCTTGCCCGTTCCGGCAGGACCGATACCGAAAGCGAGGTCGTGCTGCCGGATGTTCCTCAGATACTCGCGCTGATTGCCGCCACGCGCCCGGACCAGCTTGCGACGCGTCTGGATTTCATAAGGGCTGTCGACGCCCTCATCGGCCTCCTCGCTGACAGGCTCTGGCCTCTCCGCTTCCTCGCTATGCATGACGGACTCCTGCAGGCACATATGCACCCGTTCCGGGTCCAGCCGCTCCTTCCCGGTCAGTTTGAACAGTGAGCGCAGCACGTCGGTGCCGATCCGGGCCGCGCCGGGATTCCCGGTGACCCTGAATCGATTGCCTCGGCTGGAGATGTTTACATTGAGGCGGCGCTCGATCTGCCGCAGGTGCTCATCGAACTGGCCGCAGAGATTTGCGAGCCGGTTGTTGTCGGCGGGCTCCAGGATAACGTCCTGGGATATTTGTACTGCGTTCAATGCTTGCGTAACGACCCTTGTCGGTTAATGGCGGGCTATGGCAAGACTACCCGGAAGTACGGCCACATGGAATAGTCGTTTGCCGCAGGAAGCTCAGGCCACGGCTCGGCTCGGCGCCAGCCGCCCTCGCAGAGAATTCGGCAGCGCCTCCGTTATGACAACATCGACGAACTGCCCGACGACCTGCCTATCGGCATCGAAGTTTACCCAGCGCATGTTCTCGGTCCGGCCCGTCATCTGGCGCGGATTCTTCCTCGACGTTTTCTCGACGAGCACGCGCTGCGTGGTACCGACCATCGCGCGGCTGATATCCATGGCCTGACGGTTGATTCGCGCCTGCAGCGCCTGCAAGCGCTCCTTCTTCGTTTCCATGGACGTATCGTCCTGGTAACTCGCGGCCGGGGTCCCGGGCCGCGGGCTATAGACAAAACTGAAGGACTGGTCGAAACCGATGTCCGCAATCAACTGCATCGTTGCCTCGAAATCCGCATTGGTCTCGCCCGGAAATCCGACAATGAAATCCGAGGAGATTGAGATGCCGGGGCGCAGCGCGCGCAGCTTGCGAATTTTCTGCTTGTACTCGAGCGCGGTGTGGCCGCGCTTCATGCGCGCCAGTATCCGATCCGATCCGTGCTGAACAGGCAGGTGCAGGTAGCTCGCGAGCTGCGGCACCTCGGCGTAGGCCTCGATCAGGCTGTCCGTGAACTCGACGGGATGCGAGGTCGTGAACCGAATCCGGTCGATACCGTCGACCGCGGCCACGTAATAGATGAGCGTCGCGAGGTCCGCGACCTGTCCATCGTGCATGGGCCCACGGTAAGCATTCACGTTCTGGCCCAGCAGGTTGATTTCGCGCACGCCCTGCGCCGCGAGGGACGCAACTTCCAGGATCACGTCGTCGAACGGACGACTGATCTCCTCGCCGCGCGTGTACGGAACAACACAGAACGTGCAGTACTTGCTGCAGCCTTCCATGACGGACACGAAGGCTGTCGGGCCCTCGGCCCGGGGCTCGGGGAGCCTGTCGAATTTCTCGATTTCAGGAAACGATATGTCGACGACCGGCGTGCCGCGCGACCTGACTTCGTCCAGCATTTGCGGCAGCCGGTGCAGGGTCTGCGGACCGAACACCATGTCGACGAACGGCGCCCGGCGGCTGATGCCCTCGCCTTCCTGCGACGCGACGCAGCCGCCTACCCCGATGACGAGGCCCGGATTCCTGGCCTTCCAGGCGCGCCAGCGGCCCAACTCGGAAAATACCTTTTCCTGGGCCTTCTCCCGGATCGAGCAGGTATTGACCAGCAGGAGATCGGCCTCCTCCGGATTGCCGGTCAACTCGTAGCCGTGCGACTCCCGGAGCACGTCCGCCATCTTCCCGGAGTCGTACTCGTTCATCTGGCAGCCCATGGTCTTGATGTAAAGCTTGCCGCCCATGGCTGAACGGTGGCCTGTCAGAACGGGATGTCGTCGTCGAAATCGCCGGACGGGCCGGACGGGCCGGACGGTGCGGACGGGCCCGGGCCGTAGGAATCGTCGGAGCCACGGCCGCCGCCACCAGCCGGGCCACCACCGGCCGAGCCACCACGGGCACCGAGCATCTGCATCTCGTCGGCGACGATCTCGGTTGTCCAGCGATCGTTGCCGTCCTTGTCCTGCCACTTGCGCGTGCGCAACTTGCCCTCGATGTAGACCTGCGAACCCTTGCGCAGGTACTCGGCGGCGATCTCTGCCAGGCGTCCGAACATGGCCACTTTGTGCCACTCGGTCCGGTCCTTCTGCTCGCCGGTCTGCTTGTCTTTCCAGGACTCGCTCGTGGCCAGGCTCAGGTTCGTAACCGCGCCGCCGCTGGGCATGTAACGCGTTTCCGGATCGGCGCCCAGGTTACCGACGAGAATTACTTTGTTGATTCCACGAGCCATTTTTCGGTCCTCTGATTCAACCCTGCGCCCGGCCGGAGGACCCGGCCGCGCCCGCTCAAGGGCTGCCTATTGTAGAGCCTGGCCGCTCAAATGCCAGTCAGTTTTCGGGCGTTTCGGCCGGTTTTCCGAGCCCGTGCAGCACCAGCCAGAGCCCGGTCAGCGCGACGAAGGCAAGGAAGGCATCGCGCGGATTGCCACCCGACAAAAGCCAGCCGCCGGCTATACCGCCGGCGAACGCACCGAGAAACTGGGAGCTCGAGAAAACGCCGAGCGACGCGCCGCGCACGGCACCGGCCGCCAGGACGGAAAGCCTCGCGGGCAGGCCGGCTTCCAGGAAATTGAACCCGGCAAAAAACACGACCATGGCCAGGAAGGCCGTCCATACGCCGGCCGGCGCCAGGGCCAGTATCAGCATCGAAACCAGCAGGCAGGCAATCGCGAGCGTGATCGTGCCGTGCCTGCCCTTGTGCTCGTCGGCGATGATCATCGGGACGGTGCCGGCGAGCGAAAGCACGAGCGCGCCGATATAGAGTTTCCAGTGGTCTCCTACCTGCAGGTCCAGCCGATTGCGGAGCAGGAACGGCAGCGCCACGAAAAGACCGGTCAGCAATCCGTGCAGCAGGAACACGTACAGGTCGAGGCGCAGCAGCGCGGGACGGAAGGCAGCGGTAACCGGCAGTCGCCGAGTGTCCGGCCGGCGGATGCCGCGCGGCAACAGGAGCAGCAGCAGGGCGGCCAGCAGGGCGGCCACAGCGGCGAGCCTGAACAGGTCCGGCACACCGGTCAGCCCGGCGATCGCCGGCCCGGCGATCAGCGCCAGCAGGAAGGACGATCCGATGCCTATGCCCAGTACCGCCATCGTGCGCGTCCGCACGGCCTCGCGCGTCGCGTCGGCGAGCAGCGCGGTCAGCGTCGCCGAAATCGCGCCGGCACCCTGCAGCAAGCGCCCGGCTATGACACCCTCGATCGACGTACTGCCTGCCGCCACCAGGCTGCCGGCCGCGAACACGGCGAGGCCGCCGACGATCACGGGCAGGCGGCCGATGCGGTCCGACAGTGCACCGAGCGGAATCTGCAGGGCCGCCTGGGTCAGCCCGTAGCCGCCCACCGCGAGCCCGATCAGCATCGGCGTCGCACCCGCGAGGCCACCGGCATAGAGCGCCAGCACCGGCAGCAGCGCGAACAGGCCGAACATGCGGATCATGGCGACGAGCGCAATGACGGCAACCGCCCGTTTCTCGGTCGCCAGCATCGGAATCAGTGACTTGTCGGCAGAATTGCTCATCGCTGTCGCTGGAGCCGAGGTACCGCTGATTCCCCGGCGGATCGCGCAGAGCGCGTCGATCGTTCGCCCGGCAATAACGGCTGTCGGTGCCTCATGTTCGTCCTTATTACGAGGTGACTTTGCGCCGTGCTCGGGCGGGCGCGTATATTAGCAGGTTGTCCTGCAATCCTTTAAACCCGACATGAAAATCATCGATATCCGCGGCGCGCGGACACACAACCTGAAGAACATCGACCTGTCCCTGCCGCGCGACAGGCTCATTGTCTTCACCGGCCTGTCGGGCTCCGGCAAGTCGTCGCTCGCGTTCGACACGATTTACGCCGAGGGTCAGCGCCGGTATGTGGAGTCCCTGTCCGCGTACGCACGGCAATTCCTGTCGATGATGGAGAAGCCGGACGTCGATCACATCGACGGCCTATCCCCGGCCATATCAATCGAGCAGAAATCGACGTCCCACAACCCGCGTTCGACTGTCGGAACGGTCACCGAGATCTACGATTACCTGCGCCTGCTGTATGCGCGCGCCGGCATTCCGCGCTGCCCGGACCACGGCGTGAACCTCGAGGCGCAGACCGTGAGCCAGATGGTCGACCAGGTACTCGGGCTGCCCGAAGGTACCCCGCTGCTGCTGCTCGCACCGGTCGTCGTCGAACGCAAGGGCGAGCATCTGCAGCTAATGCGTGACCTGCAGGCACAGGGGTTCATTCGCGCGCGGATAAACGGCGAAGTCTGCGAACTCGACGATCCTCCGAAACTCGACCTGCGCCGCAAACACAACATCGAAGCCGTCGTCGACCGCTTCAAGGTCAAGGACGACATCAAGCAGCGCCTCGCCGAATCCTTCGAGACGGCGCTGCGGCTCGCGGACGGCGTCGCGAAGATCGCCTTCATGGACGACGCTTCGGCCGAGGAGATCGTCTTTTCGGACCGCTTTGCCTGTAACGTTTGCGGCTACAGCCTGACGGAACTCGAGCCGCGCCTGTTCTCCTTCAATAATCCGACCGGCGCCTGTCCGAGCTGCGACGGCCTCGGCGTCAAGCAGTTCTTCGATCCCGAACGCGTGATCGTCAACCCCGACCTGTCGCTGGCCGGCGGCGCGATACGCGGCTGGGATCGCAAGACGACGTATTACTTCCAGATGATCCAGAGCCTGGCGTCGCACTACGGCTTCGATATCGAGACGCCTTTCAACGAGCTGCCCGGGGACCTGCAGCAGGTCGTCCTCTATGGCAGCGGCAAGGAGAAGGTCGAATTCACTTACGCCAATGCACGGGGCCTCGAGATCCGGCAGAAGCATCGCTTCGAAGGCGTGCTGCCGAATCTGGAACGCCGCTACCGCGAAACGGAATCCGGAACCGTGCGCGAGGAGCTGTCCCGCTTTCTCAACAGCCAGCCGTGTCCCGACTGCGATGGCACGCGCCTGAACCGGTCAGCCCGGCATGTCTTCGTCATGGACCGGTCGCTGCCGGAGGTGAGCGCGTTGTCGGTCGGCCACGCACTGGAATTCTTCGGCGGGCTGTCGCTCGAGGGCTGGCGCGCAACCATTGCCGACAAGATCGTCAAGGAGATCTCGGAGCGCCTCGGTTTTCTGAGCAACGTCGGCCTCGACTACCTGTCACTGGACCGCAGCGCCGACACCCTGTCGGGCGGCGAAGCTCAGCGAATCCGTCTCGCAAGCCAGATCGGCTCCGGGCTCGTCGGCGTCATGTATATCCTGGATGAGCCGTCGATCGGGCTGCACCAGCGCGACAACCAGCGCCTGCTGGATACGCTGCTCCACTTGCGCAACATCGGCAACACCGTGATCGTCGTCGAACACGACGAGGAGGCGATCAATGCCTCGGATCACGTCGTCGATCTCGGCCCCGGGGCGGGCGTGCACGGCGGGCGCATCGTTGCGCAGGGCACGCCCGCGGAGATACGCGAGAACCCGCAGTCGTTGACCGGGCAGTACCTGTCGGGCCGACGCCGCATCGAGCTGCCGGCCTCCCGCACGAAGCCCAACCTGAAGAAGCACATCACGATCCGCAACGCGCGCGGCAATAACCTCAAGGGCATAGACGCGTCGATCCCGGTCGGGCTCATGACCTGCATTACGGGCGTATCGGGCTCGGGCAAGTCGACCCTGATCAACGATACGTTGTTCAAGGCCGTTGCCGACACTTTGCACCGAACGAGCCACGGACCGGCCCCGCACGACGAGATCGAGGGGCTCGAGCACATCGACCGTGTCATCGACATCAGCCAGAGCCCGATCGGGCGCACGCCCCGCTCGAATCCCGCCACCTACACCGGCCTGTTCACGCCGATCCGGGAGCTCTTTTCCGGTACGCAGGAAGCCCGCTCGCGCGGCTACATGCCCGGCCGGTTCAGCTTTAACGTCAAGGGGGGCCGCTGCGAGGCCTGCCAGGGCGACGGCGTCATCAAGGTCGAAATGCATTTCCTGCCTGATGTCTACGTGCCCTGCGACATCTGCCACGGGAAGCGCTACAACCGCGAGACGCTCGAAATCCGCTACAAGGGCAGGAACATCAGCGACGTCCTCGATATGACGGTCGAGGACGCCACCGAGTTCTTCCGCAACGTGCCCGTGATCGCGAAGAAACTGGAAACGCTGATGGACGTCGGCCTGACCTATGTCCGGCTCGGGCAGAACGCGACGACGCTGTCGGGTGGCGAGGCGCAGCGCGTCAAGCTGGCGAAGGAATTGTCGAAGCGCGACACCGGCAGCACGCTTTACATACTCGACGAGCCGACGACGGGCCTGCATTTCCACGACATCGAGCAGCTGCTGACGGTGCTGCACCGCTTGCGCGACCGGGGCAATACGATCGTCGTGATCGAGCACAATCTCGACGTCATCAAGACCGCCGACTGGATCGTCGATCTCGGGCCGGAGGGAGGAGACGGTGGCGGCGAGATCATTGCGGCGGGCACGCCCGAACAGGTGGCCGCGAGCAAGGCATCGTTCACGGGCCAGTACCTGAAACCGCTCCTCAAGGTGGAGAAACGCAAGAAGCGCGCCTGAGGCGCGAGGTCGCGGTCAAAACCTGCGGGAAATGCCGAGCCCGATGTAGAAGTCCGCTGACCGGTCGTTCAGTCCGGCGCCGGCAGATGCATCGACCGCAAGGTCGTCGCGGAGCGCATGGCTCACCCCGGCATTGATGTAATTCTCGGGACCGCCGCGATCGCCATATCGGCCGTAATACTCCACGTAGCCGCCGGTGCCGTGGCCAAATGGCATGCTGACGCCCAGTGCATTGCTGACAATACGATTGCCGTCGGATTCAGTCAGGAGGACGTTACCGAACCAGTCCACGACGACCGATGCGGACCAGAACACCCCGAGCAGCGGATCGATCTCCCCGTCATCCGAGTCGACGGGCAACGTCAGGCCGCCAAATAGCGCGATCGGCACGCGCGAGTCGCTTTCGTTGAGCTGCCACTTGGCGCCCAGTGAGGCGCCGTTGACCGCGGATGAACTCCCGCCGTTCGCATCGATTCGGGACAGCCCGGCCCATCCCAGGTGCAGTTCTAGTCGTTCAGCCACGCCGGCGCGGAACAGGGCCAGCGGAAGCGTGTGATCCGTGGCATCACCGCCGCTGGCCCGCGTGAACTGGTAGCCCAGTTCGATCTGCATTACCGATCGAGCGAGCGCGACCGGAGACGCACTGAAGCTTGGTCGCTCGGTACTGATCAACTCGTCGGCCTGCGAATGCGTAGCGAGTGCAAGCACGAGCGGCAGGTAACACGCAAGGAAGAAAACGCGCATGTTGTTGGTCGTCACTGCACCGGCACGCAACAGGGTCCTTGCCCCGACAGGGGGTCCATGATCCAGGGCCGTTCCTGCCGGCCGCGCTTACTGGCGCTGCGCCCTGCGAATCACGGCCGGCGACTCGATCATCTGGCCCTCGAGATAGGCATTGTCCGCCGGCGCGTCAGACGGCAGCGCGTGAATCCGGTGCACGGCCTCCATGCCCGAGAGCACGCGGCCGAACGCGGCGAAGCCCTGCATGTCCGGGTTGCGCGACTCGCCGAAGTCGAGGCCGGGCTGGTCGCCTATGCAGATGAAGAACTCGGAAGCGGCCGTGCCGACGTCGCCTCGCCCCATCGAGATAACGCCGTCGGTATGCCGGATCCCGGTCTGCTCGGTGGTTTCGTGAGCGATCGGCTCGTACGGGGCCTCGGCGTCGCCGATGCCACCCTGGATCACCTCGATCTTCGGATTGCCGTTGTCGTTCTCGTAGGTGACGGTGCGGTAGAAAGTCGCGCCATCGTAATGCCCGCCATCGACATAGCGCAGGAAGTTGCCGGCAGTCACCGGCGCCCTGTCCGGGTACACCTCGATGACGATGTCGCCGTACTCGGTCTCCATCAGCACGCGGACCGCGCCGACATCTGCATCTGCCGCGACCGCGCCCGTCAGCAGCGAGGCCGCAACGACGGGTAAAAACCATCCGGACCTTGAACCGGTCGACCTGTTCATACTGTTACCCCCATCCTTTCCAGCACGTAGTCGTCGAGCGCGCGCGCGAATCGCTCGGGCGCCGCCGCGTTCATCCGAAGATACAGCGATGGCTCGATCAGTTCGAGTTCCATGACCCGGAAGATCCCGTCATCGTCGCGCACGAAATCGGCGCGCCCATAGACCGGCTCCGGCTGCACCAGGGCCATCACGGCATCCGCGGTCTGCAGCAGGCGCGGCTCCGGCGTCACGGCCGTTATGCTCGAGCCGTGCTCCTCCTGGACGCGGAAGTCGCCCGGCTTCGGCAGCTTGCGAATCGCGTGGCTGCACTCGCCGCCGATATAGAACAGCGAATATTCCCCGTCCGTCAGGATATTCCGGATGAACCGCTGCACGACGAACGCCCGGCGGGCGAAGCTTCGCCCGACCATCGCCACCGTCGCCGGGTCTACTGGCCGATCCAGGACCCAGGTATTCGCCGCATTGGTGCTGACGAGCGGCTTGACTACGATCGTCGCGTTGTCGAACGCATCGAAAAAGGCGTCGAGCATCGGCGCGTCGAAGCGCACCGGCCAGATGCTGGGCACGATATCGGCACCGCGCCGCTCCAGGTCCCGCAGGTAGGTCTTCGGGATATTCCAGCGGACCAGGTCCAGCGGGTTCAAAAGGATCGCCCGTGAGCGTTCAACGGCCTCCAGGACCGCCAGGAAGCCCTCGGGGTCATCCGGATAGTCCCACGGCGCCGCGAGGTAGACCGCGTCCCAGTCGTCCCAGCGTATCGCCGGGCTCCGCCACGACAGCCACTCGCATTGCCAGCCCAGCCTGGCCAACGGCGCGAACGCGAGGTCCGCGTCGATAGACCATCCGGACGTGTCGGCCATCCGGAGGAAGGCGCAGCGTCGAATGGGCAAGGCCGGTGCTCCCGGGTCATCGAAAGGGAGCGAGTCTATAGCATGGCCCGGCCTGCCGCGATGCTGGCGGAGCCCTGCTCAGCGAGGCGTTCCGTGGAGCAGGCGGCCGTATCGGATCGCCATCGAGGACGTCCTGCGGCCCTCCCGGGCCGGGGCCAGGAATGGCGGCGACTTGCGGAAGGTGGGCTGCTTGCCGGTCGCGGGGACCGGGTTCGGGGCCTTGTGCGGGTGTCCGGGCTTGTGCATGGCTGGTCTCCTTGCCGTGTGGCGCCAGGCGCCGTCTGGTTCGGAAACAAGCATGCGCCGGTCGCCGGCGACGATCCTGACCGCCGCCGGACCAGTCTGTGACCATTTTGCGACCCGGCGGCCTCAGCCCAGGTAGCCCCGCGCGCGCATTTGCCGGTCATGCCAGCGGCCGAGGAAGACGACGGCCAGGGTCGCGCCCAGCAGCGCCCAGAACATGTCCGACTGAGTATCCCAGACGTAGCCCTGCGTACCGAGGAACGACTCCGCGGCCTCCTCGGACAGCAGCGCGACCCACCACTCGATCAATTCGTAAAATGCGCTGAAGCCGATGCAGAAGCACACGATGAAGAAATCGCGCCAGCGCGCATCGTTGAAGACCTTCTTCCGAACGACGATCTCGCGCGTGATGATCGCGGGGATGAAACCCTGCACGAAATGCCCGAGCTTGTCGTAATTGTTGCGCTCCAAGCCGAACGCGTCGCGGGCCCAGTCGCCCAGCGGCACCTCGGCATAGGTGTAGTGACCGCCGACCATCAGGATGATGCAGTGCGCCAGGATCAGGACGTAGGCCAGTGTCGTCAGCGGGAACGACACGCGCGTATACCAGAGCACGCCCGCCCCGATCAGGGCCGGGAAAACCTCGAGGAACCAGGTCGGGTAATCGTGCGGCGCGATGCCGGACCAGGCGAGGACCGCCAGGTAGGTTCCGATCCAGGTGGCGGGCATCAGGCGCGAATTGCTCATCGGATACTCCCGGTTGCGGCGGCCTCACGCCGCCATTGTACGCCCACGGCGCCGGCTGATAAGGGCCGACCGGCCGGCCGCCGGGCGCGCCGATTCTCAGTAATGCGGGGGCCGTTCGTCGACCGGCGCACCGGGCGTGGCTCCTTCGGTCAGGCCGCGCAGGCGCTCCATGAGCGTCCTGCACAGGTCCTCGAGGTAACCGACCCGGGCCTGCTGGTTCGTCAGGACCGCATTCAGCTCCTCGAGCAGGACTTCCTGGTGCGCCAGCTTCGATTCGATCGCAATCAGTCGCTCTTCGTCCATAGTGCCTCACCCGTGCTCCGACCCGACAGTACGGCGATCCCCGCAACCATGCAACGCCGTCGCGCGGCAAAGATCGGCTGCGTGTATCCTTTGCGCCCACGACAGGACACCCCTTTGCCCGCATGACGCTGATCCGTTTCGAAGACGTATCCCTGAAGCTCGCCGACCAGGTGATCCTCGCGAATGCCAGCCTTGCGCTGGAGTCGCGGGAGCGTATTTGCCTGCTCGGCCGCAACGGTGCCGGCAAGTCCACGACGTTCCGGCTTATCAAGGGAGAGATCGAACCCGATACCGGCGACATCGTCCGGATGAACGGCCTCGTCGTCAGCGAGTTGGCCCAATCGCTGCCGGCCGCTATGGACCTCCCCGTCAGCGAAGTCGTCCGGGAGGGCCTTGCCGGTATCGAAGCCTTGCTGCACGGCTACAACGAACTCGCCGCGCTGGATATCGATGCGAAGGGCCTGCAGGAGCTCGAAGCGCTGCATCGCCGTATCGACGCACACGGTGGCTGGAACCTGGACCAGCGGGTCGAGCAGACAATGACGGAACTCAGGCTCCCGGCGGAGAAGAAGATGAACGAGCTGTCCGGCGGCTGGCGGCGCCGCGTCGCGCTCGCCCGGGCACTCGTGCAGAAGCCGGACCTGCTATTGCTCGACGAGCCGACGAATCATCTCGACATCGTCACGATTCGCTGGCTCGAGGACGTGATCTATTCCTATGCGGGCTGCGTCCTGTTCATTACGCACGACCGGGCCTTCCTGAAGCGGCTCGCGACCCGGATTGTCGAAATCGATCGCGGCAAGCTGGCGAGCTGGCCCGGCGACTATGACAAGTATCGCGAGCGCAAGGACAAGCAGCTGGAGGACGAAGCGGCCGAAAACGAGCGTTTCGACAAGCGCCTGGAGGGAGAAGAGGCCTGGATACGACAGGGAATCAAGGCCAGAAGGACGCGTAACGAGGGTCGCGTACGCGCGCTCCTCAAGCTGCGGGAGGAGCGCGAGCAGCGCGTTACGCCGGAAGCCGGCGCCAGGATACATATCGAGGAGGCGGACCAGTCGGGGCGCAAGGTCATCCGTGCGCGCAATGTCAGCTACCGCTTCGGCGACGAGCCGCTGATCGAAAATTTCTCGATCAAGATCATGCGTGGCGACCGGATAGGCATCGTCGGCAACAACGGCGTCGGCAAGACGACCCTGCTCCGCTTGCTACTAGGCGAACTCGAGCCGCAGACCGGCACGATCAAGCTCGGCACGAATCTCGAGGTCGGCTATTTCGATCAGCTCCGGCAGGCGCTCGAGCCCGAGAAGTCGGTAGCCTGGAACGTCGGCGAGGGCAAGACGTACATCAGGCTGAACGGAAAGGATCGCCATGTCGTAGGCTATCTGAAAGGCTTTTTGTTCAGCCCGAAGCGATCGGCGACGCCGGTCAAGGCCCTGTCGGGCGGCGAACGCAACCGGGTCATTCTCGCCAAGCTGTTTACCCGGCCGGCGAACCTGCTCATCCTCGACGAGCCCACCAACGACCTCGACATGGAGACGCTGGAGGTGCTGGAGGACAAGCTCGTGAATTACAGCGGGACCCTCATCGTCGTCAGCCATGACCGCGAGTTTCTCGACAACGTCGTCACGAGCCTGATCGTCTTCGAGGAAGGAGGACGGGTCCAGGAGTACGTCGGCGGCTACACCGACTGGCTACGCCGCGGCCACCGCCTGACCGATGTAGAGACGATGACGCTGCGGCCCGACAGGCAGCCCGCCCTGCAGCGCGACGACACAGCGACCGGCCCGCGCAAGCTGAGTTACCACGAACAGCGCGAACTCGATTCGCTGCCGGCCACGATCGAATCGATCGAGTCGAAACTCGGCGGCCTCGAACAGCGAATCTCGGCGGCCGACTTTTACACCCAGTCGCACGACCTCATCCAGCCCGTGCTGGACCAGTTTGCCGCCCTGCAGAAGGATCTGGACAGCCGGCTCGAGCGCTGGACCGAACTGTCCGACCGGCAGCAGGCCTACGAGCAGTCCCGCAGCCGGCCGGGGTGAGCCCGGACCCGGGCTGAAGTCGCGACGTCGAAAAAGGGGCCTGACGCCCTTTTTCGACAGCCTGCTAGATCAACTCGATGATCAGCGTCAGCTGGCAGCCGAAGCCGACGGCGAACGCGAGCGTCCGTACCCAGGGGATCCCGAACGCATAGGCGGCCGGGTGGACGACGCGCGCCCAGAAGTAGACCTGGCAGGCGAGCACCGTGTTAGCCGTGCTGACGCCGGCTGCATTCGCGACCAGCACCAGCGTCGCGAATACGACGAGGTTTTCGATCGCGTTGTAATGGGCCGCCTTTAGGCGCGCGGCCCAGGGCGCCAGCGGCTTCGGGTCCTGCGGATACCCGACCGCATCCAGCAGGCCGCGCACCATGATGGTGTTCAGGATATAGGGAATCCACAGAAATGCCGTAAGTGCCGTTACGGCAACCAGGCTCATCAGTTCGCTGCTCATCGTTGTCCCCTGTCGACCGGCCCTGTGCGGGCGTTGTTCTTGTTCGGCGCGGCCGGGCTCTCGCCTGGCGGGCCGCCCGGTAACCAAGCCTACTCCTATCGCCCCCCGGTCGAAACGCCCGGTTCAGGTGCCGACGGCGTCTGCGCGGCGCAGCATGTAAATCGCCTCACCGGCGAGCGGCGCGCCCTCGGGATAGTCGGCGGGCCTGAAGCCGAGCGACGAATAGCAGCGCAGTGCTGGATGGTTGTCCCGGTAAACAAACAGCGAAAATTCGTCGAGCGATAGTTCCGAGCGGGCGGCATCCATCAGCGTCGCGATGAACCGGCGGCCCAGCCCTCGTCCCCGCTGCGCAGGGCTGACGGCCAGGCGCGCGAGGTTCATGCGCCCGTAGCGCTCGTAGCACTGGCCGAAGGCAAGCAGCTCGCCTGCGTCCGAGCGCAGCGCGAAGCTGGCCATCCGGCCCCAGCGCAGGTCTTCGCGAAAGCTCGCGTCGTCGAACGGGTGGCGAAAGAACGGCCCGCCCCAGGCCCGGGTGCTGGCCGCGTCGGGAAACCATCGCATCAACTGCTCGACGTCGGATTCGGCCGCTCGCTCGAAGTGCGCTGACGCCTGCGCCGCCCCCATCCGGGGTTCATCCGCGGCCGTGCGGTGCCCGCAGCGCGGCGCGAAGCACGAGGTAGCCGCATACGCCGGACAGAAGCGAGCCAACGATGATACCGAGCCTTTCGTCGAAGACATCGCCGACGCGTGAGTTCTCGAACGCCAGCGAAGCGATGAACAGGCTCATGGTGAACCCGATGCCGCTGAGCAGCGCGACGCCATACAGCGCAGGCCAGTTCGCACCGTCCGGGAGCTTCGCGACACCGAGCCGGACCGCGACCCAGGAGAAACCGAACACGCCGACCTGTTTGCCTACAAAGAGCCCGGCCATGATACCGAGCGGGACCGGGTGCAGCAGCTGCTCCAGGCCGATGCCGCCCAGCGGTATACCCGCGTTCGCAAACGCGAAGACCGGCAGGATGACGAATGCGACCGCGTGGTGCAGGTCGTGCTCGAGTGTGCTCAATGGCGAATGCTCCGGCTCGTCCGGATCCCGCATCGGGATGAACATCGCCAGCGCGACGCCGGCAAGGGTTGCGTGAACGCCCGACTTGAGCACCGCAACCCACATGACGAGCCCGATCCAGAGGTAGGTACTCACCTGCGTCACGCCGCGCCGATTGAGAACGGCCAGCAAGGCCAGGCAAACGGCGGCGACCGCCAGCGCCTGGCCGGAGAGACCGCTCGTGTAGAACAGTGCGATGATGGCCACGGCGCCGATGTCGTCGAAAATTGCCAGCGAGACCAGGAAGACCTTCAGAGACACCGGGACGCGATCACCCAGCAGGCTCATGATGCCGAGCGCGAAAGCGATATCCGTCGCCGCCGGGATCGCCCAGCCCTGCAGGTTTACTGGGTCGCCCGCATTCAACATGACGTAGATGCCCACCGGTACGAGCACTCCGCCGAGTGCGGCGACCGCCGGCAGCACGACCTGCGAAGGTTCCGACAGCTCGCCCTCGATGATTTCGCGCTTGAGTTCGAGGCCGACGAGAAAGAAAAACACGGCCATCAGGCCGTCGTTGACCCAGAGCAGCAGCGGTTTGTCGATGTGCAGCGCGCCGATGCGGATCTCCACCGGCACCTGAAGCAACAGGTCATACCAGGAATGCAAGGGCGAATTCGCGGCGACCAGGGCCAGGGCAGCCATGCCCATCAGAATGATGCCGCTGGCCGACTCGTGCCTCAGGAAGTCGCGGATCGTCGAGCGCATGGACCCCTCTCGCAGACAAAAAAACCCGAAGCAAGGCACATTGTGCCTCACTTCGGGTCTTCGTTCACTTCAGCAGCGCCACCCGCAATCCGCGAGCGGTCGCTTCAACGAGCCTTTACAGCGGTGTTACGTTTTCCGCCTGCGGGCCCTTCTTGCCTTGCGTTACTACCATCGTCACTTTCTGGCCTTCGCGCAGGGACTTGCGACCAGCAGAATTGATCGCACTGTAATGCACGAATACATCGCTGCCGCCTTCACGTGCGATGAAACCAAAACCCTTCTCGTCATTGAACCACTTGACGGTACCTTCGACTTGATCTGACATGCTTCTCTCTTCTCTCAATCAGCCAACGAAGTTGGCACTGCAAAACCGGCCGATGTGTCCGGCGTAAAACCCGGTTCGCCCCGCCCACAAAAAAAGTCAGCTTAATTCGCTGACCGTGATCGGAGTGAATCGAGCGACTCTATGTTACGCGCCAGCCGCCGCGCCTTGCAAATATTGCGTTAAAACATGGCCTTCGGACCGGACCAGCCGTTGCCCTGCCGCCACAGCGGGAGGGCGCCGATACGGCATACGACCCGTCGTTGCGCGGAATGCGAAACTAATTGAGCGCCGAGCGCGGGGCAGTCGGCCGGCGAGACAGGAAGCTGACCGACAGTCCACCCGGCGCTTCCAGGAAGTAGATGCGCTCGCCGTGCTGTTCGATCGGACCCGCAGGATCCAGCCCGTTCGAGCGTGCCCGGTCGGCCCACGCGTCGGCATCGTCCACGACGACCTGCAGCATCGCACCCGTCGGCATGCCCGGTGATTCGGGCCAGATCTCGACCCAGCTGTCCCCGGCCGGGAATATGCCTCCCGCAAACGGCTCGCCCGCCGCCTCCGGGACGTTCTGGGGCAGACCGAGTCCGTCGGCCAGGAACCGGCTGAGTCGGGCGGCCTCCGGGCTTACATAACAAAAGCGGATGCCGATGACCTTCACTCGACGGCACCGCTGCCGGGATCGTCATCGGCCGAGGTCTCGGCGAAGTATCGGTCGAACGCGCGATGCCGCGCTTCAGGCGTAATTCCGATCAGCTCGCAGGCCCTGTTCATCCGTTCGATCTCGTCGGCGTCGGCTTCGCCGTCGGCGGTGGTCACCTTCATCATCATTACGGCAATATCTTCCCGCTCGGCATCGCTGCGCATCGCGCCGAGCTGACGGATCAGGCTCTCCAGGTCCGGATTCGCGGCAAGGTCAGAGATCGCCCTCGTCAGCAGCGCCAGCGACTCGGCGCTGCGCAGCCCGAAGCGCTCGCTGACCAGCTCGAGCATGCTCTCCGTCTCCCTGTCCGTGATGGCGCCATCGCCCTTGGCGACGAAGACGAGCAAGGCAGCCACGAGATACTGAGCGTCGTAGACCTCCGTCTCGCCAGCCGTCTCGATGATCAGTGCGTCGCCTTCGATGCGTGATGTCTTGCTGTCGTCGGTCATGGCCGTGTTCCATTTATCGTGTTCAGTGCCGCCCTACCGCGCCGGCCCCTATCGCCGCCAGCGCCGGTGTACCAGCATACTCCATTGCCGTCCGCAGCTCGTTCGTCAGGATCTCGAGCGCCCGGTCCACGCCGGCCTGGCCGAATGCACCCAGGCCCCAGATATAAGGCCTGCCTATACAGACCGCATCGGCGCCGAGCGCCAGCGCCTTCAGTATATCGGTACCGCGCCGGATGCCACTGTCCATGAGCAACGTCACCCGCGCCTGTACCGCGCCGGCCACCTCCTCGAGGCTCTCGATCGCACCGCGCCCGCTGTCGTCTGCGCGCCCGCCATGGTTCGACACGATGATGCCGTCGACGCCGTGCCGTATGCACAGTTCGGCATCTTCCGCGGTCACGATGCCCTTGACGAGCACCTTCAGGTCCGTCGCATTGCGCAGGCGATCGACGAACTCCCAGGTCAGGCTTGCCTGCGCCAGGTCGTCGTCCGACATCGCGACGCCCGAATACATCGGCTTGGGCCGGCCCGCGATGGCCGGGTCCTCGTGGCAGACGGCGCAATCCCGCGTATCACGACGTATCCAGCGCTCCAGGGTGTTGCGATCGTTGCCGCTGGCAGGAAGGTCTACCGTCAGGACGACCGCCGGGCAGCCGGCCGCCTCGGCGCGGCGCAGGAGGTACTCGGCGACATCCCAACGATTGCCCGGGTAGAGCTGCTGCCAGACCGGCGCTGCGCGCGCCCTGGCCACGTCCTCGACCGCGACCGAGCTGACGTTGGAAAGTATCTGCAGGTGATTGCGCTCTTTTGCGGCGCGCGCCGTCGCGAGTTCGCCTTCGGCATGCCAGGCCTGCTGCGAACCGACCGGGCACAGCACGATCGGCGTCGGCCACTCCTGGCCGAATACGGTCGTCCGCAGGTCGATACCGGAGACATCCACGAGCCGACGCGAGCGCAGGTAGTACCGGTCGAATGCGCTGCGATTCGCCCTGTATGTCCCGTCGCCATTGGTGCCCGTCATCAGGTAGCCCCAGTGCGCCGGCGGCTGCAGTCCTGCTGCCGTCGCCTCGAGGTCGAAGACGTCGATCGCCTCCGCCGCCGTCTTGACGGGCTCTCCCGCGTCGGCCGCCACGTCGGCCAGCGCCGCGCGCACGCCGGCGAGCGACCCGTACAGCGGGCTCGCGGCAAGAAACTGCAGGAAAGCGCGCCTTGCGTTGTCGGTGACCCTGTCATTCATTCCCGTCCCCTTGCCTCAGTCCATGTCATGCCGGCGCCGCATGACGGCGACCGATTCCCCGATCAGTTTCGCCAGCACGTCCCGGACCACGTCGCCCGGCGACTCCGTGAGGCTGGCGCCGGTACGCGCGGTTTTCGTTTTCGGCATCGTCGTCAGCTTTCCGGCGCTTGCTCGAACGCCGGCAGCGGCAACAGGTCCGCCGGCACGAAACGGCGTCGAGCCTCGGCCGAGTCCAGGAGTCGCGCCGAATAATGACGGAAGAGTATCGGCGCGTCGCGATCGAGCAGGTCGTCGACCCGCTCTGCGAAGGCCTGCCACGGCTCGCCGTCCCGCATCCGCGCATAAATCAGTCGCGTGAACGCGACGGTGACCGTGTCGTGATACCGGTGCGCTCGCCTCAGCACCTCGGTGTTGTACCGGAGTATCCCGCGGCGTACGCGGTCCAGGGCGGGCTTTGGAGCATCCAGCCGCAGGCAGACCCAGGCTACGCGGATGTGCGCCAGGTGCGTCCAGTCGCGCTCCGGCAACGCGCAGGCTTCGAAACGCCTGAGAAATTCGACGTCATCCGTCCCGACGGCGGCGCTCGCCTTCCTTGCGAAGGCGGCACTCACGTCAGGTCGTCCCGAACAGCCTGTCGCCGGCATCGCCCAGGCCCGGCACGATGTACTTGACGTCGTTCAGATGGCTGTCGATCGATGCCGTGTAGACCCTGACGTCCGGATGAGCCTTTTCGACGGCGGCCAGTCCCTCCGGGCAGGTTACGATGCAGACGACGACTATGTTGGTCGCGCCCGCTTTTTTCAACGCATCGATGGCAGCTACCGTCGAACCGCCGGTTGCCACCATCGGATCGACGATGACGTTCAGCGCCGTGCTCGTCTGGTGCGGAACGCGCTCGTAGTAGGCGACGGGTCTCGCGGTCTCCTCGTCGCGGTACATGCCGAGAAAACCGACCCTGGCCGTCGGCACGAGCCCCAGGATGCCTTCCAGCATGCCGATGCCTGCGCGGAGTATCGGCACCACGACGACGTCCTCGGCGATCCTGCGGCATTTCGCGAGCGCCAGCGGGGTCTGCACGTCGATTTCCTCGATGCGCACTTCCTTGAGCGCTTCGTAGGCGACGAACATCGTGATTTCGGTGGCCAGTTCGCGGAAGCGCTTGTGCCCCGTCTCCGAATCCCGGATCAGCGACAGCTTGTGTTGTACGCAGGGATGGCGGACTTCCTCGTGCATGGCCTGGTCTCTTTCGCGGAATGCGGGCTCCGGCCTGGTGGCCGGGATTATCGGGGTTTTATGCTTGTCGTTCTGCGGCAAATATAGCACGCCGCTTCGGCTCAGCTCTCCGACCAGATCGCGTACTCGTTGCCGTTCGGATCGCGGAAGTGAAAACGCCTGCCGCCCGGGAAACTGAATATGTCCCTGGTAATTTCGCCCCCGAGCTCTTCGACACGAATCTTCGCAGCCTCGAGGTCGTTCCTGTAGAACACGATCAGGACGCTGCCGTCGGCACTGTCGCAAGCGGCATCCATGCGCCGGAACCCGCCCGCCATCCGGCCGTCCGAAAAGCTGCAGTAGTCCGGACCATAGTCTTCGAACGTCCAGCCGAACAACGCCGAAAAAAACTTTCTTGCCAGCGCCGGGTCCCGGGCCGGTATCTCGATGTAGTCGATCTTGTTTTCGGCCTTCACTGGAAACTCCGCTCCTGTCGTTGCCGGCCCGTCGTCGTTCAGCTGACGATTTCGGTCACGATCTCGCTCCTGACCGAATTGGCGATAAAACAGATTTCATGCGCCCGGTGATGCATGTATTCGAGGTCCTTCTGCGTCGGCAGCTTGTCGCCGCTGTAGGTGGCAGCCGGACGCAGCACGACCCGCGTGATCGCCAGTTTGCCGGCCTCGTTCTTTTCCATGTATCCGACGGCCTCGTCGACATAGGTATCGACACGGAATCCGCGCTTCGCGGCTATCGCGAGAAACGTCAGCAGGTGGCAGCTGGACACCGCGGCGACGAACGCCTCCTCCGGATCGACCGCCTCGGCGACGGAGTCCGGCAGCGGCACGATTTGCGGGGACGCCGATGCCGGCACCGTCACACCCCCGTCAAATGTCCAGCGGTGCCCCCTGCTGTACCTGTCGTCGGTGAAACTGTGTTCTCCGCGCTCCCAGCGCAACGTTGCCGTGTAGGTACCCATTCGTCAGGCCAGCCTCGTGCCGTCTTCTGCCGGCTGGTCCGGGACCGCCAGGATCACGCTGCCGTCCTTCTGCACGAACCCGGTCACCAGGCACTCGGACATGAACGGGCCGATCTGCTTGGGCGGAAAATTGACGACCGCCGCAACCTGTTTGCCGAGCAGCGATTCCGGCGAGTAATGGCCGGTGATTTGTGCCGAGGACCGGCGCGTCCCCAGCTCCGGGCCGAAGTCTATCGTCAGCTTGATGGCCGGCTTCCTCGCTTCTGGAAAGGGTTCGGCGGCAACCACGGTTCCCACCCGCAGATCCACGCGCTCGAATTCGCTCCAGGTCAGATCCCGCATCCGGTGCTCCCGCCGCCAGGTACCGGCAAGCCTAGCAGAATTCGCCGCAGGCGCCGTTATTCGGTGGCGCCGCCCGCCAGCGCGAGCGGCAGGACGACGCGCAGCGGCGGGTAGCCCTCTGCCTCGGTCGCCGCCGGCTCGGAGACTTCCAGGGTGCCGATTTCCCGGACCGTCGGTCCGTAGCTCACGGTGAAGGCAAACGCCGCCGCGCCGTCGACCCCGCCGCCGGTCGTAAACCCGGAGGCCAGCGTGCGCCCGTCCCGGCCGCGCAATGTCCAGACCACGTTGGATTCGAAGGTCCGGGAACAACCGCTGACCTCGAAGTCGGCGGCAACCGAGTCGCCGGGCACCGGGGCCGTAACGATCACGAAAGCGCCGTCAGCGAACAGCGGATCGAGCACATCGCAGTTATTCGTGGCCGGCACCGGTTCGGAGCCGCAGGCGGCCAGAAGGACAATGCCGGCCAGCGGGACCAGGCTTCGCATCATGATACATGCTCCTTTTCAGTCAGGACCGGCCGGTGCCGACGATACAGGATCCAGCCGTACACCAGCAGGTTGACGCCAAGCACGACGCCCGCCAGGACGAACTGCAGGTCGCGCGTCAGCGCCGGCGGGTAGATCACCGGCACGATGTAATGTTCGACGAAACCGCCCGCGTAACCGCGCTGCCCCGCCAGGGCCCGGAAGTGGTTCTCGACGCTCGTCAGCGGGCACACGGCACCGGCCAGTTCGATGCCCACGCCCCAGGCCATGACCGGCAAATGCAGCCAGGCGGCGCGCGGCCAGCGCAGGGCCAGCAGGCCGCCGAAAATCACCGCCAGGACGAACGCCAGGTGCAGCAGCAGGACGGCATCGGCGGCCAGGCGGTACGGCATCAGCCCCGCTCCAGCGACAGCGCGTAGTACCGCAGGTCCTCGTCCTCCCCGGACATGCGATAGGCGCCTTCGTAGCGAAAGCCCAGCTTCTCGATCAACGCGCGAGACCGCAGGTTTTCTTCATTGACGATGGCAGCTAGCAGCGGCAATCGCAGCGTGTCCCTGGCCCAGCCGATGACGCCGCACGAAGCCTCTGTCGCGTAACCCATCCGGCAGTAGCGCGCCAGGAACGCGAAACCGAGATCCGGGTGATCGAGGTTGTCGCGGCGAAACAGGCCGCACATGCCGGCCGGTTCCCCGTCCTCGCACCGCTCTGCGACCAGTACGCCATAGCCGTACTTGTCGTAATTCGCGAGCGGCCCCTGCTCGATGTACGCGATCGCATCGGCCAGCGTATTGACGCCCTTGTCGCCGATGTACTGCTTGAATGACGGCTCGTTCAGAAGCGCCAGGACAAACGAGGCATCGCCCGGCACGAAACGCCGCAACTGCAGGCGCTCGGTCTTGAATACGGCATTGCTCATCTGGGGCCCACGAATTCCCGCACAGTATCCTCGTACGCGCGGGTCAGCTTACGGCCCATTGAACGCCGGATGATATTCGACCTGGCCGCCGGTATCGCCGACACAGCCTCCGCGGAGCTCCCGCAGCATGAATGCCTCGTCGGGCACCTCCCAGCGACAGCGGAGCCCGAACCGCGAAGCCGGCACGAAACCGAAGCGCAGGTAATAGCCGGGATGCCCGAGCACAACGACCACGTCGATACCGGCGTCCCGGCAGGCGTCCAGACCGGCCTGGACCAGGGCGCTGCCGATACCATGGCCTTGCCGGTCCGGACGCACGGCCATCGGTGCGAGCCCCGCCAGCACCAGGTCCTCGCGTCCTGCCAGGGTCGCCGGCGAGAACAGGATATGGCCGACAATCTTGCCGTTCTCGACGGCGACGAGCGAAAGCAGCGGCCGGGCCTCTCGGCGCAGCCGATCGACGAGATCCGCTTCCGTGTCGCCTGCGAATGCGGACACATTGAGCGCATGCAGCGCCGGCGCATCATCGGTCGTCTCCGCCCGTATTGCGATCGCGGCCATGACTCAGCTGCCCGACCGGTCGCCCGCACCGGCGGTGCCGTCTTCATCCGGGCCGTCTTCCCGACGGCGGCGCTCGATGCGCTCCTGCAGCAGCTTCAACTTGCGCTCGTGATAGCGGCGCTCGGATGGGACGACGACCCCGAACCAGACGACCAGGCCCACGCCGAGAGCGACGAGCGTGCCGATGAGTTGGACCGACATCTTCTATTGGATCCCTGCTTCCACGTGACTCAGAACAGCGCGCGAACGACGAGCAGGAAGCCGAACGCGGCCAGCGGAATGCCGACCGGCGCCGCAATCACGCTCAACGTAATTGCAACGCCGGCCGCCATCAGTGCCAGGCCGAGAACGGCACAAAGAATCCGCCCTGTCAGCTCGAGTATCGCCGTCAGGATCCGCCAGACGGCCACGAACGGCCACAGCAGTATTGGCGTGCCACGATCAGTCGTCTGTGCCATGTACGGATCCTCGTTGCCGCTACTTATGTTGAGATCGCGAATACGACGCGCGGTTCACATCGATCATCGCCCCGGTGCAGTGTCCGATGCCTTGCGGCGCCACGCATCAGCCCCGCCCCTTCAGCGAGCGTCGCTGCTCGAAGTAAGTTTCGTAGGCGCGCGACACGATGCTGTCGGGCACCTTCAGCCGGCGAGCCGCCTCCGCGAGCAATTCGATTTCCTGGGCACGTTTGGAGCCGTCGACGGCGACCAGGTCGAGCAACATGACCAGCAGGTCCTGCTTGTCGGGCAGGCCGAAGCGCTCATTCAGCAGCGCGAACAGGTCGTCCCGGCGCTTGCCCGAATAGCGGTCCCGCCCCAGCGTGAGGATCTCGAGCGGCTCCGTACCGGACAGCCCGTAGCGCCGGCGCAGCAGTTCCACGGCAAGCACCATCTCCTCCGTGGATTCGCTGCCATCGCCGCCGGCCACCCAGGCCAGCAATGCCGCCACGGCCAGCTGCTCATCCCGGTCCGCGGCGGTCCGCCGGCGGATCGCGATGCCGGTGCCTCGATATATCAGGTCGCTGAGCGCCCGACGGACCATGCTTCAGCCTCCCTCGAGCGGCTTGGTATAGCGCATCAGCTCGCCATCGTAGCCCGACCGGTCGTAAAAGGCCCGGGCACGGCGGTTGCAGGCGAACACGTGCAGCGTCATCGACAGCGCACCCCGGGAGCGCGCGTCCTCCTCGCAGGCTGCGAGCAACGCGGCCGCAACGCCCTTGCCCTCCGCCTGCCTGGCGACCGCGATGGCTTCCAGGTGCGCGCTGGGCTCGTCGCTCAGGAGCTCCGGCCGCAGGCGGAACATCGCCATGCCGACGACCGTGCCGCGCTCGTCGGCGGCGACGTGCACGTAGCAGCCGTCGGCGCGACCAGCCAGCCATTGCTGCAGCAGCTCGGCGTCGTGCGTCCAGAGATGCTCGGCCCGGCGTGTCGCCGGGATATCGAAGTCCGCCAGCCTGGGCATCAGCGCCAGCATTGCGTCGCCGTCGCCGGCTCGCGCGGGCCGGATCGTGACTTTCATGCCCGCAACCCCAGCCAGCGCGGCACCCTGCCCCTGTATTCGAGGTACTCGTCGCCGAAACGCTCGGCGAGCATCTCTTCCTCGTGCCGGATCACGCGCCGGTTCATGACCGGCACGAACAGGACCGGCATCAGGAACGGGCTCAGGCTGCCGGTGAGTACGGCGACGCCGACCAGGATGCCGGCCATGCCGACGTACATCGGGTTCCGTGTACAGGCATACAGCCCTGTGCGCACCAGCGCCGACGAGTCGTGGAACGGTCTGATCGTCGTCCTGGCACGCATGAACGCGATGGCGGGCCCGGCAATGACCAGGATACCCACCGCGATCAGCGCGGCGCCGAACCAGTTCCACGGCGGCGGAATCAGCGTCGCAAGCGGAAACCTGTAATGCAGCCCGACCTGGCACAGGATAAAAACCAGCAGGATCACCGGCGGTATCGGACCCCTGGTTCTGTTCATCATCTCAGCCTTCTCCCGCGCGACGGCCTTCCAGCGCGAGCGCGACGGCGCACTCGGCATGAATCGCCGTCGTATCGTAAAGTTTCACGGTCGTGTCTGCCTGTTTTACGAGGAGACCGATTTCCGTGCAGCCGAGGATCACCGCCTCGGCGCCGCGTTGCGCCAGCCGGTCGATAATGTCGAGATAGCCAGAGCGCGATGCCGACTCGACTCGCCCGAGGCACAGCTCGTCGTAAATCACCCGGTGTACGACGGCGCGGTCGGCGGCCTCCGGCACCAGGACATCGAGTCCGAAACGCTCCGCGAGCCGGCCCTTGTAAAACTCCTGTTCCATGGTGAATGCCGTTCCGAGAAGGCCGACCCGGCGCAAGCCGTCGGCGACGAGCGCCTCACCGGTCGCGTCGGCGATGTGGAGCAAGGGTATCGATACGGCCGCTTCGACCTGCGGCGCAACACGGTGCATCGTGTTCGTGCAGATCAGCAGGAACTCGGCGCCGGCACCCTGTACGCGCCGCGCGGCGTCGACCAGGATCGTCGCCGTACCGTCCCAGTCGCCGGCATGCTGGAGCTGCTCGATCGGCTGGAAATCGACGCTGTACAGCGCGATCTGCGCCGAGTGCAGGCCGCCCAGCTCCCGTTTCACGCCTTCGTTGATCGCGCGATAGTAGCCGGCCGTGCTTTCCCAGCTCATGCCCCCGATGAGGCCGATCGTTTTCATGCGGAACCCGATGGCGCGGAAGTGGGGGTGGATTATCGTCCGCTTCGTCGGGCGGCGGCAACCACGGACCGTGCCGCCCGTGGTTTCAGTTGCGGCAGGGCCTTGGATCCTCGACGACCAGGCCGTTGCCGAGATTGATGCTGACAGCGACGTCGCCCTGTCCGCTGCCGTTCAGGCAGAGCCAGAGGTAGCCGGCGCGGCTGGCGTCCGGCCGGATATTGTCGGCGCCAATGGCCTCGCCGCCATTCGCGACCCGGCCTTCGTAGATGAGTCCGTTGTCGACGCCCTTGCGGCGTATGCGCACCAGTCCCGGCGCGTCGTCCGACTCGCCCCGGGCGGCCTCGACGAAGAGCGTCTGGCGGCCGGCTTCCAGCGTCTCGACCAGGCGGTAGTCGGGGCCACCGGGGCCGCAGGCCGTCAGCACAAGGCCGGTGATCGTCAACAGGCAGGCGTGTCGCGTCATGCGCGGATGATCCCACAAACGCAACCGGCCGGGGGGCGCCCCGGCCGTCAGGGCGCGACTCATGCGGAGGAGCGGGGCGACCGGAACAGCGTAAGGCCGAACCATGCGCTGTAGATCACGTAGACGAGCAGCATGGCGAGAATTTCCGGCCGGCCCATCCAGCCGGCCGCCGAGCGGATCAGGGTCGCGCCGACGACGACGAAGTGCAGGAAATTGCCCATAGCGATCGGCCGGCTGTAGATGCCGCCGATCGCGTTGCCGCGCGCCATCCAGTTCAGGTAGGCAAAGCCGAGATACAGGGCGCCCGCGATCTCGGTAATCAGCACCACGGCGCCGTGAGGCGCGACGTCGAAATGCCGCAGGAGTTCCTGCGGCGCGAACGTTGCCACCAGCCCCAGCGCGGCCATGAACGCTGCGCTGCTGCCCATCATCAACCGGGTCTGCATCCCTCTCTCCCTTACGAATCGACCGAATCGAGTATCCAGTCGCGGTAGGCCTCGAAGGCGTACTCCATGGCGAACGCGTGGATTGCGGGCAACTCGTAGGGGTGCAGCTGCAGTATCGCCTCCTCGATTGCACCCCACGCGGATTCCGCAGTCTTGAACAGCACGCGGTATTCGTCCTCGTTTTGCAGCTTGCCCTTCCACGTGTAGAAACTTTCTATCCTCGAAACCTGCGCGCAGGCTGCGAGCCGGCGCTCGACGATCGCGCTGGCCAGCTCCCGCGCGTCGTCGGCGGTGCCGAGGGTCGTTACAACGGCGATCGTTCGTTCGCTCACGTCGTCACCTCCACCGGCCGGCCAACGCCAGCGCATGCCCGGCAACCAGTATGTCGAAGCCGACACACAGCGCCGGGTACCACCCGCGCGCATAGCCGGGATGGCTCACCGGGTGCAGCAGCAGGTCCCAGGCGACGTGCGCGAGCCAGCCGGCCGCCAGCAGCCAGGTGCCCCAGCGCACGCCGGCCACGGCAAGCGTTGCGAAGCCGACAGTGGCGGCGGTCTCCAGCAGGATCGCAGACGGCCCGCCGTTCAGCACCGCCAGGACCGCGTAGACGAGCGCCGCGATGACGAGCCCCGCGGCAAGCGGGACGGGCGGTCGCCGGTGACGCTGCACGAGCCACAGGTACGGGACCGCCAGCACGGCGCCCAGCAGCACGGCCACGACGAACTCTCGCTCCAGCATCGGAGGATCTCCTGCCTGGCATCAGCCGCCCCAGCGGCTACGGAACACGAAGAATACCGCGCCCAGCATGCACAGCGCCGCCCACAGGTAGTCGAGCTTCAGCGGTTCGCGGAGATAGAACCATGCGAAGGGCACGAACACGGTGAGCGTGATGACTTCCTGCAGGATTTTCAGCTGGCCGATCGTCATGACCGAGTAGCCGATGCGATTCGCCGGCACCTGCAGCATGTATTCGAAGAATGCGACGCCCCAGCTCACCAGCGCCGCGAGTATCCACGGCTTGTGGTTGAGCGCCTTCAGGTGGGCGTACCAGGCGAAGGTCATGAACACGTTGCTCAGCGTGAGCAGGGCGACAGTCAGGAAAACGGGGCGCATCTGTGTAACACCCGGGTGGGAACGGTGGACAACGCGGCCGGTCCGCGGCCTGCCGCCGGTCAGCGCAATTCTACACTGCCGCGCGGGCCCTCGATCACCGCGACCAGGGCGGGCTCCGGCCCCGCGTCGACCGACATGTCGATGCCGACGGCAAGCAGCTGCTCCCGGACGCTGGCCGCCTGCGGGTGCTCGGCGCGCAGGGCGACGAGGCGGGCACCGCCCGGCGCCGACGCGGACGGATGCGGCGAGTCTCCCCAGTCGATGAAGAAGGGCACCAGCCCGTCGGCGATCACGGTCTCCGGCGCCGTGTACTGCCAGGACAGCAACACGCCGTCCGGGCGCATGCGCGCGCCATCGGCGACCGGCCCCAGCGCCACTCCCTGTTCCAGGGCCTGCCGGCGCAGCACCGCAAGCTCGCTGCCGCTGGCGGCCCAGGTCACGAGGCGCGGGCCGGCGAGCCCGTCGATGCCGAAAACGCGGGCTCCAGCCGGTTCCGGCTGTTCCGGGTCCGGCCCGATGATCTCGAGGTAGATGCCCGGCCCGAGCGCGACCAGCGCGTTGCGCGTCCCGCCGCCCGGATGCCGCCCGCCCTGTATGGCCCGTACGCCGAGCAGCGCCTCTATCCGCGCGATGCCGAGCTCGAGGTCCGGAACCGCATAGACAAGGTGGTCGACTCTCGCAACCGCGCGGTCCTGGCCGGGCGCGGGACCGGCGTTCAAGACGAGCAGCGCTGCAGCCGCCGCGAGCAGGGATGGTCGCATGTCGATCTCCGTTGCATGTGCAGGCGCTCGCCGCTTAGGGTGCGGGCCGGGCGACGAAGCGCCCGAGGTTCTCGCCGCCCAGGCGATGCGCGTAATTGAAGAATCCCTCGGCCCGGTCGGCATACAGGTCGCCGACCAGCCGATGGCCCGCCGAGCAGGTCGTCGATGTCAGGTCCACCACCAGCCAGGGACCGACGATCCGGAACGCCGGGTTCTTGACGACGCCGATGCCGAGGTCGAGCCGGTCGTCAATGATAACGGCGCGGCGCCAGCCGGGCTCACCGCAGGATCGGCTGGGCCGGCTCGTCAGCCGCAAGGTAAGCCGGCCGAGCGGGCGCTCGTCCGGGTCCGTGATCTCGAATTCCCAGTCGGCCGCCCGGCGCCAGGACTCGGGAGTCGTCGCGGACGTATAGGGCGCCGGATCCGGCGGCGTCGCGCAGGCCGCGATCAATACGAGCTGGATCGCAAGTATGGAAGCGCCGGGAAGACGTCGTCGCGTTTGCATGTCTCGCCTTCGTGCCCGCCTACGGGCAGGCCCTGCCCTCGCAGTACAGCGCGACGAACAGCTCGGAACGGAGCTTCCAGCGGCCATCGGTCTTGCGCCACATCGCCATGTAGCGCCCGCCGGTTCGGACGTCGCCGTCGTCGGTCTGCCAGGTGCCCGTCCAGCGGCCGGTCTCGGCGGCAAGCGGATAGTCCGCGCTCAGCTCTATCGCCTCGGTGTTCCGCACGTACAGGAGCCCGTCCCGGCTGGCAAACATGCTCGTCCAGACGTCCCGCTCCTCCTCCTGTCCGCGCGCGAATACGCCCAGGCTGGTCGTCACCTGGTAGTCGGAATCCATCGCGCCGATGATGCCGTCGACGTCGTGCCGGGCAATGGCGGCGTTCGATTCGGCCCGGGCTGCCCGGATGAGCTGCTCGTCACCGGCGTCTGCAACGGTCAGCATGGCGGCGCACAGCAGACCCAGGCCGGCTCCGGCCGACGTGCATACGCGCCTGAAAAGCTGCGACTGTCTCATGATCCCTGCTCCGTCCGGATTCCGGCGCCATGTTACGGCAGCCGTCATCGATCATGCACGCGCAAAGCGATCTCCCGGCCCCGGGGCGACGACGAGCGCGGGTAGCGGCCCGTACGGCAGCCGCGCAAGCGAGACCGGCTTACGCCTCGACCGCCATGCATCGTACACTCGCTGGCTCCCGGTCGACGCAAGGCCGATCGATCAACGGCACCGGCCGCAGGACGGATGATTTCCATGACCGCTCGCAACTACCTCGACCGCATCGAAGCCGCCTACCAGGGGGAGGTATACGGCGAGGCCATGTACCTGGCGATCGCAGCCGCCCGGCCCGACCCGGACCATGCCTGGAAGTGGCGCGTGCTGGCGCAACAGGAGATCGAAACGAAGGATGCAATGCGTGTCCTGGTCGCGGCCCACGGCGGCGAGACGCGCGAACTGGACGCCTCAAGCGAAGCCGGGCTGGCCGCCGCCGGAGCTTATGCCCCGCTGCCGTGGCCCGAGCTGATGCGGCGCTTCTCCGACGCGCTCGACGACGATATCGCCGAGTACTCGGATCTCGAAAAGGACTGCCCGCCGGCCGATGCCGCGACCCTGAAACGCCTTACGCTGCACGAGCTTCTGACCAAGGAATTCTGCGAACTCGAGCTGGCCGGACGCGGCGACAAGTCGCTACGCGCGATCCTCGCATCGCTCGAGCACCCGCCGCCGCGCTGAGCAACTACGATTCGGCGGCGAGGCGCCACTCCCAGACCGTGCCGAGTTCGTCGTGCGCGACCGGGCCGATAAAATCGAAACCCAGCTTCTCGAGCACGCGCGTCGATGCGTTAGCTTCTGGCTCGGTCTGCGCGACGACGCTGATCGACGGCACGGCCGACCGGGCGAGCTCGACCAGTCGCCGGCCCATCTCGGTGGCAATGCCCTGCCCCTCGAAATCGGGAAACGTGAAATATGCGATTTCAGTGACGCCGTTGTCGGCCGGGTCGACGAAGGTCGTCGTATTGAACGCGCAGGTACCGACGATGGCGTCGTCGATGACGGCCAGGTAGCCGATCCACGGCGGCTCGAATCCGGCCGCGGCGTAAAGGTTCGCGGTGTCCTGGCAGACGGCCGCCGCCATCTCCGAGAGCACGAGCCCTGCGGCGCCGGGCCTGCCGTCGCTCTCGATGCGCACCAGTCGCAAGTTGTCCATAGCCATACCGTTCAATCGCAGGACTCCGCCCGCCGGTCCGTGCATGCTGCCGGCGCGCGCCTCGCGTCAGTTGTCCCTGTCGACCTGCCGCTGGTATTCCGCGTCGTCGTAGTGGCCGCGCGACTCCACGATCAGCCCGTCGGCGTCGAGCGTCCATTCCTCGTAGCCGTGGATGTCCACTGCGTTGCCGGTGCCGCCGGGACCGGTATTGGTGCCGGTCCAGTGCCATCGAAAGACGGCGGTATGGCCGTCCGTCGTCACCTCGTCCAGCCGGACCATCATGTCCGGAAACGCGGTCATGAATTCACCGGCCTTTCGCTCGATGGCATCGCGACCGACGGCCGGTGCGCCTTCATTGACGATCAGCACTCCATCGTCCGCATAGAACGCCGCCAGTGCCGCCGGGTCCTGGCTGCTCCAGGCCGCCGCGTAGGCGGTAGCGAACCCGGTCAGCCCGTCACCCTCGGCCGGCGACCGGTCCGGGTTGCAGCCGGCAAACGGTGCAAGCGACAGCGTTGCAAGGGTTGCCGCAGCCATTGCGCGTAACTGGTTGTTCATCGATACCTCATCGCCTGGTCTATGGAGGATCCCTGTTGGCCTTGCTACTACGTCAGTGCTGCGCGGCCGCGTCGACGTCGTTGAGGAAACGAATCAGGCCGTTCACGTAGGTCTCCTGATCGTCGTACATCGCCAGGTGGCTGCCCTGCGGGCAATACAGGTACTGCGCGTTCGGAATCGTGTCCGCCATCCACTGCATGTGAGCCGGGTCCATCGTATCGAACTCGGCGCCGATCACGAGCGTCGGCACCCGTATGTCGACGATCTCGGCCGTGCGATCCCACTCCTCCAAGGCGCCTTTCGCCCCGAGCTCGCTCGGCCCCTGCATCGGGATGTAAATGTCGTTGTTGATCTTTGCAAACGCGCGGTTCACGGGATCCGGCCACTGGTCCACCGGCATGCGCAGCACGTGGTCGACGTAATGATGCTGGAACATCAGCTCGGCATAACGCGGATTGCCGTAGTCCTCGGCCGCCTCCAGTGCCTCGATCTCGGCGAGCACGGCCGGGTCCATCGTCGGCTTCAATACTTCATCGGCGTAGCGATTGTAGGCCGGGATGCTCGCCATCATGTTCGAGATGATGAGTCCCTTGAGCTTGTCCTGGTGCGCAAGCGCGTATTCCATCGCAAGTATCCCGCCCCAGGAATGGCCGAGTACGAAAAAGTTACCCGCGTCGAGACCCAGCGCGACGCGGACCTGCTCGACCTCGTCGACGAAGCGCGGGATGTTCCACAGCGACGGATCCTGCGGCTGCTCCGAGTAGGCCGAGCCGAGCTGGTCGTAGTAGTAGTACTCGATGCCGGCGCCGGGCAGGTAGGAATCGAAGGCCTCGAAATATTCGTGCGTGGCACCGGGCCCACCGTGCAGCAGCAGCAGCTTGATCGTCGGGTTGTTGCCGACACGCTTGGTCCAGACGCGGTAGGTCCCGGACGGCGTCTCGATCGGGATCAGCCGTACGCCGCCGCTCAGCACGTCGGCGCGGCCGCTGTTGTCGAAATACGAGATCGCCTCGGATGCGGTTTCGTCCCCCGCGTGCGGGGCACAGGCGGCCAGCAGCGCCGCTACGGCCGCGACCGTCAATATTCTATGCATGACATTCTCCTCGAAATTTCAATAGGCCTGTCCGATGCTGCGGCGCCCGGTCCGGGAGGCGTGCGAGCCCGACGCTTCAGGCGACCACGCCGAAAAGCCTGCCGACCGCGGCCGTTGCGGCCATGGCCAGCGCGCCCCAGAACATGACGCGCAGCATGCCCCGCAATATCCCGGCACCGCCGGCTCGAGCCGCGACCCCGCCGAGCGTGCCGAGAAACACGAGCGACAGGCCCCCGACTGCCGGTATCACGCTGGCGGTCGGCACGATCCACGCCGTCAACAGGGGCAGGGCCGCGCCGACCGTGAACGTCAATGCCGAGGAGAACGCGGCCTGCACGGGCCGCGCCCGCGCGCTCTCGGTAATCCCGATCTCGTCGCGGGCATGGGCCGCCAGCGCGTCGTGCGCCATCAGTTCCTCGGCCACCTGCCGCGCCAATGCGCTCGACAGGCCCCTGTCCACGTAGATGCCAGCAAGCTCGCGCTTTTCGAATTCGACATTCTCCTCCAGCGACTTTCTTTCGAGTTCGAGGTCTGCCTGCTCGGTGTCGGACTGCGAACTGACGGAGACATATTCACCGGCCGCCATCGACATCGCTCCGGCCACGAGGCCGGCGACGCCGGCCAGCAGGATGTCGCCCTGCCCCGTGCCGGCGGCAGCGACACCGATAATCAGGCTCGCCGTCGACACGATGCCGTCGTTGGCGCCGAGCACGGCGGCACGGAGCCAGCCGATGCGATGCGCGCGGTGAACTTCGTGGTGCGTCATCGGGAAATTCCGGTCTCCGGTTGCAAGTGCCGTGCCCTGCGCCGCTACTCGTCGGGTTGCTCGGTCAGCATGCGCAGGATTTCTGCCTGCGTAGTTTCGATCTCGGCGAGCCCGTTGACAACAAAGGTGAGGTAAAACAGCCGCTCCGCGACCACGCCCTCGAGTTCGGGCGTAACCGTCAGGCGGATGTCGCCCGGTCCAAGCGTGCCCGCGCCGCCCATGAACCAGCCTACCAGGTTGTCGAACTCGAACACGCCGCCGAGTCGAACCTGCTTCGCCAGGTCCGGCACCAGGTGGTGCACGACGATTTCGCGCAGCAGGAGCTCGTCCTCCGCGGTATCGGCCAGCTGCTGGCGCCAGCGCGCCAGCGCATCGTGCAGCTCGTCGCTGGTGATGAGCCGTATCCGGCCCGATGACAGCGCCGCCTCGTAGGTCGAGTCCGTCGGGCTGTAGGTCGGCGCACCGACGGTGCCGGACAGTAGCCGCGCCGGTATGTCGATCACGCTGCCGACTTCTGCTTCGCGCATGCGCCGTAGCAGTTCGGCCGAGGATTCGTGCATGCGCCGATTGCCGGCGAGCCACCGCCCGACCTGGGCCTGGCTCGCCTCGAAGTCGGCGCGGAGCCCGTTGGCCAGCGCGCGTGCCTGCTCTGCATCGGAACGGCGTTCCCACCACGCGTCGATCGAGAACGCCAGCAGGATGCTGAAGACGATCGCGGCGCCTTCGGCGAGTATTCGGGCCCACTGTATCTGATTGATTATTTTCATATTTCTAATTGCCGGCGGGCGCGCTGCAGGGCCGGTGCCAGGCTCGCCGCGGGGCATCGGCAAGCGCTTCTCAGCCGGCGCCGCAGCAGGCGTCGCCCGCCTGCACGGGCGGACACTTGACGCTGCCGTAGGAACAGAAGACGCAGCAGTCGCCCGGCAAAGGCCTGAGCAGCGCGCGGCAATGCGCGCATTCGTAGAACCACTGGCAGGCATCGTCCGGCATCGACTCGTCGGACGACTGCCCGCACTCGGGACAGGTGATGCGACTCACTCGTTCTATCGCATGACCGTCAGCCACTGCCGGCGTCGCCGGTTCGTTCATCGCACCGCGCCCCCGTCACCGCCTTGACCGCGACGAGTATCTTGCCTGCGCGTGCGGACCGCAAGCCGGCAGCGCGGCGACCGGTCAGTCGCCACCAGGATGCTCGAGCCAGCGGTAGTCCATCTGGCGCGCCGTGCGCCGCGCCAGGTCGCTGCCGAGCAGGCGCGCCACCAGGTGCAGGCTCATATCGATTCCGGCCGAAATGCCGGCCGAGGTCAGGATAGCGCCTGCGTCGATCCAGCGCCGGTTTTCGCGCACGTCGACACCGGGAAAGGATTGCCGCAGGTCCGCCAGGTCCTCCCAGTGCGTCGTCGCCGCAAGGCCGTCCAGCAGCCCGGCCTTCGCCAGCAGGAACGCGCCAGTGCAGACGGACGCGGTAATCTCCGCGGACAGGCTGGCCGACTCGATCCACCGGATGACGGCCGGGCGGTCCAGCTCGGCGACGTGCACGCCGCCCGGCACGATCAGCAGGTCGAGCCGCGGGCAGTCGTCGATCGTGAAATCCGGCTTTACGCGCAGACCGGCGCGGGCGCTCACCGGGCCAGTGCGCGCAGCGATTAAGCGGACCTCGAACAGGGTTTCGGCCGCGGGATTCTGCCGCCCGTAGACGCGCGACGCCGTCGAGAACACCTCGAACGGACCGGCGAAATCGAGCACCTCGACCTCGTCGTACACGTAGATGCCGACGGTCCTCGTCACGACCGGCCGGTCCCGTCTAGCCGTTCCCGTGCGCCCATGATCAGCAGCCACAGCATGACGACGAGTTCGCCGAGCAGCGCGGGAAACAGCAGGCCCGAGACCCGGGCTTCGTGCTGCGGCCACACCAGCCCCGTCATGCTCTCGATGAGGTACGCAATGCCGTTGATGATCAGCAGCCAGCCGAGCACACGCGGCAGGAAGCCGGAGCGAATCACGAGCACGCCGAAGGGGAACAGCCACAGGCCCCAGAACACCTCGTTGACCAGCACCCCGTGGCCGTGCAGCCGCAGGAACAGCAGCGCCAGCGCGTCGAGCTGGCTCCGGTCGAACACGGCCAGGTGATCGCCCCCACGCACGAGCAGCAGCGCGGCAACATCGTTCAGTGCATTCACGAAGTAGATCGGGGTGACCATCAGCCCGCCGAGTATGACCACCAGGCTGGCGAGACCGCGGTCGACGTCGCGGAACAGCCGGTACAGGGCCAGCGTCACGAACAGCACGATGGTTCCGGCCAGCAGGTCGGTGACAATGCCGAAACGGAACAGCGCTTCGTGCGCGGCGATGTTCGCGGCCGTCGCGCCCGCATCGCCGCGCACGAACAGCTGCCCGGGGATGTACAACAGCCTGACCGGCGCCGTGACGGCCAGGAGCACATAGAGAAACCCGGCGACGCGGGCGTTCCTGCTGAGCGTAGTCATATCATGTCTCCCCTGCCGTCATCCGGCCCCGGCAACGATCGCGTTCGGGCTCGTGGCAACGCGCATGGCTGCACTCGTCATGCGGCAGCCTGCCACCAGCCATAGGTGAATTTCTGCGTACCTCCGCCGGGCGTCCGGTGTTCCTCGACCGCTTCGGCCCGCAATCGATAGCATGGTCCGAGCAATGTACCGAGTTCCGCCGCGGAATAACGCCGCACGTCGAGCCCGCTGCACCGCATCGGGCCCTCCGGGCCGAAGGCCGCCAGCACCAGGTGCCCGCCGGCCTGCAGCCCCCTCTGCAGCACCCGCAGGTAGCGGTCGCGGTCAGCGGCATCGACCAGGAAATGGAACACCGCCCGGTCGTGCCACAGCGCATAGCGGCGCTTCGGCTGGAACAGCGTGACATCGGCCTCGATCCAGCGGACGCCGCTTGCCCGTGGGCCCAGCCGGTCCCTTGCTGCCGCGAGCGCGCTGGCGGCGATATCGAGCACGCTCACATCGCGGTAGCCGCGGTCGAGCAGGTGGTCGACCAGCGTCGATGCGCCGCCGCCGACATCGAGAACAGGGTCATCCTGCAATATGCCGGCGGCCTCGATCAGCTGCAGCGACAAGGCCGGCACCGGCTGGTACCAGGACACCTCTTCCGGCGACTTTGTCGCATAGACGCGCTCCCAATGCGCTTTTCGGCCGGCGTTCACGTCACGTGCTGATCCGGGCTGTGATCCGCCACGATGTTGAGCTCTACGCCGTGTTCGAGCCAGGCCTTGCATGCCGCCAGCGCGAAGCTGAAGCCGCCCATCGAGTCGACTGCCCGCGCGACCTTCTGGTCGTCCGTGCCGTCGAAACCCGATGCGGTGATCACGACGAAGGTGGCGTCGTCGCCGCGCGGCGTGAACTGCCACTCGACCGGCGTCGGCCACTCGATCCGGATCCCGCTGTTCGGCTCCAGCGCAGTGACCCTGACAGGAACCGAGAAACCATACATGTCCCAGTGCCAGGTGATCGTCTGCCCCTGGCGCAGCCGATCGCTGCCACGACTGAACCAGAATCGGCTCGTAACGGCCGGATCGACGAAAGCCTCGAACACTTCGGCCACCGGCCGGCGTATCAGCATCTGGGTCCGGGCGACGGGTTCGTTTTGGAGCGCCATTTTCCGAGTCCTCGCAAGATGACTGGAGAGAGCTTTCCCGGCCGCCGAGACAGCGCGGCTGCCCGGGCAGCCCTCCCGCGCCCTATGGTTCGGGCGCGACGAATGCCTTGGCCAGCACCATGTTGCCGTTTGCGCTTGCGTCCAGGCGGATCTTTCGCACCGGCGCGTACTCGGGATCGTTGTACCACGCGAGCGCCGCTTCGTCGGATTCGAATTTCAGCACGACATAGACGCCGCGTTTCTCGCCCTCGAGCAATTGTGCGTCGGAGTCGGCGACGAGCACCTCGGCCCCGTGCTTCAGCAACAGGGGCAAAACGCCCGGCACGTAATCGCTGTATCGGTCGGGATCGACGATGTCATAGCTGACGATGATGTATGCTGCCATCCGGCTTCCTCCTGTTGATCGAATTGTTGTTGTACTTTCAGCCGCCCGCGCGGCCGTGGCTCAATGCCCTGGCTCCCACTCCGGATAGGCCGGGATCTGCGGACCGTACTCCAGCCACGGCACTTCGTGGGACTGCCAGATCTGGCATTCGGGTTTTTGCCGCGGGTCCTCGTCAAGCGTAGCGACACGCAGGATCAGTTCGTCGTCGCCTTCGATCTCGGCGACGAGATGCGAACCGCAGTTCGTGCAGAAATAGCGCCGCTTGCCCGGAGACGACTCGTAAGCGGCCAGCATGCGCTCGCCCCGGAGCCAGCGAAAGTGCGCCCGGAGTACGCCCGCCGACGAGTTGAAAGCCGCCGCATGCGCCTTCCTGCAGGTACGGCAGGAACAGTGCTCGATCGGCGAATCCAGCCGGCTCGCCTCGTACTCGATCTTTCCGCAGAGACAGCTGCCTCTCATGGTATGCGCTCCCGGGATCCGTAGCTCGTGGTCGTCGGGTTCGGGTACGACAGTATCCGGCCCGGCCATGGCCAATGCAATGCAGCAGAGAGCGTCGTCGTGATCGCAGCCAGCACCGGGGGACGACGGGGCTCTCGCGACGGCCGGTTTCGATTATGATCGGTCAAAGATTGAAAATAGTGTGGCCTGGTGATGAAAAGCAGGAGACTCGGGTGAATTGGGATCTATTCGATTTCGCCGTCTTCGGTGCACTCGTCGCAGGCGTTGGCGTCGCATACGCGCTGGCGGCACGGAGGACGGGCAACACCGCGTACCGATCCGGCGTGGGCGTTGCACTCGCAGCCGCGTTCATACTGGTCTGGATGAACGGTGCCGTCGGCATCATCGGCAACGAGGGCAACGATGCCAACGCGATGTTTGCCGGCGTGCTCGCCGTCGGCGTCGTCGGCGCCCTTATCGCCCGCTTTCGCGCGCAGGGTATGGCGCGAGCCCTGGTTGCGACCGCCCTCGCCCAGGCGCTGGTTGCCGTGATCGCGCTGGCCGCCGGCCAGGGATCTGCGGGTCCGGCCTGGCCCTGGGACATACTGGTCCTGACCGGATTTTTCGCCGCGCTGTGGCTCCTGTCGGCCTGTCTGTTCCGGCGGGCAGCCTGGCAGCCGCAGGCCTGAACCGAGCCGGTCACACGCCCGGCGGCAGCTTCCCCCGCATCATCTTCCGGCGATCGAGCCGGCGCCCGTCCGCCACGAAGCTGCCGTCGCCGACTGCATGCAGAGTGCGTTTCTCCTTTCGTGCATGCTCGAACCAGGCTGCGATGCCCTCGAGCATCACGATGTCATGTTTCCTGACGATATCGGTCACCCGGCACTCGATGTTCGCCAGGCATTCCCTGATCAGGGGCGCCCTGACGTGTCGTCCCTGCACCGGCGTCAGCCCGAATTTCTCGAACTTGTCCGTGTCGGCCCCTGAACAGGTGCCGATGCCGACAACCGCGTCGATAAGGTCGACCGTCGGGACCGCGATAACGCATTCCCGGTTTCTCCGGAGCGCGGCATAGGAGTGGTTCCAGGGCCCGGTCGTGATGGCAAACAGCGGCGTAAAGCCCGCCACCATGGTCCACGAGATAGTCATGATGTTGTGTTGTCCGCCGTCACTGGTCGTCACGAGGACGACAGGCCCCGGCTCTACCAGCGTGAAGGCTTTGCCGAGCTTGAGTCTTCTCATGGTCGTGCCAGCTCTCGTTGCTTTTCGTGTTGACCGAGCCGCGGTCAACGGGGACCGGGCTACGCCCGGGCTGTGTCTGCCGGCAGGCTTTGCGGGCGGCTCACCAGGCAATCCGCAACGCCGCAGTTGTGCGCGACGATCCGCTATTCAGCAATCGGGCCACGCTCCGGGTACAGGGGATAGAGCACTTCGTAAACTTCGCGACGAACGTCCGTCGCTTCATAGGCGGACGGGATCGTCTTTGCCAGTTCGCTGTCACGGAACCTGACGAGCGCCGCCTGGCTTTCGAAGAAATATATCCCGCACATGTCGCCGGTGGCCGGATCCCGCCCGTAGACCTTCTGGACCAGCCCGGGAACCTCGCGGAACCGCGGCCGGCGCTCGAGCAACCGGCGCTCGAGCTCTCTCATTTCAAGGTCTGATTTCACGCGTACGAATAGAATCGAGCTCATGATTACGCTCCTCGGCTGCTTCGAAATCCCGGGCATGGAGGATATCCACTGGCAACAGTGGCGGAAACACCGTAGTCATCGCCAGCGGGTCTCACCTGGCCCTGCAACCGCCGAAGGGAAAACCTTCACCTGTCCGGCACGACAGCGGCGCCGCACAGTCCGAATCCTGGCGGCACATCGCGTCCTTCCCGCACACAGCCGATACCTGTACGTGCTGCGTCGGCTTCGCTGGTTCCGACACGTCGATCGAAACGATGGCTTCGAATAGTGCCGATTCCGGATGTGCGAGCAGGAACTGGTCGTGCGCCAGCTCCTTCAACTTGTATTGACGCCCGGCCTCGAAGGTCCATTCGAAGGCACATCTCGCGATTTCGTTGCTGTTGCGCAGGACGGCGAGCTGCAACCAGTGCTTGCCCGATGGCAGGCTGACGGAGTACGCCTGTGGCCAGTCGCCGTGCTCGCCATCGACCGAGACGATATGCAACTCCTCGTCATACAGGACGCGGTAGTGCCAGTAGCCGACCACTTCCGTGCGCTCGCTTTCGGGCACCGCGGGATCGCCATGAGTTTCGTGGACGACGCAGCCAACAAGAATCAATTGCACGACCGCCGTGGCAAGAAAAATTGCGCGCATCGGCACGGTGCCTGAATGGTGCTCCGCCATCACTTGTGCCCGGCCGACACGCCGACCACGCTGGCGACGGCGCCTTTGCGATTCGCCTGGCGGGGATCAGCCGCCATGCTTGCCACTCCCTGCTGACGAAACCTCTGCATGCGCGCCGCGCAGCGGCGGCCGCATTGCCAGGAGTATACCGAGCGCGGCGGCAACCCACAGGCCCAGGTCCTGCGGAACCGCCAGCAGAACCGCGGCCTGGGCCCCGATAAGTGACCACAGCACCGGGGCCAGGAATAACGACCGTGGGAACGGACTCCGCAGGAGTGCGAGTACGCCGATAGTAAAAATCGTCGTCTGGCAAAGCAGGCCGAATGTCGGCGAGCCGAAGTAGGTGTGGCCGGCAAGGAACGACAGTAGCGGATAGAACAGCAGTCCGTAACACAGCAAAAGCCCGGCGGCCCAGCCGCGCCAGCGCCAGGGCGCTCGAAACGAACGCGCCGGCGCATAACGTCCTGCCAGACAAAGACCCCGGATCCGAGTGCCGACAAACCCGCGAATGCGATTGCGAGCGTATTGATGCGAGAAAAGAACAGGAGGTGATATACGAGGGCCAGCCACGCCCAAAGCGCTCCAAGAATCGCCGAAACCCATACTCCCGATCGAGGACGCGGCCAAACGATCAATGCCACCGCAGTAACCGCGAGCAGGAGCAGCAGGATCTGCGCAGGCCATACGGCAGCGTTGTACTGTTCGAACACGCCGAAGAATTGGTCAACGGTGAAGGGCAGTTGCATGTGCGCTTTCGATCTTTAGATCCCGCTGTCCATCCCGACGCGCCAATATCTGCTTGCCTTGTGCGGCGCTACCGGTCTCACCGCCGCTCCTCCATGAGACCTACGAGATTGCCATCCGGGTCGTGAACGAACGCAGTCCACAACTCATGATCCGGCATTTTGGCAGTGAGCGCCGGGCCCCGCTGGTCACTGGCTCCGCGCGCGAGCAGCGCGGCATAGGTGGCGCCGATATCGGCGACGCTGAAATAGAGGATCGAATTGGCACCCGGCGTGCCCGCACCCTGCGGTGTCGTCAGCATGATCCTTATCTCGCCGGCCGCGAGGAAAGCCAGGTCTTTCCCTGGGCTGGAGAGTAACTTGAGCCCGAGCACGTCCCGGTAGAAGGCAACGGCGGCGGCAACGTCGCTTACCGTAATGGCGATCTGCCTGATGTGAGAAATTTTCAGATCGGATCGCATAATCGACTCCCCTCTATCGCCCGACGTTCAGGATCCACGATCGCGCGCGGTGCCATCAGCCGCATGCCGGCGCCACCGACTTCGCTGCCTTCTATGAACCGCGCGAACGCGCCCGCGCCCTGATCGCCCCGGCCAGAAGCGCCACGAGGAACGCCGGAATGCCGGTCGCCACAGGCCAGATTACCAGTGCCGCGAGCAAGGCCGTGCCCACCCGGGAAGTCTCCCACAACGCCATGCTGACGGCGTAAACGGCCAGCAGGAAGGTCCCGCTGGCCACGCCCAAGGCAACGAGCAAGGCGGCTGCCCGCGGGCGCCCGGGCAACCCGGCTAGTTCGATACGAATATGGCTGACGTAGACCGCGATGCCAACGAGAAAGATACCCACCCGGATCGAGGCCTGGCCGAGTTCGGACTGAAGCGGGTTGGAGATGAGCGCCGAGCTGACACCCAGCCCGAAATAGGCGAGCCCGAAGATCGCCACTCTCCGCCACCGTTTCTCAGGAACAGATGCAGTCATTGTTGTAGCCCAGCGGGTTCACATTCTGCTGGCGCAGCTGGGCGCCTTCCCGGAGCGTCATCGCCCGTCGCCAGTCACGGCATGACGATACGCCGGTCGCCAGCTCATGGCCACCGGCGCGTTCGCCAGTCCGTTATCTTTTCTTCAGATGTTTTGTTGCAGACTTGATGAACCTGCCGAAGTCCCGCTCCTTCCGTCTCTTTTCGGCATGGGACATCTGGTGAAACTCGGATTCCTTTCGCAGCTTTATGTAGCTATCGTAGTGCTCCTGGCCGATCTCGCCGGACTCGACGGCCTCCAGCACCGCGCAACCTGGTTCGCTGGTATGAGTACAGTCCCTGTAGCGGCATGCGGGACCCAGCGAATCAATGTCGGCAAAGCTGCCACTCAAGCCACCATCCGCGGCCAGGATACCGAACTCGCGCATGCCAGGATTGTCGATGACCAGGGCCCCACCTTCGAGTGCGACAAGCTCGCGGCGCACCGTCGTATGCCGTCCCTCGCCGGTGCCGCTTACGCTCTTTGTCTCGTACAACTCACTGCCAATCAGCTGGTTGATGAGCGTGGTCTTGCCGACGCCGGACGAACCAACGAAGCAATATGTCTTTCCGGGCAACAAGAAGCGCCTGAGGTCGTCAATGCCCTCCCTGGTGACATTGCTCAGCGTAATGACCGGCGCCGTAATGCCCGCAGCGCGGATTTCGGCCAACTGGGACGCCAGGACTGACGGCTCGACCAGGTCCGTCTTGGTGAGCAGGCAACAGGGTTCGGCGCCACCATCCCGCGCCATGACCAGGTAACGTTCCAGCCTCCTGATGTTGAAGTCGAAGTGACAGGATTGCACGATGAACACGTAGTCGACGTTCGCCGCGATCATCTGGTACTCGACTGCCCGCCCGGCGGCCTTGCGCCGCAACATGGTTCTGCGCTGCAGCAGCGAGTGGATCAGCCCAAGATCGTCACCAGGATGTTTCTCGACGCACACCCAGTCCCCCACACAGGGCAATTCCTGGGCTAACCGGTGGCGGTAGAGATAATTGCCAGACAGCTTTGCCCGGAACGAACCGGTTTCGTCAATGAGCAGGAGTTGATCTCGATCGACTGCAGCGACCCGAGCGATGCGCTCGTTTGCCATGCAATCGGATCGTTGCTCGAACCAGTCGCTCCAGCCCAGTCTGTTCAGTTCAGTACGCACTTCTTATGGATATCGTCCGCCGCAACGGTTCGGCTCTCAAAGCATCTCAGGGCGCAGGTTGCCCCGCGGCTCCGCCATCGCTCGTATCGACGCGGTCACGAGCCGGCAGGGCATCGCGAAATTCAGTAAATGTCTTCCAGGCAGGGACAGGCGGCACATGGCCGTTCTGCGGCACATACTCCGACAGTTCGACCATGCGCATCTTGTGAATGTAACGAGGGCATGCGGGAAAGATACTTTGCGCCGCTATGCGAACTATGAAGACCGAGCCGGGGTAATCATCGCGTAAAGGATCGTCCGCGCTGATCTGTGCTACCCCGTTAACCCGAAGCCGGTTCGGGCTCTCGAAGTCTATGAACAGTATGCCGACATGAGGGTTGACGCGGATATTGCCCCAGGATCGATACATCCCGTTACCGTCGTAATCAGGGAGCGCAAGTGCTGCACCGTCGACGACGCGCACGAAGCCCGGCAACCCGCCCTTGTACGAGCAGTCCGGGCGACCCTGCGCATCGGCCGTCGCCACGAAGACCATCGAACAACGCTGAATAAACGCTCGGTCCTCGTCCGTGAATTCCGCGTGAACGATCGTCTTCGCCAGCCTGTCTGCGAGCGGCCGCGTTTCGCGCAGGTCCTGCAGCTCTCGCATACCATCGTGGTACATTGGATCGTTTGTCATAGTTCCTCCTGCTGCGACGAGGCAGGGAGATCAGATGCCGGGGTTTGCCTGCAGGGAAAATGCTGTTTGCCTGCCTCGTTCGTCCTGGCAGAGCGCACGACTCCTGTGGTCCGCCAGCTTCGACACCACGTCAGACGCCTGCAACAACGCATCGCCAGAATTCATCCAGGCCGCCGCGCCAGCCGAACTTGAGCCCGTACTATAAAGCCCATACCGATCGCAGCACCAGACCGGTTGCTAATCGCCAGGCGGCATGTTCCTGCTACGACAGCGACCATTCCAGGTCGCGGAGCTGGTAGCTGACCCAGGCAATCATCGACCCCAGGACGACGAGCGAGGCCACTGCCTGCGTACGTCGGCTCTCACTCATCCATCCTGCGACGGCGCACGCGAACCACAGCGCCAGCATCCCGTAGTATGGCAGCGAGAACTGCGCAAGGTGGTTCTTCAGGTAGGAATCCAGCGCCTCGACGACGATCAGCGCGACGAATATGCCGAAGAACCAGCGCCGCAGGTCGATGAAGTGAGTATGCGGGTCCCAGTTGGCGGGCATGTCGACGGGAAACAGGATCACCGACAGCAGGAATAGCAGGATTCCATAGGTCAGGACGAACAGGAAGACGAGCAGGTTCCAGTTCTGCCACTCCTGCCAGCCGAACACAATCGTCCACCAGTAGACGACGTGGAACATGAAGACAAACAGCGTCCAGACCAGGAATGCGAGGGACACCCGGACTTCGCGATGTCTCTGCAGCAACCGGCCGAGGCCGGTCAGCAGGTTGGCGATTCCGAGGCCGACGACGACGGATATCAGGACGGACAGGAACTCGAATGAACTCACGACACGCTCCCACACTGCGGGTTGGCGACCCCTGGCTGCCGCGGGAAGCAGCTTGCCTCACCGGGACCGTACGAGAAGCTAGTAGATCTCGAGTTCGACAAGGTCCACCGGCTCCGGGCCCTCGTTCCTGAGCGACAGTCTCTCGGGGTCTTCCATCCACCTCAAATGCCCGGTCTCGAAGTCCCAGAGCCTCCGGGGCTTCCCGTCGATCTCTTCTGCGATGCGCCCGGCCGATATCGCGATCAGCACCGTGGTGCCAGCTCTCGCGTATTGCCCCGTCGACGCTCCGGGCGCCAGCCGAATGCGGTAGGCGCGTCCGCGCGAATTCTCTCGCACAAGATGGAAAGGCGGATCGGCCCGCCGGTCGAGAATGGTCTCCTGGCCCGGCGTCGCAGACATCAGCTCCACAGCCACACCGTGAAAGTCGGTCTGCCCGGATGCCAGTACGCGATGGGTGTAGGGCCCCGACGCGGTCGAGGCAAAGCCCACGTCGCCGGTCGCGACCGTGACAGTGGTCGCGATGCCGCCGCTCGGCTCCAGCGTGACGACGGCGTCGCCGAAGTTGACGGTAAAGTTGTCGGCGCGGTGCTCGTGCAGCAACGTACCCTTGCCCGGCCGCAGGAAAATCTCGTATACGCGCACCTTGCCGTTGTCTAACCGGATCTTGTGATCGGGCTCCATCGTTATCGGCACCACGTCGTCCGGCGCCTGACCAAAGCCGGATACGGAGACCAGGATAACGAGGCAACACGAAACCGCAGGTAGCAAGGTCAAACGCCGGGCCTGGTTCTCGACCTCGTTGCGCATGTGCTTGACTTCCCTCCAGCCGTCACGTTGGTCGATCGGGCACACATCTTTTTGCCGCGAAAGCGCGAACCTGCCTCAGACCTTTCCTGTTGCTGCCGGCGCTTCCCCAGCCAGTGCTCGCGCTGCATCCACAACCGCGGCCGGAAACGCACATGACTTCCTTGCGATAGTGTCCATGTGAACTGCCGTCAGCGTGGTTCGAGCTGCCACTTCACCCGATTCATCGTTTCGCATCTCGTGGACGAAAACGATGCGCTTGGTGTGCACTTCCCGCACGGAACTGGTCACGGAGACCACTGCGCCCGAACGCAGTTCCCGTTCGTAGCTGATGTGCTGATCCACTGCCGCCATACCGCGCTGATTGGCATGCATGTACGACGGCGTCAAACCGATCGCGTTGAACAACTGCCATGTGGCCTCGTCAAACTTGCCCACGTACCACATGACATTCATGTGGCCAACCTGGTCGCAGTGCCACGGATAGACGGTACCTCTGTAGGTCAAAAGCGTTGTCATGCCTGGGATCGCGATCCGATGCCTCTCGTAATGGCCGGGGCGGCGAGCGCCACAAGAGAAACGAGCATACAGCAGGCCCTGCGCATCATCGGGCGTCGCCTCATTCGATATTCCGGAATAATACGCATCTGCGACTAGCCCGAACAGCCTCATGTCGGCTCGCGCTGCGCGTAAGCGACTTGGAAACGGACAAACGACCTGCGATGTCCCTCGCATCCGGCACTCGGCGGCAGGAGGAATACAGGGCCTGCTGACGAACTACTCGCAGACCTCAGTTATCGGCACGAATCCTGGCGCGCTCCATCATCTTGTCGCGGAGCCGGCGCAACGCCTTGCGGCTGTCGTTTTCGAGGTCAGCGGGTATGGCGGCAAACGCCGCCAGCATGGCGATATCATTCGCCTCGGCGAGATTCGCGTTGATCAGACGCAATTCCTGCTCGATTCTTTCCAGTATGGGGTTCGACAAGGGAGTATCCGGTCGGTGCAGGGGCGATGACTATGGGCCTGTGCCGGCGCAATTACGGAGACGCAGTAATCACTTTGCCGCGAACGCGCGCCTTGATTGGCGACCAGGACCTCCGCGCGCTGCTGGGTCCGTGCGTCTCGACCTGGCAGCTTGTCGGACTCAGGGCATCGTCGCGAGGCGCGTGGGAATCGAAGACAGATTTTCGTTCGTCCGAGGCGAATAGTGGTGACAAACTAGCGAGGACGAACGGAAATATCGACCGAGTCCCACCCGCCGCAGCAGGTGACCCTGAGTCCGACAGGCTGCTAGACCAGGCCCCGGATTCCGATCGCCTGGCGGATCTCTGCGAGGTAAGGCGTCGCGATCTCGCGCGCGCGCATTGCGCCCTTTTTCAGCTCGGCCTCGACCGCGGCCGGGTCGTCGATCAGCCGCTGGTACTCGTCGCGGGCCGGCTTGATCTGCTCGTTGATGTACTCGAACAGGAGCTGTTTCATCTCGCCCCAGGCGATACCCTCGGCGTAGCGCTTCGCGATCTCGCGCGTCTCCGCCGGCGTCGCGAAGGCCTTGTACATGTCGAATAGCGTGCTGTCGTCCGGGTCCTTCGGTTCACCGGGCTCGAGGCTGTTCGTCTTGATCTTCATGATGAGCTTGCGCAGCTGCTTCTCGCTCGAGAACAGCGGGATTGTGTTGTTGTAGCTCTTCGACATCTTGCGGCCGTCGAGCCCCTTCAGCACCGCGGTGTCCTCGCCGATTACGGCCTCCGGCAGCACGAAGACTTCGCCATAGTGGTGATTGAAACGCTGTGCGATATCGCGCGCCATCTCGACGTGCTGCTTCTGGTCCTGGCCGACCGGCACCTTGGTCGACTTGAACATCAGGATGTCGGCCGCCATCAGGATCGGGTAGCTGTAGAGCGCCATCGTGACGCCCTTGTCCGGGTCGTTGCCGCCTTCCTCGACGTTTGCCTGCACGGCAGCCTTGTAGGAGTGCGCGCGATTCATCAGCCCCTTCGCCGTCATGCCATGCAAGATCCACGTCAGTTCGGGAATCTCGGGGATGTCCGATTGGCGATAGAAGTAGGCGCGCTTCGTGTCGAGACCCAGCGCCAGCCAGGCCGCGGCAATCTCCAGCGTCGAGCGGGCGATCTTGTCCGGGTCCTCGTTCTTCGCGAGCGAGTGGTAGTCGGCCAGGAAGTAGAAGTGCTCCGTCGCCGGGTCCTTGCTGGCCGCGATGCCGGGCCGGATCGCGCCGACGTAGTTGCCGATGTGCGGCGTGCCGGTCGTCGTGATGCCGGTCAGGTAGATGTCTTTTGCCATGCGTCAGTAGCCGGCCGCGTGGCCGTCCTTGCGGGTTTCGGAGGCGCCGTAGTATACGCGCTGTGCGGCATCCCACAGTATGGCCTGGTAGCCGCCGTAGTCGGTGCGCCGGGTCGCGATCGTGTGGCCGCGCTGCGCGAGCGCCTCGCGCACAGCGGCGCCGTAGCCGGACTCGAGGTAGACCGTGCCGCCGTCGGCCATCACCTCGTCGGTCGGCTGCGACGAGCCCGTGTGGCGTATTCGCGGCGCATCCCCCGCCTCCTGCAGGTTCATGCCGAAGTCGATCAGGTTGACGAGGATCTCTGCGTGGCCCTGCGGCTGCATCGAGCCGCCCATGACGCCGAAGGACAGCCAGGGCTCGCCGTCCTTCATCACGAAGGCAGGGATGATCGTGTGGAACGGACGCTTGCCGGGCTCGTAGACGTTCGCGTGGCCCTCGCTCAGGCTGAACAGCGAGCCGCGATTCTGCAGACCGAAGCCGAGGTCGCCCGGCGTCATGCCCGAGCCCATGCCGCCGTAGTTCGACTGGATCAACGAGATCATGTTGCCGTGGCGATCGGCAACGGTCATGTAGATCGTGTCGCCGTGCTCCAGCGCGGCGTCGCCGGCGGCATCGGTTCGCGCCGCGCGTTTCGGGTCGATCAGCTTGCGCCGCTCGGCGGCGTACTCCTTCGAGATCAGCCTCTCGACCGGCACCTCCGCAAACTCCATGTCGGCGTAATACTTTGCGCGATCGGCCCAGACGATCTTCTTGGCCTCGACGAAGGTGTGTACGTAATCGGCGCTGTCGTAGCCCATCGCCGCTAGGTCGTAGCCCTCGAGGATGTTGAGGAGCTGCAGCGCCGCGATGCCCTGCGTGTTCGGCGGCAGCTCGTAGACGTCGTAGCCGCGGTAACTGGTCGAGACCGGCGTCACCCACTCGGAGCGGTGCGCCGCCATGTCCTCGTAGCCAAGGAAGCCGCCCTGCCCGGCCATGTAGGCGCCGATCTTCTGCGCGATCTCACCCTTGTAGAACGCGTCGCGCCCGCCGGCGGCTATCTGGCGGAGTGTCGCCGCGAGCCGCGGATTCCGGAAGACCTCGCCCTTCTCCGGCGCGCGTCCGCCTGGCAGGAAGGTCTCGGCAAAGCCGGGGAATTCGCTGCGGGTCTCGGCGTTCAGCGCCCAGACGTGCGCGATGACTTCGGTCACCGGGAAGCCGGTCTCGGCGTAGGCAATGGCCGGCGCGAGCAGCTCGGCCATCGGTTTCGTGCCATATCGGCCGTGCAGCTCGTACCAGCCATCGACCGCGCCGGGCACGCTGACCGCTAGCGGCCCGAGGTAGGGCACCCGGTCCAGCTCGCGCTGGCGGAAGTGCGCGAGCGTCAGCGAGCGCGGCGAACGCCCGGATGCATTGAGCCCGGTCAGCTCTTTTTCTTCTGCGTCCCAGACGATCGCGAACAGGTCGCCGCCGATGCCGCAACCCGTCGGCTCCACCAGGCCCAGCACCGCATTAGCGGCGATCGCCGCGTCGATCGCGTTGCCGCCGGCCTTCAGTACGTCGAGCGCGACCTGGGTCGCGAGCGGCTGGCTGGTGGCCGCCATGCCGTTCGGCGCGATGACCTCGGAGCGCGACGCGAACGGCTGGCCGGTCAGCCGGTCGTAGCCGCGGGAGTCAGGCGACGACGCCATCGCCAGTGCCAGAAGCAGGGCTGCCGAACGGTTCATGCATGTCTCCGGTCCGCCGTGGAAAAGGAAGGATGATGCCGAGAATCCCGGCCGATTGAAACCGGCCGGGCGCGGGGTCGCGGCCGGGCTCGGGCTACGGGTATGATGCCGGCCATGAACACGAACGCCTGGACCGACCCGGCCCGCCTCGCGGCCCGCTACCCCGCGCATGTCGCGACCCTGCGGGCCCGCCACGACCGCGCGCTCGAAAAGGCCGGCGCGGGCCACGCGGTGATCTTCTCCGGCGCGCCGAAGCTGAAGTTCCTGGACGACAACTACTACGCGTTCCAGGCCAACCCGCACTTTGTTAGCTGGCTGCCGCTGACCGCTACGCCATATTGCTACCTGGTGTACACACCGGGCGAGACGCCGGTCCTGGTGTACTACCAGGAAAAGGACTACTGGCACCTGCCTCCCGCCTCACCGGCCGGCTACTGGACCGGCGAGTTCGACATCCGCGTCGTGCACCGGGTCGAGGACGTAGCGGCGCATTTACCCGAGGCTCAGGAGAAATGCATCCTGCTCGGCGAGATTGCCGACCCCGCGCACGCTTTCGGCATCGAGCGTGTCAACCCGACCACCGTGCTCAACATGCTGCACTACGCGCGCTCGACCAAGACGGACTACGAGCTCGAGTGCATGCGCGCGGCCAGCCGCCGAGGCGTCACCGGGCACCGCGCGGCGGAGGCCGCGTTCCGCGAGGGCCGCTCCGAGTTCGATATCCACCTCGCCTACTGCCGAGCCGTCGGCCAGACGGAGCGGCAGCTGCCCTACGGCAATATCATCGCGTTGAATTCGCACGGGGCGGTGCTGCATTACCAGCACCAGTCGGCCGAGCGGCCGGCCGAGTACCGCTCCTTCCTGATCGACGCGGGCGCATCGGTCAATGGCTACGCATCGGACATCACGCGCACGCATGCGTTCGCAGACGACGAGTTCGCCGGGCTGGTCGCGCGTGTCGACCAGGTGCAGCAGGAGATCGTCGCGGACGTGCGTGCCGGCGCGGATTTCGCAGCGCTGCACGTCGGCACGCACCGCCGGATCGCGAAACTGCTCGCCGAGTTCGGCATCGTCCGCGGCTCGCCGGAGGCCCTGCTCGCGTACGGCGTGACCTCGGCGTTCTACCCGCACGGCCTCGGCCACCTGCTGGGCTTGCAGGTGCACGACGTGGCGGGGCTCGCGGCCGACGAGAACGGCACGATCATCGACCGGCCGTCCGGGCATCCCTACCTGCGGCTGACGCGCCGACTGGTCGAGGGCATGGTGCTGACGATCGAGCCCGGCATCTACGTCATCGACATGCTGCTGGCCGAGCTGCGCGGCACGCCCGCCCACGCGATGGTCGACTGGGAACGGCTGGAGTGGCTGCGTCCCTACGGCGGCATTCGCATCGAGGATAACGTGCGCGTGCTGGCCGACGGCTGCGAAAACCTGACGCGGGACGCGTTCGCGACATAGTTGGCCCGGTCGGGTCGCTTGCGGGGCGGGCTCCCAAGACAGCACCGCGGTTCCCGCAGGAGCTCGCCTTACGAGCGATCGATGCTGATCGAAGCGCGCGTTCCCCGCGGCGATGGATCAGCGGCCGCCCGCCTCCGCCTTCGCGCGCAGCTCCGCCTTGAGCCGCTTTTTCACGCGGGCGCCTTTCGCCTTCATCAAGGGCTGCAGCAGCCGGCTGATGGCGGGAAAGAGATAGCCCACGTAGGTAAGCAAGCCGCTCGCGGGCGGCATGGACCGCTCGCGCTTGTCGTTGATGCAGAGTTTGAAGATCTCGTCCGCCACTTGCGCCGCGGTGCTGATCGGCTGGGAGAACGTCAGGTCGGTGACCGAATCGATATTGCTCATGAGGAAGCCGGTGTCTATCGGTCCCGGCGAGACGGCCGCGAGCTTGATGCCACTGCCGTCGAGCTCGGCGCCCAGCGCGAACGTGAAGGCACGCAGGCCGAACTTGCTCGCGGAGTAGGTCGCCGCCCCGGGTACCGGTATGCGGCCCGAGAGCGATGCGACATTGATGATGGCCCCGCCGCCCGCCTCGCGGATGTACGGGATCGCCATGCGGCTCAGCAGGATCGGCGCCTTGAGATTCACGTCGAGCATGCGCCCGAGTTCCTCGACCGGCATGTTCTCCACCGCGCCCCGGCTGTGATAGCCGGCGTTGTTCACGAGGACGTGGACGGCGTGGAACTCGAACAGTGCCTTCTTGAACAGGTTCTGGCAGGCATCCGGGTCGGTGACATCCATCGGCACGATCAGGACGCGGGCCTGGCCGCGCAGTTCTTCCGCCATGGCCTCCAGGTTCCTGCGGGTCCGCGCGACGAGCACCAGGTTCGCTCCTTCCGCGGCGAAGCGACGCGCGGTCGCCGCACCGACGCCCTCGGATGCGCCGGTGATGATGACGGTCTTGTCTTCGAAATCGTGGTTCATCGCTCCGGTCCCGCCGTGTTCTTGTTCTGCGTGTCGCCGCGGACGCGGCCCGCGCCATTGTACAGGCTGACCGCGGCAATCGCGGCGTGGTAACAGGACAGGAGTGCACTGCGCGGGCGAGCGCCCGCCGCTCAGAAGCCGATGTAGCCCCGGATCTTGCGCCAGAACGAGGACTCCCAGCCGTACACCTCGAGCTGGTCCGGCCCGAGCGTCGCGACGGGCAACTCCGTCGACTCGGGGATCTCTTCGTTGGCTGCATCCTCGGGCCGCAGTTCGAGCGCCTCGCGCGCCTTGCGCCCGCCGTCCGTCAGGCCGTCTACGGCGAGGCTCAGGTAGGGCAGGACCTCGTCGTCGACGATGGTGTCGAGGAACACGGCATCCGGATCGAACGCATCCTTGCCGAGCACGACGCACTCGGTGAACGTGGCGTCCTGGTTCATCGATCGGTCTTCCTTGGACATGCAGTCAATCTAGCGCTCGCGACCCGCCCATGCTGTGAGTGCCTTCACAAGATGGGCGATCGATACTTTTGTCCTTCAAAACCATGAAGTTGTGCGCGCCCGGTCGGCACCGGCAGGGCTCCGTGGCGACCGGACTGCGAATGTGTCCCGCGAGGCAACCCTGCCGCCAAATTTATGTCAAAGCCCGAGTGACTCCAAACCGGTGCCGGGGCCCGTGCCTGCGGCGACTTGTAACAAATTGAAACCGAGCGCAAAGAACCGGGTTACCCAGTAAAAAAACCGGCATCTGCCGGGGTACACTTGCGTTCCTTGCGCGCGTCCCCGGGCCATGCTGCCGGCCGGAACCGCATCGGCACAGGACCGAAGAACGACAATGAATACCGATACCGCCGGCCGCGTGCTGGCCCTGGTCTCCGCAGCCGCCATCCTGGCCGGCTGCCAGGCTGATGCCCCGGACGAGCGCGCCGGCCGCGGCCCGGGCGGCGGCGCCACGCGGGTCGTGACGGCGGTGCTGAAGGCTGAGCACCTGGTCGACGAGATCGAGGCCCTGGGCACGGCCCGGGCGAACGAGTCGATCGAGATCAAGCCGCGGCTCGCCAGTATCGTCACGCGGATCGCCTTCGGCGAGGGCGACGCCGTCCGTCGCGGCGACCTGCTGGTCGAGCTGGAGAACAGCGAGATCCGCGCCAACCTCGCCGTCGCCGAGGCCGCGCTGAGCGAGAGCCGCAGCAGCTACGAGCGCAGCCTGTCGCTGCGCCCCACCCAGGCGATCTCCGAGGCCAGCCTCGAACAGCTGCGCGCCGCGATGCAGGTGGACGAGGCGACGGTCGAGGCCGCGAAGGCGCGCCTGGCCAACACTTATATAAGGGCGCCGTTCGACGGCCGCGTCGGCCTGCGGCGCGTCAGCCCCGGCGGCTACGTCGATACCAGCACGGTGATCACGACGCTCGACGACACCGACCCGATCAAGCTCGATTTCTCGATACCCGAGGCCTTCCTCGCCGTCGTCAGCGAGGGCATGGAGATCATCGCCCACAGCCTCGTCTACCCCGACCGGGACTTCCGCGGCATCGTCGACAGCATCGACACCCGGCTTGACCCGGTCTCGCGCTCGGTGATGGTGCGCGCCGTGATCTCGAACGCAGAGGCCGTATTGAAGCCGGGCATGTTCATGACCGTGGACCTGCAGCAGGACCGCGGCGAAGTCGTCCTCGCCCCCGAGGAGGCCGTCGTGCCCGAAGCGGATCGGCAATACCTGTTCCTCGTCGAGAACGGCGTGGCCCGCAAGCGAGAGGTCGTGCTGGGCCGCCGGATGCCGGGATCGGTCGTGGTACTCGAGGGTGCCGGTCCGGGGGCGATCGTCGTTTCCGAAGGTACGCAGAAGTTACGGGACGGGATGCCCGTCGAGGTTGTCAACGAGATCACGCTACAGGACGGCGGGACCGGTTCCCCCTCCCGCCTCTAAGGTCGAGCCATGCTGATTTCCGATCTGTCCGTCCGCCGGCCCGTGTTCGCCGCGGTGATTTCGCTGATCCTGGTCATCGTCGGCCTGATGGCGGCGACGACCATGCCGATGCGTGAGTACCCGGACGTCCAGCAACCTATCGTCTCGATCGATACCCGCTACCGCGGCGCCGCCTCCGACATCGTCGAGCGCCGGGTCACGCAGATCATCGAGGACCAGGTCGCCGGCATTTCCGGCATCGAGAAGATGTCCTCCGCCAGCTACGACGAACGCTCCTCCATTACGCTCGAGTTTTCCAGCGACCGCGACATCGACGGCGCGGCAAACGACGTGCGCGACCGGGTCTCCCGCATCCTGAACAACCTGCCCGACGAGGCGGATCCCCCGGAGGTTTCGAAGCGGGACAGCTCGGCCGCGACCACTATGTGGATCGACCTGTCGAGCGACCAGCGCTCGCTGATGGAGCTGTCCGATTACGCGCAGCGGTACATCGTCGACGCCCTGTCAATCGTCGAGGGCGTGGCTTTCGTGCGCGCCAGCGGCGAGCGCCGCAAGGCCATGCGGATCTGGGTCGACACCAAACGGCTGGCCGCCCGGGGACTGACGGTCGGCGACATCGAGGACGCGCTGCGACGCGAGAACGTGCAGATCCCGTCCGGCCGGCTGGAGTCGAGCGCGCGCGAATTCACGCTGCGCACCGACACCGGCATGACGACCGAGGAGGATTTCCGGCAGCTCGTGCTGGCGCGGGGCGCCGGCGATTACCTGGTGCGGCTCGGCGAAGTCGCAGACGTCGAGATCGCCCCCGAGGACGACCGGAGCTTCTCGCGAACGAACGGGATCTCCGGCACGAGCCTCGGCATCATCCCGCAGGCGCAGGCCAATATCCTGCAGGTCAACCGTGACGTCGCCCGGCGCATCGACGAGCTGCAGTCGACGCTCCCGCCGGACGTCTCGCTCTCGGTCAACGTCGACAACGCGATTTTCATCGCCGCTTCGCTGAAGGAAGTGGCCAAGGCCCTCGGGCTCGCGTTGCTGCTCGTATTCATCGTGATCTACTGCTTCATCGGGACGATCCGCGCGACGTTCATCCCGGCAATAACGATCCCGATTTCGATCATCGCCTCGTTCGTCGTTATGGCGGCGCTGGGCTTCTCCATCAATACGCTGACGCTGCTCGGCTTCGTGCTAGCGATCGGGCTCGTGGTCGACGACGCGATCGTCGTCCTCGAGAACATCGTACGGCGCATCGAGAAGAAGGAGCCCGTGCTGCTCGCCGCGACGAACGGCAGCCGCGAGATCGGTTTCGCCGTCATCGCGACGACGCTGGTCCTGGTCGCCGTGATCCTGCCGGTCTCGTTCATGCCTGGCAACGTCGGGCGCATCTTCGGCGAGTTCGGCATTTCGCTCGCGGCGGCGGTCTGCTTCTCGAGCCTCATCGCGCTGACGCTGGTGCCGATGCTGTCGTCCAAACTGTTTGCCACCGGGCTGCACAGGGGTCATGTAACTCATTGGATCGACAGCATATTCCGGGTCCTCGCGAGCGCCTACGAGCGGCTGGTGCGGCGCGTCATCGGCCACCCCTGGCTCGTCATCGGCGGCACGCTGCTGGTGTTCGGCGGCAGCCTGACGCTGCTGGGCAAGCTGCCGGTCGAGTACATGCCGCGGGAAGACCGCGCCTTCGTGATGGTGAACATCACCGCGCCGGACGGCGCCAGCCTCGACTACACCCGCAAGTACGTCGAAGAGGTCGAGGCCATCATGGCCGCCGACGTAGAGAGCGGCGATGCCCTGCGCGTCATGGCGCGGTCCGGCAGCTTCCGCGCCGGCGGCGACGTCAATACCGCAATGGTGTTCGCGCCGCTCGCCCCGTGGGACGAACGCGAGCGCGACGCCGAAGAGATCGTGCAGAGCTGGAACCGCCAGCTGCGCGACCTGCCAGGCGTTTCCGCCTTCGCGTTCGCGCCCGGAAGCTGGAGCATCGGCCAGAGCTCCCGTCCGCTGCAGATCGTGCTGGGCGGAACGGACTACGAGGAGCTGGCCCGCTGGCGCGACATCGTGATCGCCGAGGCGGAGAAGCTGCCGGGGCTGTCGAACCTGCAGTCGGATTACAACGAGCGCAAGCCAAAGATCGACGTCTCGATAGACCGCGACCGCGCAGCCGACCTCGGCGTGTCCCTCGGCAACGTGGGCCGCACGCTGGAGTCGATACTGGGCTCGCGGGTTGCCACAACCTTTATCGAACGTGGCGAGGAATACCGGGTCATCCTGCAGGGCGCCGACGAACGACGCCAGACGCCGAGCGACCTCGACACGATCTATGTCCGCTCCGACCGGTCCGGACAGTTGATACCGCTGTCCAACCTGGTAAAGCTTACCGAGGTGGCGGGCCCCGTCGACCTGCGGCGCTTCGATCGCATGCGGGCTATCACGATCAGCGCGAGCCTGGGCGAGGGTTATTCGCTGGGCCAGGCCGTCGCGGACATGGAAGACATCATCCGCGAGCACCTGCCGGAAGCCGCGCGGATCAATTACGACGGCGAATCGCGCGACCTGAAGACCACCGGCAACGCGATCTACCTGACCTTCCTGCTCGCGCTCGTCATCGCCTACCTGGTGCTGGCCGCGCAATTCGAGAGCTTCAAGCACCCGCTGATCATCATGACGACGGTGCCTCTGGCGATCGCCGGCGGCCTGATCGGCCTGTACGTGTTCGGCGCGTCGATCAATGTGTTCAGCCAGATCGGCGCCGTGATGCTGATCGGCCTCGCGGCCAAGAACGGCATCCTGATCGTCGAATTCGCCAACCAGCTGCGCGACCGCGGCGCCGAGTTCCGCGAGGCGGTGATCGAGTCCTCCGTGACGCGTCTGCGGCCGGTGCTGATGACCAGCCTGTGCACGGCTTTCGGTGCGATGCCGCTGGTGATGGCCAGCGGCGCCGGCGCCATGTCCCGCCAGTCCATCGGCGCCGTCGTATTCTTCGGCGTGACCTTCTCCATGGTCCTGACGCTCGTCCTGGTGCCGACGGTCTATGCGCTGATCGCCCGGAAGTCCCATTCACCGGAATACATCGGCCAGATGATCGATCGTCTTACGGCGCGCGCCGCGGCAGAAGGCGGCACCGCTGCGACCTCGCCTTAGGAAGCTGAGGCAGCGGGGCGGGCGCTTGTCGCATGCGAAAAAAAACCGGGCGATGCCCGGTTTTTTTTGTCTGTCGTACTGCCCGCCTACTCGGCTGCTGCCGTTTCGGCGACCTCGACTGGCCCGTCGACGAGTTGCACGAGCGCCATCGGCGCGGCGTCGCCCGGGCGTGGGCCCAGTTTCAGGATGCGCACGTAACCGCCGGGGCGCGGCTTGAAGCGCGGGCCCAGGTCCGTGAACAGCTTGCCGACCACTTCCTTGTCGCGCAGGCGATTGAAAGCCAGCCGGCGGTTTGCGACGCCATCTTCTTTCGCGAGCGTGATCAGCGGCTCGACTACCCGGCGCAGCTCCTTGGCTTTCGGCAGCGTGGTCTTGATCGTTTCATGACGCAGCAGCGACGCCGCCATGTTGCGATACATGGCCTTGCGGTGCGAGCTGTTGCGGCCGAGCTTACGGCCTGATTTTCTGTGACGCATGATACTTGCCTTCTAAGCGTGGGCCGTACGCGACGGTCCTCGTTCGTTACTGGTTGCTATCAGACCAGGTCGTGCTCCGGGCGCAAGCTCGGCGGCGGCCAGTTCTCGAGCCGCATGCCGAGGCCGAGACCGTGGCCTTCGAGCACTTCCTTGATCTCGGTAAGCGACTTCTTGCCGAGGTTCGGCGTCCGAAGCAGCTCGACCTCGGTGCGCTGCACCAGGTCACCGATGTACATGATGTTCTCTGCCTTCAGGCAGTTCGCCGAACGGACGGTGAGCTCCAGCTCGTCGACCGGGCGCAGCAGGATCGGATCGACCTGGTTGTCGGAAACGGCGCCGGCGCCCTCTTCCTGGCCCTGCAGGTCGACGAACACCGACAGCTGGTCCTTCAGGATGCTGCCGGCCCGGCGGATTGCCTCTTCCGGGTCGATCGTGCCGTTCGTCTCGATATCGAGGATCAGCTTGTCCAGGTCGGTGCGCTGTTCTACGCGAGCCGCCTCGACGTCGTAGGTCACGCGGTGGACCGGGCTGAACGACGCGTCGAGCTGCAGCCGGCCGATCGGGCCCGCCTGCTCCTCGAAGGCCGGACGCTGCGTTGCCGGACGGTAGCCGCGGCCGCGCTCGACCTTCAGGTTCATGTTCAGCTGGCCGTCCTTCGTCAGGTTCGCGATGACGAGCTCGGGGTTCATGACCTCGACGTCATGGTCGAGCTGGATGTCGCCGGCCGTGACGGCGCCGGGGCCCTTCTTCGAGAGCCGCAGCTCGGCGGTGTCCCGCGTGTGCATGCGTACGGCGACTCGCTTCAGGTTCAGCAGGATCTCGACCACGTCCTCCTGGACGCCTTCGATGCTGGTGTACTCGTGCAGCACGCCCTCGATCTCGGCTTCGACGATCGCGGCACCCGGCATGGAAGACAGAAGGATACGACGCAGCGCATTGCCCAGCGTATGGCCATAGCCGCGTTCGAACGGCTCGATGGTCACCTTGGCATGCAGATCGTTGACCGGCGTCACCTTGACGGAGCGCGGCTTCAGAAATTCACTCACAGACTCGTGCATGGGTCTAAACCCTCCTGACTATTTCGAGTACAGCTCGACGACGAGGTTTTCGTTGATATCCGGGAGGATGTCCTCACGATCCGGCAACGACTTCAGTACGCCCGTCATCTTCTTCGCGTCGACCTCGACCCAGTCCGGCAAGCCGACCTGGCCCGCAATCTCGACCGCGTGCTGAATGCGAAGCTGCTTCCGCGCCTTTTCGCGAATACCGACAGAGTCGCCGGCGCTCACCTGGGCGGATGGAATGTTCACTATCTTGCCGTTTACCTCGACGCCCTTGTGGCTGACGAGCTGGCGGGCCTCCGCGCGCGTCGCGGCGAAGCCCATGCGATAGACGACGTTATCCAGGCGGCCCTCGAGCAGGCGGAGCAGGTTTTCACCCGTCGAGCCCTTCGTCTGGGATGCCTTCTTGTAGTAGTTACGGAACTGGCGCTCGAGCACCCCGTACATGCGGCGGAGCTTCTGCTTCTCGCGTAGCTGCAACCCGTAGTCGGACAGGCGCGGGCGACGCTGGGCAGCACCGCCCGGCGGAACTTCGAGCTTGCACTTCGACTCGAGCGGACGTACGCCGCTCTTCAAAAACAGATCCGTGCCTTCGCGACGGGTCAGTTTGCACTTTGGTCCAAGATATCTTGCCATTACTGAGCCTCTATACTCGGCGTTTCTTCGGCGGACGGCAGCCGTTGTGCGGGATTGGCGTTACGTCCTCGATGTTCTGTATTCGCATCCCGATTGCGTTGAGGGCGCGCACGGCCGACTCGCGGCCCGGTCCCGGCCCGCAGACGCGAACGTCAAGATTCTTCACGCCCACTTCTTGAGCCGCGCGGCCGGCCTTCTCCGAGGCAACCTGCGCCGCGAACGGCGTCGATTTCCTCGATCCACGGAAACCACAGCCACCGGCCGTCGCCCAGGAAATCGTGTTTCCCTGGCGGTCGGTGATCGTAATGATCGTGTTGTTGAAGGACGCCTGGATATGCGCGACCGCATCCACGACGTGTTTCTTGACCTTCTTGCGTTTTGCTTCAGCCATATTCTGAATCTTCTGCCTGTTTCCGCCCTGCGACCGGAGCCGCCTGGCCGGATTAACGGTTTAGGTTGCCTGGTTAGCGCTTGATCGGCCGACGCGGTCCCTTGCGGGTGCGCGCGTTGGTGCGGGTCCGCTGGCCGCGCATCGGCAGGCCACGGCGATGCCGAATGCCGCGATAGCAGCCGAGGTCCATGAGGCGTTTGATGTTCATCGACACTTCGCGACGCAGGTCGCCCTCGACGACGAACTTCGCGACCGCAGTACGGATCTTGGCGACTTCGGGTTCGGCAAGATCCTTGACCTTCGTTTGCGGAGCGACGCCTGCCGCTTCGCAGATCTGCTGCGCGCGCGTGCGACCGATACCGTAGATCGACGTCAAGCCGATCACGATGTGCTTGTTCAACGGGATGTTGATGCCTGCTATTCGAGCCACTGCATTCTACCTTTGGAATTAACCCTGACGCTGCTTATGGCGCGCGTCGGTGCAAATCACGCGCACGACACCATTGCGGCGAATGACTTTGCAGTTCCTACACATTTTTCTGACTGATGCTCTGACTTTCATGAGCCCTCTCCAATAATCGCGACGCTGCTCAGCGAAGCTGTCCGCTGCGCCCGTAATTGCGCAGGTTGGCCTTCTGCATCATGCCCTCGTACTGGTGGCTCATCGCATGGGCCTGCATCTGCGCCATGAAGTCGATGGTGACCACTACCAGGATCAGCAGCGACGTACCGCCGAAATTGAACGGTACGCTCGGGTAAAACATCCGGAAAACTTCCGGCAGAAGGCAGACACCGGCAATGTACAGGGCGCCCCAGAACGTCAGGCGAGTCAGTACCTTGTCGATGTATTCCGCCGTGTGTGCGCCCGGCCGGATGCCCGGCAGGAATGCGCCCGCGCGCCGCAGGTTGTCGGCCGTCTCCTTCGAGTTGAAGACCAGCGCGGTATAAAAGAAACAGAAGAAGATGATCAGCGCGGCGTACAGGATCACGTAGATTGGCTGACCCGGGCCGAGGTTCGCGCCGACCGTCTGCAAGGCCCGCTGGACCGCGTTCGGCTCGGCCGCCTGGCCGAAGAACTGAGCGATCGTGGCCGGGAACAGCAGGATGCTGGACGCGAAGATCGGCGGGATGACGCCCGACATGTTGATCTTGAACGGCAGGTGCGTGCTCTGAGCGGCATACATGCGCCGGCCCTGCTGCCGCCTCGCGTAATTGACCGCGATCCGGCGCTGCGCGCCTTCCATGTAGACCACGAACGCCGTCACGGCTACGCCGCCCAGCAGCAGCAGGATCGCCGTCGCGGAATGCATTTCGCCGTTCCGCACCAGCTCCGCCGTGCCCGCGACCGCCGCCGGCAGGCCCGCGACGATGCCGGCCAGGATGATCATCGAGATACCGTTGCCGACGCCCCGCTCGGTGATCTGCTCGCCCAGCCACATCAGGAATATCGTGCCCGTTACCAGCGTGATGCACGCGGTAATCAGGAAGGCCGGACCCGGGTTGACGACGACGCCCGGCTGGCTCTGCAGCCAGGATGCGGCGGCAACGGACTGGAAGGCCGACAGCGCGACCGTGCCGTAGCGCGTGAACTGCGTAATCTTGCGCCGGCCGGACTCACCCTCCTTCCGGAGCGCCTGCAGCGACGGAACGATCATGCTCGCCATCTGCATGATGATCGACGCGGAGATGTACGGCATGATGCCGAGCGCGAAGATACCGAAGCGGCCGAGCGCGCCGCCCGAGAACAGGTTGAACAGCGCCAGCATGTTGCCGGCCTGCTGGTCGAAAAAGTCCGCCAGCGCGGCCGGATCCACGCCCGGAACCGGGATGAACGTGCCAACGCGGAATACGACAAGCGCGCCGATCAGGAAGCCGATTCGCTTCCTGAGCTCGGACAGCTTGCTCGCCGCTTTCGCAACGTCTGCCGGACTGTTTCCAGGCTTCTTCGCCATGCTGATTCCCGGGATTACCCTTGTCTACCGTTACTCTTCGATGCTGCCGCCAGCGGCCTCGATCGCCGCCCGCGCGCCCTTGGTCACCGCCAGGCCCTTCAGCTTGACGGCCTTGTCGAGCTTGCCCGACAGGATGACCTTTACCTTCGTCGCCTTTGCCGGCACCAGGTGCGCCTTCTTCAGCACCTCGATGTCAATGACGTCGGCCGCGGGCACCGCCAGCTCGTGCAGGCGCAGCTCCGCCGTGTGAACCGCCATGTGCGACACGAAACCGACCTTCGGCAGGCGCCGCTGGATAGGCATCTGGCCGCCTTCGAAACCGACCTTGTGGAAGCCACCCGCACGCGCGTGCTGGCCCTTGACGCCGCGACCGCATGTCTTGCCCTGGCCGGCCGAATGGCCGCGGCCCTTGCGCTTGCCGCTCTGCTTAGCGCCCTTGCCGGGCGTCAGTGAATTCAGTCGCATCTCAAACTTCCTCAACGGTGACGAGGTAAGACACCTTGTTGATCATGCCGCGATTCTCCGGCGTATCCGCGACAACCACGCTGTGGTTGATTCTGCGAAGGCCGAGGCCCGCAACACAGGCGCGGTGGCTCTTGAGTCGCCCAAAACGGCTCTTCACCAGCGTTACTTTCAGGTTTTTCTGCGTCGCCATCGTTCCAATCTCTTCGCTAGTCCTGCCAATCAGGCCAGGATGTCATCGACCTTCTTGCCTCGCTTGGCCGCGATACGCTGCGGCGAGTGGATGCCCTCCAGGGCGTCCATCGTGGCCCGAACCACGTTGATCGGGTTACGGGAACCGTAGCTCTTGGCCAGGACGTTCTTGACGCCCGCGCATTCGAATACCGCGCGCATCGCACCGCCCGCGATGATCCCGGTACCTTCGGATGCCGGCTGCATGTAGACACGGGTCGCGCCATGATGCCCGTTCTTCGCGTACTGCAGCGTGTCGCGCGTCAGCGTTACCTTGATCATGTTCTTGCGGGCCGCCTGCATGGCCTTCTGGATCGCGATCGGTACTTCACGCGCCTTGCCGTAGCCGAAGCCGACCCGGCCGTTGCCATCGCCGACGACGGTCAGCGCGGTAAACCCGAACTGACGGCCGCCCTTGACGACCTTGGCGACGCGGTTGACTGCGACCAGCTTTTCGAGAAGGTCGTCGTTACCGGATGAATGCTCGATTCTTGCCATAACCTGATCCTGGTTGCCCGCTGCCGGGCTACCTTCCTTTGTCCGTTAAAACTTCAATCCCGCCTCGCGCGCGGCGTCGGCCAGTGCCTTGACGCGCCCGTGGTAGCGGAAACCCGACCGGTCGAACGCGACCGTATCGATACCTGCGGCTTTCGCCTTTTCGGCAATTCGCGCGCCGACAATCGCCGCTGCTGCGACGTTGCCGGTACTCTTCATGCCCTTCTTGACGTCTTTTTCCAGCGTCGACGCGGAGACCAGCACCTTGCCACCCTCCGGCGCGATGATCTGCGCATAGATGTGACGAGGCGTCCGGTGCACCGTCAGCCGGTTCGCAGCCAGTTCCTGTATCTTGGCGCGCGTCTTCCGGGCGCGGCGCAAGCGATTCTGTTTCTTGTCGAGTTTCATGACTCTCGTTCCAATTCTCGGTGCCTGATGCCCGCTTACTTCTTCTTCGCTTCCTTGAGCATGACGCGCTCATCGGAGTAGCGAACGCCCTTGCCCTTGTAAGGCTCCGGGGGACGGAAGCGGCGAATCTCTGCGGCAACCTGTCCGACCCGCTGCTTGTCGCAACCGCGGATGAAAATTTCCGTCTGGCTCGGCGTTTCCACCGAAATGCCCTGCGGGACGCTGTACGCGACCGGGTGCGAGAAGCCCAGCGTCAGGTTCAGCTTGTTGCCCTGCGCCTGGGCGCGATAACCGACGCCGACCAGCTCCAGCTTCTTCTCGAAGCCCTTCGTGACGCCCTCCACCATGTTCGCGATCAGTGCTCGCGTCGTGCCCGACATCGCGTCGGAGAAACGCGAACCCGAACGCGCCTTGACGGAGAGCTCGTTCTCTTCCTTGGCCACGATGACCTCGGAATTGAGCTCCATCGACAGCGTGCCCTTGCCGCCCTTGATAGTGAGGGTCGAGCCGCTGACGTTTGCTTCAACGCCTTTAGGCAGTTCAACCGGATTTTTTGCAACTCTGGACATAGTCGTGTCTCTTTCGGTTCGCGTTCAGCTCGTCAGGCTACGACGCACAGAACTTCGCCGCCGATACCCTTCTGCCGCGCTTCTCGATCGCTCATGACGCCTGCCGAGGTCGACACGATGGCGATTCCCAGCCCGCCCAGCACACGCGGCAGGTCCTCCGAACCGCGATAGATCCGCAGGCCCGGCTTGCTGACGCGGCGCACATTCTCGATAACGGGCTTGCCTTCGAAATACTTCAGCTCGACGGACAAGGTCGCCTTGGCGCCATCCTGCTCTGTCGAGAATCCGGCGATGTAGCCCTCGTCCTTCAGCACCTTCGCAATAGCGACCTTGGCCTGGGATGACGGCATCGTGACGTTCGCCTTGCGCGCCACCTGGCCATTACGAATCCGCGTCAGCATGTCGGCGATCGGGTCAGTCATACTCATGTTCAGTCTCCGCTTACCAGCTCGCCTTGGTGAGGCCCGGGATCTCGCCCTTCATGGCCGATTCCCGCAGCTTGTTCCGGCCGAGACCGAACTTGCGGTACACGCCATGCGGCCGCCCGGTGATCGCACAACGCCTGCGCTGGCGCGTCGGGCTCGAATCCCGCGGCAGGGCGTCGAGCCGGGCCTGGGCCACGCTGCGCTCCTCCTCGCTGGAATTCTGGTTCCGGACGATCGCCTTGAGTTCGGCGCGCTTGGCCGCGTACTTCTTTGCCAGCTTCAGGCGCTTTTCCTCACGCATCAGCATCGATTTCTTAGCCATAATTCGTTTCTCTATTTCTTGAAGGGAAAGTTGAACGCTTCGAGGAGCGCCCGACCTTCTTCGGGAGTGCGGGCCGTCGTCGTAATGGTGATGTCCATGCCACGGATCGCATCGATCTCGTCATAACTGATTTCCGGGAAGATGATCTGCTCGGAAACACCCATGCTGTAATTGCCGCTCTTGTCGAAGGAGCGTGGATTAAGACCGCGGAAGTCGCGAATGCGCGGAATCGCGATGTTCACCAGCCGGTCCAGGAATTCGTACATACGTTCCTTGCGCAGCGTCACCTTGCAGCCGATGGGCATGCCGTCACGAATCTTGAAACTCGCAACCGACTTGCGCGCAGCCGTGCGAAGCGGACGCTGGCCGGAAATCGCCTCCATGTCCTTGGCGGCGTTATCCAGCACCTTCTTGTCCGCTACGGCACCGCCCACGCCCATGTTCAACGTGATCTTGGTGATCCGTGGTACCTGCATCGGGTTCTTCAGACCCAGCTTCTGCATCAGCTTGGGGTGAAGCTCCTTGCGGTAGATTTCATGCAATCTGGCCATATCTAAACCTGTTCAACTTGTAGCGGCCGTCACGACGACCCCCTGCGGCAGCTCGCCGCGTCTTTCAACTTTCTCAGATGTCTACGGTTTCACCGCTCGAGCGGAACACGCGGACCTTCTTGCCCTTGTCCGTGACCTTGAAACCCACGCGATCGCCCTTCTTGGCCTTCGGGTTCCACAGCATCACGTTGGATACGTTGACCGGCATTGCACGGTCGATGATGCCGCCCGGCTGGCCTGCGCCCGGATTGCCCTTCTGGTGCTTCTTGACGATATTGATGCCTTCCACCAGCACACGCTCGTCCGGAAATACCTGCAGAACGGTGCCCCGCCGGCCCTTGTCCTTGCCGGTAAGCACTACGACCTCATCGCCTTTTCTGATCTTGTTCATCTTTACCTGAGCTCCGACTGCGACCTAGAGCACTTCGGGCGCCAGCGAAATAATCTTCGTGAACTGGCTCGTCCGGAGTTCGCGCGTCACGGGTCCGAAAATTCGGGTGCCGATCGGCTCCAGCTTGTTGTTCAGCAGGACGGCGGCATTGCCGTCGAAACGGATCAGCGATCCGTCCTTGCGACGCACACCCTTCCGGGTCCGGACCACAACCGCGTTGTAGACCTCGCCTTTCTTGACCTTGCCACGCGGGATAGCGTCCTTGACGCTGACCTTGATGACATCGCCGACACTGGCGTAACGGCGCTTCGAGCCGCCGAGCACCTTGATGCACTGAATGCGCCTGGCGCCCGAGTTGTCGGCCACGTCGAGAACCGTCTGCATCTGAATCATGGTTCTATTCCATCAATCCAATTTCAATTCACGCCGGCGGTCAGGCCGAATCAACGACGGACTGCTCGCCCGCGCGCTCGACGATCTCGACGACCTGCCAGGACTTTCTCTTCGACAGCGGCCGGCACTCACGGATGGCAACCTTGTCGCCTTCCTTGCACTCGTTGTTGGCGTCGTGTGCCATCACCTTGCCGGTGCGGCGCACGAACTTGCCCACGCTGCCGTGACGGATCAGCCGCTCGATGACGACCGTTACGGTCTTGTCCATCTTGTTGCTGACGACGCGCCCGGTCACCGTGCGCTGTATCTTCTTCTCAGCTATCTGTTCTTCTGCACTCATTTGCCTGCTTCCTGTCGCGCAAGTTCGCTCAGTACGGTCTTGACGCGTGCAATATCCTTCCGGACACGGCCATGCTCATGGTTCTTCGGCAACTGGCCGGTCATCTGCTGCAGGCGCAGGTTGAACTGCTCGCGGCGCAGCGCGACCAGCTCCTGCTCCAGGTCCTGCTTCGACTTCGAACGCAATTCGCTGGCATTCATCACATCACCTGTCGCGAAACAAATTCGGTGGCAAACGGCAGCTTGGCGGCAGCCAGGCGAAACGCCTCGCGGGCCACTGACTCCGGCACACCTTCCATCTCGTAAAGGACCTTGCCCGGCTGGATCAGGCAGACCCAGTACTCGACGTTGCCCTTACCCTTACCCTGCCGGACCTCGAGCGGCTTTTTCGTGATCGGCTTGTCCGGGAATACCCGGATCCAGATCTGGCCGCCGCGCTTCACGTAGCGCGTCATCGCACGACGAGCCGCTTCGATCTGGCGCGCCGTCAGGCGGCCGCGCTCCGTCGCCTTGAGCCCGTACTCACCGAAGGAAACCGAGCTGCCACGCTGCGCCAGGCCGCGATTGCGCCCTTTGAACTGCTTCCGAAACTTTGTTCTCTTTGGCTGTAACATTTCGTCTTTCCTTTAGCGCGCGCCGGCGGCTGCCTCCTGGGCCTCGGCCGCTGCCTCGCCCTTGTCGAAGACCTCGCCCTTGAAAATCCAGACCTTGACGCCTATCACGCCGTAGGTCGTCTTCGCCTCGGCGAAGCCGTAGTCGATGTCGGCGCGGAACGTATGCAACGGCACCCGTCCTTCGCGGTACCACTCGGTCCGGGCGATTTCGGCGCCGTTCAGGCGGCCGCCCACCTTGACCTTGATGCCCTCGGCACCCAGCCGCATCGTGTTCGTGACCGCACGCTTCATCGCGCGGCGGAACATCACGCGGCGCTCGAGCTGCTGGGCAATGCCCTCGGCCACGAGTTGCGCGTCGAGCTCCGGCTTGCGCACCTCGGTGATATTGATGCGGACATCGCCGATGTTCATCTTGAGCTTCTTTGCGATATCCGCGCGGAGCTTTTCGATATCCTCACCCTTCTTGCCGATCACGATACCCGGCCGGGCCGTCATGATCGTGATATGTGCCTTCTTTGCCGGCCGCTCGATGTTGACCTGGCTGACCGATGCGTCTTTCAGCTTTTCCTTGATGAACTGGCGCAGCTCGTAGTCGAGGCGCACATACTCGGGGAACGTCTGAGAGTCGGCATACCACCGGGACGACCAGTCCTTGACGATGCCGAGGCGAATACCTGTCGGATGTACTTTCTGTCCCATAACGTTCTCTTTACTTGTCGCCTACACAGATCGTGATGTGGCTGCTTCGTTTCAGAATGCGAGCGCCGCGCCCCTTGGCGCGCGCGCGGTAGCGACCGAGCATCGGGGCGTCGTTTACCTCGATGCGAGACACCTTCAGTTCGTCGATATCTGCACCGTGGTTGTGCTCCGCGTTGGCAATGGCCGACTCGAGCACCTTCTTGACGATGCGCGCGCTCTTCTTGGGCGCGAACGCCAGAACCTTGAGCGCGTCATCGACGCTCTTGCCGCGAATGGCATCAACCATGAGGCGGCATTTCTGCGGTGAGATTCGCGCGTAGCGCAATGTTGCTGAAACCTGCATTTCGCTTCCTCAACCCTTAAGTCTTACGGTCACCCGAGTGACCCTTGAAGGTCCTGGTAATCGCAAACTCGCCGAGCTTGTGTCCAACCATGTTTTCCGTGATCAGGACCGGCACGTGCTGGCGGCCGTTGTGAATGGCAATTGTCAGCCCGACCATGTCAGGGAGAACCATCGAGCGGCGCGACCAGGTCTTGATCGGGCGCCGATCATTCTTCTTCGCTGCCTCTGCAACCTTCTTTGCAAGGTGCATGTCGACAAACGGTCCTTTTCTAACTGAACGTGGCACTACCAGTTCCTCTCTCGTCTCGGCGACGCTGCGAACCGTCTGTTCGCAACCCCGCCCTGTTGATTACTTCCGCTTGCGACCGCGGACGATCATGTTGTCCGTGCGCTTGTTCGCGCGGGTCTTGTAGCCCTTCGTCGGCGTGCCCCACGGGCTGACCGGATGACGGCCGCCCGAGGTCTTGCCTTCGCCACCGCCGTGCGGGTGGTCGACCGGATTCATCGCCACGCCGCGAACGGTCGGGCGAATACCGCGCCAGCGCTGCGCGCCGGCCTTGCCGATCTTGCGCAGGTTATGCTCGCCATGGCCGACCTCGCCGATGGTCGCGCGGCAGTCGACATGGATCTTGCGCATCTCGCCTGAACGCAGCCGCAGCGTCGCGTAGCTGCCTTCCCGTGCCGCGAGCTGCGCCGAACTGCCGGCGGACCGGGCCAGCTGGCCGCCCTTGCCCGGCTTCATCTCGACGTTGTGAATGACGCTACCAACCGGGATGTGCTTGATCGGCAGCGTGTTGCCGATCTTTATGGGCACGTCCGTACCGCTCAGGACGGGGGAGCCCGCCTCGATGCCGCTCGGCGCCAGGATATAGCGGCGCTCGCCATCAGCGTACTTGACCAGCGCGATATGCGCGCTGCGGTTCGGGTCGTACTCCAGCCGTTCGACAACGCCCGGGATACCGTCCTTGTCGCGCTTGAAATCGACGACCCGGTACAGCTTCTTGTGACCGCCGCCCTGGTGACGGACCGTGATGCGACCGAGGTTGTTGCGACCGCCGTTCTTCGCCTTGCTCGTAACCAGCGCACTGTGCGGCCGGCCCTTGTGCAGGCCCGGCGTCTTGACGTGGACCTGGAAGCGGCGACCTGCGGAAGTCGGTTTTGATTTCTTTAATGGCATGATCTGCTACCGTTTTCTGTGCCGTTACTCGGTGCCCAGGAAGTCGATCCGGCTTTCCGGAGCCAGCCGCACGTAGGCCTTCTTCCAGTCCGACCGGCGCCCGCGGGTCAGCCCGAAGCGCTTGCTCTTGCCCTTCGTGTTGACGACGGTGACATCGTCCACCTTGACCTCGAACAGCATCTCGACTGCCTGGCGAATCTCCGCCTTGGTGGCGTCGCGGCGAACCTTGAAAACGACCTGGTTGTTTTCCTCGGCGACGATGGTGCTCTTTTCCGACAGGTGCGGACCGTAGATCACCGACATCAGCCGTTCCTGGCGTGCCGCAATACTCATGACAGGCGCTCCTCGATCATCTTCAGGGCGGGCAACGTGACCAGTACCTTCTCGAAGCGCATCAGCACGACCGGGTCGATCGAGCCGGCGTCGCAGATACCGACGTGCGGCAGGTTGCGCGCCGACAGGAACAGCTTCTCGTCGAACGCTTCGTTGACGATCAATACGTTGTCCAGGCCGAACTTCTTGAGTTGACCCACGAGTTCCCGCGTCTTCGGCGCCTTGACTTCCAGCGACTCGGTAACAACCAGGCGATCCTGGCGCACGAGCTCCGAAATCACCGAGCGCATCGCGGCCCGGTACATCTTGCGGTTGACCTTCTGGTCGTAGTCGCGCGGCTGCGCGGCAAAGGCGCGGCCGCCACCGACCCAGATCGGTCCGCGTGTCGTGCCGGCGCGGGCCCGACCCGTGCCCTTCTGCCGCCAGGGCTTGGCGCCGCCGCCCGATACGCGGGCGCGGTTCTTCTGTGCCTTGGTGCCCGCACGGCCGCCCGCGAGAAACGCGGTAACGACCTGGTGCACCAGGGGTTCATTGAAATCTGCGGCGAATGCGCTGTCGGCCACGTCGACCGAGCCGCTGCCCTGCATCTTCAGCTTCATCGCTCGGCTCCCTTGCCTCGGGCCTTGATCGACGGCTGGACGATGACCCGCCCGCCCTTGTGGCCCGGAACCGCGCCACGCACCAGCAGCATGTTGCGCTCGGCGTCGACGCGCACGACCTCGAGGTTCTGGGCCGTCCGACGGACGTTACCCATGTGGCCGGACATCTTCTTGCCCGGGAACACGCGGCCCGGCGATTGGTTCTGGCCGATCGAGCCGGGCGCACGGTGCGAGACCGAGTTGCCGTGGCTCGCGTCCTGCGAGGCGAAGTTATGCCGCTTGATGGTGCCGGCGTAGCCCTTGCCGATGGACGTGCCGATGACGTCGACCCGCTGGCCGGGCGCGAAGAGATCGACCTTGATCTCGCCGCCGAGCTCGACTTCCGCCGCGTCGCCTTCCTCGAGACGGAACTCGGTGATTAGGTCGCCGGCTTCGACCTTTGCCGCTGCAAAGTGGCCGGCTTGGGGTTTAGACACGCGGGACGGCCTGCGCCCGCCGGCAGTCACCTGCAGCGCGCGATAACCGTCGTTATCCACGGTCTTGATCTGAGTTATACGGTTTGGCTGCGCCTCTATCACGGTAACCGGGATCGATTCCCCGTCTTCCGTGAAGACACGCGTCATGCCGCACTTGCGGCCGATAAGACCCATAGTCATCTCTAAACCTCACACCGACTTCGATTGGCCGGCGCCTACTTACGGTTTCCTGTACGTCTCGATATCACTGCCAGGGCTACGATTGGCCCAGGCTGTCTGCCTGCCTGTCCGGGGCCCGCCTGGGCGGGTCCGGCGCCAGGGCCGCTCAATGCGGTTCCCTTCAGACACGCGAAAGGGCCAGCCATTGCCGGGGCGCTGTACCGCGCTCCGTTGCTCATGGGCTGACCCCAATCCGGAATCATCCGGCTGTCCGGGATTTGCCGAGTACGCCGTTTGCTTACCTGGCGACCTGTCTTTAGGGGCCTCACCCTGGGGTGAAACCGCCGTTTTCCGAACCTGGCCGACTCCCGGCCCGGCCAAGTCCAGTCGAGCCCGCAATTATGCCCGTGGGCCCCACCACTGGCAAGCCCGAAGAGGGGCTATTTTCGCGGTTTTTCGCATCCCGAGGACGACCCCGGGTGGGTTACCGCGGTGCCCGATCCTTTCGGCCTCGACGTCGCCCGTCCGGACGGGCTCCTACGATGCCCTGCCGCCCATTTCGGCGGCAATACTCAGTTCAGCTTGATCTGTACGTCGACCCCTGCCGGCAGCTCCAGTTTCATCAGCGCATCGACCGTCTTGTCGGTCGGGTCGACGATGTCCATCAGCCGCTTGTGGGTCCGGATCTCGTACTGGTCGCGCGCGTCCTTGTTGACGTGCGGCGAGATCAGGATCGTGAACCGCTCCTTTTTCATCGGCAGCGGGATCGGGCCCTTGACCGTCGCGCCGGTGCGCTTGGCGGTTTCGACGATTTCACGAGCCGAATTGTCGATCAGCCGGTGGTCGAAAGCCTTCAGCCGGATGCGTATGTTCTGGTTTGTTGCCACTTTTCTGATTCCTTCGCCCGCGGGCGGTCTCTTGCGATGCCTGGTCGTTCTGTCTGTCCCGTGTCGCCCGTGGGGCGGGCTTCTACGGGGCCTGGTCGTTGCTTTCGGCGCCGTTGTCGCCCGTCGTGACGGGCTTCTGCGACGCCTTGTCGTGTCGTTCGCCCCGCGGTCGCCCGCGGGGTCGGTTCCTACTTCAGCACCTTCGCGACGACGCCGGCACCCACCGTGCGGCCGCCCTCGCGGATCGCGAAGCGCAGGCCTTCTTCCATGGCGATCGGCGCTATCAACTCCACCACCATCTGCACGTTGTCGCCCGGCATCACCATCTCGGTGCCCTCCGGCAACTCCACCGCACCCGTCACGTCCGTCGTCCGGAAGTAAAACTGCGGCCGGTAACCCTTGAAAAACGGCGTATGACGCCCGCCCTCTTCCTTCGTCAGCACGTACACCTCGGCCTCGAACTTCGTGTGCGGCGTGATCGACCCCGGCTTCGCCAGAACCTGCCCACGCTCCACTTCCTCCCGCTTCGTGCCGCGCAGCAGGACGCCCACGTTGTCCCCCGCCTGACCCTGGTCCAGCAGCTTCCGGAACATCTCCACGCCCGTGCACGTCGTCTTCGCCGTGTCACGGATGCCGATAATCTCGATCTCGTCGCCTACCTTCACCACGCCACGCTCGATTCGGCCCGTCACCACCGTGCCACGTCCCGATATCGAGAATACGTCTTCCACCGGCATCAGGAAGTCGCCATCGATCGCGCGCTCCGGCTGCGGTATGTACGAGTCCATCGCCTCGATCAGCTTCTCGATCGACGGTACCCCGATATCCGACGTGTCTCCCTCGAACGCCTTCAGCGCCGATCCCGTAATGATCGGCGTGTCGTCACCCGGGAAATCGTACGTCGACAGCAGGTCGCGCACTTCCATCTCCACCAGTTCCAACAGCTCCGCGTCGTCAACCATGTCCGCCTTGTTCATGTACACCACGATGTACGGAACGCCTACCTGGCGCGCCAGCAGAATGTGCTCCCGCGTCTGTGGCATCGGACCGTCCGCCGCGCTCACCACCAGGATCGCTCCGTCCATCTGCGCCGCACCCGTGATCATGTTCTTCACGTAGTCCGCGTGCCCCGGACAATCCACGTGCGCGTAGTGACGCTTCTCACTCTCGTACTCCACGTGCGCCGTCGCTATCGTGATCCCGCGAGCCTTCTCTTCCGGCGCATTGTCAATCTGATCGTACGCCTTCACCTCGCCACCGTGCTTCTCCGCCATGACCTTCGTCAACGCCGCCGTCAGCGTCGTCTTGCCATGGTCCACGTGACCTATCGTGCCTACGTTCACATGGGGCTTTGTACGTTCAAATTTTCCTTTGGACATCTTTTTATCTCTGTTCTGTTATTTGGATAAGCAGCGACCGATCGCTCAGGACGCTTTCTTCATCACCACTTCGGCGACGTTGTTGGGTACTTCGCTGTACTTCAGAAATTCCATCGTGTAGACGGCACGCCCCTGGCTCATCGAGCGCAGGTCCGTCGCATAGCCGAACATCTCCGCGAGCGGGACTTCGGCACGGATAACCTTGCCGGACGGCGAATCGTCCATGCCCTGCGGCAGGCCGCGCCGGCGGTTCAGGTCGCCCATGACGTCACCCATGTAATCCTCCGGGGTGACGACCTCGACCTTCATGATGGGCTCGAGCAGCACCGGGCGAGCCTTGGCCGCCCCTTCCTTGAAGCCCATCGAGCCGGCGATCTTGAACGCCATTTCGCTGGAATCGACGTCGTGGTATGAGCCGTCGAACAGCGTCACCTTGACGTCGACGACCGGGTAGCCGGCGACGACGCCGTTCTCCAACTGCTCGCGGATACCCTTGTCGACCGCCGGGATGTACTCCTTCGGCACGACGCCGCCCACGATGCCGTTGACGAATTCGTAGCCGGTGCCGGGCTCCTTCGGCTCGAGACGCAGGTAAACGTGGCCATACTGGCCGCGACCGCCGGTCTGACGAACGAACTTGCCTTCCTGCTCGACTGTCGCGCGGATGGTTTCGCGGTAAGCAACCTGCGGCTTGCCTACGTTGGCCTCCACCTTGAATTCCCGGCGCATGCGGTCGACGATGATCTCGAGGTGCAGCTCGCCCATGCCCGAGATGATGGTCTGGCCCGACTCCTCGTCGGTGTGCACGCGGAATGACGGGTCTTCCTTCGCCAGCTTCTGCAGCGCGATGCCCATCTTTTCCTGGTCGGCCTTGGTCTTCGGCTCGACGGCAACCGAAATCACCGGCTGCGGGAACTCCATCCGCTCCAGCATGATGATGTGGTTCGGGTCGGTCAGCGTATCGCCGGTCGTCACGTCCTTCAGGCCGACGGCCGCGGCGATGTCGCCGGCACGAACTTCCTTGATTTCCTTGCGATCGTTGGCGTGCATCTGGAGTATGCGGCCGATGCGCTCTTTCCTCTCCTTGACCGGGTTATAAACCGTGTCACCCGAGTTCAGCACGCCCGAATACACCCGGAAGAAAGTCAGGTTGCCGACGAACGGGTCGGTCGCGATCTTGAACGCCAGCGCGGAGAACGGTTCCTTGTCGTCCGGGTGACGCTCACCTTCGCTGTCGTCCTCCAGGTGGCCCTTGATCGCGGGCACGTCTGTCGGGGACGGCATGTAGTAAATCACAGCATCCAGCATCGCCTGGACACCCTTGTTCTTGAAGGCCGAGCCGCACAGCGTCACGACGATTTCGTTGCGCAGCGAACGCTCGCGCAGCCCGCGGCGGATTTCATCTTCCGTCAGATCGCCATTTCCGAGGAACTTCTCGAGCAGCTCCTCGTCGCCCTCGGCGGCGGCCTCGATCATTTTCTCGCGCCAGGCCTGCACGTCCGCCAGCATCGACTCGGGAATCTCGCGGGCCTCGTAGGTCGTGCCCATCGTGGTGTCGTCCCAGTAGATCGCCTTGCGGCGGATCAGGTCGACGATGCCCTCGAACTTTTCCTCGGCGCCTATCGGCAACTGCACCGGAACCGGAATCGCACCCAGCCGGGACTTGACCTGCCGGACGACCCGGAAGAAATCCGCACCCGCCCGGTCCATCTTGTTGACGAAGATCATCCTCGGGACGTGGTACTTGTTCGCCTGGCGCCAAACCGTCTCGGTCTGTGGCTCGACGCCGCCGACCGAGCAAAGAACGGTCACCGCGCCGTCCAGCACGCGCAGGCTGCGCTCGACCTCGATCGTGAAGTCGACGTGCCCGGGCGTATCGATGATGTTGATCCGGTGCTGCTCGAACTGCTGGTCCATGCCGGTCCAGAAACAGGTCGTCGCCGCCGACGTGATCGTTATCCCCCGCTCCTGCTCCTGCTCCATCCAGTCCATGATGGCCGCACCGTCGTGCACTTCGCCGATCTTGTGCGAGACACCGGTGTAGAAAAGCACACGCTCGGTCGTCGTCGTCTTACCGGCATCGATGTGAGCCATGATGCCGATATTGCGATAGCGCTCGATTGGGGTAATGCGTGGCACGGGACTTGTCCTGCAAGCGGGACAGGCTTACCAGCGGTAATGCGAGAAGGCCTTGTTGGCCTCCGCCATCCGGTGCGTATCTTCTTTCTTCTTGACGGCGTTGCCGCGGTTCTCGGCTGCATCCATCAGCTCGTGCGCGAGGCGGTGCGCCATCGTCTTCTCACTGCGGCCGCGGGCTGCATCGATCACCCAGCGCATGGCAAGCGTCTGGCGGCGCTGCGGGCGAACCTCGACCGGCACCTGGTAGGTGGCGCCGCCGACGCGTCGGGACTTGACCTCGACCGCGGGCTTGACGTTTTCGAGCGCCTGCTCGAGGAGCTCGATCGACTTGTCGTCGGCGTGGGTCTGCTTCTCTGAAATACGGTCCAGTGCGCCGTAAATGATGCGCTCGGCGACGGATTTCTTGCCGTCACGCATGATCATGTTCATGAATTTGGCCAGCAGGTCGCTGCCGAACTTCGGGTCGGGCAGGATCGTGCGCTTGGGGGCTTGGGCTCTTCTCGACATGGCTTATCTCTGAATCAGGCTGGCGTTATTTCGGTCGCTTCGCGCCGTACTTGGAGCGGCCCTGGCGACGGTCGGTCACGCCGGCGCAGTCCAGGGTGCCGCGAATCGTATGGTATCGAACACCCGGCAGGTCCTTTACACGGCCGCCGCGAATGAGGACGACCGAGTGCTCCTGCAGGTTGTGGCCCTCGCCACCGATGTAGCTGGTGACCTCGTAGCCGTTGGTCAGGCGCACGCGGGCGACCTTCCGAAGGGCCGAGTTCGGCTTTTTCGGGGTCGTCGTATACACGCGCGTGCATACGCCCCGCTTCTGCGGGCAGCTTTCCAGCGCCGGCACGGTGCTCTTCACAGCCTTGTTCGTGCGCGGCTTCCTAACGAGTTGGTTTGTAGTGGCCATTGGGCGCCTTTGTCTTCAAGTCTTCAGTCGTTTCAACCGGTGCACCGTCCGCGGGTGCATGAATTGCGCTGCTATGTGCGCGCACGGACGCGTGCCGGATCCCTCTCGATCCAGTCCAGGCGCCCTGCAGCCAATCGAAAAGCCTTTCTGTTCAGGCGCTTGCGATTGGCTCGTCTTGAGTTGCAAAGGCCCGCCAGCAGCGGGCCCTCGGGTTAAGGGCGGGCATTGTATGGACGCCCCGTCCGCAGTGTCAAGCCGAGGTCCCGGGCGGCGGTGCCGCCCGGGACCGGGCTCAACTCTCTGCGTTCGCGTCGTCGCCTGTCTCGTCGGGCAGGTCGGCCAGGGCCTCCTCCTCGACGGTCTCGCCCATCTCGGCCGCCGCCTCTGCTTCGGCCGCCGCCGCCCGCAGGGCCGCGGTGACGTCCAGCTCCTTGAGGCCCTCCGCCAGGTCCTGCTCCCGCGTCCGCCGCCTCTCGGCATGGTGCGCGTAGCCGGTGCCGGCCGGAATCAGGCGGCCCACGATGACGTTTTCCTTCAGCCCGCGCAGGTCGTCCTTCAGTCCACGCACCGCGGCCTCCGTGAGGACTCGGGTCGTTTCCTGGAACGAGGCCGCCGAAATGAACGACTCCGTCGCCAACGAGGCCTTGGTGATGCCGAGCAGCAGCGGCTCGACGGTGATCGGGTCCTTGCCCTGCCCTTCGAGCTGCTCGTTGACCTCGAGCACACGGGCCTTGTCGGCCTGTTCGCCGCGCAGGAAGTTGCTCTCGCCGGGCTCCTGCACGATGACCTTCCTGAGCATCTGCCGGATGATCACCTCGATGTGCTTGTCGTTGATCTTGACGCCCTGCAGGCGGTAGACGTCCTGGATCTCGCGGACGAGGTAATCGGCCAGCGCCTCGACGCCCTGCAGCCGCAGGATGTCGTGCGGGTTCGGCTCGCCATCGGCGATGACCTCACCGCGCTCGACCTGCTCGCCCTCGAAGACGTTCATGTGACGCCATTTCGGGATCAGTTCCTCGTGCGCTTCACCCGCCTCGTCAGTGATGACCAGGCGGCGCTTGCCCTTCGTCTCCTTACCGAAGTTCACGGTACCGGAGTACTCCGCCATGATCGCGGGATCCTTCGGCTTGCGCGCCTCGAACAGGTCCGCGACGCGCGGCAGACCGCCGGTGATGTCGCGGGTCTTCGACGACTCCTGCGGGATACGGGCGATGACGTCGCCGACCGACACCTGCGCACCGTCGCTCATGCTGACGATGGCACCCGGGGGCAGTGCATAAACCGCCGGGATATCGGTATTGGCGAAACAAACGTCCTTGCCGTCGTCGTCGACCAGGCGAGCCATAGGGCGCAGGTCCTTGCCGGCGCCGCCGCGCTGCTTCGGGTCGAGGATCACGATGCTCGTGAGGCCCGTGAACTCGTCCACCTGCTCCGTAACGGTCACGCCGTCGATGAAGCTCTCGAAGCGCATATGGCCGGTTACTTCCGAAACGACCGGGTGCGTATGGGGGTCCCAGGTCGCAACGACCTGCCCCTGCTTGACCTCGGCGCCGTCCTGGACGGTGATCGTTGCGCCATAGGGAACCTTGTAGCGTTCGCGCTCGCGACCATGCTCGTTCATGACCGAGATTTCGCCGGAACGCGACACCGCGACCAGGTAGCCCTTCTGGTGATGCACCGTCTTGATGTTGTTCAACCGAACCACGCCCGAGCTCTTCAGCTCGATGTTGTTGACGGCGGCAGACCGCGATGCGGCACCGCCGATGTGAAACGTGCGCATCGTGAGCTGCGTGCCCGGCTCGCCGATCGACTGGGCCGCGATGACGCCGACGGCTTCGCCGATGTTGATCCGGTGGCCACGGGCCAGGTCTCGGCCGTAGCACTGGGCGCAGACGCCGTACCGCACCTCGCAGGTGATCGGCGAACGCACCAGCACCTGGTCGATCGACAACTCCTCCAGGCGAGCAACGGCGCCTTCGTCCAGCAGCGTGCCGGCATCGAAGGCCACCTTGTCGGTGCCCGGGATCATGACGGTCTCGGCCAGCACCCGGCCCAGCACGCGCTCGCGCAGCGGCTCGACGACGTCACCGCCCTCGACGATCGGCGCCATCGCGACGCCGTTGTGCGTCTCACAATCGAACGCGGTGACGACCAGGTCCTGCGCAACGTCGACCAGGCGGCGAGTCAGGTAACCCGAGTTGGCCGTCTTCAGGGCCGTGTCGGCGAGACCTTTGCGCGCCCCGTGAGTCGAGATGAAGTACTGCAGTACGTCCAGTCCCTCGCGGAAGTTGGCAGTGATCGGCGTCTCGATGATCGAGCCGTCCGGCTTGGCCATCAGGCCTCGCATGCCGGCGAGCTGCCGGATCTGCGCGGCGGAGCCTCGGGCGCCGGAATCGGCCATCATGTAGATCGAATTGAAGGATTCCTGCTCGACCTTCTTGCCCAGCGAGTCCGTGACCGTTTCCGAACCCAGCTTGTCCATCATCGCCTTGGCGATCTGGTCGTTCGTGCGCGACCAGATGTCGATGACCTTGTTGTAACGCTCGCCGTCGGTGACGAGGCCGGACGAGTACTGGTCCTGGATCTCCTTAACTTCTGCCTCGGCCTGCGCCAGGATCGTCTCCTTGGATTCGGGAACGACCATGTCGTTGACGCCGATCGAAATACCGGCGATCGTCGCGAAGCGGAAGCCCGTGTACATCAGCCGGTCCGCAAACACTACCGTCTTCTTCAGGCCGAGATTTCGGTAACAGGCGTTGATGACGTTGGAAATCGCCTTCTTCGTCATGTCCCGGTTGATCAGCTCGAAGGACAGGCCTTCCGGAACCAGCGTCGACAGCAGTGCCCTGCCGACCGTCGTCTGCACCAGGCGCACGGTCGTCGCGGTTTCGCCGTCAGCATCGGTTTCGTGCAGCGGTACACGAACGCGGACGCGGGCCTGCAGCTCGACTGCCTTGTTCTCGTAGGCACGCCGGGCCTCGTCGATGTCCGTGAACACCATGCCCTCGCCCTTGGCATTTACCTTGGAGCGGGTCATGTAATACAGACCGAGTACGACGTCCTGCGACGGGACGATGATCGGGTCGCCATTCGCGGGCGAAAGGATGTTGTTCGACGACATCATCAGTGCGCGCGCCTCGAGCTGCGCTTCGAGCGACAAAGGCACGTGCACGGCCATCTGGTCGCCGTCGAAGTCGGCGTTGAACGCCGTGCAGACGAGCGGATGCAACTGGATCGCCTTGCCCTCGATCAGCACCGGCTCGAAAGCCTGGATGCCGAGTCGATGCAGCGTCGGCGCACGATTCAGGAGAACCGGATGTTCCCGGATGACTTCCTCGAGGATGTCCCATACCTCGGGCCCCTCGCGCTCGACCAGCCGCTTGGCTGCCTTGATCGTGGTGGCTTCGCCCCGTAATTGCAGCTTCGAGAAAATGAACGGTTTGAAGAGTTCGAGCGCCATCTTCTTCGGCAGGCCGCACTGGTGCAGGCGCAGCGTCGGGCCAACCACGATGACCGAACGGCCGGAGTAGTCGACGCGCTTGCCGAGCAGGTTCTGGCGGAAGCGGCCCTGCTTGCCCTTGATCATGTCCGCCAGCGACTTCAGCGGGCGCTTGTTCGTGCCCGTGATCGCGCGGCCGCGACGGCCGTTGTCGAGCAGCGCGTCCACGGACTCCTGCAGCATGCGCTTTTCGTTGCGCACGATGATGTCCGGGGCGTTCAGCTCGAGCAGCCTGCGCAGGCGGTTGTTGCGGTTGATGACCCGGCGGTACAGGTCATTGAGGTCGGAGGTCGCGAAGCGGCCGCCGTCCAGCGGTACCAGCGGACGCAGGTCCGGCGGCAGCACAGGCAGCACGGTCAATACCATCCAGGCCGGATGATTGCCGGACTCGATGAACGACTCGAGCAGCTTCAGTCGCTTTGAAAGACGCTTGATCTTGGTTTCCGACCGCGTCCCGTTGATGTCCTCGCGCACCTGCAGGACTTCGCGCTGCAGGTCGATCGACGACAGCATGTCCCGAATCGCTTCGGCGCCCATGCGGGCATCAAACTCGTCGCCGTACTGCTCGATCGCCTCGAGGTACATCTCGTCGGTCAGCAGCTGGCCGCGCTCGAGCGGAGTCATACCCGGCTCGATGACGACAAAGGCTTCGAAATACAGGACCCGCTCGATCTCGCGGAGCGTCATGTCGAGCATCAGGCCGATGCGGCTGGGCAGCGACTTAAGGAACCAGATGTGGGCGACCGGGCTCGCCAGCTCGATGTGCGCCATGCGCTCACGCCGTACCTTCGTCTGGGTGACCTCGACGCCGCACTTCTCGCAAACGACGCCGCGGTGCTTCAGCCGCTTGTACTTGCCGCAAAGGCATTCGTAGTCCTTGATCGGGCCGAATATCTTCGCGCAGAACAGACCGTCCCGTTCGGGCTTGAACGTCCGGTAGTTGATGGTCTCGGGCTTCTTGACCTCACCGTAAGACCACGACCGGATCATGTCCGGAGACGCGAGCCCGATGCGAATCGCATCGAAATCGTCGACCGGGTTCTGATACTTGAATAGCTTCAGAAGATCTTTCATCAGTCTGTTTCCAGTTCAATGTTGATTCCCAGCGACCGAATTTCCTTAACGAGTACGTTAAAGGACTCAGGCATGCCGGCATCCATCTGGTGCTCGCCGTCCACGATGTTCTTGTACATCTTGGTGCGGCCCTGAACGTCGTCGGACTTGACGGTCAGCATTTCCTGCAGCGTATAGGCTGCGCCGTACGCTTCGAGCGCCCACACTTCCATCTCGCCGAAGCGCTGGCCGCCGAACTGCGCCTTGCCGCCCAGCGGCTGCTGGGTGACGAGGCTGTAAGGACCGGTCGAACGCGCATGCATCTTGTCGTCAACCAGGTGGTTGAGCTTCAGCATGTACATGTAACCGACCGTGACCTCCCGATCGAAGGAATCGCCGGTGCGGCCGTCGTACAGGCGGCTCTGGCCGGATTCGGGCAGGTTCGCGAGCTTGAGCAGGTTCTTGATCTCGGCTTCCGTCGCACCGTCGAATACCGGCGTCGCCGTCGGCAGGCCGAATACCAGGTTCTTCGCCAGTTCGAGAACTTCCTCGTCCGTGAATTCCTTCAGTTCCTCGCTCTTGCCGCCCGTCGTGTTGTAAACCTGCTCCAGGAAGCCGCGGATCTTGGCCGTCGATTCGTGCGCCTGCAGCATCATGTCGATCTGCTTGCCGATCCCCTTGGCCGCCATGCCGAGATGCGTTTCCAGCACCTGGCCGACGTTCATGCGCGACGGCACGCCGAGCGGGTTGAGCACGATGTCGACCGGTGTGCCGTCCTCGAGGTAAGGCATGTCCTCGACCGGTACGATGGTCGAGATGACACCCTTGTTGCCGTGTCGGCCGGCCATCTTGTCGCCGGGCTGCACCCGACGTTTGACAGCCAGGTAGACCTTGACCATTTTCAGCACGCCCGGCGCCAGGTCGTCGCCCGCGGTGATCTTGGCCTTCTTCTCGTCGTAACGGCGATCGAACTCGGCGCGCTGCGATTGCAGGCGCTCGAACGCACGCTCCAGCTGCTCGTTGGCCTCGTCGTTCTTCAGCCGGATCTCGAACCACTTCTCCCGCGGGACTTCCTGCAGGTAGGCGGCCGTGATCTTGCTGCCGGAGGCGAGCTTGTTCGGCCCGCCCTGGGCGACCTTGCCGGCCAGCATGCGCTCGACGCGCTCGTAGATGTCGTTCTCGAGAATTCGCAGCGTGTCGTCTAAGTCCTTCCGGACGCTCTCGAGCTCGGAGCGCTCGATCGACAGCGCGCGCGCATCCTTCTCGACGCCATCGCGCGTGAACACGCGCACGTCGATCACGGTGCCATCCATGCCCGGCGGAACGCGCAGCGACGTGTCCTTCACATCGGATGCCTTCTCGCCGAAGATCGCGCGCAGCAGCTTTTCTTCCGGCGTCAGCTGGGTCTCGCCCTTCGGCGTGACCTTGCCGACGAGGATGTCTCCGGCCTGAACCTCGGCGCCGATGAACGCGATGCCGGACTCATCCAGCTTGGCGAGCGCGGCGTCGCCGACGTTCGGTATGTCGGCCGTTATATCCTCGGGGCCGAGCTTCGTATCGCGGGCCACGCAGGACAGTTCCTCGATGTGTATCGTCGTGAACCGGTCTTCCTGGACGACGCGCTCCGAGATCAGGATCGAGTCCTCGAAGTTGTAGCCGTTCCAGGGCATGAACGCCACCAGCAGGTTCTGGCCGAGCGCGAGCTCGCCCATGTTCGTCGACGGTCCGTCGGCCAGCACGTCGCCTTTGGCGATCCTGTTGCCTTCCTTGACCAGCGGGCGCTGGTTAATGCACGTGTTCTGGTTCGAGCGCGTGTACTTGGTCAGGTTGTAGATGTCGACGCCCGGCTCGGATGCATCAGTCTCGTCGTCATTTACGCGCACGACGATGCGGGACGCGTCGACCGAGTCGACCATGCCGCCGCGCTTCGCGATGACCGTAACGCCGGAGTCGACAGCTACCGCCCGCTCCATGCCCGTGCCGACCAGCGGCGCTTCCGAGCGCAGGGTCGGGACCGCCTGCCTTTGCATGTTCGAGCCCATCAACGCGCGGTTCGCGTCGTCGTGCTCGAGGAACGGGATCAGGGACGCGGCCACCGATACGATCTGTCGCGGCGACACGTCCATGTAGTTGATCGACGCGGGGTCGGACAGCGTGAACTCGTTGCGATGCCGGACGGAAACGAGGTCCTCGACGAATTTGCCGTTCTTGTCGAGTTCCGCGTTCGCCTGGGCAATGACGTAGTTACCTTCCTCGATCGCCGAGAGATACACGATCTCGCTCGTCGCCTTGCTGTTCTCGACCTTGCGATACGGCGTCTCCAGGAAGCCGTACTCGTTGGTGCGGGCGAAAACCGCCAGCGAATTGATGAGGCCGATGTTCGGACCTTCCGGCGTCTCGATCGGGCAAACCCGGCCGTAATGCGTCGGGTGCACGTCGCGGACCTCGAAGCCCGCCCGCTCGCGGGTCAGACCGCCCGGGCCGAGCGCCGAGACGCGCCGCTTGTGGGTAACCTCGGACAGGGGGTTATTCTGGTCCATGAACTGCGACAGCTGGCTCGAGCCGAAGAATTCCTTCACCGCGGCGGCGACCGGCTTCGCGTTGATCATTTCCTGCGGCATCAGGCCTTCGGTCTCGGCCTGCGTCAGGCGCTCCTTGACCGCGCGTTCGACGCGCACGAGACCGACGCGGAACGCATTCTCGGCCATTTCGCCGACGCTGCGGACCCGGCGGTTGCCGAGATGGTCGATATCGTCGACCGCACCGTAGCCGTTGCGGATATCGATCAGCGTCTTCAGCACGTCGAGGATGTCGCTCGTTTCCAGTACGCCACTGCCCTCGGACGTCTCGCGCCCGACGCGGCGGTTGAACTTCATGCGGCCGACGGCCGACAGGTCGTAACGCTCGAGATTGAAGAACAGGTTCTGGAACAGGTTCTCCGCGGCCTCCTTCGTCGGCGGCTCGCCCGGGCGCATCATGCGGTAGATCTCGACCAGCGCCTCGAGGCGGGTCGTCGAAGGGTCGATGCGCAGCGTGTTCGACAGGTACGGGCCACGGTCCAGGTCGTTCACGTACAGCGTACGTATGTGCTCGACGCCCTTCTCGATCAGGGTCTGGATGACCGGCTCGGTCAGTTCGTCGTTGGCGGCAGCCAGCAACTCACCCGTCTCCTTGTCGACGATATCGTGCGCAAGGACTTTGCCTTCCAGGTACTCGGCCGGAACGACCAGCGCATCGGCGCCGGCCTGCTGCATCTCGCGGACGTGCTTCGCGGTGATTCGCCGCCCTTCCTCAACGATCAGCTTGCGGCCGATCTTGATATCGAATATCGCGGTCTCGCCGCGCAGACGCTCGGGGACGAGCCCCATGCGAATTTCCTTCTTCGACAGGTAGAAGTCGTTCTTGTCGAAGAACGTGTCCAGCATTTCCTCGTTGCTCAGACCCAGGGCACGCAGGATGATCGTGACCGGCAGCTTGCGGCGGCGGTCGATACGCGCAAACACGCTGTCCTTCGGATCGAACTCGAAATCCAGCCACGAACCGCGGTAAGGAATGATGCGAGCCGAAAACAGGAGCTTGCCGGACGAGTGCGTCTTGCCTTTGTCGTGGTCGAAGAATACGCCAGGCGAGCGATGCAGCTGCGATACGATGACACGCTCCGTGCCGTTGATCACAAACGTGCCGTGATCCGTCATCAGCGGCATTTCGCCAAGATAGACTTCCTGCTCGCGGATGTCCTTGACCGGTTTCGGGGTTCCGCTCGCTTCCTTGTCGTAAATGACCAGCCGCACCTTGACGCGTATCGGCGCAGCGTAGGTCAGGCCTCGCATCTGACATTCCTTGACGTCAAATACGGGATCACCGAGACGGTAGCTCACGTACTCCAGCGCAGCGTTTCCGGAATAGCTGACGATCGGGAAGACGGACCTGAAGGCCGCGTGCAATCCCATCTCCTGCCGCTTTTCCTCGTCGGTTCCCAGTTGCAGAAACTTGTCGTACGAGTCCAACTGGATCGACAACAGGTACGGCACATCCAGAATCGTCGGCCGCTTGCCGAAATTCTTGCGGATGCGCTTTTTCTCAGTGAATGAATAAGCCATTCGAATTACCTTCGATTGAGGTGTTAGTCCTTCGGCCCCGAGCTACCCGGCCGAATTACCAAGCTGCGGTTTCAAACCCTTGCGGGCGCGTCAATGAAACACCCGGACGCAAGGATGCGACCGGCGGGACAGCCCGCCGGTCGCGCGTTGCCTTGCGCTGTAAAGCCACGCTCGTCGATTACTTCAGCTCGACGGTCGCGCCGGCTTCTTCAAGCTGCTTCTTGAAGTTTTCTGCGTCTGCCTTGGAAGCGGCTTCCTTGATGGTCGACGGGGCGCCTTCGACGGCGTCCTTCGCTTCCTTCAGGCCGAGGCCCGTGATCGCACGTACAGCCTTGATCACGGCAACCTTGTTCGCGCCGAAGCTGGTCATGACGACGTCGAACTCGGTCTTCTCCTCGGCGGCGGCGGCCTCGGCCGGCGCAGCGCCTCCGGCTGCAATAGCAACCGGAGCGGCGGCGGAAACGCCCCACTCTTCCTCGAGCATCTTCACGAGCTCGACAACTTCCATGATCGGCTTGGCGCTCAGTTCTTTGAGCAGGTCTGCATTTGACATTGCCATGTCAGTAATCCTCTAAATCGGTTTTCTGAGTCAGTTAAAAGTTTTGGTTTACACCGGTCATGCCGTCTGCTCGCTGCGCGCGGACAGGGTCCTTGCGAGCATTGCAGCAGGTTCGGCAAGCGTACGTGCCAGCTGGGACATCGGTGCCATCAGTACGCCGAGCAACATTGCCCGTGCCTGATCCAGCGTCGGCAGATCTGCCAACTTCGCCAGATCGGACGCCGGCAACAATTGCCCGCCCGCCGACAGCGACACCGCCTTCAGAGCATTGTGCTCCTTGGCAAAGTCCTTGATTATCCTGGCCGCGGCACCCGGATCGTCCTTCGCAAACGCGAGCAGGATCGGCCCCTTGAGCGTATTCGACATACACTCGAATTCGGTGCCTTTGACTGCCCGCCGCGCCAGCGTGTTTTTTACGACACGCAGGTAAACACCGGCATTGCGCGCCTTGCTGCGCAAATCCGTCATTTCCGCGACAGTCAGTCCTCTGTATTCCGCCGCAACGGCGGAAACGGAGTCTCCTGCAACCGCGCTCAGCTCTTCGACAACGAGTTTCTTGTCTTCGAGTCTCAGTGCCATGAAATTCTCCTGGCTTACGGTCACACAACAGGCAGCGTCCGTGTCTGCCCTCCCATTTCGTCGCCTTGCCTCGCGGCTTGGCGACCTCATCGAGATAGCGACCCTCACCAGACAAATCTGACTCAGGTGACACCATCTGCGTAGGCCGTCGAAACGATTAAGACCGGATTTCCCGATCGCCTACGGTCTTCGATGATTGGCTGGCCCGGTTCGAACCCTCCGCCCGCGCCGCGGGCATCGAGTCCGGCCTGGCCGGCCGATCACGGTCCGGGATCCGAAGATCCCGAACCGCAGTTTTCTTAAACGTCCAGCGCCGCGTGGTCGACGTTGACGCCGGGGCCCATCGTCGAGGACACGGTCAGCCGCTTCAGGTACGCACCCTTGGACGTCGACGGCTTCGCCTTCTTCAGGTCGGCCAGCAACACCAGCAGGTTCTCCTTCAGGGCAGTAACGTCGAAATCGGCGCGACCGATCGGGCAATGAATGATGCCCGCCTTGTCGGTGCGATAACGTACCTGGCCCGCTTTCGCGTTCTTGACCGCTGTCGTGACGTCCGCCGTGACGGTACCCACCTTCGGGTTCGGCATCAGGCCGCGCGGACCGAGGATCTGCCCGAGCTGGCCGACGACCCGCATCGCGTCCGGCGTCGCGATCACGACGTCAAAGTTCATTTCACCACCCTTCACCTTTTCGGCGAGGTCCTCGAAGCCGACGATATCGGCGCCTGCGGCCTTCGCCTTGTCGGCGTTTTCGCCCTGCGCGAAGACGGCTACGCGGACGGTCTTGCCGGTGCCGTTCGGCAGGACGGTGGATCCGCGCACTACCTGGTCCGACTTGCGCGGGTCTACGCCCAGGTTTACAGCAACGTCCACGCTCTCCGGAAACTTGGCGGTGGCCAGTTCCTTGACCAGGCCCAGCGCCTCGTCGAGCGGATAAATCTTCGTCCCGTCGACCTTGTCGCGGGCAGCCTTCTTGCGCTTGCTCATGCCTGCCATCACACGCCCTCCACGTCGATACCCATGCTGCGGGCCGTGCCGGCGATCGTGCGCACGGCAGCGTCCATTCCGGCGGCCGTCAGGTCCGGCATCTTGGTCTTCGCGATCTCCTCGAGCTGTTCGCGATTGACCTTGCCGACCTTCGCCGTGTTCGGCGTACCGGATCCTTTCGGGACTCCGGCAGCCTTGCGCAGCAGTACCGCGGCAGGCGGCGTCTTCGTGATGAACGTAAAGCTGCGGTCGCTGTAGACCGTAATGACTACAGGAATCGGCAAGCCGGCTTCGATGCTCTGAGTTGCGGCATTGAAGGCCTTGCAGAATTCCATGATGTTGACGCCGTGCTGGCCCAGTGCGGGACCAACGGGCGGACTCGGGTTTGCCTGGCTTGCAGGTACCTGCAACTTGATATAGCCAGTTACTTTCTTGGCCATGCTGTTTACCTCTCGAGTTCAAGCGCCGGTTAAGGCTCCTCGTCTTTGCGTTCCGGCGGTCGACCTGTTCATGGCGACCGCCCCGTTTCCTGCTGCGCCGCTCCGCCCGCCCCGAACCGGGCTGCCGGAGCGCCGCCTGACTACGCCTTTTCGACCTGAGCGAAGTCCAGCTCGACCGGGGTCGAGCGGCCCAGGATCTGCACCGCCACCTGCAGGCGGTTCTTTTCGTAATTCACCTTCTCCACGACGCCGGAGAAATCGTTGAACGGGCCGTCTATGACACGCACGACCTCGCCTGGTTCAAACAGGACCTTCGGCCGCGGCTTGTCAACGCCTTCCTTGACCCGCTGCAGGATGTTGTTCGCCTCTGCCTCGGTGATCGGGGCCGGGCGATCGCTGGTCCCGCCTATGAAACCGAGCACTTTTGGCACTTCCTTGACCAGGTGCCAGGTCTCGTCGTCCATCTCCATCTGCACGAGCACGTAACCGGGGAAGAACTTGCGCTCACTGCGGCGCTTGCTGCCTTCCTTCATCTCGACGACCTCTTCGGTCGGTACGAGAATTTCGCCGAACTTGTGCTCGAGGCCCAGGCGCCTCACCCGCTCCTCGAGCGCGGATTTCACCTTGTGCTCGAAGTTCGAATAGGCATGGACGATGTACCAGCGTAACGCCACTCTATTTACCCCTGTTTCCTGTCCGTCAACCGGCCGAACCGACCAGCGTCCTCGTCAGCCAGAGCAGCAAGGAATCCAGGCCCCAGAAGAACAGCGACATGATCAGCGTGAAGACGAACACCGCGATCGCGCGCTGCGTCGTCTCCTGCTTGGTGGGCCATACGACCTTGCGGATCTCGATCCGCGAGCCCTGGACGAACGCCCAGACGCGCTGGCCCGGTGCGCTGGTCAACGCGACGACCACGCCCAGCGCCGTGCCTGCCAGCACGATCAGGACCCGCACCGCGATCGGCAGCTCAATATAGTAGTAATAGCTGAACAGGCCGCCGACGAGTAAGCCGGCCGCGACGAGCAGCTTGAGGATGTCGAGTATGCTCGACTCACTGGTTTCCGGTGTGGCTGTAGACACGCTGAATCCTGTTTCCCAAATCACAAGCGCCCGCATTGCGGGCCTTGTGTCATTCACACATTTTTCCGATAGCCGCGGCCGCGGCTATCGCCGCGCCTGCGCTGCCGGGTCTGCCGAAATGGCAGGCCAGGAGGGAATCGAACCCCCAACCTGCGGTTTTGGAGACCGCCGCTCTGCCAATTGAGCTACTGGCCTGTCGCGCCTGTTCGGCTGGTCGCAGCGGGCGGCGCGTTGCCTCCGGTGTGCAACGCGTTGCCTGCTTCGACTTCTATCGTTTCCGCATTTGCGGAAATTCGTTTACCTCGTTGCTTTCGGCGCCGTTGTCGCCCGCCGTGACGGGCTCCTGCGACGCCTTGTCGTGTCGTTCGCCCCGCGGTCGCCCGCGGGGTCGGTTCCTACTTCAGCACCTTCGCGACGACGCCGGCACCCACCGTGCGGCCACCCTCGCGGATCGCGAAGCGCAGGCCTTCTTCCATGGCGATCGGCGCTATCAGCTCCACCACCATCTGCACGTTGTCGCCCGGCATCACCATCTCGGTGCCCTCCGGCAGCTCCACCGCACCCGTCACGTCCGTCGTCCGGAAGTAAAACTGCGGCCGGTAACCCTTGAAAAACG
>Ga0224505_10000036_pt1 | contig 98914 bp, 88 predicted proteins | sample SF_Jan12_sed_USG_FD_169102 | JGI IMG/M metagenome (GOLD analysis project Ga0224505, IMG submission 169102) | Sediment microbial communities from San Francisco Bay, California, United States - SF_Jan12_sed_USGS_4_1 | ecosystem: Environmental > Aquatic > Marine > Sediment | place: USA: California...
TTTGGTTGTGGCCATGAAAATGTCCCTGGCACGGGGTGTGCCTGTGCGGGGACATGGGACCGGGATCGGCGGGATGGGTTCCTCCCCATTGCCCCAACCCCAACTGCACATACTTCAACACCTTGACGGATGACTGGCCCTTCAAGCGCAAGGGCTTCTACCTGCGCCAGACGCGTCCCCACCGTATCCAGCGGTTTACATGTCTGGCCTGCAAGCGTCACTTCAGTACCCAGACCTTCTCCACCTCCTACTGGCAGAAACGTCCCGATCTCATCACCCGCATCGTCATGATGGTGGTCGGCTGCATGGGCAACCGACAGATGGCCCGTGCGCTGGGTGTCAGCCCCACCAGCATCGCGCACCATATCGCCCGCCTGGGACGGCACTGTCTTCTGCTCCAGGCCAACGAGCTCGCACGCATCGAGCATCTCGGTGAGATCGCCATCGACGGTTTTGAGACGTTCGAGTGGAGCCAGTACTTTCCCTTTCATCACAATGTGGCGGTGGACGTTGCCTCGGGCTACTTCCTCTATCACACCGACAGCCCGCTGCGGCGCAAGGGGCGCATGACGGCTCAGCAGAAGGTGCGCCGGGCGGTGCTCGAGGGCGCGCTTGGCCGGGCGCATCCGCGCGCTGTGGAAACGGGTGTTCGGGAGTTGCTGGAAGCTCTCGTGTCCAGGGAGAGTGGGTTGGTGATCCGCAGCGACGATCATCGGGCGTATCCGCGGGCGATTGCCGCCGTTGCCCGGAAGGTCGATCATCAGATCACGTCTTCAAGGCAGCGCAGAGACGAGCGCAATCCGCTCTGGGAGATCAACGTGCTCGACCTCTTGATCCGTCACAGCACGGCGGCGCACAAGCGGGAGACGATTGCGTGGGCGAAGCGGCGGCAGGCGTCGATTGAGAAGCTCGCGATCTTCCAGGTGTGGCGCAACTACGTGAAGCGACGGCGTGAGAAGGGGACCCGCGTCACCTCGGCGATGCTTGTGGGTGTGGCGAGCCGGCCGTGGCGGCTTCGGGATCTGTTGAGAGGGCGGTTGTTCTTTGAGAAGACGAGGCTCTCAGAACGCTGGCAAGCGTACTATCGGCGGCACGTGAAGACCCGTGCGCTACGGGTCAACCGGGCCCACGAACTGACCTACGCCTTCTAACGACCGCTCGGAGCGGGATGGGGCGGATACGATCCGCTCGGGGACAATCTCCCGGCCACAACGCAAATGTTTCGGGCGAGGACCATGAGCGGAGGAACGGTATCGCGTGCGCCTGCAAATAAAGAGGCCCGCGCCGGGTGTGCACCCGCACGGGCCTCGTGTTCAATTGCCGGGATTGCGCGCTACTTGCTGCGCTTGCAGGTAATCTCCATCGATTTGTACTCCTTGCCGTCTTCCCCGGACATGAACATCTCCATGACGATGGTGTCGGCATCGGGCATGGACGTCTTGGTCCTCGAGGTCACCGGCTTTCCCGTGACGGGATCGAGGCTCTCGCTGGTCATCGCCCAGCCGTCCTTGCTGCAGGTGCCGTGCCCGGTCATGAGACCCGTGCTCATGTTGTCCACCCAGGTGGACACGTACTGCTTGCCGACGTTGTCGTAACCGAGCAGCCCCACACCCTCGAAGGGCATGCCCATGACGCTCCCGGAGTACGTCTCGTGCAGGTAGCGACCACCCAGCACCATTTCGGCGCTGCGCTTGCCGGTGGATTCCGTCGGCGCGGCCGACGGATCCATCCACATCTTGATGGTGTAGTCGAAGTTCCCCGCCAGCTTCTTCATGTGCTCGTGGTGCTCGCCCGGCGTCATTGCCGCCATCCAGGCCGCCATCTCGGCAGGGTTCGCCTCTGCACTCTTCTCGTCCTGTGCCACCGCGGCCGCGGTGATCACCATCATGCTCGCGATAACGAGCGAAATACACATCCAGCGTTTCATGCGTCTACCCTCTCTGCGTTCGTTCGGTTGTTGCCAACGAAACCGGGAACCCGGCTACGATCCGGTGGCGCGGCAGGTGTCTGTAGTGGCATTGATGGCGCGGCGCGTGGGGCACCGGAAGCGGAAGCACCCTACCACAATGGGTGCAGCTTGCGCAAGCGCCCGGTTGGGAAGGGGTGCGGATACGCCGAATTCGCTAGCAGCGCGAGTAGCCGCAGACGCGGCAGACCGCACAGCCGCCCTCGAACTCCAGTACATTGCCGCACTCGATGCAGTTGCCGGCCAGGCGTTCGGCGCGGTCGATTTCGGGCGCGCTGCCTGCCGCGTTCTGCGACACGGCCGGCTGCGACGCCTCCACGAACTTTTCCAGCGCCTGGCCGATGGCGTCGGCGCACGAGAGCACCTTGTTGCCGCGGTTCCACGACGGATACGGGCAGCGCACGCCGCGCAACTGGCGCGCCACCGCATTCGGGTCCACGCCGGAGCGAAGCGAGAGCGATACCAGCCGCCCGATGGCCTCGGTCTGCGAGGCCGCGCACCCGCCCGTCTTGCCGATAGATGCAAAGAGCTCGAAGGGCCCGTCGGAGGTTTCGTTGGTGGTCACGTAGAGGTTGCCGCATCCGGTTTCCATGCGCGTGGTGCGTCCCGAAACACTCTCGGGACGCGGGCGCGGCTCGCGCCGCGCGCCGGGTGCCGGTGCGGCCTTGCCCGTGCTGAGCACCTGCATGTCGCGGCTGCCGTCGCGATAGATGGTGACGCCCTTGCACCCGAGCTGGAACGCCAGCCGGAAGGTCTCTTCCACGTCTTCGCGCGTGCTCTCGTGGGCCAGGTTCACCGTCTTGGAGACCGCGTTTTCGGTGTGCTTCTGGAAAGCGGCCTGTATGCGGATGTGCCCCTCGGGTGTCACATCGTGCGCGGTCTGGAACAGGTTGCGCCAGCGGCGCGGCACCTCGTCCATGTCGCGCACGTGGCCATCCTGCGCGATGCGCGCCGCGAGTTCCTCGGAGTAGAACTCCTCGTCGCGCGCCACGCGCTCGAACAGCGGGTTCACGTCCACCAGTTCCGCCCCGTCGAGAATGCGGCGCTTGAAGGCCACGCCGAACAACGGCTCCACCCCGCTGGCCACGCCGGCAATGATGCTGATGGACCCGGTGGGCGCGATGGTGGTGACGGTGGCGTTGCGGCGCGGCGCCTCCCCGCGCTCCGCAAACACGCTGCGGGAGAAGTTGGGAAACGCCCCGCGCTCCTTCGCCAGTGCCTGCGACGCCTCAATGGCAGCCTGGTTGACGCACGACATGATGTCCTCGGCGATTGCCTCCGCCTCCGGCGACTGGTAGGCGATTCCCATCTGGATGAGCAAATCCGCGAAACCCATGACACCCAGGCCGATCTTGCGGTTGGCGCGCGTGAGTTGCTCGATCTCCGGCAGCGGGTAGCTGTTCATGTCGATGACGTCGTCCAGGAAGCGCACCGCCACCGCGACCACCTCGCGCAGGCGCGCAAAATCGACTTCGGCGTTGCCCATCTCGCCGCGCGCGAAGCGGGCCAGGTTCACCGACCCCAGGTTGCAACTCTCGTAGGGCAGCAGCGGCTGCTCGCCGCAGGGGTTGGTGCTCTCGATGGCCCCCACCGCGGGGGTGGGATTGTTGGCGTTGATACGGTCGATAAAGATCACACCGGGCTCGCCGTTGAGCCATGCGCGGTCGACCATGCGGCGGAAGACATCCATGGCGGGGAGCGAGGCGGTCACCGCTCCGGTACGCGGGTTGATCAACTCGTAGTCCCCGCCCTCCAGCAGCGCTTCCATGAAGCGGTCGGTCACCGCCACCGAAATGTTGAAGTTGTTCAGGCGGTCGTCGGCGCTCTTCGAGTCGATGAAGTCGAGGATGTCCGGGTGGTCCACGCGCAGCATGGCCATGTTGGCTCCCCGGCGACGCCCGCCCTGGCGGACTGTTTCCGTGGCGGCATCGAACACACCCATGAATGACACCGGACCGCTGGAAACGCCCTGCGTGCTCTGCACGGTGTCATTGCGCGGGCGCAGCCGCGAGAAGGAGAACCCGGTGCCGCCGCCGCTCTTGTGTATCAGTGCCGTGTGCTTGATCGAATCGAAGATCGCTTCCATCGAGTCTTCGACCGGCAGCACGAAGCACGCCGAGAGCTGCTGAATGTCCGTTCCGGCATTCATGAGCGTCGGCGAATTGGGGAGGAAATCGAGCGACGCCATGGTGCGCCGGAATACTTCGGCCCAGTGGTGCCGCTCGCGCTCGTCGGCGCCATAGCTGGCTTCGGCCGACGCGATGTTCTCCGCCACCCGTGCGAACATCTGCTCAGGCGTTTCCACCACCTTGCCGGTGTCGTCCTTGCGCAGGTAGCGGCTTTCGAGTACGCGCAGGGCGTTGGAATTGAGCATCGGGGCCTCGACGAGGGTGATCATGTTCGCTCCTTGGAAGATGGCGGACGTGCAATTCGCGGCGTATTGACCATATTGAGACCCCAATATCTTGTGTGTCAACCCCCAACCTCCCCCCACCGGTAGAGCCACGTGATTTTTCAACGAGTTACAGGTCCGCGACGCGCCGTGCGGCCGGGCCGCGTCCCCCGGTGCGGTTGTCCTGATTCTTGCTAGCTCCCTACGCCGGCGGGGCACCCGCCCACGACCATGCTGCACCTCAGACTGATATCGGGCACTTCCAAGGGGCGTTTTGTGCCCCTGGCACCCGCACAGCTCCCGCTCACCATCGGGCGGGATCCGGAGAACAAGCTCGTACTCGACCACACCGCGATATCGCGCTATCACTGCCGCATCACCTTCGACGACGGCGAGTTCTACATCGAGGATCTGGGCAGCACCAACGGCACCTATCTCAACGGCCGGCGCGTGGAACGCGCCCGCCTCTCCCCCGGCGACGAACTGATCGTCGCGGCCATCGGCATGCTGGTGGAGGCGGCCAACTCGTCCATCCTGGAGCAGAAGCCGCCGCTCAATATTACGGTGTCCATCGACGCCAAGCCCCGCAAGTCCACCGTCACCGCCTCCGGTCCGGCGGAATCCAGCGGAACCGGGGAGTTTCTCGCCGGGCTGGGAAGCGATCCTGCCAGCGCGCAGCGGGCACTGCAGGTGCTCTACAACGCGGACAGCGCGTTTCGCAACATCGAGGATCTGCAGGCGCTGCTGGACAATCTGCTGGGCATCATCATGGAGAGCGTTCCCGCGTCGCGCGGGTTCGTGTTCCTCATCGACAAGAACACCGGCGGGCTGGCGCCCTACGCGCGCCGTCCGGGCGGCCCCGACACCGACGACGCCGAGATCGTGGTCAGCCAGACCATTCTGCAGACCGCGGTGCGCCAGAAGACATCGATCATCTCCAGCGACGCGCTGGTCGACGAACGTTTCATTCACTCGCGCAGCATCGCCGGCATGTCGGTCCGCTCCGCCATGTGCGCGCCGCTGGTCAGCCGGGGCGTGGTGCTCGGCATCGTCTACGTGGATTCACACAAGGCCAGCGCGTTCTCGCGACGGGACCTGGCGCTGTTCTCCGCCGTCGCTCTCAAAGTGGCAATCGCGGTGGACAACGCCCGTCTCTACGACGATCTGCGTGGCCTGTTCTACAATACGGTGGAGACACTCGTCCGCACCATCCAGGCCAAGGACCAGTACACCGCCGGTCACTCCACGCGCGTGAGCCGCTATGCGCTCATGGTCGCGGACCGGCTCGGCTTGTCCACCAAGGAGAAGCACCACCTCTACCTCGCCGCCATGCTCCACGACATCGGCAAGATCGGCGTGCCCGACGACCTGCTCAACCGCCCCGGCAAGCTCTCGGAGTCGGAAATGGACCGCGTGCGCAGCCACGTGCAGGTGGGCGCATCCATGATCGAGATGCTGGGCGAGATGCACCCGATCGTGCCGTTGATCCGGCACCACCACGAGTGCTACGACGGGTCCGGTTATCCGGATGGATTGAAGGGCGAGCAGATTCCGCTCATCTCGCGCATCATCGCGGTGGCGGACATGTACGACGCCATGACGTCGGACCGTCCCTACCGCAAGCGGCGCACCCACCAGACGGTGGTCGACGAGATCATCACCACCAGTGGAACCAAGCTGGATCCCCGGGTGGCCAATGCCTTCCTGGAAGTGCTGAAGGATCTCGTGCCGGGCAGTGAGACCCCGGTACGCGCCCCGGAAGTTCCTACCGAATCTCCAGTTCGCTGACCGCCACCGAGTCCCCCTTGCCCCCCTCGACCTCGAGCCGGATTTCGGCCGCGGTGCGCACGTCCGGGTCGAGCCGGAAGGTCTGCCGGGCGATCGTGCTCGAGAGTTCCAGCGTCTGCAGCTTGCGCCCATCCGCGTACACGGTGATCTTACCGGGCTGGTCTTCAGCGGCGAGCAGCACGTCCAGCTCCGCGCGCTGGATTCCCAGTGGCACCGGCACGTCGATGAAGGCGTCCCTCCTGGGAGACTGCCAGGCACTGGTGGAATCGCCGTCAAAACATTTCCACGATGCGGCGGGCGCCGAGGCGGCGCCGTTCATCGCTTCCATGCCGCGCCGCTCGCGGCCCAGCAGCGAGAAGGACTCGCCCTGGATCGCCTCCACGGTGCGCCCGCGGAAGTAGATGCGCACGTCCCACAGCCCGTCGCGGTTGATCTCGGCGAGGGCTGCGGAGTCCGGAGCCGCGTCGGCAAAGTACCAGTGCCACCCTACGCGCTCGTCGGGAAGGTCCAGCGGGCGCAGCGCGTACACCACACCCCCCTGTTTCCCGTCGGGGGTGCGGTACACCACCAGCGACGCCTTGCGGCCCGCGGGCTGGGACGGCGCGGGGCCGTCCTGCACCACCTTGAACCCCTTAGCCTCCAGTGCGGCGCTGATGGCCGACGGCACCGCGACCGTCGAATCCGCAGCCGCGCCGGTGCGCTGCTCGGATGACTTGCCACAACCGTACAGACAGGACGCCACCAGGGCGGCGACCGCAACGATCCAACGGAATCCATTCATGATTCGACTCACAACAAATAGGAGAATGTGACGGGAATGCGGAGCGTGTCCGCGCAATGCAGGCATTGTGCGGCAACGCGATGGCGGTGTCAAGCGCGCGGCAGGGCGCTCAGCGCGCCGGCGCGGATGGCGCCGGGCTCTGCCGCTCCTTGTAGAGCTGGAACACCGCGTTGGACAGGCAGTCCTTCCCGTCCGAGGTGAAGCCCCGGGGGTCGGCGGCGATGCCCCAGAACGTGTGGCGGATCGACCGCGAATTGTTTGTCACCACCGCATCGGCCAGCGACCAGCGGTCGTTGAGCAGCCCTGTGGTCGCGTAGAGCGACACGCCCGCCGGCTTGAACAGGGAGCTGATGTCGAACGAAACGGTGCGTTCCGGGTTCTGGCACATGTCGATCCATTGCTGGCTCCCGCCGCCCGTCACTGGATGCGGCGAGGTGAACAGCGGCGCGGCCGGCGCCGCGGCGTAACACGAGGTCTGGTTGATGGTGCGCACGGTGGCGCTGGAAAACGGCGGCGACACGATTTGCATGAACGCGGCCCCGCCATCGCCGATGGCGAGCACGGTGGCCCCCGACTTCGTGATGGCTTCGGCGCGATCCGCGCGTCCGCCTCCCCAGTTGGACACATCCGTCCCGGTGTCGGTCGCCACCAGGATGACGTCGAAGACACTCATATCACGGGTGTCGAGGTCGGCGAGGGGCACGTAGACAATCCCGCTCCACTCGATGTCGTCGCCGTTCTCCCACAGCACCTCGTTGTAGGCCCCCGCCAGCAGACCCGTGGCGCTGACGTAGGCCAGACGCTGGGCGATGAGCGGGTCGCTGGACGTGTCGGCGCCGAGCGAGCTCGCAACCGAAATGTACCCCGACCGCGCCGCCAGCGGCAGCCGCACCGTGAGCGCGCCCCAGGAGGCGGATACGATCTCCATGGGCTCGGCGGTTATCGCCGCCTGCACGTCGGGGAAGTCGAGGTTCTCGCCGTAGATGGAGAATGTCTCGCCGGGAATCACGCCCACCGCGCTCAGGCCGGTGACCACCAGGCCGCCGCTGCCCCCGAGCACGTAGCGAAACTCCGGGCCGGCGAATGTCCCCGTGGCGTATGGCGTCTCGGGCGCCACACGGAAGTAGTGCGAGCCCGGCGGGAGCGTGGCGGTGGTGAGCGTTTCCGCCAGCGATTGGCTCCATTCGATGGTGGAGAACGCGGGCGAGGCGCTCGCCTCCACACGGTAGGTCTGCGCGCCCTGCGTGGACGGCCACGACAGGTTGAAGGATGCGCCGTCGAAGACGATGCCGGGTGTCACCGTGAGCGCCGGAACGAAGAACGGCACCGCGTCCACGATCACGCTGGTGCGTTTTCCCGCCGCCACGTCGACGTCCTCATTGACCCCGTAGTAGAGCATCACACCGGAGGCGAACAACTCCACGCTCACACGCTTGTTCGGTTCCGCGATGCAGCCGATCTGCATTTCCACCGGATCGACGCCGATGGCGGCACCCTGGCGCACTTCCGCCGTAATGGGCGACCCGGAACGGAACACGCACACCGCGACCGAGTCGAACACGTCCGCCACACCGCCGGCCGCCACCAGAGCCGCCTGCGGCGATGGCTCGAAACGAAACACGAGACTGCCCTGTTCCGCGGGCGCATTCGGGGACGAGCACGACACGGCATACATCACCGGGCCGGCAATCAACAGGATCATGCGGGTGCGCAGCCTCACTGGACCCTCACCCCCACCACGACGGTTCCGGTCGACGCGGCCGGCGAGTCACCGTCGCCGCCGCTCCCCGCCGCCGCGCCCACCGCAAGCAGAGCAACGGCGGCACCGGCGTAGAACCACCATTTCTTGTAGATCGGCTTGCCGGCGGGTTCGGCCGGCACCGGATCATTGGCGGCGGCGGCCAGGGCCGGATCCTGCGCGGGAACCGTCTTGAGCATGCGCGCCGCATACTCGGCGCGCGCTTCGGCGTACGCGTTCACGACCTCGAGCTTGAAGACGGTTGGATCCGGTCCCGGGTACTCCGGGTCGGTCATGATCACCTGAGAGAACACTTCTTTGCCCATCGCCGGAGCGCCGCCCAGGACGTACGACGCGGCCAGCACCTCGCGCGCGCGCAGCGTATCGGTTGCCTTGAGATCGACGCGGGCCAGATAGGTCTGCAGCGCCTCGATGGCCTGTTGATAGCGGCCGCGGAAGTAGTAGCGGTACTCGATCTGCTTGAGATCCTCGGTGGCGTCCCCGGCGTACGCCGGGCGGGACATGGCCAGCATCGACGTCGTCATCGCGATGAGCAGCACCACACTCGTTATCCTGCGCCAGTTGATATTCATGCCTTGACCTCTATTCCTGGTCCGCGAAGCTCGCGACCGGCTCGCCGCCCACTTCGTATTCGATCACCGTCTCACGGTCGGGCGCGATCGCCACAACGATCTCGCGCGGATTCTCTTCGCCGCTCATGCGGCACGCGATGCGGTACGTTCCCGCCGGCATCACGACTCCCTCGAAGGGTGGCAAGTGATCGAAGCGCTTCCCGTTCACCGTCACCTCACCCACGCCGCCGAGGAAGAACACGGAGAGCGTCCCGGTCCGCGCCGGCTCCGGCTTGCGCGGCGTCTTCTCCTTCGCCCCGGATGTCACCTGCGGTCCGGGCGCGGGAGGCTGTGCAGCGGTCTTGTCGTTGCCGGAAGTCACCGCGGCCACCGGCAGCGTCTCCTTCTCGACGGGCTTCTGTGCGGGACGGGTGTCGTGCCGCGTGCTGTCTGCGACGGCATCCGGTTCCGCGCGCGTCGACTCCGCCGCCGCCAGGGCGGCCTCGCCCTGCGGGACCGCCGCGAGGTCGAGGGACGACTCGTTCATGGCGGAGGGTCCCGGTGCCAGCAACCGCCCCGCGGCCGATGAAGCGGCCCCCGGGTTGCGTCCCGCCCACAGCATCGCCACGACCAATCCGGCCACACCCACCGCGCCCACCGCAAACATCCAACCGCGCGCGGCGCGTCTCGGCCCGCGCCGGGCACGCGACCGTTGCGTGGCGGCGCCACGCGCCGCGGAACTGCCGGACGCCACCCTGTCCCCACCCTGGGCATCGAGGGTGACCGTCTTGCCGGCGTCTTCGCGCTGGCTGCGAATGCGCTCCAGATTCTTGCGCGCGCGCTCGTTGGTCGGATCGAGGAAGAGGATGCGGCGGAATTCCAGCAGTGCGTCTTCCAGGTGATCCTCGCCCTTCTGCATGTAAAAGGTGCCGCGCGACAGGCATTGCGTGATGGCCTTCTCGGCGCTGCGCGCGTCGTAGCCGTCGGGATCCTCGATGTACGCGGACAGCCTGCGGCGGTCGCGCACGATCTTGCTCTTCTCCATGGCCGCTTCCAAATCCGTGATGAGAGCGGCGGCATCCGCGGGGCGTTCGCGGTCGTCCTTGGCCAGCATGCGCGTGACGACGCGCTCGAACTCGGGATCGATGAGCGGATTGACCACGTCGACCGCCGGCGGGTTGGCCGTCTGGATCTTCTCGATCACGTCCGAGTAGGTCTTGCCCTCGAAGGGCTTGCGGCGGCCGAACAACTCGTAGGCGACCACGCCCAGCGAGAAGATGTCGCTGGACGGTCCCACCGGGCGTCCCGCCGCCTGTTCGGGCGACATGTACGCGGGGGTGCCGATGACCTTGCCGTGCTGCGTGATCATGGAAACCGAGTCCGACTTCTTGGCGAGACCGAAGTCCGCGATCTTGATGCCACCCTGCCGGGTGTAGATGATGTTGGCGGGCTTGATGTCGCGGTGGACGATGTCGCGCTTGTGGGCGGCTTCCAGGCCGTACGCGACTTCCAGCAGGATCTGCGCGGCAACTTCCACCGGAACGCCCGGCCGTGCCTTCATCAGGTCCTCGAGCGTCTGCCCGTCGTAGTACTCCATGACGATGTAGCACGAACCGTCGCTCTCGCCGAAGTCGACGACATTGACCACGTTGTCGTGCTGGATGCTCGCGGCGGCCTTGGCTTCGCGCTGGAAGCGGTCCACGAAGCTCGCGTCGGCCGCCAGGTACGGGAACAGCACCTTGATGGCAACGATCTTGTCGATCGAGATCTTGCGCGCCTTGTACACAGCGGCCATCCCGCCGACGCCGATCTGCTCGAGCGAGTCGTAACCCTCTATCGCGACGTGTATTGCCATTTGCAAGCCATGCCTGAAGTTGCCGTCTCCGCGCGTCGGCCGCACCACTTATCTCTTTTTTTGACAGTGGCTTATGCCTTCGAGATGCCGTCCATGGAGCTATTTGCAATTCCCAGGCCACCGGGGGAACCGGGACACCGCGCCCGGCACCACCCCGGGACGGGCCCGCGCCGGGCATTTGGGTTGTCGATTCGCCGCCGCGGTTGCTATAAGTCGGCTCATGCGCAACAAGAAACAGGCGACTGCAATCAGGCGGAACGGACTCATCGGACTGGCCGCACTGGCGCTGCTGGCGGCGTTTGCCGCCGGCGCACACGCCCAGGTGTTTTACTCCATGCCCGGCGCGCGTCCCGTGCCCGACGACTCGCCGGTGCTCGGTATTGCGCTCGGTTTCGGGGACGACCTGTTCCGGGTGGTCGGCTTCGGGCGGTTCAACGCGTCACAGCACTCGGACATCGGGCTGGAAGTGATCTACGAGGATCTCGACACCGGACCGGGGTCCGACGACACCCACCGCTTTGGCGGGGGCGCGGACTACAAGTACCTCGCGGTTCGGCAGGACGACACCACACCTGTCGACGTTGCGGTCCAGTTTGGCGCGGGCGTGCTGGCACATTCAAACTACACGCTGATCGCGGTGCCGCTGGGTGCCCTGGTGAGCCGCACCTTCACCGTGGACGGGGATCGGGACATCGTGCCCTACGGGGGTGTGTACCTGGCCATGGACTTCGTCGACAACGACGCCCCGGGGAACGACGGCTTCGACTCGGACGTGGACGTCGAGGTGCGCCTGGGCGCCAGCGCGGAGATTGCCCGCAATGCCTCGGTATTCGCGGCCTTCCACGCGGGCAACGGCACTCTCTTCTTCCTGGGATTCAGCGCGAGCCTGTAGGCGCGGGGGGCGGGCGGCAGATTACGTTTCGCGGACCACGACCACCTGCACGGTGATGTTGTCTCGCCCGCCGGCCGCATTGGCCATGGCCACCATCTTGCGGCAGGCCTCATCGGGCTCATTCTCGGACAGAATCGTCGCGATGTCCTGGTCGGACAGGTACGTGGTCAGGCCGTCGGAGCACAGCATGAACACGTCACCGCGCTGGATGGCGAGCGGCGAGGTGGGAACGTCGGCGGCGGTGTCTTCCTGCGCACCCAGCGAGCGGGTGATCACGTTGCGCTTGGGATGGTGGCGCGCATCCTCATCGGTGATGATTCCAGAGCGCACCATCTCGCCGACAATGGAGTGGTCGTTGGTGATCTGCTGGATCACGCCGGCGCGCAGCATGTAGCCGCGCGAATCACCCACGTGCGCAAAGTAGGCCTGGCCGTCGTGCAGGGCGAGCGCGGTGCAGGTGGTGCCCATGCCGAAGAGCGCCGAGTCGGCGACGGATTCTTCGATGATGGTTTTGTTGGCTTCGCGGAAGGCGAAGGCGAGCGCCTGGGAACGGTTCTGTTCACCGTCGGCGGCGTAGAAGGCGAGGATGGTGCGCACCGCGATCCGGCTCGCGATCTCCCCGCCCCGGTGTCCGCCCATGCCATCCGCCACCACGAACACCGCCCCCCGTTCGGCCAATTCCGCGGGCGTCGCCGGCACGATGTGCCCGCAGGCATCCTCGTTGTTCAGGCGGACCTTCCCGCGATCGCTCAATGATGCGAATTCCAATGTCAGCATGTGGAGTCGATTCCCCCGGGGGGAGGTTCAGGCTATCGGAACCCGGCCGTCCCGTCAACCGTTCCTGCCACCCCGGCGGCTCTATTGCTTAAATGGTGCCAAGAACGCCCGTTTGGCACGGTTTACGCAAAAAGACGATCGCTGCTCCCGCCCCGAGCCGGGGGAGGAGCGCCCCGGAGCGACCCAGTCACTGAAAGCGAGCGGATCTCATGAGCCAGACGCCGAAACAGGATAGCCCCAACCTCGACGAGCGCCTCAACGAATACCGCGAACTGCTCTCGCAGTTCGAGGCGGTTCGCGACCGCCTGCGCCGCGCCGAAGAGGAGCGCGGCTCCGTTCCCCGCCGGGTCTATGACAAGGTCCGCGCCGAATATGACCACCAGCTGGACGCCCTGCGCGGGCAGATGACGCCGCTGCGCGCGGAGCTGGACAGCTTCCGCAATCGCTACGAGGCGCTGCTGCGGGACGAGAACGGGGCGCTGGAGGCAATCGAAGAGGAACTCGCCGAGGTGACCTTCCGGCACAAGATCGGCGAGTTCTCCGACGAGCAGGCCGCGTCCGTCCGTGGCGAAGTCGAAGCCCGGCTGGAAACAGCCCGTGCGCGCATCGGCGGCGTGCGAGACACCCTCGCGGCCATGGAGGATGCGGCCCCGGTGGCGTCGGCAGCCGAAGCCACCGAGACCCAGGCAGCGGTAGTGGAAGCGGCGCCTGCGCCCGAAATCGAGGAGCCGGCGCCCGCCCCTGAGGCGCCTCGCGCCGCCGCACCCGCACCGGCACCCAGGCCGGCCCCCGAGCCGGCGCCGGTCCACCAGCCCGCGCCGGAGCCCGAACCTGCCCCGGCGCCAGAGGCCGCCGCAGAGGTCCCCGCCGCGCCCGAGCCGGCACCTGCGCCGCCCGCGCCGGCCGTTGAGGCGGCCCCGGCGACGCCGGCGGCCGCCGCACCCGTCGACGAGGCGGCCTCACGCAGGCCCGTGCTGCGCCAGTCCGCCGCCGGGGAGAAGACCCGCGCCGGGTTCGAGAACCCGCACGACTGGATCGACGAATTCGGCCGCGATCAGAAGCGCCAGAGCGACGCCGGCGCGCGACAGGCACAACCCGCCGCCGGGAGTCCGCCGGCACCCGGCGTGCCCGCGGCCCCGCCAAGCCTGGTTTTCGTGAGCGGCCCACACGCGGGTCAGTCGATCCCGCTCCTGCAAACCACGCTGACTATCGGTCGCGAGCACGACAACAACATCGAGATCAAGGACGCCGACGTGGCGCGCTACCACGCACGCATTCTCAACGATCGCGGGGAGTATGTGGTGGAGGACATGGCCAGCACCACCGGCACCTGGGTCAACGGTGTTCGCGCCGAGCGCGCGGCACTCGGGCACGGCGATGTGATCAGAATCGGACAGACGGAGATCGCGGTCGACTTCGAGTGGGCGTCAAATTCGCTCGAGCGCGCCGGCATCGATCCAACCACTTAGATCGCCGGACAGATCCACGCGCAGCCACCCGGGACGGGACTCCCGCACGGAAACCGCGGTCCCTTCGTGGACCTTGAATTGTACCGTGGCATCGCGGCTGGGCCCACTGAACACGGACACCTCACCGGCCACGATCACGGCGTGCGTCTGTTCGCGCGCATCGCGGATCTTCACCCACGACGACCCGGCGAACATCGACCCCACCACGAAGACCACCGACATGGCGAGCGCCACGTCCTGTCCGGGCGCGAGCCCGAACAGGCGGCCCGGCGACACGATGGACATCCTGCGCAGGAAGTCGTTCACGCGCGGCTCGTACCGGAAGATGAACAGGATGGAAAGAAGACACAGCAGCAGGTAGAAGCCGGTGGCAAGCGCGGCGGACTCGACCACGGTAGTTTCACGGTGCCACGCCAGAAGCACGGCGCGCAGGCGGCTTTGCTCAACTACGAGTTGCTTGTCGCGCAGCATGGAGCGGGCAAGATCCAGATTGGCGCGCGCATCTTCGTGGCGAGGATCGGTCCGGCGGGCGCGTTCGTACCACAGCACCGCACGTCCGAGTTCGCCGGATTCGAAATACGCGTTGCCGAGATTGTAGAAGAGATCCGCGTTCACGACCCCGCGCGCGGCGAGATCCTCGTAGTGTTCGATGGCTGCGGTGTAGTCCCCGGCTTCGTAGGCCTGGTTGGCCTGCACGAAGACCGCCTCGAGCGGCGCGCCATCGTCCGCTGCCAACGCGGGTGGCGCCACCCACAGCAGCATCACAAGCGCCAGCAAACCCGCCTTCATCGCAGCACCTTCTCCACCGCGGCCAGCGCTCCCCGTGCCTGGGCGGCAAGGGCCGAGCCGTCCACGCTCTCCGCGGCGCCGGCGGCGTAGCGCGCCACGTTGCACGCCGCCACCACCCGGCCGACGGCCGCGGCGACTTCCGTATCGACGCCGCGTTTATCGAGATACGCATCGATGTCGCTGCTGGTCACCGCGGCCTGGGGAACATTCATACGGTCGGCGAAGTAACCGAGCACCGCACCCTGCAGGAGGGAGAAACCGTCGTCACGCCGGCCGGCGCCGAACGCCTTCGCGGCGCCGGCAATGCGGCGGTCGGCGTCGCGCAGGGCGCGGCTGGCGCGTGCCAGACCCAGGTCGGAGCGCAGCCGGCGGCGGCGGCGCTCGATCACCAGCGACGCGGCCACGGCCAGCGCGGGCAGCGCCTGCAGCACCACGAACAACCGGCTGGCATAGAACGGCGGCGACGCCACCGTCAGGTTGGCCGGCGGCGAGTGGATGAAGCGGATGTCGCGGTTGATCACACGGAAGTCGTCACCGCCGCCCGCGTAAACCAGCTTGCGCGCATCCTCCGGGGTCCCGGGCTTGACCTCGAGCGGAACCGGAATCGACTTCGCCACCGCATAGCTTCCCTTCACGGGGTCGAAGTACGCCACCGACACGGGCGGAATGGTGAAACGGCCCTCCGCCTGCGGCACCAGCACGAAGTCGAACTTTCGCCGTCCCGAAACCACGTAGTCCTTCTTGAACGAATCCGTGGACGAGCCGGACTCGTACACCTTGAACTCGTTGAGCTTGTCCAGCGCCGGCGGAATCAGCGTGCGCATGTTGCCGATGCCGCTCATCTCCACCGATACGTTCACCGGCTCGCCCACCTGCACCACCTGCTTGTCCACCGCGGTGGACACGGTGAGGTTGCTCACCACCGCGCCCTCGAATCCGGACGGCTTGCCCCGCCCCGGCAACGGGAGCACGACCACCTGGATGGGGTCCGTCTGCAGCGTGCGCTGCTGGCCGAAACCGCCGCGCAGACCGCGCGAGAAGAAGTCGTTGACGGACCCGCGCGAGCGCACGTCGTCCACTACCAGATCGACGCGTGCCTCGCCGATGGTGTACACGCCGGGCGCGGTGGGAAAGTATCCACGCTTGATCTCCGACACCAGGTACTGCCGGCCGTGCAGGTTGGCGTAGTACTTGTTCTGCGGCGGCAGATCCTCCACCCAGAAGCCTTCCGCGGCGGGGGGTGAATAGTTGGGGCTACGCAGCAGTTCCACGCGGCCGTCGGTGTAGTAACCGAGCGTCCATGTGATCTGCTGGTTGACATAGACGGTGTCGGCGCTCACCGACGCCGCCACGAAGATGCTCTCGTCCGAACCGGGAAGGTCTCCCGGCGGGGTCGCGTCCGGGGTTGCGGCTGCCGGTGGCGCGGTCACGCCCGATGCAGCGGCCACCACCGTCACCGTCACCGGGTTGGCGTTGTACTGCTTGTTGCTCACCGTGAAACGGATGGGTTCGATGAGGAACGTACCCTCGTTGCGGGGCACCAGCACGTAATTGAAGGTGATCGACGACGACGCCTGTCCGTTGACGAACGAGAAGCTCTGCGAGGTGCCGGCCTCGAACATGTCGAAGTCGTCCAGCGGCGGCAGTTCGGGCGACACCGAGCGCCGGAACTTCCCCTGCACCTGGATGGTCAACATCACCTGCTCGCCCACCGAGACCGTCGCCGGGCTGACGGTGGCGCTGACGCGCACATCGTCGTCCGCACGCGCCGGCACCACCACCAGGGCGGCCGCGGCGAACACCGCCACCAGCAGCAGAATTGTGCCCTTCATCGTGCGCACAGGTTACCAGTCCTTCCCGGAACGCTTCAACTTGCGGAACGCGGCCTTGCGCCGTTCCTTCTGCAACTCCTGCTCGCGGTCCTCGAGCGCCTGCAGGATGCGCATGGCATCCTCGGGCGAAAGCTGGCGCATCTGCTCCTCGGTGAGCGGCGCCATGGTGGAATCGGCCTCCTGGGGCTGCGCCCGCGAGGAATCGGGCTGCTGCCGGGTTTGCGTCGAGTCCGGCGGCGGTTGCTGCTGCTCGTCCTGGTCGCCGTCCTGTGGCTGCTGCTGCGAGTACGACGAGGTCGAGTCGGACTGCGACGGCTGGTTCTGATCCTTCTGCTGACTCTGGTCGTTCTGGTCACCCTTCTGCTGTTGCTGTTGCTCCTGTTGTTGTTGCTGCTGCTGGCTCATGGCCAGCGCGAGTTCGAGGTTGTGGCGCGTGTCCTCGTCGTCGGGCAGGTACTGCAGCGCCTGCACGTAGGACTCGATGGCCTCTTTCGCGCGTCCGCCCTTGAGCAGCGCATTACCACGGTTGTACAGCATGCGGCCGGTGAGCAGGCTGTCCGGCGAGTAGCTGCGCTGGTAGTACTCCACCGCCGGTTCGTACTTTCCGTCCATGTAGAGCGCGTTGCCGCCGTTGTAGAAAACGCCCTGCGCGTCCTTCGGCGGGCGCGTGCTGTCGCCCAGCGCCTCGCGGTACATGGAGAACGCCTTGCCGTAGTCGCCGTTGTGGTAGGCCTTGTTGCCCGCTCGCACCTGCCCCCGCTTCACCGAGCCGGCCATAGCCGGCGAGGTGTTCAGGAGCCCGAGCGCGGCCAGCGCGAGGGCGACCATGCCCGTGTGCAGCACACGGTTGCGGCTGCCCGACGCGCGCGTCGTCAGCATCGCGTCCAGCAGCAGGAGAAACAGCGCCGCCGCCAGCGGAAACACGAAACGTTCCTTGCGCCTCTCCACGAATTCTCCCTTGATGAGCTTGCGCTGCATGCCGGCGATGGCGTCGTACACGGCCTGGATCTCCAGCCCGTCGCTGGTGGCGGGAAGATACTGCCCGCCGGAGGCCTGCGCCACCCGCTGCAGCGTGGCCTCGTCGAGCCGGCTCAGCACGGTCTGGCCGCGCGCGTCCTTCTTGTATCCCACTACGGTCCCATCGGGTCCGCGTTCCGGGATGAGTTCGCCTTTCGGGTTGCCGAGCCCGATGGCAAACACCCGGATGCCCTGCTCCGCGGCCAGGCGGGCGGCGGCGTCCGGATCCCCGGTCTGGTTCTCACCATCCGTAATGAGGATGATGACCTTGTCGCCACCCTGCGAACCCTCGAACATGGCGGTGGCCACTTCGATGGCGTCGCCCAGGGCTGACCCGGGCTCTGACACCGAGAAAACATCCACGGAACGGGCCAGCATGAGGGCCGCGTCGTAGTCCACGGTGAGCGGGCACAGCGCCACCGCCTCACCCGCGAAGACCACCAGCCCCACCCGGTCGCCCTGCAGCCCCTCCACCAGGTCGACGATCTCGCGTTTGGCGCGTTCCATGCGGTTGGGCTGGACGTCCTCGGCCAACATGGACAGCGACACGTCCAGCGCGATGACCAGGTCGATTCCCTCGCGCTCCACCTTGACCAGTTGGCTGCCGAAACGCGGACCGGCCAGCGCCACCAGCAGCATGGCCAGCGCGAGCACCTTGAGTGTTACCTTGGCCGCCTGCCGCCGCCAGCTTGCGCCCGGCGCGAGCTTGTTCACGAGGCTGGTACCCACGAAACGCTCCAGCGCGGCGCGGTTGCGGCGCACGCCGATGGCCAGCAGCGCCGCCACCAGCGGCACCGCCAGCAATCCCCACAACCAGACGGGTCGCGCGAACTCGATCATCTACGGCGTCTCCCGCAGCACGGTCTGCAACAATCCCAGCTCGAGCACGAACAGCCCCAGTGCTGGCAGCACGAACCACATGAAGCGGTCGGTGTATTCCACGTACGTCTCGGACTCAACCTTCGACTTCTCCATCTGGTCGATGCGGTTGTAGATCTCCACCAGTTCCTCGCGGTCGGTGGCGCGGAAGTAGTGGCCATCGGTGAGTTCGGCGATGCGCCGCAGGGTGGGCTCGTCGATGTCGACGTCCACCGAGACCAGCCGGCGCCCGAAGACCGGGTCGTCGATGGGCATGGGCGCGCGGCCGCGCGTTCCCACACCCACCGTGTAGACCTTGATACCCAGTGAGGCGGCCACGCGCGCCGCCGTGGTGGGGTCCACCATGCCGGCGTTGTTCTGGCCGTCGGTGAGCAGAATCACCACGCGGCTCTTGGCCTCGCTGCTGCGCAGCCGGTTGCACGCGGTGGCAAGCGCAACACCAATGGCGGTGCCGTCGTCCAGCATGCCGAAGTCCACCGCGTCCACCAGCTTGTTGAGCAGCGCGTAGTCGAGCGTAAGCGGGCACTGGGTGATGGCGTCGGCGGCAAACACCACCATGCCGATGCGGTCCTGCGAGCGCTTGCCCACGAACTCCTTCACCACCTCCTTGGCCACGAACAGGCGGTTCCGGGGCTCGAAGTCCTGCGCCTGCATGCTGCCGCTGGTGTCGAGCACCAGCATGATGTCGACCCCCTCCGCGTACTCGGTGTGCTTGGAGCGGCCGGTCTGCGGGCGCGCAACGCCCACGATGACCAGCGCCAGCACCGCCAGCTGCAGCGCCAGCGCGCCGTAGCGTTTCCACAACGGCGCTTCCAGGCCGGCGCCGAGCAGCAGGTCCACGGAAGAAAACGCCACGCTGCGGCGGCGGCCCTTGCGCAGGGAGAGCCAGCACACCACCGGCAGGAGCAGCAGCAACAGGAGGAGCCATGGGTGCGCAAAGCGAAACATCATTGCCCCGGCGTGTCGTTTACGACGCGTGGTGTGGTGCCAATGACAACATCGCGCGCACGATTCATCGCCGCATCAGCACGCGCGACATCCGGTTTGTACTTCGCAAACTTGACCAGATCCGCTTCGTTCAGGAGCGCCGCCAGTCCGTCCACGTCCAGCCTGCGGCGCGCAAGATCGTCGAGCAGTTCGAAGGTGGTACGCTCGAGCGCTTCCACGCCAAAACGCGCCTCCAGGTAGCGCCGCACGGCGTCGGTGACCAGGGTGTAGAACTGCTTGAACTCGCCTCGCGCCGGGAGGCCCATGGCCGCGATACGTTCCAGTTCGGCGAGCGCCACGAAGTCGGGCGGCAGGCGCACCTCGGGAATCGCACCGACGGTCCGGCGCGCGCGGCGGCGGCGAATCCACCACACCCCCGCGGCGGCGAGCGCCAGCGCGGCCACACCCAGCGCGATCCACAACGGCCAGTTGGGCGGCATGGTCCACTGTTCCTTCAGCGGGCGCAGGTCCTGCGAGTCGGCCGAGAGGTAGCGGATATCGAGATCCACCGCGTCCGACCACGCGCGCAGCGTGTCGCCGTCCTGGGTGACGAAGTCGAACGCCTGCGCCGGCACGTGCACGGAGTCCAGGCTGACCGGGATGAACCGCACACGCACGGCGCCCCCGCCCGCGGCTTCACCGCGGGCACGTTCCCACTTGCTATCAACTACCCGGCACGTCCCTGGATCGATCTGAACGGGTTCTACCAGCGTCAGCGTGTCGGCGTACGCAAGATCGTACGTCACCTCGAACCGCTCCCCCACCGTCACCGTATCCGCGGTTACGCCCGTGGTCACGCGCGCCGCAAACCCCGCATCGCGCACCTCCGCGCCCGCCAGACGCGCGCACGCGAGCAGTGCCAGCGCCGCAATCGCGAATGTACCCACGCGACGCACCCCGGTCACCTCCGCTTCGCCCGCGACCTGAAGAACAACGAGAGCGGCACGATGTAATCCTGGCCCGCCTCCACCCGCACCACGTCCACACCGTTCCTGCGGAACGCCGCCTTGAGTTCTTCCTCTCGCCGGCGCGCGTGTTGCGCGTAGCGTTCGCGTGCGCGCGCGGATCCCACGTCGATCACCCGTTCCACCTGCTTCTCCTGGTCCCACACCCGCACCAGCCCGCCCCCGGCGAGTTGTTCCTCGCGCGGATCCGTGATCCACACAGCCACCACGTCGTGCTTGCGCGCCGCCATCGCCAGCGGCCGCTCGAAGTCGGGCGAGAGGAAATCGCTCACCACGAACACGATGGCACGGCGCTTGGAGACGCGCAGCAGGTAGTCGAGCGCGTGCGCCACGTCGGTGCGGTGACCGCGCGGCTGGTAGAAGAGGATCTCGCGGATCACGTGCAGCACGTGACGCCTGCCCTTGTCGGGACGGATGAACTCCTCGATCTGGTCGGTGAACGCGATGGCCCCCACCTTGTCGTGGTTCTGGATGGCGCTGAAGGAGAGTACCGCGCAGATCTCCGCGGCGGTGTCCATCTTGGTCTGGTTGCCGGAACCGAAGCGCCCCGACGCGCTCACGTCGAGCAGGAACATGACCACCAGTTCCCGTTCCTCCATGAAACGCTTGATGTAGGGCGCGCCCATGCGCGCGGTGACGTTCCAGTCGATGGCACGGATGTCGTCGCCGGGCTGGTACTCGCGCACCTCGTCGAACTCCATCCCCTGCCCCTTGAACACGCTGTGGTATTCGCCGGAGAAGACGTCGTTGACCAGCCGACGCGTCGTGATTTCCACGCGCCGCACCTTCTTGAGGACCTCGGCGACGCTGCGTTCGGACGATTCGGTTGAGGACGGGTTGCGATCGGCGTCGCGCATGGGATCAGGGGACCTCTATGTGGTCGAGGATTCGCTGCAGCACCGCTTCCGAATCCAGCCCCTCGGCCTCCGCCTCGTAGGTGACGATGACGCGATGGCGCAGCACGTCGAAGGCGATCGCCTTCACGTCCTCCGGGGTCACGTAGCCGCGCCCGCGCAGGAACGCGTGCGCGCGCGACGCCTGCGCGAGGAAGATGGTGGCGCGCGGCGAGCCGCCGTAGCCGATGAGGTGCTTGATGTTTAGCTTGAACGCCTCGGGGTCGCGGGTGGCGAAGACGATGTCGAGGATGTAGTCCTTCACCTTCTCGTCCATGTAGATCTCGCGCACCACCTGCTGCGCGGTCTTGAGCACGTCCGGATCGATGACCGGCTCCACCGCCGGCATCTTGCCCGCCGTCACCACCTCCATGATCTGCCGCTCTTCTTCGCGCGCGGGATAGGTGACCTTGAGTTTCAGCATGAATCGGTCGACCTGTGCCTCGGGGAGCGGGTAGGTGCCCTCCTGCTCGATGGGGTTCTGGGTGGCCAGCACCAGGAAGGGGAACTCGAGCGGATAGGTCTTGTCGCCGATGGTGACCTGGCGCTCCTGCATGCACTCGAGCAGCGCGCTTTGGACTTTTGCCGGCGCGCGGTTGATCTCGTCCGCCAGGATGAAGTTGGCGAAGATGGGGCCCTTCTTGGCGGAGAAGGTGTGGTCGCGCGGGTTGTAGATCTCGGTGCCGAGCAGGTCGGCGGGCAGCAGGTCCGGGGTGAACTGGATGCGCCGGAACGACGTGCGCACCGCCCCGGCCAGCGTCTTGACGGACAGGGTCTTGGCCAGCCCGGGCACGCCCTCGATGAGCACGTGGCCGTCGCACAACAGCCCGATCAGCAGCCGGTCCACCAGGTAGCGCTGGCCGACGATGACGTTCTGGATGGCCTTCTGGAGCACGGGCACGAAGCGCGCCTCGCGCTCCACGCGCTCGTTCAGCGCCTGAATCTCATACTGCATCAATTAACCTCCGCCGGCGTCCATGCGCCGGTCATTGCGGAATTTAACGCGATGATTGCCCCGGGGTTCCGACCGGGTTGCACGCCCCCCACCCGATCGGCTAGTCTCCCCCGGTGGCCGCGGGGCCACCGGACGGATCGCACATGATAACCCAGGAACACACGAAGTCAAGCCGCGCCGCGGCGTCGGCCCGCGCCGTAAGTCGAATGCCTGCTTACGGTTGGGTGGGCCTTGGCTCCATGGTGCTCTTCCAGGTCCTGCTCTTTGTCACCCCGGGCCGCTTCATCGGCCTCTATTACACGCCGCTGCAGTGGACCGGGCTCATTCTATTCCTGGACGGGTGGCGCAAGCAGCGCCGGGGCACGTCGCTCATCTCCGACCATTTCCGGGAGTTCGTCATTCTGTGCGCGATCTCGGTGGGCAGCTGGGCGGTCTTCGAGGGGTACAACGTGCTCCTGAAGAACTGGCGCTACCTCAACCTGCCCGAGAACCCGCTGATCCGGATCCCGGGTTACGTGTGGGCGTTCGCCACCATCTCGCCGGGGATGTTCCTCATCTACGAAACCCTCTCGGACATGTTGCCCGGCAGCGACGAACCGGTGTACCCGCGCCTGCCCGACGCGGTGTTCTGGCCGTTCGTGGTCTTCGGCGCCGCGTGCCTGGTGGTTCCTTTCATCTGGCCGTCCACCTACATGACCCCGCTGGTGTGGGTGGGCTTTGCATTCTTCCTGGATCCGATCAACGGGCGCCTGGGCGACCGTTCGATTCTCTCCGAGTTCTTCACCGGCCGCTTCCGCTCCATGCCGGTTTTCTTTTTGGCGGGGCTGGTGGCCGGCGTGCTGTGGGAGTTCTGGAACTACTGGGCGCTCGCCAAGTGGGAGTACGACGTCCCCTACCTGGGGCACGTGAAGCTCTTCGAGATGCCGGTGCTGGGCTTCCTGGGCTTCATGCCCTTCATCATCGAGAGCTACGCCATCTACCGTTTCGTGCGCCGCATGATCCCGCTCCGCGACGGGGCGCGCTATCTTGGCTGACAACGCGCGGCTCCCGAAATTCACGGAACTCACCCGCGCGCGCGTGGTCATCTTCGACTTCGACGGCGTGCTGGTGGACAGCGAGCGCTTCCATTTTGAAACCTACAGCGCCGTGTTCAGGAAGTACGGTCACGTCATCGACGAAACCGAGTACTACAAGTACTGGACCTCGCTGGGCCTGGGGCCGAAGGGCGAGGTGGAGCGCTACCACCTTCCCATCGACCCGCAGCGCATTCGCGACGAGAAGCGCCCCATTTTCAGCGAGTACTGCAGGAACGGCACCATCCGTTTCTTCCCCGAGGCGCACGAACTGGTGGAACGGCTGGCCGCGGCTGGAAAAACGCTCACCATTGCCAGCGGCACCGTGCGGAGTGACATCGAGGCGGTACTCAAGAACGAAGGGCTGAGCGATGCCTTTGCCGCCATCGCCGGCAGCGACATGGTGGCGGCGCCCAAGCCCGCGCCGGACATCTTTCTGCACGCGCTGGAAATGGTGAACGCGCGCCCCGAAGAGGCGCTGGTGTTCGAAGACGCGGAGAAGGGCGTGGGATCGGCGATCGCCGCCAACATCCCCGTCATCGTGGTGAGGACGCGGGAGACGAAGGGCATCGACTTTCCCGGCGCCGACCTGGTGGTGGACTCGCACAGGGAACTGGCCGAGCTGGCGCGCCGCGCTTTCCCGGGCTAGGCGCGCTGCTTTCGCCGAGACAGATCCTTGACGGCGGTCATACTCATGGTTATACTTCTGCCATGAAGACCGCTATCTCCGTACCCGACAATCTCTTCGAAGCGGCCGAGAAGGTGGCCCGGCGCCTGGGCATATCACGGAGCGAGCTGTACCAGCGGGCGATCGCCCAGTACCTGGAACGCAAGGGTGGCGACATCGTTCGCGAGCGTCTCGATGCCGTGTACGGCGTCTGGAACAACCGGGGCCTGGACCCGCTCATCGAAGTTGCCAGCCAGGCGATCCTTCCGGACCAGGACTGGTGAGCCAGTGGAGCTTCGGCGGGGTGACATCTGGTGGGCCTCCCTGCCCCGGCCAACGGGATCGGCGCCGGGGCACCGGCGGCCCGTACTTGTCATTCAGAGTGATGTGTTCAACAGCAGCCGCATCGGTACCGTCATCGTGGCGGCAATCACCTCGAACCTCGACCTCGCCCGCGCACCCGGCAACGTGCGCCTCGAGACATCGCAGAGCGGAATGTCAAAAGGCTCCGTCGTCAGTGTCTCCCAGTTGGCCACGATCGACCGCCGCATCCTGACTGAACACGTCACCTCTCTGCCCGACGCGCTCATGGCCCGCGTCGACGCCGGCATCCGCCTCGTGCTCACCGTGTGATACGGTTCCATCCGGATTCCCCCAGCTTTGTCACCCAGAGATGGTTGCCGACGAAGGGCGATGCATTCACCTGTCGAAGACCACCACGTCACCGAATTCATAGGCTTCTGTCTCCTGATGTTCGTAAGCATAGATCCTCTTGCCGTCAAACGACCAGGCCGGTTGGGCGTGGGACCACGGTCCGCTCGTTATCTGCCGAAGACCCGTTCCATCCACGTTGACCAGGTAAAGCTGCCCCACATTCGCCGGTCCGGCCCGGTTCGATGCAAAGGCGATCTGCCTCCCGTCCGCTGACCACACCGGCCATCCGTCGAATGCTGCATTGTTCGACAAGTTGACCTCGTTCGAGCCGTCTACGTCGGCCACGAACACCTCGGAATTGCGCCGGCCGACAGAGAGGTCCCATGCAAAGGCAGGCGTGTCCGTGACCTTTCGGTAGACGATTTTGGTACCGTCGGGTGAAAAGGAGGGATACGTGCATACCGTGCGGTGATTGGTGTGCTGGCGCAGACCGGTACCATCGACGTTCATACTGAAGATCTCGTGCCACTGACTCGACCAGTCTGCGTTGAGATCTGGGGTCGTACGGGGAGAGTTGAAAACAATGCGGCTTCCGTCCGCCGACCAATGTGGATGTGAGTCATCTCCGGGATGATCTGTCAACCTCCTCCATTCGCGGCCATCTGCATTCATCACGTAGATATCGGAGTTGCCGCCCGGACTTGCCGCAAACGCTACCTGCGTTCCGTCCGGTGACCAAACGGGCGTGACGTTGTCGCCTGGTTTGTCGGTGAGTTGCGCCAGCCCACTACCATCGGTATTCATGATGTAGATTTCCGAGCGGCCCGTGCGATTGGATTGAAACAGAACACGTCGCCCGTCAGGCGATGGACTGGGATAGGAGTTGATGACGTTGGTCAACCGCTGTGGCTCCAGCATTTGTGGCTTCTGAGCCCAAACAGCCACCGATTCACCATTCAACACCAGTCCAGCGGCAAACAGAATTAGCAGTCTCAAATCATCCTCCTTAAGAGCCGAATCGTTTGCCAACCCAGTTCACCACCGTATCGAGATAACCCGGCACGAAGTTCGCCCGCTGCCCCGGAAGGGTCAGGAAATGACTCGCACCCGGAAAGACAATCACTTCATAGTCGGAATGGCCAGAATCCACCAGGTACTTCTTCAGCCTCGCCGCGCTCTGATGCGGCGGCAGAAACGAGTCTTCTTCCCCCCAGATGGCAAGCACGGGACATGGAATCTCCGCATCACCAAAGCAGAGACTCCTCTCCCAATCGCGGGAATACCGCCCCGACTCAAGAAGACCAAAAAACGCGTTCGCATCCAGGCTGAGCATTCGTTGGACGGCATTGCCCACATCCACCACGGCGAACCATCGTTGAGTCTCAAAGCGCGCGATGATCGTCCTGAATGTGTCCAGGAACGCTTCCTTCTCCGCCTGAGTCAACGCTCTTCCACGTTGCCTGGCAAGATCGATGAGCGCCAGCCAGGGGGCGTCATCCCATTGCCTCACTCTCGATTCGATCAGTGGCCATTCGACAATTTCTACGCCACTCAACAGCACGAACGCGATCTCCTTGAACGTCGTCGCCTGCGCGATTTCGTCGGGGGTGAGTCCCTGCTGGTAACCCTTCTTTTCGGCGCTGTATCTCAGGATGTCGAGAAGCGACACACCCAGCGAGCTCGACACAGGGATCACGAACGCCACTCCGGCGTCCCCCGCACAGGCCATCAGCGCGATGTTCGCTCCTTCACTACCTCCGAAGAGGCCAACCGCCGTGGAACGAATGCCGGTCAGACTTCGAAGGTAGGCGACGGCGGATAGCGCTTCGGCGACTCGATCAACGCTACTCTGAAGCAGCGCGTTCCCGCTTGAAGAGCCCGTCCCGGGGCTGTCGTAGACCATTGCCGCCACGCCATGAGATGCGAAGTGTCTTGCGATCGCGGTCCGCAATCCGCCACGTTCGCTCCTGTCGCTCCCTGCGAGCACCACGACCGCCGGGCAGTCGGCTTTCTCGGCCGGCCAGAACAGGGTGCCCGCAAGACTGGTTGATCCGTTCGTGAAGCGGACTTCCTCCTCTGGTCCCAGCGTCGCCGTGGTCGCCCCTCGAGCATTCCCATCCTGGCTGGCATCGCCTCGACACGAAGTAATAATGAGCGGGATAATGAGCAGGGGCAGTAGCGACAACATCAGGATCACGAGTTTCGGACTGACCCTTCGACTGGTCGAATAACGCATTAAGCCAGGTTCTCCTCTTCTTTGCGCGTCGCAAGCTACCGAAGCTGCTGTGCCGCCGTGCGCTTGCAAGTCAAGCCGCTGAGATCTACTAGCTCTCGTCCCACGCCTGCACGACGAGCCATTCTTCGGGATCACAGGCGGAGATTACTTCCGGGGACTTGGTCGTCTTTCCGAGCCACTCATGCCCAAGTATATCGTGGGAATCGGCTGCCCAGGGATCTCTCGATCCTGGTGGTTTACGCCGAAGTTGCGGGATTATCTGCGAAGCCCTCGCGGTGAACTCCATGGGATAGCCATTCCCGCCGAGATTGATCGCCAGGTTCTCACGTACCAGTGCGTCGAGCCAGCTCAGACCCAGGAAGTCGGTTTGCCAGACCGCCGGTGTTTCCCCGAGCTCCGCACCGAACGTTGCCGGGACAGCGCCGCCATTCACCTGCCGATGCACTGATATATTCCAGCCGGTTGGCATGAGGTCATATCCGTGTTTCGAAGAGCCGCCTAACGTCGTACCGATAAGCTGCGGGCGCATTAGGCGACCGTCAGCTTCATCGGCTGGTTAGGCGATCGCGCGGGGCCGCCTCCTTCCGCATCACCGCAGTCTCCGAGATGGCCCCACGGTCAACGGCCTCCTGCAGCCGGCGAACTTCTTCGATGATCCCTATGAAGCGACGGCCGAAGGGCGTGAGCACATACTCGACTTCGACGGGCGGCTTGTCGCCGAACACGGTGCGACTCACGATGCCGAAGCGAAGCATCTTGCGCAGGCGCTCGTTCATTACCTTTGCGGACAGACCCGTGGAGGCCCGAAGGATGGCGCTGGGCCGACTACATCCGTCGGCGAGAAGCCGGAGCAGTCCTACGGACCATTTGCATCCGACGATGCTCTCGACCATCGAGGCGACGGGAATGGCCTTGGCCTCGGCGGCCGCAATAATCGGATGAGCGGACGAATCGTCGTGGACCATCGTGTACCTACCTTACCAAAAGGTGCCTTCTTGGCAGGAGCGCGCGGGCAGCGCATCCTGTCGTGTGGGTGGCGCGAGCCCGCCGCGAACCGTTCGAAACCAAAGGAGCAGAATCATGAAGAAGAAAGCCGTATTCTACCACGCCGGATGCCCCGTGTGCGTCAGCGCCGAACAGTCGGTGCTCGCAGCACTGGACAGGAACCGCTTCGATGTCGAGGTCGTGCATCTCGGGACGACCAAGGGACGCGTCTCGGAAGCGGAGAAGCTCGGCATCAAGTCCGTCCCCGCGCTCGCGCTGGATGGCAAAGTCTTTCATATCAACTTCGGCGCCGACCTGTCCGCCCTCAAGTGACCGCCGGCCTAGCGCATGCATGGAGGGGCGGAAGCGCCCCTCCATGCGCTCTGAGCCCCGGAGTCGAATCAAGCTGAGTCATCGGTCATTCCTCGGGTCGCCTAACGCTTCGGTTCAGCGGCGGCGCCGAGCGCCGACCGCTGGAATCGTTGTGCCCGGTCCAGCAGAAGCACTATTCGAGTCTTGTCATGCTCCACTTCTTGACGCGACGACGAGGAGCCAGACTCGAACGTGGCACCGTCAGACATCTTGACCATCAGTGAGTAGCTGGGAGCCCCCTCGCTCCATTCATGGGTCCGAACCTGAACGCACTCAAGCGAAGACAGCGGTAACTCCAGCGTACGCCGTGGGACAAGAGGGGCGCCCTCCGAGTACGTGAATGTCGAGCGCCTTGCATCGAAAATCATCCGAGAACTCAGTCCGGCAACTGCAGCGAAAACGAAAAGTGCGCCCAAGGCGATAGCACCCACGGAAACAATCGCAGCGAGCAGAAACAACGGGTGTCGGTAGTCAGTCCATTGGGCGCGCAACATCAACTCATATGGCGCGAGCAGAGGAAAGAGAGCGAGCAGCGCAAAGAGAAGCCGCTTTCCCGGAGGCATCGGAGTGACGATATCAAGCCGCTCCTCGCTGTCTCGGACTTGGATCATGGATAACAGTTTGTCGTCCTGAACTATTCTTCTACTGCACTTCTACCGCCCCGGTCTCGCAGACTAATTCAATAGGCGGCGATGTAACTGCCGTCGCGATAACGGGTCTGACGCTTGTGCCACCAATAGTACTGCGTAACCCGCAGCCTAACAAGTGAAACGCTGCGAACGTCCGTCATCACCGGTCCAGCGGGCTCTTGACGCCGAGCCCGCCCTTGTTGATCACGTGCGTATAGATCATGGTGGTGGTCACGTCCCGATGTCCGAGGAGCTCCTGGATGGTCCGGATGTCCGCGCCGGATTCCAGCAGATCCGGCTCACCCTTCCGGAACCTGCGCTACGAACTCGCATACGCCCCGGTGCGCGCACGCGGAACAGGGTGCTCCGGGCTTCGCCGGGAACGCGCGCGAAGCGACGGCGGTCTCCAGGGTTGCGGTGATGCGCTCGATGTCCTGGTCCATCGGCACGTCCACCGGGTCGGCTCCGGTATCGCGGAGATAGGTCACGCGCGCGGTGACGGGTGGCTCCATGCCTGCCCGCTGTGCGGCCCACGCGTAGGTTTGCACCTGCCAGGCGTGGTCGTCGCTGGGGTCCCCCACCTTATAGTCGGTGATGACGGTGCCGGCGGGAGTCGTGTCAATCCTGTCTATGGTTCCGCGGACGATGATGCGGTCGAGGCGGATGGCGAAGGGGAGTTCGGTGCGGACACCTTCGCCGGGGCCGGCGACCCCGGCGGCGATGGCCTGCTCCACCAGCACTCGTGCAGCGCGTGTGGCGGTTGCCTGGTGCTTCCCGAAGTCATAGCGGCTTGCGGCCGCCCCGAGGGCCGCGTCGAGGCCCTCGCCGGTCGCGGTACGCTGCAGGATCTCGTGGACGAACACGCCGAAGTCCCGGGGATTGACGGCGGGCGGTACGGAGGAGTTGCCACGCTCGATGGAACGCGCCTCGCCGGGTTCCTCGAGGTCTCCCTCTCGATGGGCCGCCTCGCGGCTCATCTGGAACTGGAGCGGGCAGCGGGCAAAGGCGGCGAGGTCGGACCAGGTGACGGTGACGATGCCGTCCGCCAGCGGACTGTCGGGTGTCTGCTCGTTGCGTGCGCGCAGGTTCACCCATTCGTTGAGCAGGTGTTCTGCAATCTGGCCAGTCTGGTTCGGGACCGGGTGCTGTGGTGCCCCGGGTTCTGTGCTGGCCGGGGCCTCGCGGATCTCTTGCGCGAGGTTCAGTCTACGCGCGCTCTCGATCAGTTCGGTGAAGAGCCAGTCGCGGGAGTCGCTCTTGAGCAGCTTCTTCCCTTCCACGCTGGAAGCGCTCACCCACAGGTGGTCGCGTGCGCGGGTGAGGGCCACGTAGAGCACGCAGCGCTCCTCCATGTCTTCCATGCGCTTCTCGTGATCGTGGTTCTCCGCCTGCTTCTTCTCACGGTTCCAGTTCTTTCCGCTGTCCCCGCCAAAGTACAGGCCGCTCTCGCGCGACACGAGGAAGCCCTCGCCGCGCGACGGCGTGTCCACCACGCCCACGACGGCAACCGCGGGGAACTCGAGGCCCTTGGCCTGGTGGACGGTCATCACCGCCACGCGGCCCCGCGGCAGTGCCGCCTCGCCATCCTCGCGGAACTTGCGCTCGTCGAGGCTCGCACGCAGGTGGTCGAGGAAGGTGGCGAGGTTCAACTCGCCGCGGCGCGCGAGGCCGTCGGTCAGGTCGAGCAGCTCGCGCAGGAGTTCGTCCACGGCGGCGGGCTGGGTGCCGTCGCGCATGAGGCGCGTGCGCAGCGGGCTGTTCTCGATGGACCCCACGAGGAACTCGCGGAAGCCCTGTTTCCTCCACACCTCCCGTGCCTCGTGGATGCCCGCGCGCAGGTCGCGCATGATGGTGGCGTCGCGTTGGTCGGTAACGTGTGCGATGCGCGCGTCGTCGAGACACTCGAGCGGGCTGGACGAAGCCGACTTGTCGTTGTCTGTGAAGAGTTCCGCGAGCGATGCCTCGCTCACACGGTACGGCGGTGCTTCCAGGACCGCCACCAGGTCCACGTCGCGGTTGCCGGGAAGGAGCAGCGAGAGGAGTGCGTGCCAGCTTTCCAGTGCGCGCGCCTCGGTGCGGTTGGCGCCGCCCACGATGGCGAAGGGGATGCCGCGGCGCTGGAACACGCGCTCAATGGCGGGCATGAGCTTGCTGCTGGCGAAGCGGCGCAGCAGGATGGCGATGTCGTGGGGCTGCAGCAGCTGTTCAACCGGGTCCAGCTTCCATGCACCGGGTGCGGGCGTTCGCCCCAGCAGGTGGTCCACCCACGCGCCCAGCGCCTCCGCCTCGTCGTCGTGCCGCTCTGCGCCATACTCGGGATGAAACAGGAGCACGCTCGCGTCTCCACCCTCGCGGTGCGCGGTGAGCGGGACGGCCGCGTGCGCGAGGTCGGGATCGTTCATGACCAGCGCGTGCGCGAGGTCGAGGATGGGCTGGTAGGAGCGATAGTTGACGGTGAGTTCCTTCGGCTTCGGGTCTGGGAACTCCTTGATGTTCTCCACGCGCGCGTCGCGCCAGCGGTAGATCGACTGCTTCATGTCCCCCACCACGGTGACGCACGAGAAGTCGCCGCCGGAGAGCGAGCGCAGCAGCTCGTTCTGTGCGGCACTGGTGTCCTGGAATTCGTCCACCAGGATGTGGTCGAACGCGTCGCGGTAGCCCGCCGCGAGGGCGGTGTCTTCCTGCAGCGCGCGGGCGGGGATGGTGATCATGTCGCTGAAGTCCAGTAGTCCGCGCCGCTGCAACTCCACCTCGTACTCGTCCGCCAGCGCGATCACCGTGTCCACGCGCGCGATGTAGGCGGGATGGTCGTCCTTTGTGACCAGCGTTCGCAGGGTTCCGGGGGCCAGCATGATGCTGCGGCACTGGTGCACCACGTTCATGAGGTTGTCGAAGAGCGACCCCAGCCTGGTGGGCGGCGGGGGCTCGCCGCCGAAGTCCGCCGGCACGCCGGGAATGTGGCCGCTCTCGAAGCGCGCACGCAGCGCGCGCTTGATGCGCTCGAACTCCGCAATCGACACCACGTCCACACCGGGATCGATGCCAAGCGCCGGCGCATTCTCCTTGATGAAACGGTAGCCGAACTGGTGGAAGTTCATGATCCAGGCGTTCGACATGCGCCGCGCGAGGTCGGGATGGCGCACCGCGATGGCGCGGCGCACGCGCTCGCGCATCTCGCCCGCGGCCTTGAGCGTGAAGGTGAGCGCCAGCAGCCGTTCGATGGGTACGCCGTCTGTGACCAGCTTGAGGTAGCGTTCGACCAGCACGCTGGTCTTGCCGGTGCCCGCACCGGCCACCACATTGGTGGGATCGGCGATAGCGGCGTCGACGGCGCTGCGCTGCGCGTCGTTCAGTTCGATGCTCTGCTTCGTTGACATATCCTCGCGAAATGACAGTTGGGACAGATGGTGGTGTTGGCGGTGCGTTCGTAGCGGCACTCGCCTTCCACGATTGTGCGGTGGGTCTCGACCGCGTGCGCCATGGCCGCGACGATGACGCCGGCGTCCACCGGTCCATAGCGGTGGGGCCGCCGCTTGCCCAGTGGAATCGGCGCGGGACGACCGCCGGGCGCGAGCTGCACACCCACCGCCAGCCCCGGCTCCCCCGGGGGAAGCACGTAGTAAACGAAGCTGGCCGCGGCGCGGCCGGTGGAGGCGGCCATGGTGGCATAGGCCGGGATCTGCCAGTAGTCGGTCTCGATCTTGTCGATCAGCGTGGGGTACGTCTTCGAGATGGTTCCCGATGTCTTGTAGTCGATGATCACCGGTCCCAGTCCGCCCACATCGTCGATGCGGTCGAATCGCCCCCGCATGGGCATTCCCTCGATGGATGTCTCAACGGATTCCTCCTGCACCCGCACGCGGTAGCTGCCCTCGCGTTGCGCTTCCAGCTCCGCCACGTGCGTGAGCATGCCCTCCAGGTAGTGGACGGAGAGGTCGCGCATCCAGACGCCGGCATCCCCCATCTCCTTCGACACCAGGCGCTCGGCGATCTCGCGCGTTCCCGCGTGGCCCAGTGCGGCGCGCACTTCATCGCCCGTGGCTCCCACCGGGATGATTTCCTTGAGCGCCTCGTGCACCAGGGATCCCACGCGCAGGTAGATGGACTCGGGTTCCTCGATTCTCAGCACGTTGCGGTAGAAGAACTGCCGTGGACAGCGCGCGTACGAGTTGAGCTTGGACGGGCTCATGGTGAACGATGCGATCGCCGGCAGCCGTTCCGGCGGCGGCGGCGACGTCCACCACCCCGCGAGTGCGTCGAACTCGCGCAGTTTCGCGGCGGTTGCTTCACCGCCCGGCGACATGGCCACCGCGGCGGCGGCGCGCGCGCAGGGAGACGTCACGCGGCCGGTGGTTTCGGCGGTGAACGGGCGTTCGTCCGCGGCGAGGACACGTGCGGGCAGGGTGGCCTCACCGGCGATTTTCGCGGGACAGAGAATGGTGATTGACTCGCGCGCCCGCGTGAGGGCGGTCAAAAGGAGGGCGTTCTCCACGCGCTCCACCTTTGTCTCGTCCACGCGCGCGGCGAGATCCGCGGCGGCGTCCGGGTTCACCGGTTCCAGTGCCCGCGCGAGCGCCGCCATGGAGATGTAGCCATCGCGAACGTCGGCGGCCGGGAAGTAACCTTCCGCGCAGCCACATACGAAGACGGTACGGAACGAGCGTCCGCTGGCTTCCCGCGGCGAGAGGAACGCGACACGACCCGTCGCGGCGAGCCGGTGAACCGGCTCGCCGAGATAGACAAAGCGGAACTCGTCCAGTGACGCCCCGCCTCCGGCGTGGCCGACCACCTCTCCGTAGCGGCGCCACTCATCGGCCACTTCCGCGAGTGACGCGCGCGAGACGGCGTCTCCCTGCGCCAGCAGGGGCACCACGCGCTCGTGCACGAGGCGCTCCAGGTCGAAGCCACCACCGCGCTGTGCGTAGTCGCGCCTGAGCGCGCGCACGAGTTCGTCGCCGTCCATCCCGCCGCTGAGCGGCGGGTAAAAGGGCGACGTGGCCAGTGATTCGCCAAAGCGGCCGTCGTTGTCGGCTCCGAGCGCGCCCAGCAGCGACCGAACGAAGTCCTCCACCGCCCCGTTCCCGTCGCCGCCGGCGTCCAGCGCAACGCCCCACTCGTAGCACGCCATCGCGAGCGCCGAACGATAGCGCGCGGGGTCGCGCGCAATCACCGCGATGTCGCGCGGCGCGGTGCCCTGATCGAGTGCGGTGCGGATGCGCGCGGCGATGGCCTGCGCCTCGGCGATCTCGTCGTCGGCGATGACGAGGGACGCCTCGCATGGCCATGCGGGACGTACAGCGTGTGAGTCGCGCGGGATTGCGTTCGCGAACAGCGGAAGGTCCGGGGAAGAAGGCGCCGGGGCGATGCGGGAGGTGAGGGTAACGAGACTTGCGATCGTCTGGTTCAACGCGACGTCGGGGCTCTGGGGTGCGCTCAGCTCGAAGTCTGTTGTTGCACGGTCGCGCCGGAGGCGCTCCAGATGGCGATCACTCGTCCCCCGGAAGGCGAAGCGCGCGCCGGTGGGATCCCCGAACACTTCGATCGTGGTGGCGCCGCCCGGCGGCAACAAGCTCGTGAGCAGCCGATACTGGCCCGGGTCGAGGTCGTGGAAGTCGTCGATGAGGACCACATGGAAGCCGGCCAACGGCGAGGCAATGCCACCCGCGTCAAAGCGCTCCGCCGCGTGCCACGCCGCGTCGTAGAACGTCACCAGGCCACGGTCGTCGCACACTTCGCGGTAGCGGCGATACACGTTGAACACGTCGCGGATGCGCGGGTTGTTCGTGGTGTGCGCGCATTGCTTCGCGGCGGCGGGTGTCAGACCGTGTTGCGCCAGCGCGTGAACCGATTCCACCAGGTCGCGCAGAAACGTTGGCGATCCCGCGATGCGCGAGAGGTCGCTTGAAAGCAGCGACGGCTCGCGGCGCAGGAGTCTTCCCAGCACGAGCAGCTCGTCGACGTCGCGCAATGTGCGTGTGCGGCCGGGACGGCTGGCATCAAGAAGCGCCGATGCGATGAGCGCGTGGGTCGTCACCGGGCTGGGCCCCAGGTGCACCGCGCCGGGCGGCAGCACCAGGTCCAGCAGGCGCTCCTGCTGCTCGCGTCCGAATGCGATGATCCCCGGCCGGCGTCCGCGCGCGATGAGTGCGCGGTAGCGTTCCACCAGCAGCGTCGTCTTGCCGCTGCCCGGCGGGCCGATGACACGCCTGTGTCCGGGCGCGGCCAGCAGGTAATTCTTGATGGCGGGTGCGAGTTGCATGGATCGATGGGTGCTCGATCCGCATGGTACTCGAAGTGCGGCGCGCGGGGGGCGGTTTTTTGGCGGAGGTCAACCGCTGCGGCGCTTGCGGAACGCCTCCAGGCGCTGCTTGAGCTCGGCCTCGAAGCCCGCCTCGCGCGGCTGGTAGAAACGCGAACCGCGTAGCGCGTCGGGCAGGAAGTCCTGCGGCGCGGCGTCCGGGTGGTCGTGCGGGTAGACATAGTCCTTGCCGTAGCCAAGGTCCTTCATCATCGGCGTGGGCGCGTTGCGGATGTGCAGCGGCACCGGGTGCGGCGGCGTGTTGTTCACCACGTCGGCGGCCTTCCCGTACGCCGTGTAGATGGCGTTGCTCTTTTCTGCGAGGGCGAGATAGATGACGCACTGTGCCAGCGCCAGCTTGCACTCCGGGTAGCCGATGAACTCCACCGCGTCGCGCGCGGCGATGGACACCACCAGCGCCTGCGGGTCGGCGTTGCCGACATCCTCGGACGCAAAACGCACCAGGCGCCGCGCGATGTACACCGGATCCTCCCCCGCCTCGCACATCCGTGCCAGCCAGTACAGCGATGCATCGGTGTCCCCGCCGCGCAGGCTCTTGTGCAGCGCCGAGATGAGGTTGTAGTGCGACTCGCCGGCTCGGTCGGTGGACAGGGTGCGCCGCTGCAACGCGTCCATCGCCAGCACCTTCGTCAGGCGCCTGGGCTGCGGCTGGTGCTGGATCACCGAGCTGGCGTACTCCAGCGCGTTCAGCGCCACGCGCGCGTCACCCTGCGCCACGTCGGCGATCATTTCCAGCACGCCGTCTTCGGCTTCGATCTTCGCCTCTCCCAGTCCGCGCTCGCGGTCCGCGAGCGCCCGGCGCAGAATGTCGGTCACCTGCTCCGGCCCCAGCATCTCGAACACGAACACGCGCGAGCGCGACAGGAGCGGCCCGATGACCTCGAAGCTGGGGTTCTCGGTGGTGGCGCCGATGAAGACGATGGTGCCGTCCTCGATGTGCGGGAGAAACGCGTCCTGCTGGGCGCGGTTGAAGCGGTGGATCTCGTCGACGAACAGCAGCAGCGGATGCGGATCCACCGAGCGCAGCTTGCGCGCGTCGGCGATGACACGCTTGACCTCGGCGATGCCGGAGGTGACCGCGCTGAAGGGGACAAATCGGTTCTTCACGCGCGCCGCGATCAGCCGCGCCAGCGTGGTCTTGCCGCAGCCGGGTGGCCCCCACAGGATCATCGACTGGGTAATGACGCCGGCTTCCAATGTCTGACGCAGTAACGTGGAGGGCCCAACGATCTTCTCCTGCCCCACGAACTCGTCGAGGTCGCGTGCGCGCATACGGTCGGCGAGCGGCGTGGGGCGGGCGGAGTCGTGGCGGGATGAATTCTCGGGGAGGAGCTCAAAGGAATCGCTCATCGTGTCGTCCCAATCGGCAGGCGTTAGCGCCGCATAGCGGCGCTAACGATATACGGGCTTGCGGTCAAACCGATGGTGCGCCTTGATGTGGCGTACCGTGCCCGAGGCGCTGCGCATCACCAGCGAGTGCGTAATGGCACCACCGGGCACGAACTGCACGCCCGGCAGCACGTCACTGTTGGTGACACCGGTGGCGGCGAACATCGTGTTCGCGCCCCGCACCAGGTCCACGGTACGCAGCACGCGATCGCGGCTGGCAAAACCCGCTTCGCGCATCTTCTCCCCTTCGGCGTCGTCGCGCGGGTGGAACTGCGCCTGCAGGTCACCGCCCACGCACTGCAAGGCGGCCGCGGCCAGAACGCCCTCCGCACTGCCGCCGATGCCCATGACCACGTCAACGCCGCTTGCCGGAACCACCGTGGCGAGCATGGCCGTCAAGTCGCCGTCGGAGACCAGCAGGATGCGCGCACCGGCGGATCGTACATCCTCGATGAGTGCACGGTGACGATCACGGGCCAGGATGCAGACGGTGAGATCCTCCACGTAGCAACGCTTGGCCGCCGCGATGTTGACCAGGTTGTCGAGCGGACTCTTCCTTATGTCCACGCTGCCCGCCGCGTCCGGACCCACCGCGATCTTGTTCATGTAGGGCACGGGCGGCTTCAGGAACGAATCCGGGTTGGACACGGCGATGGTGGATATCGCGTAGGGACGCCCCAGAGCGACCGATTCGATGGATTGCAACGCGTCGATGGCGACGTCGACCTCGGGAACATCTCCCCCGCCGGCCGCACGCTTGCCGGCCGGCGGCGAGGCGAGGTGCGTGTCACCGATCACGATGTGCCCGATCATCTTCACCGAGCCCATCACCACCGTGACCGCCTCGTTGGCCGCACGGCTCGCCGCCTCGCTGTCGCCTTTGCCCATCCAGCGTGCGGAGGCGAGCGCAGCCGCCTCCGTTACCCGGACGAGTTCCAGCGCGAGGTTTCGTTCCATCAATCCTGCGAGTATGGCGTGTGGGTCGGTTCCGCGCCGCCCGCAGCCTGGCCCGGCTCATCAGAAGCGGGCGTCTGCCTGGGTGTGATCATCTCGTTGAGTTCGCGCGCCATCTGGTACTGGTGGAATGCGAACACGAACGGGAACAACGCGTAGGCGACCCCAAAGGTAAGGATGTAGACGAGAACGGAGATGACGAGCGTGATGAAGAACCAGTTCCACTGACCGAGGTAGATGTAGCCCACCGGGCCCATCAGGAGCCACGACAATACAAAACCGAGGAACCCGGCCAGCCCCGGGCTCTTGGGCTCACGCTGGGGCTTGAGCCGGGTGAGTTCGCTGTCGGTGATGACTGCGGAAACGGAACTTCGAATGCGCCGCCCGCAATGGACACAGAGTTCGGCCTTGTCGTCGACCTCACGTCCGCAATATTTGCAGTACATGGTTTACCGCCTTCCGGCTGGTCGGGATGCTTCGGGCACCATGCATCTCTCTACGGGCGCCGGGATGCGTTTGTTACCGTTGGTACGCGGAAAGATTGGACCTGGCAGTGGTGTTTCCAGGGTCCAGTTCGAGCACGCGCTTCCATTGCGCCCGAGCTTCTTCCAGCATACCACTCTCGGCGAGAACCACGCCATAGTTATTGAGGTGCGCGGGCTCGTCCGGGTCCAGCACCACCGCTCGCTCCAGTAGCGGCCGCGCCTGCGCCAGGTCCCCGCGCCCCCGCCACGCGAGTCCGGCGGCGGACAGCGCGTCCGCCACCGTGGGCGGCACGCGATCGATGCGTCCGGATTTGCGATCCAGACGGCCCGCTTCCAGCTCGGCGCGGAACGGATCCAGCGCCCCCAGCGCATCCTCAAAACGGCCCAGTTCCACGTACGCGCGCGCCAGGTACACCGAGTAGCTCCAGCGCACACCGTGTTGCTCGATGAGTTGCCCCAGTTCTCCCGACGCGGCCGCGTAGTCCCCCACGCGCATGTCGTGCAGGGCGAGGTTGCGCTGGTACTCCTCGCTGGACGGTTCAGCGGCAGCAGCGGCCTGGAAGCGCCTGCGGGCCTCTTCCTGCCGGCCCACGCGCTCGAGTACCAGCGCGTAGTTGTTGTCGAATGCGGCGCCGCTCCGTCCCAGCTGCGCGGCTTCCTCGAAATACGCCAGGGCCGCCGCGTCGTCCACGCCGGTCAACCCGATACCCAGCGCCTCAACGAACTCGGCGTTGGCCGGGTCGAGATCCCGGGCCAGGCGCCACTGCACCAGCGCCTCGTCGCGGCGTCCCAGTTCGTGCAGCGCGAGGCCGTAGTTGTAATGCGTGAGCGGATCGCCCGCCCCGTACTTGACCGCCACCTCGAACTCGGTGAGCGCGCGTCCCGTCTTCCCGTTCTCCATCAGCCACGTGCCCAGCTTCAGGTGGGGGAGGTAGTCACCGTAGTCGATGCGGATGGCCTGTTCGTAGCCGTTGATGGCGGGCTGGTACTCTCCCAGACCGCGATACGCGTCCCCCAGCATCATGAAGACCTGGTCGTCACGCGGCACATCCGCGGAAAGTGTTTCGAGCGTGCGTACCGCTGCCGCGTACTCGCCGGCTTCCAGCTGTACGGCGGCGCGGCGCTTGGCGGCGTTGAGTGCGTCGGTTTGCGCGGAGTTGTCCGGCGGTGCGGAGGCGCACGACGCCACCAGCAGAACCAACATGACGGATATGGCGCGATGATTCACGCAGGGGAATATATCCCGGGGATGGCTGTGGCGGAAAGGGAAAGCCCGGCGGCGCGTCCCGTCGCTGGCAACGGGACGCGCGCAGTGGATGGTCAATGTCCGATGCGAAGACCGAGCCGCAGTGCGCGCGCGCGCACCTTGCCCAGCACTATATTGGCCCAGTGCGAACGGGGCAGGAAGCCCAGGACGGGCGGACGGCGGATGCCCATACGCGACAGCTCCGAGGCAGGCCCCGGATGCTTCTTGTCGATCTTCCACGCCGCAATGAACTCGTGGTACGCGGCGCGAGCGTCACCCTGCAGGCGCAACACCTTGCCCAGGTTCACGCGCACCGCCGGGTCGGTCGGATCGAGGCGGGTTGCGCTTTCACAAAGACGGCGCGCCGCCTCGTAGTCCTCGCTCTCGATGGCCATGCACAGACCGTAGAGTGAAAGATACCCGGGATGGCGCGGGCAGATCTGCAGCGCCTTTTCCAGTTCCTTGCGCGCCGCCGCAACGCGATTGCGGTTCACCAGTTCGACGGCGCGATTGTACAGGACGTGCGATTCATGCGTGCCCTCGTGGGCACGGCTTTCTTCCAGTATCCCGACATTGCTCATTCTTGCCGCTCCCGTAGTTAACAAGCGCGGGATTCCCCGCTGCGACATGATGCTCCACAACCATTCGTGGGATGAAACGCGTGCAGGGAAGCAGCAAATCGCATACCGGGGGAAAACCGGGTGCCATCCGGCGGTTCCCGGCGCGCAGCGGCGCAGCGCGGAACCGGCAACATGCCGCGTGTTGCAACGCGGCCGCTCAATCCGCGTGGAACAGCCCGAGGAAGCGATCGCCCTCCACCACGGCGGCGAACGGCTTGCGTTCCTCCTTGAGGTACCGGTAGACGCGCGAGGCTTCGGTGGATGCCTCCGTCACGGGAAAGTCGGAACGGGCAATGGTGGAAAGCGCATCACCGGCGCGGCCGTCCCGCACCGCGTGCAGCAGGTCGGCCACCGACACCACACCGGCCAGCGACCCCGACTCCCCGGCCACCGCGAAGGCGGGGCGCCCGTCGGCCCGATCCACCACCACGCCCACCGCGTCATCCAGCGCAAAGACCGGCGCGGAGGCGTCCGTGAGATCACCCACCGACCGCCCCCCGAGACGCAGCCGCGTGCTCACGGCACGTTCCTCCATCATGCCGCCCGCAAACACGAACACCGCGATGAGCGCCAGCATGATGAAGGAGGTGTTCACCAGCGCCAGGGTGGCGAATCCCAGCGCGATCAACTGACCGACCCCGCGCGCGCGTCGGGTGGCCTCCAGGTAGGGCACGCGCAGGGACAGCATCCCGCGCAGGATCCGTCCCCCGTCCATGGGGAAGGCCGGGATCAGGTTGAAGACACCGAGGGCCAGGTTCACCCAGGCGAGGTCGACGAAGAAGCCGCCGCCGTGGGGCGGAACGCCGCGGGCCGCGAGCAGCGCAAACAGCACCCCCGCGATGGCGAAGTTGACGATGGGCCCCGCGATGGCAACCGCAATCTCCTGCCGTGGGTCCTCGGGGATGGACTCGGCGCGCGCGACCCCGCCGATGGGAAACAGAACGATATCGCGCACGCGGATGCCGTAGCGCCGCGCCATCAGGCTGTGCCCGAGCTCGTGCAACACCACGCAGCCGAACACCAGCAGCACCAGCAGGGCCGCGAGCAGGGCGTCCCGGGCGGAGCCGCTGCGGCCCGCCTCCGCGGCATACAGCACCAGAACCAGCGGAAAGGTGGCGTGGACCCGAACCGGAATCCCGAACAGTTTCACCAGACCGAGCGTGTATCTCATTGCCGGCCACCTCTCGAGGGCCCAGGACACCTTCCCGCCGCCCCAGGGACACCCCGCGCCGCCTTGCCCGGCGCCGGGGGGTGTGATAGAATCAGGCACTAATCCACCCCAATAAAGGCCTTTTCTCGAATTCTACTCGAACACCCGCCCGGGTCGCACCGGGTGAAATGCATGACTTTGGGCCTCTTTCGCGGCATCGTCCTGGCTTCCCTGCTCGTCGGCCTCGCGACGGGTGCGCACGCGCTCGTCCGGTTCGATTTCGAGCAGCCCATCTACACCGAGCCGCCGGAGCCGATTCTGGACCACTGCGTCGTGGAAGAGAACGGGGTCTATCACCTCTTCTACCTGCGGGGTAACCCCGCCGTCAACATCGGGCACGCCACCACCACCGACTTCGTGCACTGGGACAAACAGCCACCGGTGCTCCAGCCCGGGGTGTGGGACAACAAGGCCCTGTGGGCCCCGCAACTGTTTCGCCTGCCGGGAACCGAGTGGTGGTACATGTATTACACCGGCGTCAACCTGGTCTCGTCGCAGCAGACCGGGCTGGCGGTTTCCAACGACCTCAACGCCTGGTTCAAGTTCCCGGATCCACTCTACCACCCGGACACCGCGTGGGCGGAGTGGAGCGAATCCGTGTTCAGCCACGGGCGCGACCCGCACATTGTAGAAGAAGACGGGCGCTACTACATGTTCGTCACCGCCAAGACCAACGACAACCGTGGCGCGGTGGCCTGCGCCGTCTCCGACGACCTCATTCAGTGGCAGGACATCGGACCCATCTTCATCAATACCAGCTGGCATGTGATGGAGTCGGTATTCATCTTCCGGCACAACAACCGCTTCCAGATGATGTTTACCGAAGAGACCGTCAACGGGACCTCGTGGATGTCATCGGACTCCCTGCTCTCCGGATGGGATATTTCGCTGCGCCGCGTTATCGACAGCGGGCACGCGCCGCAGGTGAGCGACACGCACCTCGGCGAGATGTTCTCGCGTCACGCCGTCTACAACGACCAGCACGGAAATCTCCAGTACGTCATTCGCTTCACACCACTGGCATGGCTGGGCAACATTCCCGCGGTCCCCAAGCCGCTGCCCCTGGCGGGCAACTGGAACTTCGTCTCGGGCGATGCCTTCTACTACCAGCCGGTGTGGAACAATAACGCCGCCGTTCGTAACGAAAACTATGCGAAGACATTCGTGGGCGACGGATGGATAAACACCTACGAGTACTACACCGGACCGCTCGGCTACGGGGTTCCGGGCACCGTCCAGGGTGAGGGGAAGACCGGCATCATCCGCACCAACCCCTTCACGCTCACCGGAAACTCCATCAGCCTGCTCGTGGGCGGAAACGACCTCCCGGGTGAATGCTATGTGGCACTGGTGGACGCCATCACCAGCGAGGTTCTCTTCACAGAAACCGGGCGCAATTCGAACGAAATGGACAAACGCTACTGGAACACCCGTCCGCTGCTGGGGCGGAGCGTGTTTGTCGAAGTGGCCGACCTGTCGGCGACGGGGCACGTGTGCGCGGACGAGATAGTTGAGTCGTACGAGGTCGTCGGCTCGGGCGGGGGAAACGCGAACGGCAACGGCAGCGGATCCACCCGCGAGCGTCCCGGCGCCGAAATCCCCGTTCAGTCGGCGAACCATGGAACCGGCGCGAACAGCGTTGCGCGCCTGCTGGCCAACACTCCCAACCCCTTCAATCCGGCGACGTCGATTGCCTTCGAGATTCCGCGCGCGGCACGCGTACGGCTGGATGTGTTCGACGCGACCGGCGCCCGCGTCCGCACCCTGGTGGACGGCGTTCGCGCCGCCGGCATGCACCGCGAGCCATGGACCGGCATCGACGACGGCGGCCGCACGGTGTCCTCGGGCGTGTATTTCTACCGGCTCATCGTGGACGGCGTTTCCATCGACACCCGCAAGATGGTCCTCCTCAAGTAGCAAACGGGCTTTACGCACCCGTACAACCACCGTACATTGTGCCCATGACAGTCCTGCAACGCGCTTTGCTCGCGGCGGCACTGGTGGCGGCATTGCTGCCCGGCGCCGCGGCCGCGGTCGACGAGGCCGCCGGCCAGGAGCGCCTGGGCATTCGCGCGGGATATGTTCAGACCAAGGATGGCTTGAACGACGCCTATGGCGATGGATGGGATCTCACCCTGTTCTTCACGGAGAAGCTTTACTCGAGAATCCTGCTCGACGTGAGGCTGGGCGCCATCTACCTGGGTGAGACGCTGGACCCCGATCTCAACCAGAAGGTGCTGGACAACTACGGAATCATCCTGCCGCTCGGGACAATTCCCAGCATGCGCTACCTGTATTTCAGCGCGGGCCCCCTGTTCGGGTTCAACGTGGGCAGCTCGTCTTCGGGATACATCAGCGCGGGAATCGGCATCTACTCGGTGAGCATGGAGTTCACTCCGGGCGTGACCACGTTCGACTACAGCGATCAGCACATCGGGTACAACGGCGGGCTGGGGTTCTCGCGGCGTATCGCAAGCAACTGGTCGCTCGAACTCAACGGAACCGTCCACTACTTCGGAATCGACGAGAACGACAACGACCTCTACTGGGTGTTCACCTCCGAGGCCGACGCACCGCTCCTGCTCGGCGTCGCGCTGGGGCTCACCGTCGATCTGCGCTAGTCGACCGAACTGGTGTCCGCCTGCGCCGCGATCTCGAGCTTGCGCACCAGCTCCCGCGCTTCCACATCATCCGGACTCAGCGCCACGTAACGCCGCATCGCCTCCAGCGCCGGCCGCGGCCGGTGCTGCGCGGCAAAGGCCATGGCCAGGTTGCGGTAGCCGGTGGCGTAGTCGGGAAAGCGGCGCGTGGTCTCCTGGAAGGTGGCCACCGCGTCGTCCATCCGCCCCATCTCCGCGTAGCTCGCCCCCAGGTTGTTGTACGCCTTGCGGTAATCCGGTGACAGTTCGATCACCTCCCGGAACGCTGCCACCGCCTCGTCGTAGCGCTTCATCTCCCGCAGCGTGATACCAAGGTTGTTGTGCGCCTGCAGCATGCGCGGGTTGTACTCGATGGCCCGGCGATACTCACGCGCCGCCTCCTCCGGGAGATTCACGCTGCGCAACGCCTGCGCGAGGTCATAGTGAACCGAGGGTGATGCGGGATCGATCTGCAGGGCGCGCGAGTAGTCCTCGATAGCCTTGAAGTCGTTGTCGTTGTCCCGGTGGATGATGGCGCGCTGGACATACCCTTCCGGCTCGCCGGGATAGATGGCGATCGCCTTGTCGATTTCGCGCAGCGCGGGCTGGTAGCTGCGCAATTCGCCCAGACGGCGGCCACGGCGCACCTGATCGCGGAACACGATCATGTCTTCGTCGATGGCAAACAGCCCGGGACTGGTCACGAGCCCGAGTGCCAGGAGTCCGGCCGCGAACGCGAACGCCGGTCGGAGCGAACGCGCATGGTGCGGCACCGTGACCAGTGCGTAGCCGGCAAAGAGGCACAGGACGGGAATCACCTGGGACCGGTAGCGTCCGGTGACGAAGAAGACCACGATCGACAGCGCGTAAAGCAGGACGTACCCGTACAGGGGCGCGAGTCTTTCCGGCTTGCGCAGGGCCAGCAGCATCCCCAGCAGGGCCAGTGGCATGATCAACCACAGGCGCACGAACAGTACCCGCAGCCACGGTTCCTCGTGCGCCAGCAGGTCGAAACTCTCGATCTGCGGCACCTCGTACCCGTTGAAGAAGATTGCGGTCTTCTTGCCCATCCGGCCCAGCGTGCGCGCCGGCCCCTTACGAATGTCGTCCCAGGCACGCGCGAACCAGAAGCGTGACACCTCCGATGGCGACATCTCTCGTCCCGTCATCTGCTCCACATAGTCGCGCGTGGTGATGTCCCGCAGCAGGTCCACGCCTTCGATGGGCACGAAGGTGCCGGTGGCATGGGACGCGTTGCCCACGTAGAAGTTCACGCCCGCGTTGGTGGTTACCGGCGCAAGATCGCGGCTGGCGGCGTAGTTGTGGATGACCGCCGGCAGCAGGACCAGCACCAGCCCGGCGGTGCAGGCCCCGGCGCGCCGCCATCTGGCCGTGCGCGGGCGGCGCCGGAACAACCACACCGCCACGAACACGGCGAAGATCAGGATGCTCGCGCGCGCCAGCGCCGACAGACCCAGTACGGCGCCGACGACGGCCGCCCGGCGGGGCGTGATGCGCTCGCCACCACTGACCAGCAGGTAGAGCACGGTGCAGTTGAGCAGCGTTCCCAGTCCCTCCATGAGGAGCTGGGTCTCGTAGAAGGTCATGGCGCCGGCGAGGGCCAGCAGCACGGCGCCGGCCATGGCCGCAGAGGGCCGGAACAGCCGGCGGCCGATGAGGAAGGTGAGCATCACGGTAAGCGCGCCGCCCAGCGCCTGCACAAGCCGGATCACCGTGAAGTCGCGCCCAACCACCTCGTAGAGGAACCCGAGCAGGTACGGGTACAGCGGCCCCATGAAGAACGCCTCGCGCCGAACCACGTTGCCGCGCGCGATGTCCTGCGCCATCTCGTCGTAGTAGCGCGAGTCCATGATGGGCACGCGCACGTGCAGCGCGTCCGCGCTCTGCAACACGTAGATGGCCTTGAGAACGAAGGCGGCGGCCAGCAGAATCAGCGGCCAGCGCAACCCGCAGGCGAGTACGCCGTCCGCCCGCGTGAGGGCGTTGTCGATGCGCTGCATCAGACTCCTCATGGTGACGGCAACGTAGTCCAACACCGTTTCCACCGCAAGGAAATCCCTTGACCGGGAACGGTCCGCAACCTACGCTCCTGAACTCGAGGCATCACCCGCCCACGAATCGTTTGCCGCACAGGAAATCCACCGCCACCCGGGAGACCGACATGACGCTCCGCGACGAGCTTCTCACGCATCTGCTCGCTCACTCCTTCAAGACGGGAGACTTCACCCTCGCGTCCGGCCGCAAGAGCAAGTACTACGTCAACGGAAAGATGACCACGCTGGACGCGCGCGGCGCGTACCTCGTGGCGCGTACCTTCCTGGCCATGATCGCGGATGACGTCCCCGACGCCGTGGGTGGGCTGACGCTGGGCGCAGATCCCATCGTGGGTTCCATGTTGTCGCTCGCCGGGCTGGAAGACCTCTCCGTGCGCGGCTTTATCGTCCGCAAGCAGAGCAAGGATCACGGCACCAAATCGCTCGTCGAGGGACCGCTGCGCAAGGGCGACCGCGTGGTGATCGTGGAAGACGTGGTGACCACGGGGGGATCTTCGCTTCAGGCGATCGCCGCGGTGAAGGAGCTGGGGTGCGAGGTGCGCAAGGTCCTGGCGGTGGTGGATCGCGAGGAGGGTGGACGGAAGAATCTCGCCGACGCGGGCTGCGCGCTCGAGGCGATCTTCACGGCCAGCGAGTTGCTCGGCGCCGCGGGGTGATCCGGGCTACGAGATCACGTGACCGGTGCGCCCCAGCAGGCGGCCGAGGATCAGTCCCGCCAGCGGCAGCGCGTAGGCAAGCACGAGTCCCTGCGCCACGTTGCCCACGAGGGCAATCGAGCCGGTGAGAACGCGCACCAGCGCCACGACACCCACCAGCACGCCCAGCAGGGCCACGCTGTACACGTACTCGTGCTCCATGCGTCCCACCATGCGCACCAGCCGGCGCGGATCGAGCGTCTTGGCCACCGACCCCACGAAACCGCCGGTTGAAACCGTCGCCGCGGGCAGGTACAGCGCCGCCACGATCCACACCAGCACCACGAAGAGCGGGCTGGCCGCCATGTAACTCCACACGGTTTCATTCTTCACCCCACCCGCCAGCATCGCGAGCCGCGCCAGGCCGATCAACACCGCCGCCCATTGCGCGACCACCACGCCCATCAGGAGTGCGGGGCGCACGAGCTTGCGGATCGGATCCGCCCAGGCGCGGTTCCAGTCGGGCGTGCGCGATGCGCCGCGCGCGGTGTACTCCATGATCTGGAATATCCACAGGAACGCAATCAACACGGTGGCCAGGTGACCGTAGGGGAGGAAGCTCAGAGCCACCAGTACCGCCGCGGGCGCGAAGAAATGGATGGGACCGCGCGCCAGCGGCATGGCCGCGGCGCTGCCCAGATCGTCCCACACCGGCGCGGGACGGTCGAGCGAACGGAACTTGCGCTGCTCGGCCACCGAGTAGCGCCGCTTGATCTCCTGTGCCGCACGCGGGTGGTAGGGATAGCGGTTGAGAACGTCCTGGAAGTGGGCGCGGGCCTCGACCTGCTTGTCCAGCTGCACCGCGAGCACGCCGGCGTCGAGCAGCGCCTCGAGCGCGTTGTCGAGGTCGATCCGGTCGATGGCAGCCTGGTAGGCCTCCTCGAGGGCGGCACGCGCGGCCGCGGCTTCGTTCGCACCACCATCCGGGTCGGCGTCGTCCGTGCCGCCGATACGGGTCTCGGAAAGAAGTGCCCAGCGATCCTCGTCGGGCAGAAAGACACGCGCATTACCGGAGAGCTCGCCGGAGCGGCGCAGGGACTCGATGTCCTCCCAGCTCCATTGTTCCTCGCGGGTCGAGCCCTCACGCAGCACGTAGTAGAGTGTATCCGTTGCCATTGCAGTTCCCCCCGCGAAGGGAAAGCACAGGGCGTGCCAGACCACCACCCCACCCGGCGGGCAGCAACGCGAGAGGGCCCGCCGGTCAACCGGCGAGCCCTCGTCGAGAGTCTTATGATCTACGGTTTCGGCCTAGCTGCGGCGGCGAATGACCTCGTAGATGCCGACCATGGTGAGGCCGGCTCCAAGGAGCAGCCAGGTGGACGGCTCCGGCGCGGCCTGGATTCCGCCGCCGCCACCACCACGGCGCCGGTGGTTCTCCCAGCCGCCGTCCTTCTTGTCGCCACCCGTTTTGCCGCCCTTCTTGCCGCCCCCGTTGTTCCCCCAGCGCCCACCCGAACCGTGGTTGCCACCCCATCGCCCGCCGTGGGAGCCGCCGTTGGCGATCACCGTGCCCGGGCCGGCGACGTCACGCTTCATCGCGCTGGACGTCTTGTCGTGGTCGGGCTTGAACAGGCTCTCCATGGCATTCCCACTGACGCCGTTGTAGCCGGAGCCCTGTCCCGCGGTGAGCAGGAAGCCGCCGCTTGCCGTCGAGGGCGCGGACGTGGCGCGCAGCGCCGTGGGCGCCGATGCATCGGCGGCCTCGCGCATGGACGCGTTGAGGTCGGTCTGGATCGATGTAACGCTCAGGTAGTCGACGCGCTCAGCGGAACGCGAGCCGGCGGTCTGGCTGGACGCGGAAATCACCGAAGCAGACGACTGTGTGCCGGCAATCAGCACGATTGCAACGGCAGCAAAACAAATGCGGGCCTTCATGGTTCGGTCCTCCAGGGACAACGACGAGCGACTCTGTGAGATGGACACAACTATCCGAATGTCTCACCATGCACACCGGATGCCGCTTTCAAGGTCGGCAATAAGTTTACCATGCAAGTTAATCGATTGTCCAGATTGGAGTTACAAGGGCAACCGGGGCAAACTATACCGGACACAATGCACTATACCGTTCTCTCAAGATTCTCGGGCAGGTCCACCCATACCCGTGGGTGGGAAGGATCTTCCGTGGGTGAAACGGCGCGGGGAAGCGGCGCCCGGCCGGGCGGGAAGACCCCGCCCGGCCAGCGGCGACGCCGCTACATCTTGATGCTCTTGAGCTCGATGTTGAGGCCCTGCGCGGGGACCTCCTGCTTGACCATCCAGTGGGGGCTTGCCTTCTGCACGTACATGATCTGCTCGCCGTCGCCGCTCTTCACCCGCACCTTGAAGGTCGCGTAAGAGCCGGCCGGCACCATGACGTCTTCCTCTCCCATTACCTCGATGGACACGTTCTCGAGTCCGCCCGACTGCGCGTCGAGCACCGGGAACTTGAACGTGGCCCCGGCTTCCAGGTGAAGCGTGCTGACCAGGACGTCCACGGCGCTCTTGAGGATCATGCCCTGCACCAGCTCCACATCGATGTCCTTGGGGCCGTCCTTCCCACCCTCGGAACGGCCGGTCGCCCGGCCATCCGCGAAGGCCAGCTCCGCGGTCCGGGTCTGCGGACCGGCTGCCATGGAGAAGCTGTAGCTGCGCGGCTCGAAGTCGCCGCCGAACGTCATCTCCTCCTTCATGCTGATCATCCCGGTGATGGTGGAGGATGACGCAAAGTCGTCGCCGGTCTTCTCCAGCGAGACGTTCATGTCGCCCAGGTTCATCTCCTGGTACTTCACCGCATAGGTGGCCGTGGTGTTCTTGAGCGCCGAGGTATCGTAGTCGAAGTCGGTTCCCTGCACCGCGAGTTCATCCAGGGAGATGGCGTTGCCCTCGATGTCGTAGAGGGCGACCGATGCGATGGGCTCGACCTTGTCCTTGATCTCGGTGGCGTCACCCACCAGCACGACCGCCAGCCGGTCGGGATGGAGGTGCTTCTGCATGGCCGCCTGGGCATCGGCCGCCGTGACGGTGGCGATGTACTTGCGGTAGTTCTCCAGGTAGCTCTTGTCCAGCCCCAGCAGTTTCACCTGCCCGATCTGCGCCGCAATCTGGCTGGGGGTTTCGATGGTGGTGGGGAAGTTGCCCACCAGGTAAGACTTCGCGCTCTCGAGTTCGTCGGCGTCAACGGGTTGATCGACAATGCGGGTGATCTCCGCCAGCATCTCGGTCAGCGAGCTGTCCGTCACTTCCGTGCGCACGTTGGCGGTGGCCCGGAAGTAACCGGCGTCGAGCGGCTTGGTCCAGTTGGAGTACGCACCGTACGTCCAGCCCTTGTCCTCACGGATGTTCATGAAGAGGCGTCCGCTGGCGCCGCCGCCCAGCACGCGGTTGGCCACCGTCACCGCCGGCCAGTCCGGATCGGTGGGCTTGAGACCCAGATGCCCGATGTACACGTTGGTCTGCACCGAACCCGGCCGGTGGTAGAGCGAGATGTTCTTTGCCGTGCGCTCGGGCGGGGCGGCGTACTGCGGCTTGTCCGGCGTCCCCGCCTTCCACGAACCAAAGTACTTCTCCGCGTCCTTCTTGACCTGCTTGTCCTTTACGTCACCCACCACGAACAACAGCGCGTTGTTGGGAACGTAGTTGCGCGCGTGAAACGCCACCACGTCCTCCCGCGAGACATCCTCGACGGTGTCGGTGGTGGGGCGAATCGCGTAGGGATGCTTGCCATACACGACCCCGTGGAAGTGACGGTCGGCCATGGCATTCGGGTCCGACTTCTCGAACTCGATACCCGTGATTGCGCGCTTGCGCTCTTCGCTCAACTCGTCTTCCGGAAAGGTCGGATTGAGCACGATATCTGCCAGGTACTCGTAAGCCGTCGGCAGATACTCGCTGAGGAGCGAGATGGCGATTACGGTGTCGTCCTCATCGACGTTGACGTTGACGCTGCCGCCCACCGACTCGATCCACTCCGCCAGCGCCTTGGAATCACGCGACCTGGTGCCCTTGTTGAGCAGGGTTCCCGTGAAGCTGGCCAGCGACGACTTCCCCTCCGGGTCCAGGGTGGAACCGGCCCGGAAGGCCAGCCACAGCGACGCCACGGGCTGCTCGTGGTGCTCGACGACGACCACCTCGAGGCCGTTCTTGAGCTTCATTTCCGAATAGGCGGGGAACGACATCTTCTTCATCGGCTCGGGCGCCGGCGGCTCCTGTTTGGCGGCCAGCGCCGATGCATGGAGGCCCGCCACCATCAGGACCAGCAGCGCGCCAATCATTCGAATCGATTTCATTTTCATCTCTCCTTGGCGTTGTCCGTTGGGATCAGCTGCTCTGCGGCGGAGCCGCGACGACCATGGTCCGGTTGTCCGTGCGCAGGTACTTCTGCGCGACGCGCTGGATGTCCTCGGCGGTGACGGCCAGGTAGCGATCCAGGTCGGTGTTAATGACCGAGAGATCATTGTGGTAGAGGATGTAGTGGTGAATGTTCTCGGCCTTGCTCATCACCGTCTGGCGGCCCTCGATGAAGGTCGACTTGAACTGCGTCTTCACCTTCTCGAGTTCCGCGGGCGTGATGCCGTCCTTCTGGAGTCTCGCGATCTCCTCGTCCATGAGCATCTCGCAGGTGGAGATGTCGACACCCGCGTTCGACGCGGTGATCAGCCGGAACTGGCTGGGCCCGAGCCGGCCGTCTACGAATCCGAACACCGCGAACGCGGCCTCCTCGTCCTTCACCATGCGCTCGTGCAGGCGGCTGGACTCGCCGTCGCACAGCAGGCTGTTGAGCAGCTGCAGCGCCGCCGAATCGGGATGGTCGTGCGGAGGTACCAGGTAGGTGGTGAACAACGCGGGCACGTTGGCCTTGGGCGCATCCACCGTCTTGCGGCGCTCACCCTTGTTGAAGGGCTCGTTCCACTTCGGGAAGGTGGCGGCCTGTCCGGCCGGGATGTCACCGAAGTACTCCTTCGCCATCTCCAGCGTCTTCTTGGGGTCGATGTCCCCCACCACGACCAGCACGGCGTTGGCCGGGCAGTAGTAGCGGTTGAAGAACGCCTGCACGTCGCTCACCTGCGCAGCGTTTAGGTCGTCCATGCTGCCGATGACGGTGTGGTCGTAGGGCCAGCCGTCGTAGCCGAGCGTGTCCGACACCAGGAAGGCCTCGCCGTAGGGCTGGTTGTCGATGCCCTGGCGGCGCTCCTCCTTGACGGTCTCGCGCTGGTTCTCGAAGTTGTCCTCGGTGATCGCGAGCGAGCGCATGCGATCCGCCTCGAGCCACAGGCCGAGATTCAGGCGATTGGACGGGAGCGTTTCGTAGTAGTTGGTGCGGTCCTCGGTGGTGGAACCGTTCATCGAGCCGCCGGCGTCCGCAACCAGCTTCATGTGGTCACCCTTGCCGACGTTCTCCGACCCCTGGAACATCATGTGTTCGAACAGGTGGGCGAAACCGCTGCGGCTCTTCTCCTCGTTGGCGCTGCCAACGTGGTACCACACATTCACCGCGACCACGGGCACCGAGTGATCCTCGGAGAGGATCACGCGCAACCCGTTGTCCAGGACGTGCTCTTCGTATTCGATCTGGCCGGCCGGCGTGTCTTTCTTGCCGTATCCGGCGGTGGAAAACGCCGCGACGAGCGCGACGACTGCGAATGACCATGCGAGGCGCTTCATGCCGTCGTTACCTCCACAGTGCTGTTCATTGGTACATTTCCATTTCCGCGCCCGCTGGGGCACGGTGGGGTCGGTGAGTGGATGGGCCTGTCACCCGGTATACCCGAAAACGCCCCCCGCGTCAACCAGCCGGGGGGCGCGCCCGGAATCGTGTGAGTGACTCGATGCCGAGACCATACGGCGCAACGGGGGGGAAGGTTGCGGTGGGAGCGGGCGGAGGCGGGCGAAATCAGGCCGCAGGGGGCTCGGGAAGCACCCGGATGCGAACATCGACCACCCGGCAGCTGGCGCGCGAGCGGGTCACGATGACCGGATTCATGTCCAGTTCGGCAATCCCGTTCAACTCGTCGACCAGCTGGGCGAGGCGCAGCACCATTTCCTCGACGAACTCGATGTCCACCCGGGCCTCGCCGCGCACGCCCTCCAGCAACGGGAAGGAACGAATGCCGCGGATCATCTCGCGGGCATCGATATCGGTCACCGGCAGCACCCGGAAGGCCACGTCGCGCAGAATCTCCACGTAGCGCCCCCCCATTCCGAACATGAGCAGGGGCCCGAACTTGGGATCCTCGGCCACACCAAAGATGAGTTCCTTGCTGGACGCATCGCCCCGCACCATCTCCTGGATGAGGAAGCCGGTGGCACCGTCCCAAACCCCCGCGCGCTTGAGTGACGCCTCCATGGCTTGCCGTGCCTCGCGCAAGCCCGGTTCGTTCTCGATACCAACGATCACGCCGCCGACATCTGACTTGTGGACGATGACCGGGCTGACCACCTTCAGCACCACCGGGTAGGTGAGACCGGCCGCCGCGGTGACCGCGTCACCGTCCACCACGACCTCCACCTGGTGGGCCACCGGGAATCCGTACGCTTCCAGCACGGCCTGGGCGTCGCACGGGGCCAGGTAGCCGCCGCCGGCCCGCCGCTTTGCGTCCACGATTGCCGCCGCGCGGTCGTGGTCGACCTCGAAGCGGCGCTCCTTGCCCACCGGTCGCGCGCGCCACAGGCGGTAGCGGTTCATGTGCTCGGCCACCAGCACGGCGTCCTCGGGGAAACGGTAAATGGGCACGGCATCGGGCACGGCGCGGGGGATGCGTTCGTAGTAACTCTCCTCGGCCATCAGCACCGAGTACACCGGCTTGCCGTGGCGGCGCGCCACCGCGGTGATGCGCCGGATCACCTCCAGCGGCTCGATCATGAGCGGCGGCACAAAGATGGGAATGGCGATGTCGACATTCTCGTCCGCCAGCGCCAGTTCGAGCACCTTCTCGTATTCCTCGGGACCGGCGGCGGCGATCATGTCGATCGGGTTCTGCACGCTGGCCTCGGGCGCGAGCACCTTGCGCATGGCGGCGCGTGTTGCGTCCGTGATGGTTGCGATCTGCAGCCCGTGGCCGTCGGCGGCGTCGGCGGCCATGATGCCCGGCCCGCCGGCGTTGGTCACGATACACAGGCGGTTGCCGGTGGGCATGGGGGTGCCCACGAAGCCGGCGACGACATGGATCATCTCCTCGATGCTGGACACGCGGTTCACACCGCACTGCTGCAGCAGGGCCTCCGATGCCGCCTCCATGCCGGCCAGCGAGCCGGTGTGCGACGAAGCCGCGCGCGCGCCCGCATCCGAGGTTCCCGACTTCACCACCACGATCGGCTTCTCGCGAGAGATACGCTTGGAGAGCTCGGTGAAGCGGCGCGGGTCGCCGAACGATTCCAGGTACATCGCGATGAGACTGGTGTGGGGATCCTTCTCCCAGTACTCCAGCAGATCCATCGCGCTGACATCCGCCTTGTTCCCCACGCTGGCGAAGTACGAAAAGCCCAGGCCGAGCTTCTGCACCGCCAGCAGAATGGCCACACCCAGCGCACCGCTCTGGGTCATGAAGGCCACGCTGCCCGATGGCGGCACGCCGGGCGAAAAGGTGGCGTTCATACGCACGTCCGGCGTGGCGTCGATGACACCCATGCAGTTGGGGCCGATCATGCGCATGTCATACTTCTTCGCGAGCCTGATGATTGCCTCTTCGCGCGCAGCGCCTTCTTCACCGGTCTCCCGAAATCCTGCGGTGATCACCACCAGCCCCTTTACGCCCTTGCGCCCACAGTCGTCGACGGCGCTGTAAACGTGCGCGGCGGGCACCACGATGATCGCCAGGTCAACCGGGTCGGGGATGCTGAGTACGGTGGGGTACGCCTTGGTACTGTGGATATACTCGTAGCGCGGATTCACCGGAAAGATCTTCCCGTTGAACTCGTAGGCGAAGAGGTTGTTGAGAATCTCGCGCCCGATGCTGCCCACGCGCGGCGTGGCGCCGATGACGGCGATGGACCTGGGCTTGAATATGGCGTCGAGCGAGTTCATGGGCGGTAGAACCGGTTGGCCTGCTGGTGACGGTGGTCCTCGAGGGTGGCGACCTCGTCGTTGAGGTACTCGATCACGGCCGCGTAGCCCATGCTCAGGGGGTCGTGGCGCATGTAGCCATGCACGACGCCCAGCACCTTGAACCCGCGTTTCAACTGGAAGGAGAGGGTTGCATCGGAGAGCTCACCGTCGACGACGCGCCTCACGTACTCCTCCACCGCCATCTCCTGGTGGTAGCGGTGGTAGCCCTGCAGGCGCGCACCGGCGCGAATGCGCAGCAGGCGTCGATCGCGCAGCAGCTTCTCCCGCGCCTGGTAGATGAGCTTGCCCACCCCCTGCCCCTGGCAGTCCGGGTCCACCATCACGTCGGCGGCGTACAGGGTGCGTCCGTTTTCGGGGTCGTGATTGGTGAACATCCCGTGGTCGGTGAAATCGCGCCACGTGTCGGTGGGTTCATAGTCGTCCCAGAACACAATCAAACTGGCCGCGTATCCCACGATGCGCCCGTCCGCGTCGCGCTGCGCCACGAACTGCCCCTCGGCGAAGACACGCAGGTGCGAGAACAACTGCGTGTCGTCCCATGGCGGCGCGTCCGGATAGATCTTGAGCGATAACCGCTGCACCGCGGCGAAATCCGCGGGTTGCAGACCCCGAACCGTAAACATGTCACCCTCCTACGTCACCTTCACCACTTCGACAACTTTCTTCACCTCGGCCGACGCCACGCTGTCGCGCAGCGGCAACACGGTTCCGCTCTCGCGCGATTCCATCAGGATGCGCAGGTTGAGCTCGCCGATCACCATCGTCTCCTGGTTGGGGAGCCCCTCGGCCAGGATGCCGTCGCGCGAGAACGGGAAGTCGCTGGGCGTGAGAATGGAAGCCTGGCCATAGTTGAGCGACACCGCGGGCACCATGGGCAGCGACCCCACCGTCGAAGAGTGCACCACGTACATCTGGTTTTCGATGGCCCGCGCCTGCGCGCAGTAGCGCACGCGCAGGAACCCCTGGCGGTCGTCCGTGCAGCTGGGCACGATGAGCACCGATACGCCCTCCCGCGCCGCAACGCGGGCCAGCTCGGGAAACTCCACGTCGTAGCACACGTTCAACGCGACACGGCCGAAGTTGGTTTCGATGATGCGCAATTCGTTCAGCGGCTCCACGAACCACTCTTCCTTTTCGAAGCGCGTCATGTGGATCTTGCACTGCGAGGTATGACCACCGCTGGGCCCGAAGAAGAATCCCTCGTTGTGAATCACCCCATCCTCGGTGCCATTGGAGGGAATGGTGCCCGCCGCGATATAGACGCGGTGCTTGCGCGCCAGCCCCGACATGAGTTCCACGAAACGCTCGCGCTGCAGCGCAAGGGAACGGACCAGCTCGTGGATGGGGCGACGGATGTCCTCCAGGGTCAGCAGCTGCAGCGTGAAGTACTCTGGAAACACCAGCAGGTGGCACTTGTAGTCCGCCGCGGTTTCCACCAGCCCCGCGACCTGGTTGCGAAACTGGTCGAAGGAGGAGATGGGGCGGATGAAGTACTGCAGCGTTGCGACGCGGATGCGGTCCAATTCCTTCTCCATTTCCTCTTCCTTTTCCTTCCGCCCGTCGCTCAGGGCGTGCGCCGGTTGGCAAGTTCGCCGCGCCGCACCTGGTCAACCAGGTCCGTCACGCGCACATGGATGTCGTCGCGGACGCGACGGAACACGGTGAGCGACTTCCCCACCGGGTCCTGCACCTTCCAGTCGATCGCCACCCCGCCGAACCCCCGCGGCACCATCCTGCGCGCGGGCAGCGGCGCCATGGAGACAACGATGTCCATGTCCGCCACCGGCACCGCGTCCAGCCCCCCCGAGCGCTGCGCGGAAATGTCGATCTTCAGTTCGCGCATGATCTCGATGGCGTCTTCGCTCACGAAACCGGTTGGATTGGTGCCGGCGCTGTAAATCTCGAGCACGTCTCCGCCCAGCGTGCGGGCGAAGCCCTCCGCCATGGGCGATCGGCACATGTTGCCGATGCAGACAAAGAGGATGCGGGTCTTGCGAACTGGGATCATCTCGGTTGCGAAACTACCCCCAACCTATCACGACTTGACGCCGCGATACAACGACGCGATGCCGCCGGAGAGCCGGCGCGATTCCACCCGGCGCAGGCCCGCGGTGGCCAGCAGTTCACGGACCTCGTCGGCGGGCATGAACTGGCGGATGGACGCCGACAGGTAACCGTAGGCCTCGCGCGATCCCGAGATGGCCCGGCCGGCGATCGGGAGCACCGCGCCCAGGTAGACGCGGTAGGCCAGCAGTGCCGCGCCCTGCGGGGGCAGGAACTCCAGCACCACCATCCGCCCCCCCGGTTTGAGCACGCGCGCCATTTCGCGTACGCCCGCGTCGTAGTCGGGCAGGTTGCGCAGCCCGAAGGCGATGGACACCACGTCCACCGAGGCGTCGGCGAGCGGGAGGGCAAGTGCGTCTCCCATAACGAGATGAATCCGCGGTTGCGGCGCCGCCGCCAGCTTCTCGTGACCCACCGCCAGCATGCCGTCGGAGGGATCCAGCCCGACGACGGCGGCAACGCGGGTGCGCTGGGCGAACGCGATGGCGACGTCGCCGGTGCCGGTGGCGACGTCGAGCACGCGCTCGCCGACGTGGGCACGGGCATACGCCACCAGCGCGCGCCGCCAGCTACGATCGACGTTGAAGCTCAGGACATGGTTGAGCAGATCGTAACGGCGTGCGATGGCGGTGAACATGCGCGGCGTGCGCGACTTGTCGGACACCAGCGCGTCCACGTCGTTGGGCATGCCGGCACTCACTCGGCCACCAGCCGGTAGATCCGGGTGGGTTCGTTGGAGGGATCGTGGGCGCAGATGTACACCTCGCCCGCTTCGTCACAACCGAGCGACGAGATGAGCACGTTCGTGTCCACCAGGAGCCGGTTCTCCGCCGCGCCGTCGTCTCCAACGCGCAGCGCCCAGACGCGGCCGCTGCCGTAGTCCGCGTACACGTACCAGCCTCTCAGATCCGGGAGCGCGCTTCCCCGGTACACGTATCCGCCCGTCACGCTGATGCCCTGGTCGCGCCCGTAGGCCCACGCCGGATCCCGCAGGTCGCGGGCTTGACCGCAGTCCGGCGAGCGCTGGTCGGCCGGTTCGTAGTCGTGAAACCCCTCGCGGCAGTCCCAGCCGTAGTTCTTCCCGGACTCGATGATGTTGATTTCCTCCCACGTCACCTGTCCGACATCGCCCGCCCACAGCCGTCCCGTCTCGCGGTCGAAGGAGAGGCGCCACGGATTGCGCAGCCCGTACGCAAAGATCTCCTCCTTGTGGCCGTCGCGGTTGCCGCGAAACGGGTTGTCGGCCGGGATGGTGTAGGGATGCCGCGACACGTCGAGCCGCAGGATCTTGCCCAGCAACGAGGAGAGATCCTGCGCGCTGCCGCGCGGGTCGCCCCCCGAGCCGCCATCACCCATGGCGATGTAGAGCATGCCGTCGGGACCGAACGCCACCTGCCCCCCGTTGTGGTTGGACCATGGCTGCGCAATTTCGATGACGGCGAGCTCGCTGGCCACGTCGGCGGCATTGGGATAGGGGCCGACGGTCAAACGGCTCACGCGCGTGATGCGCCGCAGCATCTTCGAGGCGGTGTAGTCCACATAGAAGGTCTTCGAGCGGGCAAAGTCGCCCGGGAACGCCAGTCCCAGCAGGCCCATCTCGTTGCCGTCGCGGTTGACCCGCTCGCGCAGATCGAGGAACACATTGCTGACCGCCACGCCGGGGTCGTTGTCGAAGACGCGGATCACGCCGTCCTGCTCGACGACGAAGAGGCGGTTGCTGCCGTCGCGCGGCGACTGCAGGTCCACCGGACGGCGGAATTCCAGCGACGGAAACGCGTCCTCGATGGCGTACGCCGGCGCATCCTGCGCCGGCGAAGCCACCGGTACCACGCACCCTGTCAGCGCCGCGACCGCAACGCCGCGCACGAGCCTCAAGGCTGCACTTCCGTCTGTGTGATGCGAAATAGCCCCGTGGGATTTCCGGAGGAGGAGTAGCCGGCGACGAACAACTCGCCATCCTCCGCCACACCCAGCGTGGAGATGAAGCTGGTCGTGTCCTTGAGCACCTCTGTCTCGGCCGGCACCGTGTTCTTCAACGCGAACAGCGTACCGCCGATGTAGTCGGCGTATACGTAGCGGCCGGTCAGCGAGGTCAGCGTGGGGCCCCGGTACACGTAGCCGCCCGAAATCGACTGGCCGTCGCTGCGCGGATACTCGTAGACGGGGTCGATCAGCCCGCTGGCGGTGGCACACGCGGCCGACGGACCCCCGGGAGGCCCGGTGTACGCGTGCATGCCCTCGCGGCAGTCCCAGCCGTAGTTGCCGCCGTTGGTAATGATGTCGATTTCCTCGTACGACGCCTGCCCCACGTCGCCCGCCCATATTTTTCCGCCCACGGCATCGTACGAAATACGCCACGGGTTGCGCAGCCCGTACGCAAAGATCTCCGGGCGTTCCCCACCACCCGAACCCACGAACGGGTTGTCGGCGGGAATGCCGTGGTAGGGCGGCGCATTGACGTTCTGATCCACGTCGACACGCAGGATGCTGCCGAGCAACGTGGTCGGGTCCTGCGCATTGCTCAGCGGGTCTCCACCGCTGCCACCGTCGCCCACCCCCAGGCACAGGTAGCCGTTGCCATCGAAACACATCCCGCCACCGTTGTGGTTGGCGTAGGGTTGCGCGAAGTCGAGCATCAGCCGCTCGCTGGCCGGATCCGCGGCGTCGGGATCTCCACTCACCTGGAAGCGGCACAGGCGCGCGCGCAGGGCGTTGGTCGGTCCCGTGGTGTAGTACACGTAGAAGTAGCCGTTGGACGCGTAGTCCGGGTGGAACGCGAGCCCCAGCAGACCCAGTTCGCTCTGCGAGGTGTAGGTCACCGACGCGCTGATATCGAGGAAGACAGACGACGTCGATACCGTGTCCACGTTGGCAAACACCCGGATGACGCCGGTCTGCTCGACGACGAACAGGCGGTCCGTGCCGTCGCCCGCGTTGCGGATATCCACCGGACGGGCGAACGTCAGGCTGGGGAACGCCGGCACCAGGTCGTAGGTGTAGTCGGCGCCGGGCGGCGGTTGCGGTGGACCCGGCTGGGCCGGGTCGTCCTCGCACGCAAGCACCGCGAGGCTCAGAATTGCAAGCATCCACACCGCGCTATGCCGGGTCTTCATGGCGCTCCTCCTTCTTCCAGTGGTCGAGCAGGTCATCCAGAAACGCGTGCGCGGCTGCAAAACGCTGCGGCGCCGAGAGCATTTCCTCCAGGGATTGCACGTAAGGCCCGCTTCCCGCATCCGCGCCGCAGTGCGCGCCCAGCGCCGCGACACCCTCCGCGTCCATCTCCAGGTGGAACTGGAGCCCCAGCACCGAATCGCCCCACGCGAAGGCCTGCTGTTCGCAGGCCGCACTGCGCGCCAGCTGCACCGCGCCCGCGGGCAGTTCAAAGGTGTCACCGTGCCAGTGGAAGGGAACGAACTCCGCGCGCAACGGGAAACGCGCGTGTGCGCGTCCCGCCGCGGTGGCCTCCACCCGAAACCAGCCGATCTCGTGGAAGCGGTTGCGATACACACGCGCGCCCAGCACGTCGGCGATGAGCTGGGCGCCCAGGCACACGCCGAGCACGGGCTTGTCGTCGCGAATCACAGCCTCGATCAGGCGCTTCTCCTCCACCAGCCACGGGAATCGCTCCACCTCGTGAACACCCATGGGGCCACCCATGACCACGAGGGCTTCGATCTCCCCGCTGGCGGGAAGCGGCTCGCCGGCGAAGACGCGCGTGGGCAACGTTTCGAGGCCGCGGTCGTGTGCCCAGACGGCGATGCGCGCGGGTGTTTCGAAGGGTACGTGCTGGATGCAGTGGATTCGTTTCACTTCGACTGCTCGTTGAGCGTCCAGTCATAGTCGAAATACTTCAGGAGAAAATCGCCCGCCTCGAGGTACGCGCGGGCATCGGCAGGCACGTGCGGGCCCGCCGCGTTGACCACCGCCGTGCGCCTGGCCACCAGCTGTCCGTGTTCCTTCACGACGCCCGGGGCGAAGTCATCCGCGAACCACTCCAGAATCTGGGACGCGTACACCTCGTTCTTCTCGCGGTCGATCTGCAGGTTTCTCAGGTCCGAAAAGAAACGGCGCGACTGGTCGTCGAGCTGCGCGTCCAGTTCAGCGCCACTGAAGGGCTCGCGGCGCAGCGGTGGACACGACATGGCCGCGCAAACCAGCGCCATGTGGATGCGCGGCTCATGAAACTCCTTGCGGATCACGTTGTGTTCGATGTCATCCAGCGATCGCTCCTGCCCCATCACCCGGTAGCGGGGCCGCGACCATGGATTGGGAATCTGCTGGATGCTGCGCGCGGGGTACTTCTCCCGGCCCGCGAGCGACTGAATGGGATAGTGATCCACGATCAGCCGCAGGGTCAGCGCGTTGTAGGCGTTGATCCAGAAGGCCAGCCGCTCGGGCTCGGCCCAGCTCTCGTACAGCGCCGGGTCCAGATCGGCGATGGTCCCGGCGAATTCGTCGAGGCCGGCGCGGTCGGCCTTGAGCCCGGCATAGTCCACCAGGCCATGTTCGTCCACGTGGGTCCGCAGAACGGCGGCGTATGGCTGGTACAGGTCGGCCCGCGCGGCGGCGGGCGCCAGCAGACTCAGCATCGCCGCCAGAAGTATCGGCTTCATCTCGCGTTCTTCCTCCGGGTTCGTCGATACGCTGGATAATACACCAATATGGTCCCGATGATCTTCACGCCAGCCCGAATCGTTCCGCTTACCGTCCCCGATATCTTGGAGCGGCCCACGCGCCGCCGGTATCGCACCGGGACCTCGCGGATGCGCAGCCCCGCGATCAGCGCCCGGGCCTGCATTTCCACGTTCCAGCCGAAGGTGCGATCGCGCATGCCGAGTGCGAGCAGCGCGTCGCGGCGAATGGCGCGAAACGGCCCCATGTCGGTGAAGGTCACGCCGTACAGCAGGCGCATGAGCCTGCACGCAAGCCAGTTGCCCCAGCGCTGGTTCCACGGCAGAGCGCCCGGTTCGGCGCCACCCAGCACCCGCGAGCCGATGACGAAGTCCGCCTCGCCGGACTCGATGGGCGCGAGCAGCAGCGGCAGGTCGGCGGGATAATCCGAGCGGTCCGCGTCCAGCACCACGATCACGCCGATGGTTTCGTCCACGCGCGCAATGCCCGCCAGGCAGGCCGCGCCGTACCCCGGCTCGGGCTCGCTCACCACGCTGGCGCCGTGCGCGCGCGCCACTTCCGCGGTGCCGTCGCTGCTGCCGTTGTCCACCACGATCACCTGGGCGACCATGTCGCCCGGGATCTGATCCAGCACGAGCCCCACCGAAGCGGCTTCATTGCGCGCGGGCATGACGATGGCGACGCGGGTGCGCTCAGCCATGGGCGGGTCTCCGGCGCAAGCCCTCCACCAGCAGCAACCCATAGAAAGGCACGTATTCCAGCGCGAGCCATCTGGTGGGGAGCACCCACGCACCCGACGCGTCGTACTCGCCCCACACTCGGTATGACATCATCACCAGCGCCGTGAACGCGATCCACGCGCGATTGGGGTACAGGCACAGAAACGGCACCATCCATGTCACGTACCAGGGATACACCGTGGGCGCGAGGAGCAGCCAGCACCCCACCACCAGGTAGGTGTAGCGCGCCACATCCCTCTCGCGAAACGCGGCCGCCAGCGCGAACGCCGCTCCCGCCCCGGCGAGCAGGCGCCGGCTCAACAACGGATCACCCAGCCAGCCCGCCAGCGACATGAAAGGCGGCCCGTTGAACCACCAGGTTCCGCTGTACACGCGCAGGCTCTCGACCAGGCGCGGGCCCGCGTCGAAGAACGGCGCGTAGCCGGCGACGGCGATCACCGTGACGATGACGATGCCGCGCCAGTGACGCCGCGCAACCAGGAATGGGAGCAGTATCACCGTGATGTACTTGGCCAGGAACGACGCGCCCAGCGCCGCGAATCCCGCGTTGGGACGCCGCGCCAGCAGCGTGATGCCAAGGACCAGGAAGAACACACCCACCGCGTCCATGTGCCCGGAGTGGGCCGTTTCCAGGATGACGAGTGGACTCCACGCATACACCAGCGCGTGTGTGGGTGGCCGGCCGCGCGCACGCAGCAGGAACACCAGAGCCACCAGCGTGGCCAGATCGAACAACACCAGGACTGCCTTCAGCGTGATAACGCCCGGGTGCAGCCACGCCGCCAGTGCAAACACACCCTGCGCCAGCGGCGGGTAAATGGTGGCCAGATCGCGATGGTTGATCAGCGGGTAATCGTCGTCACGCAACGGTGCCAGCGAGGTGTCGGCCGGGGGCGTGGCGAAAGGATTGGCGCCGCTGAGTACCACGCGCCCCTCCCACGCATAGCGGTAGATGTCGGTGGAGAGATCGGGCTTCGCGGGTATCAGCATTACGCGCGCGATCACCGCCACCACCAGCATCACCACCGGCAGGAAGCGGCCGGGCCGGCGCGCGGTGAACGCCACCCGCAGTGCGACCAGGTAGGCGGCGAAGGCCGCGCCGTACAGGCCCAGCAGGAGCGGGAAGCGCCGGTGGAGTTCGTGGGTCCCGGCGATACCACCGAACGCGGCCACGAGCACCGCACCCGCCAGCAGCAGAACCAGCCGGTCGCGCTTCATCCCATCACTGGCGGCCGTGGGCGACGGAGAGGCCGAAGACGTAGGCATACCCCGCAACGAAGAGTCCCATGTAGGGGAGCGCCGCCCACTCCTGCAGCGCCGCAACGAAGACGAAGCCGGCGATGGCATAGGCGGCAAACAGGAACTCGAAGAAGAACGACGGCTTGCGCGCCGAACGGTAGAGCTTGCCCTTCCAGCGGTCGCGCATGGACTCGATGCGATACTTGGCGGTGCGCACGAACGGCGTGCGGTACCCCACCAGTGCCTCCACCACCGCCCACGCATTGTTGATACACATGCCGATGCCGATGGCGAGGATGAAGGGGATGTCGCGCGCGCGCAGCTTCCAGTCCGCGTGCAACTCGCGCAGCGCCACCAGATAGAAGATGAAGATCGAAGCGGTGGTCATCCCAAACACCGCCGCCTCCAGCACGAATGCACCCCGCGACATCGCCTCGGCGCGAGCGATGACCGCGAACGGCATCAGCAGCGATACCAGCACCAGCAGCAGGTAGCTGAGGTTGGCACTCAAATGGAAGGTGGCCTCGAGCTTCACCTTGAGGGGCGCGCCACTGCGCCAGATGCGCGGCAACAGCTTTCTCCCTACCTGGATGGAGCCCTTGGTCCAGCGGTGTTGCTGGTTCTTCAGGCCGTAGATGTCCACGGGCAGCTCGCTGGGGCATTCCACGTCGGGCAGAAACACGAAGCGCCAGCCACGCAACTGCGTGCGGTAGGAGAGGTCCAGATCCTCGGTGAGCGTGTCACCCTGCCAGCCGCCGGCATCGAGAATGGCGGCGCGCCGGAACACGCCGCCGGTGCCGTTGAAATTGAAATAGCGTCCCGAGCAACTGCGCGCGGTGTGCTCGAGCATGAAATGCCCGTCCAGCAGCATGGCCTGCACGCGTGTCAGCAAGGAGTAATCGCGGTTGAGATATCCCCAGCGCGTCTGCACCATGCCCACGCCGGCGTCCTGAAAGTGCGGCACCGTCTTCTCCAGAAAATCCGGCGGCGGCACGAAGTCGGCGTCGAACACGGCCACCAGATCGTCCGGCGTAGCCGCCAATCCGGCCTTGAGTGCGCCGGCCTTGAAGCCCTCACGATCGGCGCGACAGAGATACTCGACGTTCATTCCCTGCGCGCGCAGTTCATCCGCGGTCTCGCGGGCCACGCGGCGGGTCTCGTCGGTGGAGTCGTCGAGTACCTGGATGCGCAGCAGGTCGCGCGGATAGCGGATGGCGGCCGCCGCGCGAATCACACGCCGGGCCACGTACAACTCGTTGAAAATGGGCAACTGGACCGTCACCGACGGCAGCGTGCGGGAATCCTGCGCGGGCGGGTGGTTCACACGCCGGGCCTGCTTGTAGTGGCGGTGGTACAGGTACAGGATGACGTAACGATGCAGCCCGTAAACGGATAGTACCGCGAGGCTCGCGAAGTACAGATGGACCAGAACCGACTGCCAGTCAGGCATACGTGCAATATACGAAGCAGGTGTGTGTGCCGGACGCAACTTCTCGCGCCCGGCGGGTGAATCGGGGCGGTTCGCCAGGCGAACCGCCCCGGTCTCCGGCACTCATCCCCGCGGCGTCAGACCGACGGCTTGAGCCCCATGGTCTTGAACAGGAACGAGTAGATGTCTGCGGCTTCCTCGATCTGTTTCGACGTGGGTTTGCCCGCGCCGTGCCCCGCCTTGGTATCCACCCTGAGCAGGATCGGGTTCTCCCCCGCGTCCCTGGCCTGCATGGTCGCCGTGAACTTCTTGGCGTGCGAGGGCACCACGCGGTCGTCGGTGTCGGCACTGGTGATCAGGATGGGAGGGCTCTTGAACCCGTCGGGAACGTTGTGCAGCGGCGAATACGCGTACAGGAACTTGAAGTCCTCCGCGTTGGCCTCCGCGTTGCCGTAGTCGGACACCCAGTAGCGCCCCACGGTGAACATGTGGTAGCGCAGCATGTCGATCACCGGCACCTGGCACACCACCGCGCCCCACAGGTCGGGGCGTTGCAGGGTGCACGCGGCGGTGAGGAGCCCGCCGTTGCTGCCGCCGTTGATGGCGAGGTACTTGGTCTGGGTGTACTTCTCCTTGATCAGGTACTCACCGGCGGCGATGAAGTCGTCGAAGACGTTCTGCTTGTTGCCCAGCACGCCCCCCTGGTGCCATTCCTCGCCGTATTCGTTGCCGCCACGCAGGTTGGCCACGGCGTAGATGCCGCCGTTCTCCAGCCACACCAGCCGCGAAATCGAGAAGGTGGGCGTGAGGCTGATGTTGAAACCGCCGTAGCCGTACAGCAGCGTCGGATTGTTGCCGTCCTGTTTCATCCCTTTCTTGTAGGTGATGAACATGGGGATGCGGGTTCCGTCCTTGGAATTGTAGAAGACCTGTCTGGTTTCGTACCGGGTCCCGTCGAAATCGATGTCCGGCTTCTGGAAGACCGCCACCTGGTCGCTGGTGAAGTCGTAGCGGAACGACGTGGTCGGGTAGGTATAGGACGTGAACGAGAAGAACATCTCCGTGTGCTCGCGCTCACCGGACACGCCATCCACACTGCCGAGGGTGGGCAGATCGATCTCGCGCCGGAACGTGCCGTCGCGGTCGAAGATCATCAGCTTGTTCCTGGCATCCTGCATATAATTGAGGACCAGCTGGTTGTTGACCATCGAGACGCCGTCGATGACCTCCGGCTTCTGGGCGATGATTTCCTTCCAGTTCTCTCGCCCGGGCTTGTCCAGGTCGATGGCGATCACGCGTCCGCGCGGCGCCTCGTAGTCCGTGTGGAAGTACATCACCGAACCCACGTTCTCAATGGGGTTGAACATGCCCGTCTTGAGACCGACGATGGTGGTGAAGTCGCCATCGCTGTCCGCCTTGCGCACCATCACGCCGTTCTGGGGATCGGTGCCGTGGTAAACCACGATCACCAGGTACGCGCCGTCCTCGGTGATGCCGGGGTAGAACCCGTACTCCTTGTTCTGCTTGTCCTCCAGCACCAGCTTGTCCTCGGACTGCGGGGTACCCAGCTTGTGCCAGTAGACCCGGGCGTAGTTGGAGCGGTCCTCGTCGGGCACCTCGCCCTCGGCCGGAAAGCGGTTGTACCAGAAACCGCTGTTGTCCTTCTTCCACGCCACACCGGAGAAACGGCACCACTGCAGGACGTCGTCGTAGTCCTTGCCGGTGTCGACGTCACGGACGTGGATCTTCTGCCAGTCGCTGCCACTGGCCGAGGTGGCGTAGGCCAGCAGCTTGCCGTTCTGGGTGTAGTGCGTGCCGCTGAGCGCGATGGTCCCGTCCGCGCTGAGCGCGTTGGGATCCAGCACCACGGTTGCCTCGCCGTCGAGCGACTTCTGCATGTACAGCACCGACTGGTTCTGCAACCCGTCGTTCTTGGTGAAGAAGTAGCGGTCGCCCTGCTTGTTGGGCAGCGAGTACTTGGGGTAGTTCCACAGCTTGGTGAGGCGCAGCTCGATGGCCTCGCGCTTGTCGAACGAGTCGATGTACGCGCGCGTGAGTTCGTTCTCCCTGGCCACCCACGCCTGCGTCTCCGGGGAGTCCGGGTCTTCTAGCCAGCGATAGGGATCCGCGACCTGGGTGCCGTGGTAGTCATCCACCACGTCCTGTTTCATGGCCTCGGGGTAGGTGTAGTTCTTCTTGGCAAATGCCATGTGATTGTCCACCGTTGTGAAAGTTCCCACCAACGTGACGGTGAGAGCCGTGGCTGCCAGCACCATGACGGCGGTGCCGATTCGAGTTCGCATGGTGACCTCCCGATTGGAGAGAATGAGTTGGCGCGCAGGACGTCGTCCGGCGCCATCGCGGGCAGTATACACCAAGGTGCCGGTCGATTCGACATCCTTGACAGGCCCGCGGCGCGGGCGTATCGTCGCGGTTGAACCGGGGTGCTCGTCCGCGACGGTCGCGATGGGCTGAGAACACACCCGACGCACCTGATCCGGGTAATGCCGGCGAAGGGAGACTTTCGACGTGGGTCCGCTGACGTCCCGTTTCCGGGTGCGAGATCGGCGGCCTTTTTCTTTTTCCCATGAGTGATTCCAACCACACACCCAGCGTGATCGTCGTCGGCGGCGGCGTCATCGGCCTGGCCGTTGCGTGGCGCCTGGCGCGCGGGGGCGCCACGGTCACCGTCATCGAGCGCGGTCGCGCGGGACGCGCGGCGAGCTGGGTGGCGGCAGGAATGCTGGCGCCCATTTCCGAGGCCGCGTTCGACGACCACACCTACGTTGCCTTCGCGCGCGCCAGCATGGCGCGCTTCCCAGGCTTTCTGAAGGAACTCGACGCCGATTCCGGCATCACGGTGGGACTGGACACGCAGGGCACGCTGGTGGTGGCACGCGACCGCGACGACGCCGAGTTCATCCACCGCGCGTTCGAATACCGGCGTTCCATTGGACTGCCGGTCGAGTGGTTGACGGGGAGTGCCGCGCGCGAGCGCGAGCCGGCGCTCTCGCCGCGCGTGGCGGGCGCCATGGCGATTCCCGACGACCACCAGATCGACACCCGCGCGCTGATGCGCGCACTGGTGCGCGCATGTGAAGCAACGGGCGTAACGGTTCGCGAACAAACGGAAGTGACACGCATCGTCATCGAGAACGACCGCGTGACCGGCGTCGAGACCAACGCCGGCCACGTGTACGCCGACACGGTTGTGTTGGCCGCCGGCGCGTGGTCGGGAACCATCCCCGGCATCCCCGAGCACGACATTCCACCCGTGCGACCGGTGAAGGGCCAACTGGTGCGCCTGCGCACCGATGTATCCTTCCGGCTCAGACACGTGATTCGCGCGCCGCGCGCGTACCTGCTCCCCAAGCACGACGGCAGCGTGGTGGTGGGCGCCACCCAGGAGGAGATGGGCTTCGACCTGACCCCCACCGCGGGCGGCGTGAGCGACATCCTGCGCCACGCGTGGGAGCTGGTGCCCGGCATCCACGAGCTCCCCTTCGAGGCGGTGGAGGTGGGGCTGCGCCCGGGATCGCGCGACAACCACCCGGTCATCGGCGCCACCGGCGTGCGCGGGCTGGTCATGGCCACCGGGCACTTCCGGCACGGCATCCTACTCGCGCCTGCCACCGCCGACGCGGTGGCGGCGGGCGTGCTGCACGGGCGCTACACCGGCGCGGAAGCGTTCAGCCCCGCGCGCTTTGTCGCGGGGCAAGAGGACTAGAAGCAATGCGCATCAAGCTCAACGGAACCGACACAGACGTGCAACCAGGCACCGCACTCGTGGCGCTCCTGGAACGTTTCGACATCAAACCAGACACCGACGGCATCGCCGTGGCGGTGAACGAAACCGTCGTGCCACGCCGTGCATGGCAGACACACACACTCGAGAACGGCGACGTGGTGGAGATCATCCGCGCCGTCCAGGGAGGCTAGAATGAACACGGATAGTGACCGCCTCGTCATTGCGGGGCGCGAATTCAAGTCGCGCTTGATCGTGGGAACCTCGCGCTACCCTGACCCGAAAACCATGCTGGAGGCCATCGCGGCCAGCGGCGCCGAGATGGTCACGGTGGCGGTGCGGCGCATCGACATCAAGGACACCTCGAAGGAGAGCGTGATCTCCATGCTGCGCGGGCGCTGGGCGGTGCTCCCCAACACCGCCGGCTGTTACACCGCAAAGGAAGCGGTGCTCACCGCGCAACTCGCGCGCGAGGCGCTGGACACCAACTGGATCAAGCTCGAGGTGATCGGCGACGACGAGACCCTGTTCCCCGACGTCCCCGAGCTGCTCAAGGCGGCGGAACAACTGCTGGCCGACGGCTTCGTGGTGCTTCCCTACTGCAACGACGACCCCATCGCCTGCCGCAAGCTGGCCGACATGGGCTGTGCCGCGGTCATGCCGCTGGGCGCGCCCATCGGCTCGGGCATGGGCATTCGCAACCCGTACAACCTGCGCATCATCCGCCAGCAGTGCAAGGTTCCGCTCATCGTGGACGCCGGCGTGGGCACCGCGTCTGACGTGGCGGTGGCCATGGAACTGGGCGTGGACGGCGTGCTGCTCAATTCGGCCATCGCCGGCGCCGAACGCCCCGTGCAGATGGCAACCGCCATCCGTCTGGCCGCCGAGGCGGGCCGCCTGGCGTACAGCGCGGGGCGCATTCCGAAGAAGCTCTACGCCACCGCGTCCAGCCCGGTGGAAGGCATGATCGGACGGGACGAATGATCGACTTTCGCTTCTACCTGGTTACCGACCGCACGCGCTGCGCGCCGCGCTCGCTGGCGTCGGTGGTGCACGACGCGTGTGTCTCCGGCGTGCGCGCGGTGCAACTGCGCGAGAAGGATCTGTCCGAAACCGATTTGATTACCTCCGCTACGCGGCTCATGGACGTGATGCGCCCGCGGGGGGCGAAGCTGCTGGTCAACGTGGGGCGCTTCGTAGACGACGACACCGCCATGCTGGTTGCGGCGAGCCCCGGCGTGGACGGTTTTCACGTGCCCGACGACATCGAGTTGCTCAAGCGCTTCCGCGACCTGTTCCCCTCGCTCCTGCTGGGTGCCAGCACGCACAGCCGCGACGGCGTGCGCGCCGCGCGCGACGCGGGTGCGGACTTCGTGTGCTTCGGCCCCGTGTTTGCCACCGCGTCCAAGAAGGGCCACGGCGCGCCGCAGGGGCTCGACACCCTCGCCACCGCCTGCAAGGACGCGGGCGTGCCGGTGTTCGCCATCGGCGGCGTCAACCCGGACAATGCGCGCTCGTGCCTGGACGCAGGCGCCCACGGCGTGGCGGCCATCGGCGCCGTCATGAAGGCATCCAGCGTGCGTACCGCCGTGCGGCGCTTCCAGGAAGCCATCGGAGACCTGTGAGACCGCGCAACGTGATCGGCCGCGTCTGCGTGATCACCGACACCACCGTGCAGTCGTTTTTCACGCACACCGACCTCGCCACACTCGCCTGCACCGGCGGCGCGGATATCATTCAACTGCGCGACAAGCATCTCTCCGACGATGACATGATCACAGTGGGACGCGAGATACGGCACGTGTGCGACCGCTACGACGCGCGCTTCATCGTGAATGACCGCGTGCAGGTGGCGCGCGCGTGCGGTGCCGACGGCGTGCACCTGGGGCGGGCGGACGCGTCCGTCGACGAGGCGCGGCGCGTGCTGGGTGACACCGCCATCATCGGCGCCACCGCGCATTCCTTTCAGGAGGCGCTTCGCGCCGACCGGTCTCTGGCCGACTATGTGGGCTTCGGGCATGTCTACGCGACGACGTCCAAGCAAAAGGAAACTCCGCCAGTTGGTCTGGAAGAACTGGCACGCGTGTGCAGCGCCGTGAGCTTGCCCGTGCTGGCCATCGGCGGCATCACCAGCGAGCGCGTGGCGGACGTGATGCGCGCGGGCGCCTGGGGCATCGCGGTGATCGCCGACGTGTGCGCGTCCGACGACCCGCGCGCGGCAACCGAACGCATCCGCCGCGCGGTGGCTGTCACTTTTCCGCACGCCTGACGCCAGCCACAACCTATTACTTCAGCAACAGCATCCGTTTCGTCAGCACCCGGCCCGATGTGGCAAGCCGATAGAAATAGACGCCAGAACTGGCCTGTTTGCCCGCCGAGTCCGTGCCGTCCCATTCGACGTCAACATCGCCCGCGTTCACAACCCGGTCGAGCAGCGTCGTAACCAGCCGCCCGGTCACATCATGAATGGTAAGGCGGGTGTGCGCGGCCACCGCCAGTCGAAATGAGATCGTGGTGGACGGATTGAACGGGTTCGGCCGGTTCTGGTGCAATTCCAGCTCGAGCGCGGGGATCAACAGCGTGGTCGACGGCGACAACCACTCGCCGTCTCCGTCAACCGCGCCGACCTGGTACGAATAGCGCGTGCCGGGGCTCACGTCGGCGTCGACGTACTCATGCTCGCCATGGGCCGGAATCAACTGCTCGTTGAGACGCCGAACCGCGGTTTCAGAGACCACCCGGCGATACACGTTGAATCCGGATACCGTCGCGGTCGTCTCGGTGCTCCATCGGATGCTTGCGCTTCCGTTCACACATGAAGCGTAGACGCCCGAGAAGACCGTCGCCACGGGGCCACGAGTCACCGAAACCACGACCTCGCCGGAGACCGCGCGCGATCCGTCCGTGCTGCGGGTCACGGTGCGGAACACGTATTCGCCGGGCTCGTCGCTGACATCGAACCTGCGCTGCAATTGCCACACCGGAGCGGGCAGCGGCGCCACGATCCGGTCCTCTTCGAGCCAGCCATCGCCGGACCTGCGCTGGAGCGCAACCACCGCGACGTCTCCATGGTCATCCGGCGTGTCGACATTGAAGAGGACAACGCACCCTCCGCTGCAATGGGACAGGTCTATGGCGTCGGGGCCGTAGGACGAAATCACCGGCCGTGCGCTTACCGACGTGCGCTCGTATCGCCACGCACCAACTTCCGCCGAGTAGGTGCCCGCCGTCGAGTAGACGACGTTCCGGTCGGCGGGATCGAGCTGGAGGTCCAGGCCTCCGACCGTTCTCGCCCCCAACTGGTGCCAGTTGTCTCCCCCATCGACCGTGACCCAGACCATCCCACCCCACACCGATGCGTATACGATCTGGGCATCCTCAGGATCGATCGCGATGGCACGGACATCGGTCAGGGGACCGGGGAGTCGTGCCCACGCGGATCCCCCATCGACACTCTTGAAGACCCCCTGCACCGAGGTGCCACAGTACACCGTCTCGGGGTCTGTCGGATCGATCACCACCTCGAGTACATAGCCCGACGCAGGACGGTCGAGGCCGTCTTCGATAAGCGCCCATGACGTGCCCCCGTCGGTGCTCTTGACCAGGGCTTGCAGGCCACCCACGTATACGACGCCGTCATCGCCTGGGTGCACGGCAATCGCGTACGCCTGTCCGTATGCACTCGTCAACGTCATCCAGGACGCGCCGGCGTTCTCCGTTTTGAAAATGCCGCCGCCACCGGCGTAGACCACCGCCGGATTGGAGGGCGCAATCGCAATATCGTTGATCGCCTTGTTCGTCAACGAAGCCAGCCACGTGGCGCCTCCGTCGGTCGACTTCGCCACTTCAGCGTCCGTGTAGGCGCCGGCGTAGATCGTCTGCAAATGCAACGGGTCCTGAGCGATCGCCATGCCGAAATCCACCACACGGGCCGGATGCCAGTGCGCGCCGCGATCCGTGCTCGTGAAGAGTCCCCGTCCGGTGGCGTAAAGCACGTTGCTGTTGGCGCGGTCGATCGCGATCGCCGCCACGTTGGCGGGTGCGGTCCCAAACTGACTGAAGTGGGCGCCCTGATCCTGGCTCGTCGCCACACCGTAGCCGGTTGCGATGCAGAGGACGTCGGGGTTGGATCGAAAAACATCGATGCCGGAAATCCCGCGGTATGCGCGCGTATCGAGTTCGCCCCATTGACCACCCGCATCCGTGCTCTGGTAGAGCCGCCTGCCGGCAACGACGTACAGCGTGCCCGGCCGCGAGGGATCCACTGCGATATCATCCACTCCACTGTAGTCCGGCAATCCCGCGGAAGAGGACGCCCAGGTCGATCCCGCATCGCTGCTCTTGAGCAGCCCCTGAACCGGCCACCCCCCGTACGTGGTTCCCACGTACACCACGTTCGAGTTCGAGGGATCCACCGCGACGCAGCCGATTTCGGCAGAGTACGACCCGGTCGTGACCTGCGCCCAGGTCGTGCCTCCGTCGATGGTCTTGAAAAGCCCGCTGCCCGGATGGTCGAAATCGCCGATGGTACCGGCGTACACCACGTTCCCGTTTCCCGGGTCGACCGCAAGCGCGCCGACCACACCTCCCCACGCGCCAAACGTCACCTGTGTCCACGACGCACCGCCGTCCGCGCTGACGTAGACGCCGGTCGGCACCACGGTCCCCGCGTAGATTCGATCGGTATTGCCCGGATCGATTGCCAGCGATGCCGCGTAGAACGGCGCAATGCCGGACCACGTCGCGCCGCCGTCCGTCGACCGGGAGATCCCGTTGCTATGCGTATACGCGTAGACCACATCCGGATCCACGGGGTCAAACAGCACCTGCCATCCCGTTACCGGCACCGGCGACCACGTCTCACCGCCGTCGAGTGTCCGTTGCAGGCCGGCTGACGTGGTGAAGTAGATAATGTCGGTATTCGTTGGGTGTATTGCCGCGAACCCAACGTCTCCAGCAAGCGGCCCGACGCGCTCCCAGGTATCGGGATCGGCGTGCACCACTGTGGAGAGGAGCAGAATCGAGAACAACGAGGTCAGAAGTGCTCGCATGACACACCTGAATGATCAGACACCGCGGCGAGCGTGATTATACCACTTTCGACGTGCAGCGCGGATGATCAGTCTGCGGCCGGGTCCTCCGGGGCGAGCGCCACCACCCACCCCCGCCGCCGCGCCGGCACACGAATGGCGTAACCAGTTGTACAATTTACAGTTGACGTCGTATCAGCGGGGCGAAAACAGCCCCACCGAGTTTCCCTCGCTGTCCTGGAAGACGGCGAAGAAGCCCATGTCGGGCTCGATGGGTGACTTGGGCACCATCACCTTGCCGCCCGCCTTCTCCACGCGGCTCAGCACGGGTGCGAGGTCGTCGCCCGCGCTCAGATAGACAATCGTTCCCGTGGGCGACGGCTTCGACCACTCGCCCTTGACGATGGCCCCACCCACGCCGCCGGTGTCGCGCTGGTGCGGGAGGATACCCATGCGGATGTCCGCCATGTTCATCTCCGGCATTTCGTAGGTGAAGATCTGTTCGTAGAATTTCTTTGCGCGTTCGAAATCCGCGGTTGGAATCTCAAACCACGCCACTGCGTTCTTGTCCATGATTGCGACCTCTCGTGTCCATTCAGGTGTATGGCTGTGTGCCACGATTGATGCGTGACGCTAGCACCGGCGCAATCGGGAAGTCAAATCGGGGCGCTCAGGCGGAATCGGAAGAGAGGAACAGGGCCACCCACACCGTGTCGCAGGACGGGTCGGTCCAGTCCACGCGGTGGCGCGTGCGCGCGGGGATATGAACGTGGTCGCCGGGGCCGAGCTCGAGCACGCGATCACCCTCGAAACGCAACCGGGCCCGACCCGCCACCACCAGCACCCATTCCGTCTCTTGCTGGTCGTACCAGAAGTCCGGCGGCGAGGCATGCCCGCGCGACACGATGCGTTCCACACGCGCGTGCGGGTTCTTTGTGAGGATCTCGTGGAACTCATCCCGGCCGGCGAGACCGCCGGGAATCTGCGCGAAGAGGTTGTGTTTGAAGACCGGGTCCATCACTGGCGCATCAGTTGCAGGCGCTCGGCCAGCTCGCCGCCGAACATGTCGCGCAACAGGTGGTTGGACCCCTGTACGACTTCGAGGTAGCACTCGATACCCAGCGCCTTGAGCCGATCGTAGGCGCGCTGGCTCTCCAGCAGCCAGATGGCGTCGTTGGAACCGACGATCAAGCTGATACGAATCCCCTTCAGCTTCTTCAGTTCGTTCTCGTCGTCCGTCACCGGAAATCCTGGCAGTGCGGTGAGGCTCTTGATACGCCCAGGCGCCGCCATCGCGATGGCGAATGCGGGCCCGGAGGTCGGGCCGTAGCACGCAATGTGGAACTTGCCGCCCTCCACCCGGTAACGCCGATCGATCTCGTCCAGCAACGGCAGCGTGGTGCCGATGGGATCAACCGTCAGAAAGGAGGGGCACTCCACCGTGATCCAGCCGCGCTGCGACGTATCCTCTCCCCAGAACAGCCCGCCCCAGTTGCCCTCCACCTTCTTGCCGTGTCCCGGCGCGATCAGGACCGGATACGCCTTCGCGGGGTCGAACCCCACCGGCAGATCCACGGAAAACGGCACCTCCACACCGTCGTCCAGTTTCAGCACGAAGTAGTTGCGCGCCTGGGGGAGCACGAAGCGCGGGTCGTCGCGCAGCGACTCGAGATCCGCGTCGGTCATCATGAGTTCGCGGTCGGCGAATCCCGCGCGCTTGGCGGCGGTGAGCGCCTTGAACGCGTTCGCCTCGTCGCCCTTGAGCGCATAGGCGCACGCCAGGTTGTAGCACGCGCTGGCACGTACCGCCGCAAACGTGGCGGCCCGTTGCCCGGCATCAATGGCCGCGTCGAAGTCTCCCGCCGCGTGACACGCCTGCGCCAGGATGAACCACGCGCTGGGGTTCTCGGGCGTTTCCGCCACCGCCTTCTCGGCGGCCAGGCGGGCCTCGGCGGGGCGATTCGCCTCCAGGGCCTGTTCGGCCTGGATCACCCACGGCACGGGTGCGTCCGCGGGAGGCGCGGTGGCCTGCGCGCGGGCCGTGGCCGCGATGGCGACAACGGCCCCGCTGAGAATCAGCATGACAAGCGTTTTGCGGCTCATGGGCTCTCTAGTGGGCTTCCAGCACCGGCTCCTCCACCGTCACCCGTGTCAACACCGAGTTGGCGATGAAGCATTCGCGATGCGCCTTGTCATGCAGTTCCACCAACGCCTCCGCCGATGGCCGCTGGCCGGGCGCAAAACTGATGCGCGGGCGCAGCACCACGCGCGTGATGGCGAGCTTCTTGTTCTCGTTGGGTTCGAGATAGCCGACGGCATCATCGTCGTACTTCTCCACCACGATGGCCTTGCGGGCGCACAGCGCCAGGAACGTGAGCATGTGGCAGCTCGAAATGGATGCCACCAGCCCCTCCTCGGGGTCAACGCACTCCTCGCTGCCCAGAAACTTGGGCGCGGCGGCGGCGTGCACCACGGTGCCATTCTTGAAGGTCCAGGTGTGTTCGCGGTTGTACTCCTTGTAGTCGAACGACGCGGTCTCCTTCACCCAGTGAATCCGCGCGCGGTGCTGTGACATGACCCATCCTTCCTATGCGGCCGGTCTATTGGGAGCGATCGTATGAAAACTCTATCCGGAGCGGTGCGTGCGGTCGAGCGCGCCCCGGATGGCCAGCAACTCGCCGATGTTGTCCAGGGTGATCATTCCCACCAGTTGTCCCTGGGACGAAACCGGTGCGGAAGAGGCGCGCCGCACGCCCAGGCGCTGAAACGCCGTTTCCACCATCTCCGACGCCTGCAGGACCTCGAACTCGCGCTGCATGACCGTTTCCACGGCAACGTCGGGGCCGCCACGCGCCAGCGCGGCCAGCATGTCCTTCTGCATGAGCATACCCACCACCCCATCGTTCTCCACAACGGGAAAATCGCGCTGCGTTCCCGCCAGTGTCAACTCGATCGCGCCGGCCAGTGTGTCCGACGGTGCGAGGGTGCGAAAGTCGGTGATCATGGCGCGGCTCACCGGGATGCCGGAGAGCGAATGACGCATCTGCACCATGTTGGCCTCCTGGGCGGCGCCGATCCACACGAACAGCCCGATCAGAATCAGCATCGGGTTGCTGAACAGGCCGATGAAGCCGAACAGGAATGCCATCGACTGGCCGATTACGGCCGCGATCTGCGTGGCGCGCGAGTAGTCCAGGCGCATGGCCAGCAGGGCGCGCAGGATGCGGCCGCCGTCCATGGGAAACGCCGGCAGGAGGTTGAACAACACCAGCAGAATGTTGACCCACATTACCCGCGCGACAAACGAACCCCCGGTGAGGCTGACGGCATCGAGACGGGTGATGGACGCGCCGATCTGCACCAGCAGGAAGATCGTCCCCGCGATGGCGACGTTCACCGCCGGACCGGCCAGCGCAACCCACAACTCCTGCCGGGGATCGTCCGGCATCTTCTCCAACCGCGCCACCCCGCCGATGGGCAGCAGGGTGATGTCACGGGTGGGGATGCCGTACCGGCGTGCGACCAGCGCGTGCCCGAGTTCGTGGAGCACCACGCAGGCAAAGAGCACCAGGACGAACGCCAGTCCCTCGAGGACTGCCTCCATGCTCCCCGATTGCTTCCATACCACCGCGCCGTACCAGGCGGGCAACAAGAGGAACGTGAGGTGAACGCGGACGGGTATCCCGAACGGCGAGCCAATGCGAAAGGACCACTTCATGGGGTTATCATCCGGTAATATACGGCGCGGGCGGCGTTCGCGCGAGAAGACACCCCCATGTTACACTGCCCGAGCGCACCTTTCTACTCATGAAGCAGGCACTCACCATCGCGGGCTCGGATTCCGGCGGCGGCGCGGGCATCCAGGCCGACCTCAAGACCTTCCACGCCCACGGCGTCTTCGGGGCGTCGGTGGTCACGGCCATCACCGCCCAGAACACCCGCGAGGTTCGCGAGGTCCAGGAACTCCCACCCGCGATCATTTGCGCCCAGCTGGCGGCCGTTCTCGACGATCTCGACATCGCCGCCGCCAAGACGGGCATGCTCTCCAGCGCCACCATCATCGAAACCGTGGCCGGCGAGCTCTCCCGGCGCGGGTTTCAGGACCTGGTGGTCGACCCGGTGATGATCGCAAAGAGCGGTTACCGCCTGCTGGCGGAAGACGCCGTCGCCGCCCTGCGGGGCACCCTGCTGCCATTGGCCCGGGTGGTGACGCCGAACCTGCACGAGGCCCGGCTGCTCTCCGGCCTCGACATCGCCTCGCTCGACGACATGAAACGCGCCGCGGAGAAGATCGCGGCCATGGGCCCGCGCGCGGTGGTGGTCAAGGGCGGGCACGCCACCTTTGCGCTGGCGGTCGACGTCCTGTGGACGGAGAGAGGGATGGTGGAATTGAAACCCGAGGGACCGGTGCGCGAGCGCAGCATCCACGGCACGGGCTGCACCTTCTCGGCGGCAATCACCGCGCGACTCGCGCTGGGGGAGGCGCTGCCCACCGCGGTTGCGAACGCCAAGCGTTACATCACGCGTACCATCCGCCACGCGCCGGCGATCGGGCACGGCCATCCGCCCGCGGCGCACTTCTACTTTCTGGGTTCCGGCGACTGGGACTCGGAAACGGAGACGTGAGCGCTACTCGAGTGAGGCGCGCAGCGCGGCCCGCGCAAGCAGGCGCGTGGAGTCCAACACCGGCAGCGGAGAATTCTCCTCGGTGATAATAAGCGGCACCTCGGTACAGCCCAGCACCACCGCTTCACACCCGACCACCCGCATCTCGCTGATCAGGCCGGTGAAGTACGCGCGCGATTCCGCGGTGAACTGCGCCGCCACCAGTTCGTCGAAGATGATGCGGTTGATGAGCTTGCGGTCCTTCTCCTCCGGGAGTTCCACCCCGATCCCCACCTCGGCGAACTTCTCATTATAGAAGGACGCCTCCATGGTGTACGCGGTACCGATCAGCCCCACCTTCTTGTAGCCGCGCCGCGAGGCCTCGCGCGCAACCTCGCCGGCGATGTGCAACCAGGGCAGCTTCGACTTCGCCACCACCTGGTCGAACACCTGGTGGACGGTATTGTCGGGGCAGATGACCAGCTCCGCGCCGGCCTTGGCCAGCTTCGCCTCGGAGGAAAGCATCAGCGCGGCCACCCCATCCCAGTTGCCCGCCTCGAGCAGGCGCACGTAGTCGCTGAAGGGGTGGGTGTGCATGCTCACCTCGGGGTGGGCGTGTTTCTTCCCCATGAGGGCCGGCGCCTCGGTGCAGACGGTGGTGTAGCAGAGAGCGGCGCCCTCGGCGCTGCATGCAACGATTCCGATGTGTTTAGCCACTGGTTTCCGCCGTATTTGGGGTAAGGGGTTCGCTCGGCCAGGCGCGCCATGGACGCGCATACTCTACCCGCGCGACCCCCATTTTTCAAACGGAATCCACCCGGACCTCGCGGGAAGGAGCCGGACCCGGCCGAATAGGATTGACAGCATGGCGCATTCGCCGAAACACTGGGCACGGCACTTGCGACAGGACCGGGCCGAGTCCATGAAGTACACGTACCAGGAGACCATTCCCGCGCAATTCGTCGCGTCTGTCGAATCATTCGACAAGCCGGACGCCTTCCGGCACAAACGCGACGGCGTCTGGGTGAACATCTCGCACCGCGAGGTCTACGAACGCGTCCGTGCGGTGTGTGCGGCGCTGCGCGCGGCACGGGTGGCGCGCGGTGACCGTGTCGCCATTCTTGCCGAAAACCGGATCGAGTGGGCGGTGACCGACCTCGCCATACTGTCCATGGGCGCGGTCACCATTCCCATCTATCCCACGCTCATCCCTGCCCAGATCGAGTACATCCTGCGCGACGCGCAGGCGCGCATCGTGTTCGTCTCCACCGCCGAACAGGCGCAGAAGGTACGTGACATCCGCGCCCGCCTCCCCGTCCTGGAGCGAATCGTGGCCTTCGAGGCCGACGCGGCGGCGGACGGTGTCGACACGCTCGAAGCCGTGGTCGCCGCCGCACCGCCGCTGAGCGACGCCGATTACCGCGCGCTGATCGGCGGCGTGCGCTCCACCGACTGGGCCAGCATCATCTACACCTCCGGCACCACCGGCGAACCCAAGGGGACGATCCTGTCGCACGGTAACTTCATGGCCAACATGCAGCAGTGCCTCGAGGTGTTCGATCTCGTGCCCACGGACACCAGCCTGTCCTTCCTGCCCCTGAGCCACGTCTTCGAGCGCTGCCCGGGCTTCTTCGTCATGATGACGGCGGGCGTGACCATCGCCTACGCGGAATCCATCGAGCGCGTTCCCGACAACCTGCGCGAGGTGCGCCCCACGGTGGTGTGCAGCGTGCCGCGCGTGTACGAGAAGATGTACGCGCGCATCCTCGATACCGTGGCCAAGGGCTCCCCGCTGCGCAAGCAGCTCTTCTGGTGGGCCGTGCGGGTGGGGCGTGCGTCGCTCGGCAAGCCGGGGGCCGGCGGACTGCGCCTGCGCATCGCGCACGCGCTGGTCTTCAAGAAGCTGCACGAGCGCGTGGGTGGCCGTCTGCGCTTCTTCATCTCGGGCAGCGCCCCGCTGGCGCAGGAGATCGCCGAGTTCTTCTGGGGCGCGGGCATTCCCATCCTGGAGGGCTACGGGCTCACCGAGGCATCGCCGGTGCTGTCGGTCAACACGTTCGCGCAGCGCCGCTTCGGCAGCGTTGGACGCCCGCTGCCGGGGGTGGAAATCCACATCGCGGAAGACGGCGAGATCCTCGCCCGCGGCGCCAACATCATGCAGGGCTACTTCCAGAAACCCGGGGAGACCAACGAAGCCCTGGCCGGCGGCTGGTTCCACACCGGGGACATCGGACACATCGACGCGGACGGGTTCCTGTTTATCACCGACCGCAAGAAGGACCTGATCGCCACCGCGGGGGGCAAGAAGGTGGCGCCACAGCCCATCGAGGCGCGCTTCAAGCATAGCAAGTACGTCTCCGAGGCGGTCATGATCGGCGACCGGCGGCCGTTCATTTCGTTGCTCATCGTGCCCAACTTCGAACGCCTCGACGCGTGGGCGCGCGACACCGGCCTGGACCCCGACGACCGCGCGCGCCTGCTGGAGGCGCCGGACGTGCACAGGATCTACCAGCGCGTGGTGGACCAGGTGAACGAAGGGCTCGCGCAATTCGAGAGGATCAAGACCTTCACGCTGATCGATCGCGAGTTGACGGTCGACGAGGGCCACCTCACGCCGACGCTCAAGGTAAGAAGAAAGATCGTGGAAGAGGCGTTTCGCGAGCAGATCGAGGCCATGTACCGGCCAGGCACGCGCTGAAGAGAATCAAAAACGCCAGCTCAGGCTGGAATACAGCTGGTGATAGCCGGAATCGCCCTGCCCGTTGTGCTCCCCGGAAACATTCAGATACAGGCTCTGGCGCAGGCCGACGTCGACATTGGCGCCAAACCACGAGGTATGCACGTCCGGCGTGGTGGCTTCCTTGCCGAAATCGTCGCGCACGCCGCCGTAGATCTCCATCGCCCAGCGCGGCCCCACCTGCACGCCACCGCTCAGTGAGTGCATCCAGCCCTCGGTGCGTTCGTTGTCGTAGCGCGTCGAGCGCAGCCGGAAATCGATGTGCAGCGGCGTCACCCGGCTGGCCGAGAACAGGCCCACGTAGGACATGGCATCCCCCGCCGAACCGCCGCTGCTGGAGCGTGCCGAGACGCCGGCCCGGAAGCGCCTCGCAAAACGCACCCCCGCGCCTCCCCACACACCGCGCCGGTAGGAATCGTCGAAAAGCGTCTCGGGACTCACGTAGTCCCTGTAGACGAGCACGTTGCGCCGGTTGTCGTATCCCGCATCCAGGTCCAGCGAGGGCGTCAGCCGGTAACGTCCGGTGAGAAACGTGCTGGTGAGGGACGTGCCGGCGTTCTCCACCTCGGCGCGCCAGCCACGGTTGATGTCGATGTCCTGCTGCCCGAAGAGCGACAGGCGCGGGTTTGCATAGCGGCCCACCAGCGAGATGTACTCACGGTTGATCTCGCCCAGTTGGTAGGAGCCGATGGCGGCTGCGCTGACTTCCCAGCGGGCCGCGGCCAGCGGCCGCGAGCGCATGCGCACGAAGCCGCCGTACTCGCGAATGTCGGTGGAGAATGAATAGTCGATGGGAGCCGGTTGCGCGCCCACGAAGGCGCCCACGCCCCAGCGCGCACGGTCGTACTCGGTCTGCACGCCGTCGAACGTGCTCACACTGGTTAGCGCCGACGAGAACTGCCGGCCCAGGGTGACGCGGAAGCGATCCCCCATCGTCCGCCACGCGCCGTTGAACCGGTACACGCGCGCCTCGCCATCGTTGTACTGGGTGCCGTCGGCCACCGTCTGATAGGTATGCCGTGCACGCACGTCCACCTGCAGATCGAAATTGGATCCATTGACGCCACGCCCGTCCACGCGGACGTCCAGGGACGGTTGCGAGACGGTGCCGCCGTAGCCGCTCTGGTCGATGACGGTGAGGTAACGCACACCGATGCGGCCGCGCAACCCCATGCGGCGCATCCACGACTGCCCCGGCTTGGCGGCGGCGAACTCGATGGGCTGGCCCGACTCCACCGCCGCGGCCCCCACCGGCGGGGCCGTGTCGGGGCGGGGCGGAACCTCCACCGCCTCGTAGCGCACCGCGGCCCCCACCTCGAGGGCCTGCGCCCCCGTCTCGATGGCGCACGCGGCGCGGTGCGAGGAGACGTCGGTCACGCGCAGCACGGCAATCACCACACCACCCTTCACCACCTCGACGCGCGCGCCCTCCACGATGCCGTCCTCGCGGCCGGCATCGATATAGGCCGTGCTGCTGGTGAGATAGGTGATGCGATGGGGGGTGGCGGCGCGCACCGGCGCAACCATCCCCATCATCGCAAGCAACAGGCCCAGAACGCGCATCGGCTAGCTTCTCCCGTCCGGGTGGCAATCGTAGCAAGCGTTCGAGTCGTACGAGTAGCCGTTGCGCCCGCGGTGGTCGCCGTCGGTCTTGGCCTTGTCACTGTGCGGGTGGCACGAGAGACAGGTGAAGACCGCGTAGCTGGCCGCACTGGTGTGACACTCGTCGCACGTCCGCCACTGGCCGGCGTGCGTTCCGCTGTAGATCGGGAACCACTGGGCGTGGTTGAACGTTGCGCCGTCCCAGCGCGTCGTCGTGTGACAGGGCTGGCAGTCGGTCGTGAACCCGGCCGCGGCGTGATTTGGATTGGTGGTACCGTTGTATTCCGACTGGTGACAGCCCACACACGCCGTCGGCGTCCCGGCGTAGGTGTTGTTGATGTGACAATCCGCGCACGCGGCGGACAGGTGCGCGCCGGTGAGCGGGAAGGCAGTGGTCGCGTGGTTGAAACTCGCGCCCGCCCAGCTGGCCATACCGTGGCACTGCAGGCAATCGGTTGTCGGGTACCCGGCCGCGGCGTGGTTGGGGTTGGTGGTGCCGTCGTAGTCCGCCTGGTGGCAGGCGATGCACGCCTCGGGCGTGCCGGCATACACCCCGCCCGCGTGGCAGTCGTTGCACGCCACCGCCAGGTGCGCGCCCAGCAGCGGGAAGGCCGTGGTCGCGTGGTTGAAGGTGGCGCCGGTCCAGCGCGCGGTGGTGTGGCACTGCAGGCAGTCGGTGGAGAACCCCGTCGCCACGTGGCCGGGGTCGGTGGTGTTGTTGAAGTCCGACTGGTGACAGGACACGCACGTCCCCGACAGCCCGGTGAACACATTGTTCAGGTGGCAATCGGAACATGGCAGCCCCACGTGGGCGCCGTTGATGGCGAATCCGGTGACGGCGTGGTTGAAGTCACCGCCGCTCCAGCTACGTGTGCCGTGGCAGTCTTCGCACGTGGTGGGCAGGCCCGCGCCGGCATGCTGGGGGTTGACGGTGCCGTCGTAGTCGCTCTGGTGACAGGACACGCACGCGGTCGGCAGCCCCGTGAACACGCCCCCCACATGACAGTTCTCACAGGCGGTGCTGGCGTGCATGCCGGTCAACGGGAACGCCGTCTGGTTGTGATCGAACCCGGCACGGTCCCACGACTGCTCGTTGTGGCAGCCGGTGCAATCCTGACTGTAGCCGGCGGCCGCATGGTTGGGACTGGTGGTTTCGTTGTAGTCCGACATGTGACAGGAGGCACAGTCCGCGGCGGTATTGACGTAGCTCAGTGAACCGGGCGCGGCCAGGCGGTGGCACATCTCGCAATCGAGCGTCTGGTGCGCACCCGCCAGCGGGAAGCGCGTCAAACGGTGCATGCGGATCTGGTCGTTGCGGTCGATGAAACTGCGCGTGCCGTGACAACGCGCGCAGTCGCTCCCCAGCTCCGCGTTGTGAACGTCGGCGTGGCAGTCCACGCAGGCGGTGGGCGCCATTTCGAAGTTGAGGCTGGTGTGGCACTGCGTGCAGGCCACCGAAGCGTGGGCGCCCTGCAACGGGACCCCAAACTTCTCGTGGTCGAACTTCTTGCTGATCTTGGCCGGCTTCCAGCCGTCCGCGCGGTGACAGAGCGAGCAGTCCTCCTTGTAGTCCCCGTGCGGGTTCTTCACGTGGGACTGTGCACGCGCCTGCGTCACCACCGTCAACGGGCCGTCCGAGCGCCCTGCGAGCAGCGGAAACACGGCCATGAAAGCGACAGCCAACAGCAAAAGAAACTTGTGATTGCGACTGTTCATTGCGACCACCTCTAAACGACGACTCTCAAAGACGCTTCTGGAGGAGATCTCCCTCAGCGTGACAACTCTCGCACCCGGCCGAGAGGGGCCGGTACAGGCTCATCTTCCTGCCCTCCGATGTCGTCACCACCGGATGGCACTTCGCACACGCAACATTGCGGTGCTTTCCTTCCAACTTGAACGACTTGACCTTCTGATGATCGAAGCCCGACGCCGGCACGAACCGGTTCTCATCGTGGCAACTGTCACACGCGCCGCCGTCCTTGCGGGAATCAAACTGGATGCCGTGCGGCGTGGCGTGGCACTGGGCGCACGCACGCGCGTCGTTCTTCAGGGTCAGCGTTGCCTGGGCCGCCGCGACCTTCACCGTCATTCCCGCCAGCGGCTCGAGGTCCTTGTGGCACGCCACGCAGGGTGTGGCGCGGTGTGCGCCCTTCAACGGGAATGGCGTCTTCTGGTGCGCGGCGACATCGAAGGTCGACGGGCGGAACCTGTCGATCGTATGGCACGCGACGCAGTCGTCCTTGCGCTCCCGTTCGCCGCCTCCTGAAAAGCGTCCCTCGTGGGGGTCGCGGTGGCAGTCCACGCAACGGCCCGACTCCGGGTGCATCCACACCTTCGCGCTGCCTATTGCCTCCGCCACCAGTTCCGGTGGGCCCGAGGGCATGCGACCGTGGCAGTCCATGCACAGCGTGCGCAGGTGTGCGCCGCGCAGCGGGTACTTCGTCGTGGCGTGCTGTTCGACGGTGAACGTGCTGGGTTTGAACGCGTCCACGGTATGGCACGCCGCGCAGTCGATTGCTTTACCCGCGAGCATGGCCTGGCCGGCGTGCGCATCCTTGTGGCAGGCGCCGCAGGTACCGAAGGGCGGCTTCTTGCCCCACGCGGTCGTCTCGTCGTGACATTTCTCGCAGTTGAGCGCGGCATGCTTGCCGCGCAGCGGGTAGCGCGTGCGGTCGTGATTGAAGCGATCCCGGGAGATCACCTTGAATCCCGCCGTGACGTGGCAATCGACGCAGCGCGGCCCCAGCGCCCCCTTGTGCGGGTCGGCATGACAGGCGCTGCACTCGCCGTGCGGCAGCGGTTTGTACAACGGAATCACGCGCCCCTTTGCATCCTTCGCCAGGTTCAGCGTGGCAGCCTCGTGGCACTTCGCACACTCGACCTTGCCGTGCAGGCCGGTGAGCGGAAACGCCGTCTTGCCGTGATCGAAGCCCGGAACCGGCCGCCACCCCTTCTCAGAGTGGCAGCTCGCACAGTCGTTGCCCAGCGATCCGCGATGAATATCCTCGTGACACGAGACGCAACTGGCCTCCAGCCCCACCCAGGGAACCTCGCGCTTCACCTTGAGCAACCCCGCCATGCCGGGGCTCACGTGCGCGGCGGTATGGCACTTCTCGCACTTGAGGGTGGCGTGCTTGTCCTTGAGCGCCCAACCGGTGGTGGCGTGGTCGAACTTCTCCGGCGTCTTGCCGGGCCAGGCAATCAGGGCGAAGTCGCGTCCACCGTGATCGGGATGGCAGTGCGCGCAGTCCCTGGTTCCCTCGCGGCCGTGGAAACCCCTGCGCTGTTGCACCAGCAACGCGATTTCTTCGTGACATGCCATGCACCGACGGTCCATTTCGCCTTCGCCTTTGCCGTGACACTTGTTGCAGTCCATGTTGCCGTCGAATTCCGCGTGCGCCTTCGACAGGGGTCCGGGTGACACCTGGGCGCGCGCGGGCGACGCAAACGCAAGCACAAGGACCAGCACCATCCCCGCCCGCGCACCGATCTCGGCGCGGTCAGGCAAACAACGTCTCCTTGGGAAGCGGCACATCCTTCTTCACGATCTGGATTCCAATCTGCTCCAGAAACTTGAACGGCGGCTCGCCGCCGATGCGCACCACCACGATGTCGTTGCGTACGATCTCTTCGCGTCCCTCCACCTCCAGCACGACCTCCCTCTCGTGAATCTCGCGGATCTGGCTCTTCAGCAGGAGGCGGATGACACCGCAGTGGACGGCTTCGTCCAGCAACTTGCGGTTGCGCTCCTTGACCCGCTGGAACTCCGCGCTGCGGTAGCTCAACGTCACCGTGGTTCCCTTCTGGCGGGCCAGCCCGACCGCGGATTCCACCGCGCTGTCGCCGCCACCCACCACCAGCATGTGCAGGCCCGCAAAGGACTCCATGTCCACCACGTCGTAGATGACCTTGGCGGCGTCCTCGCCGGCAACGCCCAGCTTGCGCGGGCTGCCGCGCCGCCCCATGGCCAGCACCACGCGGCGCGTGCGGTACACCACGTCGGGCGTCGCCACATGGAGCACCGTACCCTCGCGCGCCACGTTGACCACGCGCTGTTCGGTGCGTACGTCGAGCCCGGTCTTGGCGATGATCTCCTCCCACACCTTCAGCAATTGCTCCTTGGTGGCGTCCGATACCCACAGGTTGCCGTAGAGCGGAACCGTCACCGGCTCGGCGAGGAGGAACTTGGCGCGCGGGTACTTGCGGATGGTGTCGGCCAGTGCACCGCGCTCCAGAACCACGTAACGCAACCCGCGCGATTTCGCCACCAGGCCCGCGGCCAGACCCGCGGGTCCGCTGCCCACGACCACCACGTCGTACACGCCCTCGTCCGCGGGCTTCTTCAGTGCGGCGAGGTCATCGGCTATGTGCTCCACCGCCACCGTGGCTTCGTTGATGGCATTCTTGATCAGTCCGCGGCCACCCAGTTCCCCCACCACGTACACGCCGCGCACGTTGCTCTCGAAGTCGGTGTCCACTTGCGGCACTTCCACCCGGTGCACGGAGTCACCGCGGGCCAGCACGATACCGCCCACCGGGCAGGCTTCGACGCACTTGCCGTGTCCCGTGCACAGGGCCACGTTCACCACCGCGAGTTTGCCGTCCATGCGGATGGCACCCGTTTCCGGACACACCGGAACGCACGCACCGCAACCGACACACAGGTCGGCGCGCACCACCGCGTGCGGCACGGACCCGTCGCGGTCTTCCTTCGTTTCGTCGACGGCCGCCGCGGAAACGACCTCGTAGAGTTGCATCGGAACCTTGCACTTCGGGCAGCGCGTGGCACCCGGCGGTACCGTGGCCCGGCAGCGCGGACATACCATCGCCTTGGCGTCGCCACCGCGCGCCTTCATGTGTCGTACCACGAAGAACACCGTTAGCATCGCGAAGGCGAGTATGGTGATAAGGTTGGTCACGGCCGTGAGTCCTCTAGAACCAGGTCGCCCCCACCGCAACCACGACGACCACGTGGATGGTGACCGCGATGAACGCGGTAATGGCAAACGGGCGGTGCGCCGCGTGCCAGTGCCGGAAGATGGCCTGGGTTGCGTCGAGCAGGCGGGCGTGCTGGCTCAGCGCCATCTCGCGGCGCGCCAGCGTGGCCACCTTCTTGAGGCTCTCGGGATTGGATCTGCCCCGCGCCTTGACCTGGGCACGCAGGCGTCGTACGGCGCGACCACGCGCCAGATCATCGCGCATCATCTGCATAAATGCCTGCACGATTCCGGGGTGCGCGGGGCTGTTGTCCACCTTGAGGATCTCCTGCACGTCCACCACCGTGAGACCGGTGGCCTCGGCGATCTCGACGAGCATGGCGCGCTGGTGTCCGTTGACCTCGCTCAGGCCCATTTCCACGCCGTTGCGGGTGCGCGGAATGCGCACGTAGAGATAACGGCCGATGAAGCCCGACGCGCACACGATGAGCATGGAGATGTAGCCCAGGCCGATCACGCCACTCACCCGGAAACTGGCGTGGATGGCGCCCAGCAGCGGGAGCAGAATGCCGACGGCGATGTGGATGTCGAGCCAGCGCGGCACCGGTCCCAGCCACTCCACCTTGCGGAAGCGTTTGCGCAACGGGAACAGCCACATGAACAGGAAGCCCGCGAACGTCAGCAGTCCCGCCGTCTGGCCGATGTACCCGGACGGGCGCAGCCACGCATGCATGGGATGCCGCAGGCGTACGCCGAGCGGTGCCGCGTAGTACTGCACGCCGATCACCGCCACGACGGTCATGAGGAGCAGCGGCGCCCACACCCACGCGCCCGGCCCGACCCGTTTGGTCGCCGGCCGCTCGGATGCGGAAACCGTGCGCGCTGCTTCAGCCATTGGAAACGCCATGCGTACTCCGGGGGAGTTGTTTCCCGGAATTCCCGAGAATCCCGAGTAAATAGATGGAAAAAGGGCCCAGCCCCTGAGGGGCAAGTCTCATGCCGCACAACGGGTTAGTTTCGGAGAGGAGCATCCCGCCACCGTCACGCCGACAGGGGAATTCCCGGTTTTGCGGGAACCCGAAAAAGGGGCGCAGTGATCAAACGTCGAGGGCGGCCGGATAGAGCGAGAATGCTCCACAGCGGCCCGCGAATCAAGCGGTGTTTACCGGCTCGATCACCCGCGTCAGCTCCAGCGTGACGATCTCGAAGGGTGCGACGTCCATCTCCACCCGGCCGTTGCGGATGGGCAACTCCCCGCCCCCGTCCACGGGGCGTTCCAGCAGGTCGACCGGACGCACGCGCACCACCTCCGGGGGACGTGTGAGGCGAGCGCGGCACGCCTCGCCGTTGGTCTCGAAGAAGCGCAGTATCGCGCGGAACACCGGCGGAGCGCCAGCCGTCGCGGTACGGAAACACGGAATACTGGTAGACGTGGTTACCGAGTTCGAGCGCACCGGGGGTGGGAATGAGCGGACCACTGACGCCGTCGGCGCTCAACACCGAAACGCTGCGCAGCAGCGTGGAGTGAATCTCCCCGCCCTTGACCTCGTTGATGGGCACGCCCTTGGTGAGAAAGGCGAGACCGCGCCCTCCTTCCTCCGCCACCATCCAGGTGAGCGAGGGCATCTTGACACCCTCCTCCAGGGTGCGCGCGTAGGGCAATTCGATGGCGCCGAACTGCGTCTCACGCGTGTAGGCGGGCGCGTTCATGCAGGTGTCGAAGCGCAAGCGCACGCGCACGTGCGGCTGGGTGAGGTTGAGTTCGGTGAGGAAATCAATGCGCGGGATGTCGTTATAGATGATGACGCGCGTGCCCACGCTTCGTCGTAGACCTCGTCGATACCACAACTGGGCACAACATCGTGGAAGGACAGGAACAGCATCTTCTTCCACGCCGTGGTCATCCGGCGCGTCGGGTACGGCAGGCCGCGCAGGTAACGCAACGCGGCCGCCTTCTCGACCGACTTGATCAGGTCCTCGCAGTCGCGGATGGCCAGCTTGAGCGAGATACGGCTCGACACCACGTCGGGAAAGATGTCCTCGAGTTCGGCGCTGTACAGCTCTCCGTGAAACACCGTTGGTGGCGGCTCTTCCTGGTCGAGGCTGCGCGCCATGGACGTTCCCGTGCTGGTGCAGAAGGACGAGAGCGGCTGGGAAGAGGTCGACGTGCCGGGCGTGACGCGCGTCGATGGGGTGGGACCCGCGGGCTGGAACCGTTTCGTTCTGGAACTGCTGGGTGGTGGGTCAGGCCCCGGGGCCGCGTCCGTTCAAGGGAGGTAGCGCTCGCGGATCACATTGACGTGGTGCCTTTCGTGCCCCGCGATGATGTAGGCGATAGAACGAACCGTGAAAGACCGTCCCGAGGCCACACCCTCCCGGCCCCACCCTGCAGCGTCCAGGCCTTCGAAGAAGAGCGCGCCCGCCTGTCGCAGATGACGCCATTCCGCGAGCAACGCCGGCAGCGGGCGGGCATCCACATTAGCAACTACCATCATGTCGTCCTGCTCCACGCCCGGCAGCGCGCCCGGCACCGCACGCGCAAAGTGCAGTGCACGCGCGGTGAACACCCATTCGATATCCAGCGTGTGCAGAACCACTTCCTTCAATGTCCACTTGCCTGGAGCGTAACGGAACTTCGCCTTCTCTTCCGGAATGTCCTTGAGCAGCGAGGCGGTATCCCCGAACTGCGCCCGGAGAATGGAGACAATATCGCCATCGGGAACAAGGCCGGTGTAGGCGCGATAGTATTCGAAGTACTCGGATGGGTCGGGGCGGCGGCGCATGGCGGCTCCTGACGAAAGAGAAGTGGTGCGGATGTCCCCGACAGGGTACCGCAGGCGTCAGTGTGAATCAATCCCGCCGCGCTTGCGCGCCCGGGTGGCAAGAAAAGCCGCTTCGATACGGTCGATCATTCTCTGCAGGGTGAACTTTTCCAGCATGACGCTGCGGCCGCGTTCGCCCATGGCGCGCCCCCGGTCCGGGGCGCGGAGCACGCTGAGCACGGCCGCTGCCAGTTGATCGGCGTTGTGTACATCCACCAGTATGCCGGTCTCGTCGTGCTGGACGATTTCGGGAATGCTGCTCACGTCGGTGGCAACCACCGGCTTCGCCGCCGCCATCGCCTCCACCAGCACGTAACCGAATCCCTCCACCACCGACGGCAACACCAGCAGGTCGATCGCCTTCATGACCGCGGGGATGTCCCTGCGAAACCCGGCGTGAACCACGTTGCGCTCGACGCCGAGTTCGCGCGTCTTCTCCAGCAGGAACTCCACCAGCATGCCCTTGCCGACAAAGAGAAAGCGGACGCCTGGCAGCTGCTCGACCACACGCGGGATGCTCCACACCAGATCGGGGATTCCTTTGCGTTCGATGATCTGCCCCACGAACCCCACCACCGGTGCGTCGTCCGCAATGCCCAGTTCCGCGCGCAACGCCATCCCGTCCTGTGGCCCGTCCAGGTATGGCGCCGGGTCGATTCCCTTGTATATGACCTCGATGCGATCCGGGCTCAACCACGGCGCGTTCATGAGCAGCGAACGCTTGGTGGCTGCGGAGTTGGCCAGAATGTGATCCGCCAGATGGTTGTAGGTGAATCGATAACGCAGCTTGTTCTTGAGGGGATAGTCGACCTCGCGCGATGGCACCACCGCAATCCGGCCCGCCAGGCGGGCGGCCAGGCCGGAGAAGCGCAACTCCTTGTCCATGTTGGTGGAGATCACGTCGATGTCCCGGGCGCGCATGAGCCGGACCATGTTTGCGACCACCACCGGGTCGAAATCGCTGCGCATCGCAACCGGCACCACGTCCAATCCCTCGGCGCGCGCGTTCTTTTCCAGGATGGTTCCGGGTCTGCAGGCGAGCGTCACCGTGTGGCCGCGGGCGGCAAGGCCGTGCATGACGTCCATGAGCCACACCTCGGCGCCCCCCCACATCTGAATCGAATTGACAAAGAGAACGCGCAACGGCCCGTTCATTCAGATTGCGGTGGCACGGAAAGTGGCCGGCGTTCGAACAGCATGGTTCCCGTCCGGCCGTCCGCCTTGTACTCGAGCAGCAGCATCCCGTTCATGAAGGAGTAGCGTTGCACGGCGCCAAACAATGCCAGAAAGCGCGACTGCACCTCGGCGGCCGTGCCAATGCACGACCCTTCGTCCGCCACGACGGCCAGCACATGGACCTCGCCGGGGAAATCGGCATCCCGGAAACCCGCCGAGTAGGCCTGACACCCGGCGAAGCCCGAAACGCGAATGCCCTCGAAAACCGCGCTGACCTCCGGCTCCGCCGGCGCGGGCTCATCCCAGCTCCACCACTTGAGCACCCACACCACCCCGGCCAGCACGGATACGTCGAGCCGTCCGGTCGGCGTGGTTCTCACCTCCACCAGTCCATCCGCCGTCAGCTGCCACACGCGCGTGACCAGGTCGCCCGGGCAGCACACAGGATCGCCGGGTCCGACCTGCAGAACATCGATCACGATGCGCCCATCGGTTACACGTGCGTCCCGAATCTTCACCCGGTCACCCAGCAACGCCGCGCCGACGCAGTCCGTTGCCCCGGCTTCCCGCCGCATCACCGTTACGTAGAGCAATTCACCGGTCCCGCCGCCGCTGTAACCCACCAGCGCCACCGCCTCATCGTTCCCGTCACCGTCGAGATCTCCGGTGAGGCGAAAATCGCGCGCGTAGTACAGACGCGGCCGCGCTACGCCGCCCACCACAAAAGGCTCCCCCTGCCAGAGTCCATCCACCAGTGTGACGTGTTCAGCGAGTGCGTCGATGCCGGAGTAGGTGGCATTCTTCAGTTCATCCAGGGTGGGCGCACCCGTCGCGTTGGCGGGAGGCGCGGCCTTCTCGGTTTCGTGCCGCTCGCAACCGGCCAGCAGCGTCAACAACAGCATTGCAAAAACGGTTGATCGTCTCATCATCGTGTATTCTTCCTCTCCATCACTTCTATTTCTACCGGCACCGACATGGGGATCACACGGCCCTCGTCCACGAACCCGGCGACGACCAGGTATCGGCCCGCGGCCAGTGCCTGGGCGGCGTTGAAGTAGCGCTGTCGCCCGCTCCACTCGCGCACGATCATGCCCAGCTCACCCGGCGCCATCACCAGGGTGGTGTCCTGCGGAATACACTCCCGCGCGACGCGCAGGGGCGTTCCTTCCGGCGTGGTGATTTCGTAATCCCAGATGCAGTGCGTCTTGAACTTCTTCTTGTAGGCGTCCTCGCTGTCGTTGAACAGGCTCGCCTCCATGGTGACGCGGTCTCCGGGTGAGAACTTGAGCGGCGCCACGCGCACGGAGAACTTGAGCCCGCGCGGGGCCGGCGTGACACCGGGAATGACCTCGCCCTCCCCCGCGCGTTCGCCCCGGTGCGCGCAGCCGGAAAGACCGGCCAGCAGGCACAGGCAAGCCACGAAGACCGCAAGATGCCTTCTATTTCCTGCGCACATACCGGCCATCGAACACCGCCTGCCAGGACGCTACGCCGTCCGTCGACACTTCGATGAGTTGCCTGACCTCGCCGTTTTCCAGCGCTGTGAGCGTGGTGCGGTCGAAGTAGCTGCCACCGCCCGGCAGCCTGACCTCGCCCTGGAAGCGCAGACTGTTCTCCGCGCGTTCGACCAGCTTCTTCTCCTTCACCCCGCCGCGCGAGAGCGCGTTGCCCGTCACCCACACCTGCTTCCACGTCTTTTCTTCGGGAAGGTAGTAGAACAGACTGTGACCGCGCGTACGCATCGTGGAAGTCCAGTCTTCGGTCACCGCGCAGCCATCCAGGATCTTCTCGATGTGATTGACGCCGGCCAGTGTGTCCTCCACGTACACATCCCAGTCGCCCAGCCAGAAGTCGAGCATGGCGAACGCGGGGTCCGCCGCGCACGATGGCGGAGGCGGTGGTGGTGGTGGCTCGTCACCCCGCGCGGGTGCGCCCGGCACGAGCAGGAACAGAAGCATGATCATCGTGGCACGCATTCGAACTTCCTTCCTGGATGGTATCATAGCAGGCGCACCAGGTCGGGCGCCTCGCCGCGCAGCCGGGCCGCGGCGGCGGCGTCATCCGCCATGAACGCAAAATCGGCAAAGTCGAAGCCGGGGCCCACCGTGCACGTCACCAGTGCGTGGGTTCCCAGCGCGCGCGCCGCCTGCCACGCACCTCCCGGAACCACCGCTGTGGTGATATCTCCGCCGGAGGACGCGCCCAACCGGTGCACGGTCACGCCGAACGTGGCGCGGTCGATCACCAGCAGTTCCAGCGGATCCCCCTCGAGAAACGTCCACTGCTCGTCGGAGCGCACCGAGTGCCACCGGCTGGTGCCACCCTCACCGAGCAGGAAGTAGATGGCGCTCAGCGCCGCGCGCGTTCCACGCCCGTCACCCGGTTTCACCACCGCCGGCGAACGAAACACCTCCCGGTAGAATCCACCTTCGGGGTGGGGTTCCAACTGGAGCGCCAGGATCAACTGTTTGCTGCGCGACCCCGCCATCGCTACTTGAAGGCCTCCGCGAGGAACTCCTTCAACGCCGCCCAGGAGCGACGGTCGGCGGCCGCGTTGTACTCGAGGCCGGGGATCCCACGCTCGTCCGCGCCTGGATTGGTGAAGGAGTGCTTGGCGCCGCCGAAGGAAATGAATTCGTAGTCGGCGCCGGACTCGGCCAGGTTCTTCTGGAACTGCTGGACGACATCATCGGGCATGAATCCATCGGCTGCGCCGTGGCACACCAGGATGCTCGCCTTCACAGGGCCGGGGGCCGGCTCGGGAAAGAGCCCGCCGTGAAAGCTCGCGACGGCGTCGAGATCCGCGCCGTTGAGCGCCATACGCAGCACCACCGAGCCGCCCATGCAGTAGCCGATGGCGGCCACGTGTTCCGGATTTACGCGCGGGTTCTTCTTGAGGAGATCGTAGGCGGCCATGAAACGAGCCGTCGCCATCTCCTGATTGGCCGCCAGCGCGCTCGACCACTCGCCCGCTTCCTGCGGGTGCTCGGTGGTCTTGCCCTCTCCGAACATGTCGATGGCGAAGGCCACATAGCCCAACTCGGCAAGCATCTTCGCGCGCATGCGCGCGTAGTCGTTCAAACCCCACCACTCGTGCACCACCATGACGCCGGGCCGCTTGCCCGTGACGGCGTCGTCGTAGACGATAACGCCCTTGAGCGCGGAATCCCCCTGCTTGTACTCAACGGGTTCTATCTTCACCGCGCCGTGCGCGGCCTGGGCCAGGAGCCCCACCAGGATCACAAGTGCGAGTGTTTTCATCCGTAACCTCCCTTGGGTCGGTGACCCGCAAATCGGGATTCTGCCACGATCCGGGCCCGCGGAAAAGAGCGGAATCCTCGCGGAACATTTCTTTGACGGGGGTCCCCGGCTCTAGTAGATTGGCCCCGGTCATACTTCAATCAGGTCTTTATCGGGAGGTCAATCTTGTCCAAACATCTCACATTTGTGCTGGCGGCGGCACTGCTGCTCACGCCGGCATTCATTACCACCGCCACCGCGGGCAGTAACATTGGCGGCGGGATTCACTATCTCCACAACCTTGCCGACATCCAGGACTCGGATGGTTTCGACAGCAACGCGTTCTCGATTCTGGGCTCATACCAGTTTTCCGGCCCGCTGCTCACGTTCGAGGGCGACGTGGAGTACATCTTCGACATGTACGGCTCGGGTGAGGCCGGTTGGGCCCCGCAGGCGTACGTGCTGATCGGCAACCTCATCTACGGCGGCGCTGGCATCGGCATCTACTACACCGACGGCGACTGGGCCAGCGATCCGTTCTACAACCTGCGCGGCGGCGTGAACCTGCCGCTGGGCAGCATGCGTCTGGACGCCTTCGCCACCTATCAGTTCTGGAGTGAGGGAGATATCAAGGATCTTACCGGCGAGGACTTCAACGCCGTCACGTTCGCGGCATTGCTGCGCTTCGACATCTAGGCCCTCAGCAATACAAACCGAAAGGCCGGCGGATGCACATGCGTCCGCGGGTCTTCTTTCATCTTCAGCCACGCGCGATGTCGCGCACCCCCGAGAGCAGGCGGTCGATCTCGTCGGCGGTGGTGTAGCATGCACAGCCCGCGCGCACCAGCCCGTCACCCACACCTATGCGTTCCACCACCGTGGGTGCGTAGAAGTGTCCGTGCGACGCAAACACGGCGCGCGCCGCAAGGTGGTGCGTCACGTCGCCCGCTGCGACACCACGCACGCAGAAGGACACGGTCGGGGTTCGTGGCATTTCCGGCACCGGCCCGTAGCAGGTCACGCCGTCTATTTCGCGCAATCCCTCCCACAGTTGCTCCGTCAACTGCGCCCCCCGCTGGTGCACCGCCGCGTAGGTCGCGGAAAGACCCTGCCGACGCTCCGATGATCCGGACAGCGACGCCAGGAAATCCACCGCGGCGGCAGCCCCGGCGATGCCCTCGAAGTTCGCGGTGCCGGTTTCGATCCGGTCGGGCGCGTCCGCGGGCGCCGGGTCGAGCCTTGGCACATCGAGCGAAGCCAGGAGTTCGCCACGGCCAAAGAGGACGCCCACGTGGGGGCCGTAGAACTTGTACGCGGAACAGGCGAGGAAGTCGCAGTCCAGCGCGCGCACGTCCGGCAACTCGTGCGGTGCGTAATGAACCGCGTCGACAAATACCAGCGCCCCCACCTCCCGCGCCATGCCAACCACGCGGGCCATATCGGTGATGGTTCCCAGCGCGTTGGAAGCCGCGCCCACCGCCACCAGCCGGGTGCGGCCGGTAATGCACCGGGCCATGTCGTCCATGTCTAGTGCTCCGGTTGCGGCGTCCATACGCGCCGTGCGCAGGGTCACGCCCCGCTCACTCTCCAGACGGCGCCACGGCGCCACGTTGGCGTGATGGTCCAGTTCCGTCACCACGATCTCGTCACCCGCGCCCCACTGCATTCCCAGTGCCCGTGCAACGTGAAAGGTCAGTGTGGTCATGTTGGCGCCGAACACCACTTCGTCCGGCGCACAGTTGAAGAAATCTGCAAACACGCCACGCGACGACGCCACGATGACATCGGTCTCCAGGCTGGTGGGAAAGTTCCAGTGCGTGTTTCCGTTGTGATTGAGGAGGTAGTCCTGCACCGCGTCGGTCACCGCGCGCGGCACCTGGGTACCACCGGGCCCGTCGAAGTAGGCGACGGGGAGGCCACCCTGCCTGCGACCCAGCGCCGGGAAGTGTGCCCGGATGTCCTCGACGCCCCGAACCATTGCGCGGCTAGTGCTTTCGCTCGATCCAGGCATAGAACCCTCCGCTCGCGTACGCGCCGCCGCGCACCCGCAGCACAATCTCGTTGCGTCCGGTCACCAGTTGCAGGGGGATCCGCTGGCCATCGTGCTCCGGATTGCGCCAGAAGTCGTACCACGCATGGTCCCCACGGGGAATGAACCAGTGGAAACGGCCATTCACCCACAGCGCCAGGTCGTCGATGGTGGAGATATTGAGTTCCGCGGCCCCTCCCTGGTCGGTCACCACCTTGGTGCGAAAGTAGGCCACGGCGTTGGGACCTTGATAATCCACCACGCGCCCGGTAACCACCGCCCCGCGCTCGTCGGTCGCGAAGGAACGCCACGCGTCCGGGTGTGATTCGGGGTCGCGCGCGATGGCGTCGTCGGTGCGCGGCATCGGCCCCGCCACCATCCAGTCGGTGAGGAGCGCCTCCGGGTCGTACTGGAATTCGAAGGGCCGCGGCGGCCCGGCGTAGGAAAGCTTGCCGATGGACGTCACCTTGACGTTGTCCACCCATACGTCTCCACCCACCGAGCGCGGCTGCAGACCGATCGCGCCGGAGTCGAACTCGAACAACGGGAAGGTGAGTTGCGGAATATCGCCCGGCCCCACGTAGAAATGCGCGGTGCGGCCAACCACCTCCACCCTGAAGTGCTGCCACTCACCCATGCGGATGGCCGCATCTCCAGCCAGCATGGTGCGGCACTCCTCGTACAGCAGCCGGCCCACGTTGAAGTCGCGGTGCGGGTTTGGCATCAGGTAGGACCCGTTCCCCTTTATATAAATGAGGCCGAAGTCCATCCGTTCGCCGGTCCGGCGGAAGTTGTAGGCCACCCCCAGGTAGTTGTTCTGGGCGTCGGGAAACAGGACGTCCCCCTCGATGGCCACCGGCCCCCATCGCTCCGAGCCCTTGATCAGGGCCAGAACGTCGCCCCACGGGCGCAACACCATGACGTTGCCGTGCTTCGCGTCTCCCGACTTCTGCACGAACACCGCGTTGTCGCCGGTCACCTCCCAGCCATCGAGCCCCTTCTCGAAGTCATCCGAAAAGCGCTCGCGCCCCGCCGCCACGGACACCGCAGGCAACACCACCAGCGCCGCCACCGCGGCAATTCCTTGGAGCGAGAAACGTTTCATCGCTTACATCAGCGCGGCGTCGAGTTCAATGGTAAGACCGGGGCGCAGCAGATTGGACACCGGGCACTTCTTCTCCGCGTCCTCCGCCAGCCGTTTGAAGGTCTCGTTGTCGAGCCCCGCAACCTTGCCGCGGGTCTCAAGGTGCATGGTGTGAATGCGCCCGTCCTCCAGGGTGATGGTGGCCTTGGTGGAAATGGTGTCGGGCACGTGACCCTGCTGGCTCAGGTAGTTCGAGAACGCCATGCTGAAGCAGGCCGCGTGTGCGGCCGCAATGAGCTCCTCGGGGTTGGTGCCGCGGGCATTCTCGAAGCGCGTCGCAAAGGTGAAGGGGGTGTCCTTGAGGACGCCGCTGGTCGCGCCGATCGAGCCCTTTCCACTCTTGAGATCACCATGCCACGTGCCCGTGGCGGTGCGCAGAATCGCTGGCATTGGATTTCCTCTCGGTCGGGATGGTTACTGGCAGCCGGTCACTGCCGCAGCTTACCCCCCACGGAGCCAGAAATCCAACGAAAGGTCGGTCCCCGAGAGACCCCGGCGAGATACCCAATATATACCACATGAAAAGCATACCCTTGTCCCGAAACGAGTTGTAACTAATTTCACAATGTGCCCTTGACGTTATTAGAATAACGGACCTATAATTCTTAAGACGGTTAAATAGTTACCGGGTTAACGAATTAGTGAATATGAGCACACTCGACCCGCAATCCCCTGAGGGACGGGGGGAAGCCGGCCGCGGCGGGTCAGCCGCGGACGAGCGTTTTCACGCCGTCCTTCGACTCAGCCACATCTTCTCGTCGGTGGTCCGCGAGATCCTCGAGGTCCGCCTGCTCGAAGACGCGACTCCGCTCCCGCTGACGCTCTCGCAGTTTCACATTCTCAAGCTCATGACGCTGAACGGTCGCCACCAGGTGGGCGAACTGGCGGAGTTTCTCGGTGTGAGTGCG